>Ga0307440_1001191_pt1 | contig 12772 bp, 11 predicted proteins | sample SalMarWE160410MG_FD_202150 | JGI IMG/M metagenome (GOLD analysis project Ga0307440, IMG submission 202150) | Salt marsh sediment microbial communities from the Plum Island Ecosystem LTER, Massachusetts, United States - WE1604-10 | ecosystem: Environmental > Aquatic > Marine > Intertidal zone >... | reverse complement strand
GTTCTGCTGGAGGCGATCGGTGCAGCGCATCTGCACCACGGCCAGGCGCACCGTGGCGCGGCCGCTGTCGGCCGCGGGGTCGTGGGTCTCGTTCATGTCCGCCTCCCTTCGCCGATGGGCGGTCGGTGGCCTCACGGCGCCATCGTCGGCCCGGCCGGTTGCTGTTGCGTCACGCAGTGGAAGGCGCCGCCGCCGGTGATGAGGTGGGCGCCGGACAGCCCGGTCACCTCGCGCTCCGCGAACAGCGGACGGAGCGTCGCCAGCGCGCCCGCGTCGTTGTCGTCATCATAGAGGGGCACGGCGACGAAGCCGTTGCCGATGTAGAAGTTGGCGTAGCTCGGAGGCAGGCGCGAGCCGGAGAGCTCCATGCGCCGCCGCGGCAGCGGCAGCGGGACCACGCGGTAGGGCGCGCCACGGGGGTCCCGCAGCGCGCGGAGCGCCTCCAGGTTGTGGCGGGTCGGGACGTGATTGGGGTCGGCAGGGTCCGCCTCGTAGGCGCACACCAGGGTGCGGTCGTCGGTGAAGCGCACCAGCGTGTCGATGTGGCCGTCGGTGTGGTCGCCCTCCAGCGATCCCTGCAGCCACACGATGCGCTTCACGCCCAGGGTGTTGCGGAGCAGCTCCTCCAGGTCGTGCTCGGTGAGACCCGGATTGCGTTCGCGCGACAGCAGGCAGGAGCGCGTGGTGAGGCACAGGCCCTCGCCGTTCACCTCCAGGGAGCCGCCCTCCATCACGACGGGGACCTCGAAGCGACGCATGCCCAGGCGCGCCGCGACCGCCTGCGGCGCGCGGTCGTCGTCGTCCCAGGGGGCGTACTTCCGACCCCAGGCGTTGAAGCGCCAGTCGGTGAGTGCCACGTGGCCGCTTCCGTCGGTCACGAAGATCGGCCCGTTGTCGCGGAACCAGGCGTCGTTCAGCGGCACGTGGTGGAAGGCGATGCGTCCGAACGGGGCGCCCAACGCCTGCAGGCGGCGTCGGGCGTCGGCCTCGGCTTCGTCGTCGCGGACGTTGACGACCACCGGCTCGTAGCGGGCGATCAGAGCGACCAGCCCCGCCATGTCGTCACGAACTCCGTCGAGCTGCCCCTCCCAGAGGGCGTCGTCGAACGGCCAGCTGGTCCAGGTGGCGGCGTGCGGCGCCCACTCGGGGGGCAACGAGAATCCCAGATCGGCAGGGCTGCGCATGCTGACCGATGCTATCAGAGCCGGAGTGTCGTGCCGTCGGCCCGTCCGTCGGTGCGTCCGCCGGCCGGGGCGGTGCCGCGCACTCGGATCCCGGCGGCCGTGCCGCGGTGTCGGTACGGCTTTCGAGCGCGCTCCGGACGTGCTAGAGTACGCGCGCTCGACGCTCGTTCGAGTGCCAGACGGCGCGCTCCCGAGGGGTGCTGCGACGATCGGCACGGCGAGTTCGAGGGCGCAGCCGGACGGCGCTCGGCCCAGCGCCGTGCGCGTGCGCCGGGAGGGCCCGATTGAACCACCCCACCAAGCCCAGCGAGCCCATCTTCAAGGTCTCGGACGCCGTGGAGCTGTACGGAGTCCGTACCTGGTCGAACGGCTACTTCGACGTGTCCGGGCGCGGTGAGCTGACCGTTGCCGTCCGTGATTCCGGTTCGGTCTCACTCAAGCGCATCATCGACGACCTGCGCGAGAAAGGTCATGCGCTGCCGGTGATCCTGCGCTTCCCCGATGTGCTCGAGGACCGCATCGACCGGGTCAACGCCGCCTTCTCCGACGCCATCGCCGAGGCCGGGTACCAGGGTCGCTACCAGGGCGTGTTCCCGATCAAGGTGAACCAGCGGCGGGTGGTGGTGGAGACCGTCGCGACCTACGGGGAGAACTACCGTACCGGCCTGGAGGCCGGCAGCAAGGCGGAGCTGGCGCTGGCGCTGGCGCAGGAGGGGCACCCCGAGGCGCTGGTGTGCTGCAACGGCTTCAAGGACGACGACTTCATCCGGCTGGCCTTGTGGGGGCGCAAGCTCGGCCGCAACGTGATCATCACGCTCGAGAAGTACTCGGAGCTCGAGCGCGTGCTGCGCATCAGTCGGGAGATGGGGGTGCGGCCCGCTCTGGGCGCGCGCTTCAAGCTCCACGCGCGCGGCAGCGGACAGTGGGAGGCCTCCGGCGGCGACGATGCCAAGTTCGGGCTCACCGCGGCGGAGCTGCTCAACGTGGCGCGCCGGCTCGAGGAGGAGGGCCTCACCGACGCCTTGGAGCTGCTGCACTGCCACGTCGGCAGCCAGCTGACCGACATCCGGCGCATCCGGGTGGCGGTGCGGGAGGCGGCGCAGGCGTACGTCGAACTCGCCGAGATGGGCGTCGGCGTCCGCTACCTCGACGTGGGCGGAGGGCTGGCCGTCGACTACGACGGCAGCAAGACGACCTTCTACGTGTCGGCCAACTACGGCCTGCGCGAGTACGCCGACACCGTGGTGTACACCGTCATGGAGGCCTGCCAGGAGTGGGAGGTGCCGCAGCCGACGCTGGTGACGGAGTCGGGGCGCGCCCTCACGGCGCACCACGCGGTGCTGGTCCTGCCGGTGATCGACGCTATCGGGCCGACGCGCGACACCCTCGAGCTCCCCGAGCTCGAGGGGGAGGTGCACGCACTCGTGCGGGACATGCGCGATCTGCTCGACGGGATCACCATCAAGACCTACCGGGAGGTCTACAACGAGGCCGTCAGCAACAAGGACACCATGCACAGCCTGTTCGACCTCGGGTACCTGAGCCTGCTGGAGCGCGCCCACTTCGAGCAGCTCTTCAACCACATCATGGTGCGGGTGGCGAAGGTGGTGGAGAACCTCGAGTACGTTCCCGACGAGTTCGAGGCGCTACCGAGACAGCTGGCGGACACGTACGTCGTCAACTTCAGCGTCTTCCAGAGCCTCCCCGACCACTGGGCGATCCACCAGCTGTTCCCGATCATGCCGCTGCACCGGCTCGACGAGCGCCCCACGCGCAACGCCACCCTGGTGGACATCAGCTGCGACTCGGACGGCAAGATCGACCGCTTCATCGACCTCCGCGACGTGAAGAGCACCCTGAAGGTCCACCAGCTCCGCCCGGGCGAGCCCTACTACCTGGGTGCCTTCCTGACCGGCGCCTACCAGGACGTGCTCGGGAACGCCCACAACCTGTTCGGGCGCGTCAACGAGGCCCACATCCGGCTCGACGGGGAGGGCTACCGGCTCGAGCGCTTCATCAACGGTCAGAAGGCGCGCCGCGTCATCGAGAACATGGGGTACGAGACCCCGCTCCTTCACGGGGCCCTGGCCCGGCTCGCGAGCGAGGGGACGGCGGCGGGAAGGTTGAGCGAGGCCGAGCGCGCCGAGCTGCTGGAGCTCTACGACGCGGAGCTGGTGGGCTACACCTACCTGGAGGCGATGTGAGCGTCGGCGGGCGGCGGCCCATCGCCGGCGCGGTGTTGTGGAACCCCGACGGGACCGTCCTGCTCCAGCATCGCGACGACGTGGCCGGAGTCAAGGACGCCGGCAAGTGGTCGCTCTTCGGCGGCGGTATCGAACCCGGCGAGGACCCCGAGACGGCCATGCTCAGGGAGCTCGACGAGGAGATCGGCTACCGTCCGGAGCGCTACCACCTCTTCCTGGTGCTGTACGCGCGCGACGCGGACTTCCACCTGTTCCTGGCCATGATCGAGGAGCCGATCGAGCGCTTGCGGCTCACCGAGGGACAGGGGTTCGCCTACCTGACGCCGGAGGCCGCTCTCGCCGACCTCGAACTGTCGGACACCGCGCGCGCCGCCCTGGGCGCGCTCCAGATCTATCGCGGGTTCCGGGCCGGGCAGGGGCTGCCGGGCCCGCTGTAGGACCCTGAACGGCCGACATGGGGGCCGTTCGGAGCCGTTTCCGCCGTGAGGGAGGCTGCTGCGGCGCAACATCTTGACGAATAGCGAATACCGGGCTATGTTGACGTTATAGGCGCTCGCAGGGAGCGCTTCTTTTTTTGGATTCGGGTCGCGACCCGCTCCGCGCGCCACCATGAGTCTCGGCCGCATACGACAACCCGAGCCCCACCCGTACCTACAGAGGACCGCCCGCGCGACCGCCGGGAAGGCGCCCCGAGGGCGTCCGCAAGCCGGCTGTCTGGAAGCCGCCTAGAACGCGATCGTGTCGCCGTCGGCGCCGAGCGTCGTGTCGGCGAAGTGACGCCGCGCCTCGTCGAGCGTCGTTGCCACGTCGCCGTGGTTGGGCGCGATGTGGACGAGCCTCAGGTGGCGCACGCCCGCGCGGGCGGCCACGCTCGCGGCGTCGACGGCGCCGGTGTGGCCCGGTCCGCGACCCGTGGCCTCGTGCACCAGCACGTCCGCGCCGTGAGCCAGCCGCTCGATGGTATCGCAGGGCTCGGTGTCGGCCGAGTACACCATCACGCCTCCGCCGTGCCGGTCGACGATGCGCAGGCCGGTGACGGGCACGGCGTGGCACCCCGGGGTGGCGGTGATCTCCCAGTCCTCGTTGCGGAACACCATGGCGTCTTCGAGCAGGGCGACTTCGTGGTAGCGGATCTCGGGGTAGCCGGGCCAGTCGGAGGTATCGAAGGTGTCGTGGAGCCGGCGCACCTGATCGATGGCGGGGGCGATGCCGTAGACATCGAGCGGCCGCGCGCGGCCGGCGAGCCACAGCCGCTCCATCATGAGCGGGAAGCCGGACACGTGGTCGGCGTGCTCGTGCGTCACCACCAGGGCCGTCACTCGATCGAGGTCGAGGCCGTGCGCGAGGAGCCACCGCACGACGTCGCCGCCGCAATCGATGACGACGGTGGACGCGGGCCCGCTCACGGCCAGCATGGTCGTGGTGCGAGCGGCGTCCGAGATCGCTGCCCCCGTGCCCAGGAGATGAAGCGTTGCCATCGTTCCTGCCTCCAGAGGAAGGGCCGATCCCCGCCCCCCGACCGGCCCGGCGCACCGGGCGTGGCAGGAGCGGAGCCCCGTCCTCGGCGCGCATCGACGGCCATGATAGCCCTCGCCGATGGCGCCGGACGCGCGCCTGCCACATCCGCCGCGAGTGCGCCCGTGCCGGCCCTTCGGAGGGGCCGCCTGGGGCCCGCCGATAACGCTCCAATAACGGTCGTCTCGCTACGCTCCGCTCGTCCTCGGACGAAAGGAGCGATCATGAAGATGAGGTTGGCGATTCTCTACGGGCTCTCGGCGTTCTTGCTCGTCGCCTTGAGCGCCTGCCAGACGGCGAGTCTGGGCGGTGGTGGTGGTGGCGGCACGCCTCCCCCGGGGTCCGCCAGCTGCGCGGCGCCGGCGGCCCTTCCGACCACGATCTCCTCTCCCATGACGTTGACCGCGGGGTGCTACGAGCCGACCGGCAGCGTTTCGGTCGATGCGGCGCTGACCATCGACGCCGGCGTCACCATCCTGATGCCGGCGGGCTCGTACTTCGACATCGGCTACCCCAGCACTCCGGGTACGTTGAACGCCCAGGGCACCGCCGCCAGCCCGATCGTGTTCGAAGGCAACGTCAACAACGCTCCGGCGGGGTACTGGGTCGGCATCGAGATCTACTCCAAGTCATACACGAGCACGCCCAACGCCCTGAACGATGTGACCGTACGGGACGGTGGCAGCTACTCGCAGGACTCCGGCGACGTCAGCCTGTACGGCGGTAGCGCCACCATCACCAACAGCACCTTCCAGAACAGCAGCGCCTTCGGGATCTTCGCCGACGGCGCTTCGACGTTGCCCGGGTTCAGCGCCAACAAGATCAACGGCAACACGCGGGGCGCGATGGAGATCCCGGCGCAGGATATGTCGGATCTGGACGTGGCCACCTCCTACCTCGGGAACACGAGGGACATCGTGGCCGTGAGCGGCATCGTGGATCACGGGGCGACCACGACGGTGCACTGGCCCGGCATCGACGTGCCTTTCTACGCCACGGACTCGATCTCGCTCAACAGCCCCGTGGTCGTCGACGCCGGCTTCGTCATGCAGGCGGACGCCGGGCAGGGGATCTACCTCGACGTCGGCTACACCGGCACGCCCGGGTCGTTGAACGCTCAGGGGACGGCCTCGAAGCCCGTGGTGTTCGAAGGCTCCAGCGGCTCGCCGGGCGACTGGGTCGGGATCGAGGTCTACACCAAGTCGACCACCGCCTCCCCGAACGTCTTGAACTACACCACCGTGGCGGACGGCGGCAGCTACTCGGTGGATTCCGGCAACGTCAGCCTGTACGGCGGGAGCGTCACCATCACCAACAGCACCTTCCAGCACAGCAGCGCTTTCGGGATCTCCGCCGACGGTGCTTCGACGTTGCCCGGGTTCAGCGCCAACACGATCAACGGCAACGCGCTGGGCGCGATGGAGATCCCGGCGCAGGACATGTCGGATCTGGACGTGGCCACCGCCTACAACGGCAACACCATCGACGTCGTCGACGTGGCCGGGACCGTGAATCACGGGTCGACCACGACGGTGCACTGGCCCGGCATCGACGTGCCGTTCCATGCCACGGACGCGATCTCGCTCGACAGCCCCGTGGTCGTGGACGCCGGCTTCGTCATGCAGATGGATGCCGGGACCTACGTCGACGTCGGCTACAACAGCACGGCGGGCAGGCTGAACGCCCAGGGCACGTCGACGGATCCCGTCGTGTTCCAAGGCTACGGAACCAGCCCCGGCCCCGGGTACTGGGACGCCATCAACTTCTACACGCCATCGACCGGCGCGACTCCGAACATGTTGAATCACACCTTCGTCATGGACGGCGGAAGCAGTACCGGCGACGTCGTCGTCATGAACTCGGCCGGCGCCACCGTGACCAACAGCCAGATCGGCGACAGCAGTAGTGCCGGCATCTGCGTCGATCCCAGCCGTCAGAGCTTCTCGCAGTCGGGGAACACCTTCGTCTCGCCCTACTCGGTCCAGGTCGACACGAGCGGGAGCTGCTGAACGCAGCGGGGTGGGTGGGTGCCGCATGCGTTGCGGCACCCACCCCGTGCGGGGCGCGAGATGCCGAGCCCTCCGGGAGCGCGCGCCCGGCGGGCACCGACGCGTCTTCGTTCCCAACGTTCCGCGCCGCCCGCCGAGAGGAGGGCAGGACTTGTGGACAACACCATCCACCGCGCCTTCCTCCTGCGCATCTGGACGGAGCCAGAGCACAACGGCAAGACGCTGTTCCGCGCCGCCCTGGTCGACGTCGCTAGCCGGGAGACCCGCTACTTCTCGGACGCCGTGGCGCTGGCCGATCACCTGCGGTCGCTGGGGGAGGCGCCCGAACAGGGCTGAGGTCGAGCGCGTACGGCCGGGCCGTCAGGGAGCCGGGCGCGGTCGCGCCCCGAAGAGGCGCAGGAAGAACTGCATCAGGGGGCCGATGCCCAAGGCGTAGAGCACGGTGCCGAGCCCCACCTGCCCGCCCATCAGCCAGCCGCTCGCGAGCACCAGCAGCTCGAGTCCGGTGCGGGTCACACGCACGCTGGCGGGGAGCAGCCGGGCGAGCCCCAGCACCAGCCCATCACGCGGCCCCGCGCCGAGCCGGGCGGAGATGTACAGCCCGGTGCCCATCCCCTGCAACACCAGCCCGGTCAGGAACACGGCGCCCCCAAGCAGGTAGCTCGGGGAGAGCCGTGCGAGAGGCAAGGTCCGGAACAGGTCGACCCAGGGGCCGACCAGAACCATGTTGAGGGCGGTGCCGAGGCCCGGGCGCGTGCCGGTGAGCAGCCAGCTCAGCGCCACCACCACCAGGCCCACGCCCTGCATCACGCGGCCGATGCTCAAACCGGTGACGAAGCTCAGGCCCTGGTGGAAGACCGTCCACGGGCCCAGCCCGATGCCGGCGTCCAGCATCAGCGCGATCCCCAGCCCCACCACCAGCAGGCCTGCGTTGAGCTGCAGCAGGCGCCACCAGAAGTCCCAGCTGGTGAGGGCCTCGAGCGCGGCCGCGCGGGCGGCATTGGAGGCGGCCCGGAAGCCACTGCCGGCCATTGGGGCGACTCTACCGCGCCCGCCAGCAGCGCGCTTGGGGCGGGCGTCCCGGTCATGGGCCGGTCGCGGGCCGGTGGCGGCGGGCCGGTGGCTGCGGGCCGGTGGCGGCGGGCCGTCGCACGGCTCCGGGCTTCGATCCGGCTCTGGGGCCGAGTCGGCTCAGGGGCCGACCGCCGTCAGCGCGTGCTCACCCACACCGACTTGACCTCGGTGTACAGCTCGATCGCCTCCTCGCCCATCTCCCGTCCGAATCCCGACTCCTTGGTTCCCCCGAAGGGCGAGGCGGCGTCGAAGACGTTGTAGGTGTTGATCCACAGCGTGCCGGTACGCACCTCGGCCGCCACCCGGTGGGCGCGCGCCAGGTCGCGCGTGAAGATGCCGCCCGCCAGGCCGTAGCGCGAGTCGTTGGCGAGGTCGATGGCCTCCTCCTCGGTGTCGAAGGGGATGATGACGCCGACGGGCCCGAAGATCTCCTCCTGCACGATGGCCTGCCGGGTGTTCTCGGTCACGAACAGGGTGGGCTCGAGGAAGAAGCCGGGGTCGCGGGGCGTTCCGCCGGCGACCAGCGTGCTGCCGGCGTCCTTGCCCTGCTCGATGTAGCCGAGCACGCGGGCACGCTGCTCCTCGCTGATGAGCGGCCCCATGGTGGTGGCCTCGTCGAGCCCCGGCCCCAGGCGCGCCGCTCGCGCTTGCGCGGCCAGCTTCTCCACCACCGCGTCGAACACACCGCGCTGGACCAGCATGCGGCTGCCGGCGGTGCAGAGCTGCCCCTGGTTGTAGAAGATCCCCAGACCCAGGCCGAACAGCGCGGTCTTCAGGTCGGCGTCGTCGAACACGATGTTGGCCGACTTGCCGCCGAGCTCCAGGGACACGCGCGCCAGGCGGGTGGCGGCCTCGGCCATGATCTGCTTGCCCACGGCCGTGGAGCCGGTGAAGCTGATCTTGTCCACGTCCGGGTGCTCGACGAGCGCCTGGCCGGTGCGGCCGTCGCCCGTGACCACGTTGACAACGCCCTCGGGGAAGCCGATCTCGTCGAGGATCTCGGCGAAGCGCAGGGCCGTCAACGGCGTCTGCTCGGCGGGTTTGAGGACCACCGTGCAGCCGGCCGCGAGGGCCGGCGCGAGCTTCCAGGAGGCGATGAGCAGGGGGAAGTTCCAGGGCACGATGGCGGCGACCACGCCTACCGGATCGCGAAGGGTGTAGTTGAGCACGCGGCCTGCCGACACCGGCACGGTGCGGCCGCCGATGGTGGGCGCCAGCCCGCCGAAGTAGCGGAAGTGGTTGGCCGCCAGCGGGATGTCGCCGCGGCGTGACTCCTTCAGCGGCTTGCCGTTGTCGAGCGTCTCGATCTCGGCCAGCTCGTCGGCGTGCGCCTCGATGGCGTCGGCGATGCGGGTCAGCCAGCGGGAACGTTCCAGCGGCGCGAGACGGCGCCAGGCGTCGAAGGCTCCGCGGGCCGCCCGCACGGCGGCATCGACCTCGGCGCGGCCCGCGAAGGGCACGCTGGCCAGCAACGCGCCGTTGGCGGGATCGACGGTGGGGAACGCTTCGCGGGCGTCAACGAAGGCGCCGCCGATGTAGAGCAGCTTGTCCCGTTGCAGGAAGGCTTCGGTGGTGGGGAGCATCGTCACCTCGTACTCTCTGGGTTCGGTCGCGCGCCGAGCGCGGCGCGTGGCTCACGGGGCGGGATCGGGCGGCGCGGCGGACGTCACTTCGAGCGTGTCTGCGAGCGTCTCGGCGAGCAGCTCGAGCACGGGCGTGGGGTCGCGCAGGTCGCGCGCCACCCGGTCGGCGCCGGCCTGTGCGAGGGCTTCGGCGCTCCAGCGGCCGGTGGCGACGCCCAGCACGGGCACGCCGTGGGCCCGGCCCGCCGCGACGTCGCGCGGGGTGTCCCCGACCAGCAGTAGCCGCAATGCGCCGCCGCCGCCGCGTTCGCGGAAACGCTCGCGGGCCAGCGCTACCAGGTCGGCGCGCTCGGGAGCCTCGTCGCCACACACGCGTACCGCGAACGGATCGGGCTCGCCGGGGCGCACCAGGCCGGTGGCCTCCAGCTTGAGGGCGGCGACCTCGCGGTAGTTGCCCGTCAGCACCCCCAGCGCCACGTCGTCGCGGCCGCCGAGTCGCTCGAGCAGGCTCCGTGTGCCGGGGAGCGCCCGCAGGCTGTGCACCTCGCGGCGCATGGCGGCGAGGTAGCGCAGGTGGAACTCCGCGGCGCGGTCCCGCAGGTCGAGGTGGGGATGCCGGTCCGCCAGCTCGGTGAAGATGGCGGGGTCCAGCTTGCCGGACGGGTCGAGGCCGTCGACCGAGAAGGCGTCGCCGTAGAGGCTCGTGCCGGCGACCTCCAGGGCGCGACGCCCGGCCCCGCCGGCGGTCACCAGCGTGCCGTCGATGTCGAACAGCACCAGTACGGTCGTGGCGGCGCCCACCCGCGATCAGCGCCCCGGCCGCCGCGGCTCGCGCTCGTCCGGGAAGGCCCGCCCGTCGGCCAGGGCCGCCTGCCAGCGTTCGCGCAGACCGGCGAAGCCGCGCTCCAACGTGGCGCGCGACAACACCACCTGGGTCGTCGAGCCCTCGCCGACGGTGTCGCCGAGCTCGTTGACGGCGCGTACCTCGGCATGGACGCGGTTCCCTTCGCGGTGTGTGAAGCGCGCCGAGAGCCGCACCTTCATGCCGGGGAGCGCCGGCGCCAGGTGGCGCAGGCTCACCGCGTGGCCGATGCCCTCCTCGCCCGCCTCCAGGAAGGGGAGGAGGATCATGCGGCTCACCAGCTCGGCGTGCTTCGTCAGCCAGTAGGTGGCGTAGACGGGGTGGAGCCGGCCGAGGCGCGGATCGTCCTGCTCGAAGTCGACGGTCATGGCCTCGGTCACGGTGACCTCGAAGGTGGACCGGTAGTCGTCTGGGATGGGTCTCATCGTATCAAGGGCTCCGCTCGTCGACGACCTGGAGGTAGCGGCCGACGCGGCGCGCTCGCCGGGCGCCGCCGCGCCCCATCGCTGCCCGGCGCCGACACCACCGCGCGGGCCGGGGCGTCATGCCGCCCCCCGCTCCGGACCGCGTTGGTAGCGCGTCGCTCACGGGTGCCTCCACGGGAATGCGGATCGATGTTCGGGCACACTATAGCCTAGCCTCGTCCGCGTGCGCCGTGGGCGCGCGGCGCCGGGCGCCGGGGCGTGTGCCTCCCGACACTTGACCCCCCGTAGGGCGCTGCCTACACTCGGGAAACATGCGACCTGCATCGTCCCGGCTCGCCCGTTCCGGATGCTCGTCTGTGGGTGAGGAGAGGACGCCATGATCGACCCCCGAGAGTTCCGACGCACGTTGGGCCGTTTCGCCACCGGCATCACGGTGGTCAGCATGCGCTCAGGCGGGCGGACGTACGGGATCACCGTCAACGCCTTCATGTCGGTGTCGCTGACGCCACCGTTGATCGCCGTGTGCATCGACAAGCAGGCACGAGCCCATGCCACGCTCGAGGCGAGCGAACGCTTCGGGGTCAGCATCCTGCGTGCGGAGCAGGAGGGGTTGTCGGACCACTTCGCGGGCCGTCCCGGCCCCGCCGTGGCCGATCCGTTCGAGCCGCTCGATGGCTTCCCGGTCGTGCGCAACGCGCTCGGCCAGCTGGTGTGCCGTACCCACGAGATCGCCGACGGTGGCGACCACAGCTTCTTCCTGGGTGAGGTCGAGGCTCTGAAGGCGTCCTCGGGACGGCCGCTGCTGTACTTCGAGAGCCATTACGCGCGCATGCACGACATGGAGCTGAGCGAGTAGCGAGGGCGCCGCGTCCGCCGCGCGGCGGACGTTACGGAAGCCGCCTGGTGCGGGGCCGTAGACTGGGGTCGAGCCCTTCGTGGCCGGGGCGGCGCCGCGGCCACGGTACGGGCGACCTTGGGAGGTGCCGTGGTCCAAGCCTCGGCGCCGCGTCGGCGCGCTCGTCGGCGACGGTGGTTCTGGATATCGATCGCCCTGCTGGCGTTGGCGGCGGTGGCGGCTTTGGTGCTGGTTCGTCCCGGTGGCCCGACGCCTCAGCGCGTGTATCTGGAGGACGTCAAGCGCGAGGCGTTCGTGCGCGAGGTCAGCGGCACCGGCGTCATCGACCCGGCGCGCAGCAGGGTGCTGGTGTTCCCGGGCAGCGGCACCGTCGCTGCGGTGATGGTGGTCGAGGGCCAGCGGGTGGAGGCCGGCGCCGCGCTGGCGCGCCTCGACACGCGCGCGCTCGAGCGGGACCTCGCCAGCAGCCGGGCCAACCTCGCTTCGGCTCGCGCGGACCTGGAGCGCGTCCGGGCGCAGCAGACCATCGATCGGCTGGACGCCCAGGCGGCCGTCACGGTCGCCGAGAACCAGCTGGCCACGGCGCGCCAGACGCTGCTCGATGCACGCACCCGCCTCGCCTCCAGCGAGCGCTTGTTCGCCGCGGGCGGAGCCTCGCTGACCGAGCGCGACGCCGCTCGCAGCGCGCTCGATCAGGCCGTGCGGCAGGAGAACCAGGCGGCGCAGGCGCTCGAGACCGCGCAGGTGCGCCTGAAGGGATATGACGCACTGGCGCAGGCGCAGCGCACGAGTGGCGAGGCCACCGTCCAGCGCCTCGAGACGGCCCTCGCCAACGGCGAGCAGCAGCTCGCCGACGCCACCCTGCGGGCTCCCTTCGCGGGGGTGGTGTCCTCGCTCCCGTTCAAGGTCGGCGACCCCGTCGGCGTCGCCGCGCAGCAGGGCATCTCGCTCGTCGATGACAGCAGCGTCACCGTTCTCGCCGACTTCGACGAGAACCGGGCGGTCGACCTGGCGGTGGGGCAATCGGTCTCCGTCACCCCGGACGCAGCCCCCGACATCG
>Ga0307440_1001190_pt1 | contig 12776 bp, 12 predicted proteins | sample SalMarWE160410MG_FD_202150 | JGI IMG/M metagenome (GOLD analysis project Ga0307440, IMG submission 202150) | Salt marsh sediment microbial communities from the Plum Island Ecosystem LTER, Massachusetts, United States - WE1604-10 | ecosystem: Environmental > Aquatic > Marine > Intertidal zone >... | reverse complement strand
GTTGTTATATATGTTGCATTTCTTTTTACCCTTATCGTGACGGTGGTTCCCCTCAATATGGCTCTTAGCTCTATTTTTAGGCGCTTATTTAAAGGAAAAATGGATAAAATACTCTCAAAAATAGAATTACCTTCCGGAAGATAAAAGGGCGTTATGAGGAATGTTTACATAAATAAAATCTCATCTTTTTTGCCAAATCAAGCTATCAATAATGATGAGATTGAAGATGTACTTGGATATATAGGCGGAGTAAGATCGAGAGCAAAAAGTATTGTTCTTAGAAATAATGGTATAAAACAGCGATACTATGTTTTGGATCCAAAAACTAGAAAGCCTCTTTTTACAAATTATGAGATCACTGCAAATGCAATTAAGGGATTGGTGGATGATAATTTTTTACTGGATGATATCGAGTGTATCGCCTGCGGAACAACACTCCCTGATTTCATCATGCCAAACCATGCGCTCATGACTCAAGGAGAGCTTGGAGTAAAAAAATGTGAAGCTATAGCAACGTCCGGTATCTGCTTGAGTGGTGTTACTGCTATGAAATATGCCTATATGTCAATCGCTTCAAACCAACACGAAAATGCTGTATGTTCAGGCTCAGAAGCGGTATCACTCCACACAAGAGCAGAGATGTTTGGGCAAAAAGCGCTTGATGAAGGTGATGTTGCTACAAAACCGGAACTTGCTTTTGGGAAAGATTTTCTCAGATGGATGCTCTCTGATGGTGCAGGAGCTATGCTTTTAACACCACAGCCAAACAACGATGCTTCTTCTCTAAAAATCGAATGGATTGATATCGTATCATATGCCGGTGAAATGCCGCCGTGCATGACGGCCGGAGCATATAGAGATGAATCCGGAGATTACAAGCCTTTTAGACACTTTGAACCATTGGAGTGGGTGGAAAAAAATATATTTGCTATCGAGCAAGATGTAAAGCTCCTCAATGAAAATATCATAGAATATACCGTCAGCAAGCCATTAGAGGAAATTGCCCAAAAAAGAGGGTTAAAGCCTGATGATATTGATTGGTTTTTGCCCCACTACTCTTCTGAATATTTTAGAGATAAAGTTGCCGATGGGCTAGAGAAGATAGGTTTTGCCATCCCGCAAGAAAAATGGTTTACAAATTTAACTTCCAAAGGAAACACAGGCAGTGCTTCAATCTATATAATCCTTGATGAGATATTTAACTCCGATAGATTAAAAAAGGGTGAAAAGATACTCTGCTATGTTCCCGAAAGCGGTAGATTCTCAACAGCATTTATCCTTCTTGAGGTAGTATAAAAATGAAAAAAAGCGATTTGCCTCAGGATAATATCTGCACATTTGAAGGGGCAAAAAAAGCACTCTATGTAACTCGCGATGACGGAAGCTACGAAATCGAACAAAGTAGTGGATGGGAGATAGAAGAGCTTGCTACAATGCAAGCAGTTGAAGAGTTTAAACGACTTGAGCATGAAGCCTATGAGCGATATGAGAAGCAAGAAAGATCGTCGCTTGAAGTATGGATGTATAGAAGAAGGATGACCTTAAAGACACTCAGCGAATGTACCGGTTTTTGGAGAATCTGCATAAAAAGAGATTTTAACTATAATCGTTTTTTAAAGTTAAAGCCTTCAAGACTGGCTGTCTATGCCGATGTATTTGACATCACACAATCTGAGCTACTCAAGCCAACGAAGTTGGAAAAATGACAAATTTTACACATATGCATGCAGCGCATTGCGAATCAGGGGTTGTCTCTTCTTTGATAACACACCAAGGTTTTCAGATAAGTGAGGCTATGGCATTTGGTATTGGAGGGGGAATGACTTTTGCTTATCTTCCAATGGTTAAGCTTGACGGTATGCCACTCATTGCCTATAGAATGCCTCCTAAACATATCATCAAAACCATCACAAAAAGACTAGGGCTCACTTTAAATATCAAAAAGTACAAAGATGCAAAAAGTGCAAAAGAGGACCTAATAGCCATGTTAGAAGACGGGAAATTAGTTGGGCTACAAACATCCGTCTATTGGTTACCCTATTTCCCTACAGATATGCGATTTCATTTTAATGCGCATAACCTTCTAGCCTATGGCATCAAAGATGATAAGTTTCTCATAAGTGATCCGGTATTTGATACACCAAAAGAGGTTGGAATCGATGAGCTTGATAAAGCAAGATTTGCCAAAGGTGTATTTGCCCCCAAAGGTGCATGTTATACTATCGAGGGTGTCTCTGAAGATATTGACCTAAAAGAGATCATAAAAAAAGCAATTAAAAAAACAAGTGGGATGATGCTCTATAATTTTATGCCTTGGATTGGTATTAACGGTATGAAGAGTATGAGAAAAGCGATTTTAAAGCTTGAAAATAATAGCGATAAAAGATACCGCTCTTTATATTTGGGTCATATCATCAGAATGCAAGAAGAGATAGGCACGGGCGGAGGTGGATTTCGTTTAATGTATGCCGCCTTTTTATCTGAAGCTGCCAAGATATTTGATTCTAATCAACTACAAGTTGCATCAAAAATGATGACTGATGCAGGAGATGCATGGAGAATGTTCGCTTTTGCTACTTCAAAAGTTTGCAGAGACAAAGAGCACTCTTTAGATGATGTTATCTCAAAACTCGATGAGGCGATAGAAAAAGAGTATCTTACTTATAAATTTCTAAGAAGTATCAAATTATGAGAGTCTATATCAATGGTTACAGCGCCACATGTTGTGCCGGAATGGATATAGAAGAGATATTTGATGCAATCTTAGAGAAAAAAAGCGGTGTAAGTTACCAAAATAGCTATATAGATGGTCTTACTATTCCGCTTGGGAAAATTCAAGAAAGCGCTGATTTTTTTGAACTCATCAAAAAAAATGTAGCCAACACAATCAAAAATCTCCCCTCTTTCAACGCCAAGGAGACAACCCTATTGGTTGGCTCATCTGTTGGAGGCATGTGTTATGCAGAAGATGCTTATTTTAGAGATCATAATTGTGAAAATATCACAGCCGAACGCCTATCAATCCGATCAATCGCTGATGAACTCGTAGATGCATTTGGTTTTAAATCAGCAACCTCTTTTTCAACTGCATGCACAAGTAGCTCTGTAGCAATCGATCTAGCTTATGATATGATCACTAACGATTTGGTAAAAAATGTCATCATCGTGGGTGCAGATGAATTGAGCCGTTCAGCCGTAAATGGCTTTCATAGTCTAGGTATCGCCTCAGAGGCTCCAACAAAACCTTTTGATAGAGCAAGAGATGGCATCAATGTAGCAGAGGGGATTGCTGTCCTTGCACTCTCTTGCTTTCAATCAAAAGGATGCGCTGAGATACTGGGGTGTGGATCAAGCTCGGATGCTTACAATATCACACACCCTCATCCTGAGGGAGAAGGTGCGATCGCTGCGATGAGAGAGGCACTCTACAATGCCGGTCTGCAACCAAGCGATATCGACTATATCAATGCGCACGGTACAGGCACTGTTGCAAATGATGAGACTGAAAGTCTAGCAATTTCAGCCATATTTGGCAATCAAACTCCCATCTCATCAACTAAGGCCATCACCGGTCATACACTTGGCGCTTGCGGGGCTTTAGAGGTAGCTATCAGCGCAATGTGTATCAAACATAAGATTATCCCCCCATCGGCCAACATAGACAATAAGCTTGATAGCGATATCAATCTAATACTTGACCCTATAAAAAGTGATGTGCAATATATACTCTCAAATGCTTTTGGCTTTGGCGGCGGGAATGTCTCTATCGTGATCGGGGGCGTAGATGAAGATTAATCTTAAGATTCTAGCAAGTGAATTTATAGCCGATGATGAGAAAATAACAACATTAAATGAAAAAGAGATCATCTCCAATATGATGATTCGCAGAAGACTCACAAGAAATGCCCGCATCGCAATATATCTAGCCCATAAGCTTAATGCATTTGATTTACCTATAGTGATTGGCAATGCATACGGAGAAGTTATAGAGACTTTTGAGATCTTAAAATCTATCGATCAAAAGATGACATTAAGTCCGACACATTTTCAAAATTCTGTTCACAATACACCCGCATCTTACCTCTCAATCGTAGCAGAAAACAGAGGCTACATCACCACAGTCTCCGATCTTTACAAGACGGCAGAATCCGTACTAAAAGTAGGAGCAATCAAATCCCTAAAATACAAGAAAATGCTTCTTATCGTAGTTGATGCAATCGACTTTGAGTGTATTGATGCACTCAATCGTTGCGATATCAAGAAAAAAGAATCAGGTATCGCTATGATTGTTGAGTGGACGACAAAAGAGCCTACCATAGAGATAAAAGATAAAAGATTTCATGAATATTCACCTTCTCTTTGGAAGATGCTAGAGATTCACGAACAACTCAGCGATAAAGAAAATATCGTAGCAATCCCTATCGACTAACCCTTTAAAGCCTCAGATATAAGCTCGAGTGGATTTTTAAATATCGTCTCAACGCCTGCATTATGCATCGCTTCACTTAGTTGCACTCTACACGCAGAGCACTCGGCACTTACATATGTTGCACCCGTATCTCTTATCATGGCTGCTTTTGGTTTTCCGGCAAGCTCGGCAAATTTAAATTTTTCACTCTGCATCGTCACACCGCCAAACCCGCAACAGCGATTTGGATCACTCATCTCCACTATATTATAATTTTGGCTCAAAAGTTCTCGTGGCTCTTTGTAGATACCTTGCACTTTTCTTGCATGACAAGGATCATGATAGGTTACTATACTATCAAATTTTTTCCCTCTTTTTGCCAAAAGTGATTTCAACTCACTATTTTTGTAGAGCCAATCCGTTGCCATATGAATCTTGGGTAAAAGCTTCTCGATACGAGGAATAAGCTCACTTTTTGAGTGATTTTTACAAAAAGTTATCCAGTCATGCTTAATCATAGCACTACAAGTTGCCTCCGGGATAATCATCGCATCATACTCATCCATAAATGTCTCAAAATAGGCTACATTTTTCTCAATGAGATACTCCACAGATTTTACATCACCGGTAAAATACGCCGGGGCACCGCAACAAAGCTGATCTTTTGGGATAAATATCTCAACTTCAAGCGCTTGGAGTATCTCCACGAGACTATCCCCTATAGTTGTATAGTTATAGTTTGCCAAACAGCCGATAAAGATAGCTACTTTCTGTTTTGGTTTGCTTGAGGTGATATGCTCGGGGTAGGTGTTTAAAAAACTTTTACTTGCCATAGAGGGCAATAGTCTTCCTTTTTTGATCATAGGGAGTGAAAATCTAGCCTTCAACCCTCGCCCTTGCGGATCCTCGCTGAGCGCACACGTTCGCACCATATAGCCAAACTTCATAGCCATATCCATCACAAATCGATACTTCAAAAGCCAAAAAAATGCCCGTTTGAACCAACTAATGCCGTAACGCTTAGCTATATCGGCTCTTACCTCTTCTATGACCGTATCGGTAGGAAGTGTATTTGGACAAACATCGACACAGTTTGTACATAAAAAGCAGCTCTCAAAGATATTTTTTGCGTTGCTATCAAGCTCCAAATCTCCTCTTTTGTAAGCACCTAAAAGGTCTATAAATCCTCTTGGGCTCGTAACCTCATCGGGGTTTATTTGGTGGATGGTACAAACGGGGATACACTTCCCACACTTGATACACTCATCACTCACAGAAGTAAAATCAAAGATTTCTTTGCTCATATCAAACCGTTTTAGAAAAGCTTTTTTTGTTCGCTTTATACTTGTTCATATAGGCATCAAAAGGCATGGCGATGTTACGAATGAGCATTGCTCCCGTCTTATTTGCTTGTATCTTCTCTTGTGTTATCTCTATCAAATCAGCATCACTAAATGCTACAAGCTCACGCATCGCATCATCAAAATAGTCGCTAAAATCTATCTCAAACTTATCTTCTACACGCTTGATGTCGATAGAGAAATTTGCCATAAGCTCCATGATAACAGCTTTCCTGATAAGATCATCATTGCTCAGCTCAAGCCCACGCTCAAAAGGGAGCTTACCACTATCAATGGCTGCTTCATAGGTTTTCATATCTTTTGTGTTTTGCGCATAATGCTTCTCACCCTCACCTATACTCGTTAGTCCTATACCCACAAGCATTGCACCGCCTTTGGTTGTATAGCCTTGAAAGTTTCTATGCAACTCACCCTTTGCTATGGCTGTAAAAAGTTCATCTTGTGGTTTTGCGAAATGATCCATCCCGACCATATTAAAACCATTGCTCTCAAAAAAATCAATCGTATATTTAAATATCTCAAGCTTCACACTCGGGTGGGGTAAAGTCGTCTCATCAAACTTTCGCATCGTCTTTTTGAGCCATGGCACATGCGCATAATTAAAAACTGCGAGTCTATCCGGATCAAGACTCAAGACAAGATCAAGCGTCTTTTGAAAACTCTCTAAACTCTGAAACGGTAATCCATAGATAAGGTCGATATTGATAGAACCGATATTATACTCTCTCGTGAGTTTTACAGCATCAAGTGTTGTCTCATAAGGTTGTATTCTATGGATCTCTTCTTGGACTTTTGGATCAAAATCTTGTACACCAAAGCTGATTCTATTGAAGCCGTGTTTTTGAAAAACTTGCATCTGCTCTTCATTGAAAAATCTTGGATCAATCTCACAACTTATCTCGGCATCTTTACTCCAATTTGGGAAAACACTCTTCAGATAACTTACGATTTCGTCTAAATTTTTTGCACTATAGTAAGTAGGTGTCCCGCCGCCAAAATGGAATTGGATAATCTCTCTTTTTGTATCAAGATGTTTTGCCAAGATATCAATCTCTTTTTTGAGATATGCCACATACCGCTCAAGTTTTTCCTCTTTGGAGGTAAAAACGACATTGCATCCGCAAAAATAACAAGCACTCCTGCAAAATGGGAGGTGAATATAGATTGAAAGTTTTTGATCACTAGGCTTGCTCAAAAGCTCTATATACTTTTCATAATTAAATGCATCACTAAACTCAAGTGCGGTCGGATAACTTGTATATCTCGGACCCGGTTTAGAATATTTGCCGAATTTTTCAAAATCTATATTGCTCATTGCTCTTCTTTGTTTCGTTTTATTATTTTAGCTGTCATTATTGGAACTATTTAGACGCCGTTGCATCTAAATGCTCTTTGCTATCTGCGAGCATCTAGCCAGACCATGATCCCTTTTTGCATATGCAAGCGATTCTCAGCCTCACTAAATACGGCATCGGCATGCGCCTCTAGCACTTCATCGCTCACTTCATACCCCCTATAGGCAGGCAGGCAGTGTAAAAATATCGCATCACTTTTTGCTAGTTGCATCATATCCGAATCTACCATATATCCCTTAAAATCTGCAACTCTTTTGCTTTTTTCATCCTCTTTCCCCATAGATATCCAAGTATCAGTCGTCACCACATCAGCACCCTTAATCGCTGCACTAGGATCATTGGAGATGATGATTTTTGCTCCGCTCTCTTTGGCAAACTCGAGTGCTTTTTGAACTACTTTGGCATCACATTCATACCCTTTTGGTGTAGCAACTCTAAGCTCAAACCCCATGATAGAAGCGAGCATCAGCCAAGATGCCGCCATATTGTTTCCATCACCAACATACACAACGATTGGATCAACCCCTTTGCCGAACTCTATCATCGTGAGATAATCAGTAAGAAGTTGCACGGGATGATATGAATCGGTAAGCCCATTGATCACGGGCACTTTTGAAAATGCTGCAAACTCTTCAATCTTTGACTGTTCAAAAGTGCGTATCATAACCATATCAACCATTCTTGAGATTACCCTTGCGGTATCTTTCATCGGCTCACCACGACCGAGCTGAATATCATTTTTTGAAAGAAATAGTCCTATACCGCCAAGTTGATAAATGCCTGTCTCGAAGCTTACTCTCGTTCTTGTTGAACTCTTTTCAAATATCATCCCTAGAGTTTTATGCTGCATATAAGGCACATATTTTCGCTCTAATGTCTGTTTTTTTATCTTTTGTGCAAGCGTTATCATCTCTAAAAGCTCTTGCTTTGTAAAATCCGCTAGCGTTAAGAAGTGTCTCATTTTCCTATCCTCATTGAACTAAAAGAAGATATTGTATCATAAAAGGGTTGAAGATTTTAGAGTGAGATTGCCAATAGCCAATGCCGGCGAGGCAAAGCTATTCTTTTGGGTTTGAAAAGTTTTTCATTGCCTCTTGAAGTTGTTGCATCTCTTCGGGACTCATCTGAGGTGCCCCATCTGCTCCCATAGTAGAGTTTGAGAGCATATTGGTTGTAACCTCTTTTATAGGAAAATCCGGCATTTGGAGCTGATCATCAGAAACAGAGGCATCTAGATCAACTTCAACGGCTGCGGTAGTATATTTTATCCCCATCATAGAAGCTTCACTTTTTAGCATCACACCTTTATGTATCCATATTTTTGCGGGAGCTAGCTCCCATATCTCACAATCATACCCCATAAACTCCTCTTCTCCCACCTTTTTACCACCCATAGCGATAAGCATATCTTTGCCTTGTTGCATCATGTCGCTATATTCTGAATTTGTAAGTACTTGACCGGAATAATCTAGGATTATTTTATTTGCAAAATCAACGATATACGCTTTGCCGTCAACAAGTTTACTCATCTGATGCTCTTGCGTTTTTTGTCCCATTGTCACAGATGAAGTCTGCTCCTCATACAACTCTTCGCTGCCCCAGTTTCTAAAAGCACTTGTAGCATCTCCACTCACTTCCATAGAGACACCCATTACATTGCCACCACCGGTTATTTTATATTTGATGATGCCCGATTCTACATCATAGCGTTTTTTTGTATCTGCACTTAGGAGTGTCACAAAGCCCATAAGCAAAAGTAACACAGCCAATCTCTTCATCTGTCTCATTCTCTCTCCTTGCTTAATAGAATATACTAAAGCTATTATAGCTTTATAAAATTAGTAAAAACAGAAAATTATCTTTGATTGGTATCCAATGCACCGATACCTGTTCGAAATATTATTTTTCTAACTATTTTGTTATACATAAAAGGATATTTCAATATCTTTTTCGTGATATTAAAACGCAACGATGCCGTATTCTCTTTATATATCGCCGCAAAATGCTCTCTATCTTCATTAAGTGCGTGAGCCAATTTGGCTCCCGAGATCATAGCGTAGCTTATCCCTTCAGCGGAAGTTGGGCTGATAAACCCTGCTGCTTCTCCAATCAATGCAACATCGTCAGTGCCCAAAGAGATATCTTTGGAAGATTTTGGACGCAATATATAAGAGCCGGATTTTTTTATTGGTTTGTTGAGGTTATATCCATATCTTGCTAATTTCTTTTTTTGAAGCTCATGGAGCCTAGTGACATCATCGCCCTCTTTTATCGCACTACCAAAGATGATGTACTGCTCTTTAGGTATGATCCATGAGTAAAAATCACTAATTTCACTATCAAAAATAGCAATATATCTATTGAGATTGGTCTCGTTCTTAAACCACTCTTGTATGGAGATATAACGAAGGGGTTCACTCTCTTTTCTTGCAGGCACAAGATCTTTTTTAACCTTTGAGTTACCACCGTCTGCACCGACTATGATAGGCGCAAACACATCTTGTTGCTGCTTCTCTTTTCTTAGCGTCACTACATAGCCCTCCCCACTCTTTTTAGCGCCGACAAAGTGTGAAGAAAATGATTTTTTTATATTTTTTGTATCACATAAAGACAAAAGCCATCTATCGAAAAGCTCTCTGTCAACATTCATGTAATGTCTTTGATAACTTTTGATCATATCATTATCAAAGTCCAGCGTCTCTACAGCAAATGTTTGCGGGGTTACTAAGATGTCTACCGGGAGACTCAGCCCAAAACTAGCCAATGCTTTTTGTGCATCAGGAGCGATGAGTCCTCCGCAATTTTTTATGACTTTTTGTGCCGATTTATGGAGTGGTCTTCTATCTACCAATAAAATGCGATATTTATCATCTAGCAAACGAGCTAAAGTGGCACCGGCCGGACCCGACCCGATGATGATGATATCGTATCTATCCATTGAGGATTTTAGCTGCCTCTTTTGCATGGTAAGTGATGATGATATCAGCGCCTGCGCGCTTCATCCCAAGAAGTGTTTCCATCATAACGCCTTCATAATCTATCACGCCTGCTTTTGCAGCGGCTTTGAGCATCGCATACTCTCCACTCACATTATAGACAGCCAAAGGTAACAGCGTAGTCTCTTTGATATCTCTTACGATATCAAGATATGCCAATGCAGGTTTCACCATCAAGATATCGGCACCTTGCATCTCATCTTCTATGCTCTCCCTTATCGCTTCTTTACGATTTGCAGGATTCATCTGATAAGTACGGCGATCACCAAAACTTGGGGCTGATTCTGCTACATCACGAAATGGACCATAATAAGATGAAGCAAATTTTGTACTATAGCTCATGATAGGAAGATTTATAAACCCCTCACCATCAAGCCCACTTCTGATAGCACTGATCATGCCATCCATCATACCGCTTGGAGCGATCATATCAACACCCGCTTTTGCATGAATGACTGCTTGTATAGCAAGATTTTCTAATGTGATATCATTCTCTACACTTTGTGTTTTAGGATCGATTACCCCACAATGTCCATGATCTGTATATTCACAAAAACAGAGATCACTAACGATAAAGATATCAGGGTACTTCTCTTTGATTGCTCTTATTGCTTGAGGAACAATACCATGTTCGCACATAGCTTCACTCCCCACACTATCTTTTACATCAGGTATCCCAAAAAGGATGATTGAGCGTACTCCTAATGCTTGGAGTTCTTTGCACTCTTTAAGCACCTCATCAATACTCATCTGAAAAACACCCGGTAGTGATGCAACCTCTTTTTTTATCTTCTCTCCGCTTCGCACAAAGAGTGGATAGATGAAATCATCAACCCTTAGATGTGTTTCACACAGCATATCTCTGAGTGCTGTATGCATACGATTTCTTCTAAAACGCGCAAACATTACTTCCCTTTTTTATTGTATTTATCAAGTATCAAGAAGGAGGAGACTATGCCCCTTGCTCTTCTTCATCTTCTTTGAAGTCGATGATATCACTTCCGGCAGATGCTGCCTTGTCACTAATTTTTGATATATTGAGCTTCATATCCGATCTACTTGTAGCATATTCAAGTGCTGTATTCTCTGTTATTTTACCTTTTAAAAAAAGATCAAGTATTGACTGGTCGAAACTTTGCATACCATATATCTTACGCCCTTCTTCGATAGCATCAAGTATCTCACTATCTCTTGCGGTGGCTATAAGATCAGCTATCCTAGCACTCTTTTTCATCACCTCAACAGCAGGTATTCTAATACTGCCCTCCATGGTTGGCAAAAGTCTTTGTGATATAACTCCCTCTAAAACAGCTGCGAGAGAAAGTCTTACTCTGTTTTGCTCATCATTTGGGAACATCCCTATGATTCTGTCGATCGTATCTTTAGCACTAAGTGTGTGGAGTGTTGAAAAGACCAAATGCCCTGTATTTGCTGCATTGATTGCTATCTCTATAGTCTCAAGGTCCCGCATCTCACCGACAAGTATAACATCAGGGTCTTCTCTTAGGGCTGATCTTAGTGCATCTTTAAAAGAGTTAGCGTCTATGCCAATCGCCCTTTGATTGATAAAAGAATGCTTATCTTTGTGGACAAACTCTATCGGATCCTCTATGGTGATAATGTGTCTTTTTTGTTTTTGGTTAATGAGATCCACAAGAGAAGCAAGTGTTGTTGATTTACCGCTACCTGTAACTCCGGTTACCAATACAAGACCTCTTGGAACATCTGCGAAAGTCTCTATAGATTTTGGAAGATTCAAATGCACAATCTGGGGAATCTCTTCCGGAATTGCTCTAAATACTGCACTCAATCCATCAATTTGATGAAATATATTAACACGAAACCGACTCTCATTATCTTCAATTTTATAAGAGAAGTCAATTGATTTGTCTCTTTGAAGTGTTTCAAGCTGAGATGCATCTGTAATCTCTTCAACAAGTCGTTCCATCTGCGTCTTAGAGAACTTTTCTTGTCCAAAATTAGTTAAAACACCATCAATACGAACCCTAATGCCTGAGAGTGCTTTGATATGAAGGTCACTTGCATTTTTTTGCAACATAAATTTAAGATACTGATCCAACTTTTTCTTCATAAATAACCCCTTTACATATTCAAAGAAAGACTAATCTTTTAGCGCGTTCAATATCTCCCGGAAAGAGTCCTCAAATGCCTTTAGTCCATCTTCTAAAAGTTTACCATAAACTTCATTCATATCTATACCGCTCTTTTCTAATGTCACAAAATAGCTCTCTATCTCTTCATCCGCAAGCGGGAGCTTAAAGCTATCTTGAGATCTCGAAGCATAGGCTTTTATGGTCTCAAGCGGGGCTGTGTTGACGCTGTGTGCTGCAAAAAGTTCACAGATGTAGTAATCAGAAGGCAGAGCCACCCCCTCTTTGACTCCCGTGCTTGCAAAAAGCGTTCTCACCATAGGTGTGTTACTCTCTTCTATGATGTTATAAATTTTAGCAGCATTATAGATACCTGTTTTGGAGAGATCCAAACCAAGCTCTTTTAATTTTTGGTCCAAAAGTCTATCAAATCTACTCACGAACACAGAGATAACAGCCTGCACTCTTCTGCCGCCACTATTTTCAAATATACTCATACCTTCTTTCATCGCTTTAACGCATCTCTTAGCCTGCTCTGGAGAAAA
>Ga0307440_1001188_pt1 | contig 12791 bp, 14 predicted proteins | sample SalMarWE160410MG_FD_202150 | JGI IMG/M metagenome (GOLD analysis project Ga0307440, IMG submission 202150) | Salt marsh sediment microbial communities from the Plum Island Ecosystem LTER, Massachusetts, United States - WE1604-10 | ecosystem: Environmental > Aquatic > Marine > Intertidal zone >... | reverse complement strand
GTGCGGCCTGCTCCATCGGCCCGACCGTGCGGGGTGGTAGGTTGGGCGGACAGCTCCGGCGGCGACGCCACTCGCGGGGCACCATCTGCAGGGCACCACCCGGTGCCCTGGCGGAATCGTCTGCGCCGCCCGGAGCGGGAGGTCATGATGTCGAAGCCCACCGCCGCCGCCAGCCTCGACTGGCGCAGGCTCGCGGCCGAGGTCGCCGAGGACGTTGTCGCCTGGCGCCGCTACCTCCACAGCCACCCCGAGCTTTCCTTCCAGGAGCACGAGACCGCCGCCTACGTGGAGGCCCGGCTGCGGGAGTTCGGCGGGTTCGAGGTATCTCGGCCGACCGCCACCAGCGTCGTCGCCAGCCTGCGGGGCGAGGCGCCGGGGCCGGTGATCGCCCTGCGAGCGGACATGGACGCGTTGCCGATCGAGGAGGAGAGCGGTGTGCCGTTCGCCTCGGAGCGCCCCGGCGTCATGCACGCGTGCGGCCACGATGGCCACACCGCCATCCTGCTGGGCGTGGCGCGCGTCCTCAGCCGGCAACCGGAGCTGGTGCGGGGTGAGCTGCGTTTCCTGTTCCAGCACGCCGAGGAGATGTTCCCGGGCGGCGCCCAGGAGCTGGTGGACGTGGGCGTGCTGGAGGATGTCGAGGCAGTGATCGGGCTTCACCTTATGGCGCCCGTGGACAGCGGGGCGTTGCTGCTGCGCGCCGGGCCGATGATGGCGGCCCCGGATGCCTTCGAGCTCAAGGTGATCGGCAAGGGCGGGCACGCCGCCATGCCGGAAACGTCGGTGGACCCCATCGCCATCGGCGCGGAGATGGTGGGCGGACTGCAGCAGCTGGTGTCGCGCGAGATCGACCCGCTCGAGCCGCTCGTGCTGTCGGTGACGAAGTTCCACGCGGGCAGCGCCTTCAACGTCATCCCCGAGACGGCGGAGCTCGGCGGCACGGTGCGCAGCTTCGACCAGGCGCTGCGAGAGCGCATGCCGGAGCTGATGGAGCGCGTCATCCGCGGCGTGGCCGAGGCGCACGGCGCCAGCTACGAGTTCGCCTACCACTTCGGCTACCGCGCGCTGGTGAACGACGAGGCGGTCACCGACACGCTGCGCAGCGCCTTCGTGGCTGCCTTCGGAGAGGAGCGGGTGGGGACGTCGCCACGGCACATGGGGGGCGAGGACTTCTCGGCGTACCTGGCCGCCAAGCCCGGCACCTTCTTCTACGTCGGCGCCAAGCCGCCGGGCGTGGAGACCGCCTACCCGCACCACCACCCCCGTTTCGCGATCGACGAGGCGGCGCTGGAGACCGGCGTGGCCGCCTTCCTCACCGCCGTGGAGGCGATGGGGGAGGGGAAGGACTGACGGCCGCGTCGCGCCGACGCGCCTCGCGCGGGGCCGGGAGGCGCGGGGACGACCCGCTGTGGGGGGCGTGGTACGCACCACCGAAATGAGCTAGGGTGTATCATAAGGGCGAGGGGCGACGGGAGCGACCATGCGCGTCATGTCCGAGTTGCTCTCCCTGGCGCACAGGCGGGCCCTGGTGACGGGCGCCGCCTCGGGCATCGGGCGAGCCGTGGCGCTGCGCCTCGCGGAGGCGGGCGCCGAGCTGGTGCTGGTGGATCGCGACGAGGGCGGCCTGTGCTCGAGCGCGGCGGCCATTCACGAGGTGCCCGGCGCGCCGCCGGCCCGGCAGGAGGTCGTCGACCTGGCGACGCGAGCGGGCATCGAGAGCTTGTGGCAGCGGCTGGATCCCGCGCCGGCGGTGCTGGTGAACGCCGCGGGCAGCTACCCGTTCGCCCCCTTCCTGGAGATCGACGAGGCGGCCTACCGGGAGGTGGTCGGCGTCAACCTCGAGGCGGTGTTCTGGATGTGCCAGGCGATGATACGCCGGCGCCGGAGCCAGGGCGGATGCATCGTCAACGTCGCCTCGGTGGAGGCCGTGATGCCGTTCAAGTCGGGCCTGGCGCACTACGGCCCGGCCAAGGCAGGCGTCATCGCACTCACCCGCTCGCTCGCGCGCGAGCACGGCAGGCACGGCATCCGCGTGAACGTGGTGGTGCCGGGCTGGATCGACACGCCGGGGACCCGGCGGGTCGCGCGCGAGGTGCTGCACTTCAAGCTCGGCCGGCTGGCCGAGGGGCTCGACTACAGCCGCCGCCTGCCGCTGGGGCGGATGGGATCGGCCGACGAGGTCGCGACGGTGGTGGCCTTCCTGGCGAGCGACGCCGCCGGCTACGTGCAGGGGGCCGCGGTGGCGGTGGACGGGGGCTTCCTGTCGGCCTGAGAGGCGAGCGGCCGGCGGGCTCTCCGGCCCGGAGAGGTGCGGGCGTCCGCCGCGCTCGCCGGCGGGTCGACGGTCCCGGGAGCGGATGCCGTGTAATCTTGCACTATGGCTGAGCCTTCGGCTTGCGGCTCGCGGGGCGGCCGCGGCGGCCGGCGTGAGCGCGCGCGCGGGTTCACGCTGATCGAGGTGATCGTGGCGCTGGCCGTCATCGGCATCGTGGCGGTGGTGGGGGCGCTGCACCTCAAGCCGTTCGACAACCCGCTGCACGACGCCGCCACCAACCTGTCCGGCCTGCTCAAGCAGAGCCGGGCCAAGGCGATGGCGACGACGTCGGCCTATCGAGTGGTGCGCGATCCCGCCGGCGGCTCGCACCTGATCACCGAGACCGCCGTCAGCTGCGCCGCCGCCGCCACGGCGTGGCACGCCGACGACCGTCTGACGCTCGACCTGCCCGCCGACATCACCCTCAGCGTCACGGGAGGCTCAGCCCCGGCGTGCTTCGATCCACGTGGGACGGCGAACGAGGACGTGGTCTACCGGCTCGTCGACGGCAAGGGCAGGCGTCTGGACGTCGAGGTCATGCTCGGCGGGGCGGTGAGGATACGGTCGTGAGGCGGCGCGGACTGACGTTGCTCGAGGTGCTGGTGGCGCTGGCCATCCTGGCCGTGGGCCTGGCAGGCGTGCTGCCGGCGTTCGTCGGCTTCCTGCGCGTGAACTCGCGCTCAGAGGTGATCACCGCGGCGTCCAACGTGGCGCAGACCTTCTTCGAACGCTACCGGCTGCAGGACCCCGAGGCCATGCCCACCTCCGGCACCCAGTCCACCCAGGTCGACTACCAGGGGCGGACGTTCGAGGTGGCGACGTCGTACTGCGTCCAGGCGAGCTACTGCGGGACGGGCAGCCGCGACATCCAGGTGACCGTGAGCTACCGCGGCAGCCCGGCGTTCACCGCCGAGACCGTCTACACCAAGGTCAATGACACGGCGAACTAGCGGGCTGACGCTGGTGGAGCTGCTGCTCGCGGCGGTGCTGGCCGCCATCGTGCTCGCCCTGGCGCTGGGGCTGGTGCTGTCGAGCCGCAAGCTCTTCACCCTCGACCGTGCCCGCACCGACGTCAACGAGAACCTGCGCAGCGGGATGGACATCATCATGACGGATGTGCGGCAGGCGGGCGAGCGGTTGGGTCCGGACATGCCGGCGGTGCGGGTCGGCAAGAGCGCGACCGGCGACACCCTGACGCTGCGGCGCAATCTGCTGGACGCGATCCTTCCGGTCTGCGCCAGCCTCCGTGCCGGCGCCAGCACCGACGTGGTGTTCGTCGCGCAGAACAACAGCCAGAACCCCGAGTGCAAGAGCAAGACCAATCCCGGGGCGGTGAGGGCGCTCAAGACGTGGGACCAGTTCCGCATCTCTCACGGCACCAAGGATGCCAAGGGCAACTACGTCATCACGGCCTACATCTTCGACCCCGTCACGGTGCAAGGCGAGTTCTTCGCCATCGACCAGACGGACAGCTCGGACATGCACGTGCACCGGGTGTCCGGGAAGTGGCAGCACGACTACAGCGCCAGCGACAGGCCGCGGTTGTACCTGCTCGAGCAGCGCACCTACACGCTCGACGCCAGCACCGGCACGTTGCAGCTGACCGTCGACGGTGGTGTTCCGCAGAACGTCGTGCCCGACATCACGGCGTTCAAGGTGGACGCCTACCTGCAGCAGAGCGGCGGCGACCCGGTCGTCGCGCCGGGCCCCCCACAGGGCTCGTTCGCTGCGACGAACTGGCAGGCCATCGCCTACCTCGAGGTGGCCGTGACCGGCGTCGGCCGGAGGCGCGGCGGCGATGTCACGCGGACGCTGGTGGACCGGGCGACGCCGCGGAACGTTCTCTCGTCGGTCCAGGCCGCCAACTAGGGTGGGGTGATGAGCGTGCGATCGAAGGCCGGCTTCGCGATGGTCACCGTGCTGTTGATGCTGGTGGTGCTGATGGCGCTGATCGCGGCCTACTTCGCCCTGACGCGGGTGGAGACCAACACCCGGCGCTCCTCCGCGATCGCGACGAAGGGCCTCTATGCCGCCGAGGGCGGCCTCAACCTGCGAGCGGAGGCGATCCGCGCCACCTTCATCGGCTACAGCCGCCCCAGCGGCACCGCCCCCACTACGGGAGGCAGTTCCGCTCCCTGTGACGGCAGCAACGTAGGCAGCGGCGACTTCGCGTGTCACAGCTACACCCTGGGCGGTCAGCGGGTCGTCACCTACGTCACGGGAGGCGGCTCCGGCGAGGTGATCAGCATCCCGCCCGGCGACGACCGTTTCGCCGGGCTCAACGCCATCCAGTACACCTACTCGGTCTACTCCGAGGCATACGGGCCCGGCGGCAAGCCCTCGGCGATCCTGCAGATGGACTTCCTCAGCCGCCTGGTTCCCCTGTTCCAGTTCGCGGCGTTCTACCAGAACGACCTTGAGATCGAGCCCTCGCCCCCCATGACGCTCAACGGACCCGTCCACACCAACGGCAACCTCTACCTGAACCCCTACCACAGCCTCGCCATCCGCGGCCAGGTCACCACCGCCGGAGGCATCCACCTGGGGCAATCGCCCGACGACATCAACAACCATCTGGCGTGCCCGGCCACGGGCGACGCCAGCGTGGCCGACATGTCGGGGCGGCTGCGGAGCCTGACGAGCGCCTTCGGTTGCCCGGCCCTGGTCAGCGGCGCCGCCGCGGCCGGGACCTGGGGCACGATGGTCGACCCCAACAGCGGGCCGCTGACGTTGCCGGACGTCAGCGCGCTCAACCCGCGGGCGGGCAACGACTTCTGGGATGGAGCCGACCTGCGCGTGATGGCGAGCGTCTCCGGCGGCGCCCCGAGCTTCGTGGCGGAGAGCTCGAGCGGGGCGGTCGATGCCGCCGCCACGGCCGCGCTGGCATCGTGCTCCGACACCAGCGGCGTTCGCGCTCCCGGCGACCCGCCCTCCAGCCAGGCGGTGTCGGTCAGCAGGAGCTTCTACAACAACCGCGAAGGCGGCTGGATCACCATGATCGACGTCGACGTCGACAAGCTGCTGACCTGCATCCACGCGCACAGCAGCGGGTTCGGGTTCGACCTCAACGACCTCAGCGGCAACGGGCTGGCGTGGTACTTCGGCTTCGCCGATGGCATGAGCGACGCCGGGAACAACTGCAGTGCGCCCACGCCGGGGCAACCTGCCCAGCAGGGGTGCCTCAACCACTACGGCGTTCGCCTGGTGGACGGCAAGGCGCTCGGGGCGGACAGCGCCAACGCCCCGCAGGTCCACGGCCTGACCGTCATCACCAACCAGGCCGCCTACGTCCAGGGCGACTACAACGCGGGCGGGACGGTCGCGGGCGCGATCGTTCCCAAGAAGCCCGCGGCGATCATCGCCGACTCCATGAACATCCTCTCCAACAGCTGGAGCGACCAGGAGTCCGGGCCGGGCCAGAGCCCGGACGCCTCCGATACCACCGTCAACGCGGCCTTCCTGGCCGGGACCGACGTGTCGGGACCCCCTAACGTCGGCACCTCCTACAGCGGCGGCCTCGAGAACTACCCGCGCTTCCACGAGAACTGGGGCGGCGACACCTTCCGCTACCGCGGCTCCTTCGTGAGCCTGGGCCTGCCGATGCACGTCGACGGCCGCTGGGCCAACCAGCTCTACACGCCCCCTCACCGCGACTGGGACTACGACACCTCGTTCAATGACGTCAACAACCTGCCGCCGTTGACGCCACGGTTCGTGTACCTCAAGCAGCTGCTCTTCGGGCGCCGCTTCAGCCAGTAGCAGCGACCGGCCAGACGCGGGCGTAGACTGCTGACGGCCGCCGGCGTGTGGTGGACGGGGCGAGCCGGAAGGAGGACCATGCTCGTAGTAACGACCGAGACCATCGCGGGTCAAACCGTAGATCGGGTGTTGGGGCAAGCCTTCGGCGTGGTGGTGCGCAGCCGCGGCCTGGGCGGCAACATCACGGCGGCGCTGCGCAGCCTCGGAGGCGGCGAGATCAAGGAGTACACCGAGATGCTCGAGGATGCCCGCAAGGCCGCCATCGACCGGCTGGTGGCGAACGCCCACGCCATGGGAGCCAACGCGGTGCTGATGATGCGCTTCGACTCCAGCGAGCTGGGGCAGACCATGTCGGAGATCGTGGCGTACGGTACCGCGGTCGTGATGCACGAAGGCTGACGGGTGCTGGCGTTCCTGTCGTCCTACGTCGCGCTCGAGGTGCTCATCGTGGTGGTGGCGGTCGGCGTGACGCTGTGGGGTCGCCGGCGGCGCCTTCGCCGGCGGGACCAGCGCCCGCTCGACGGCTTCGAGGCCACCGACGAGACGTTCATCGACCCGACGACGGGGATCCAGCAACGGGTGTGGTTCAACCCGCGCACGGGCGAGCGGCGCTACCGCAACGTGGAGCGGGGTGACGGCGCCTGATCGTCCGGCCTCGGCGAGCGTCGGCGAAGCTCGCGGCGGCGTGAGGCGTGCGGTGGCCGCGAAGGGGTAAGCCGTCGTGGACGTGATGACATGGTTGACGGACTCCGACCCGGCGGTCCGCTGGCAGGTTCTTCGCGACCTGACGGGGGCGCCGGACGACGCCGTGGCGCGCGAGCGTGCGCGCGTCGCCGACGAGGGGGCGGGGGCCACGCTGCTGGCGCGTCAGCATCCGGGCGGCGGTTGGGGCGTCGCCGACCCGACTGCCTACACCATGACCCCCGATGGATCTGCCTTGAACGCCCTCACGCTCCTTCGCGAGCTCGGCCTGGATCCGGCGAGCCGGCAGGCCCGACATGCCGTGGGGCTGGTCCGTGACGGCCTCAGGCACTACCACGCTGGTGAGCGGTACTTCGACGGCGAGGTCGAGGCGTGCATCAACGGCCGGGTGGTGGCGATCGGCGCCTACTTCGGCGAAGCCTGCGACGGTGTCGTGGAAAGGCTGCTCGACGAGCAGCTCGAGGACGGCGGCTGGAACTGTGAGGCGCCTCCGAGCCGCCGATCCTCGTTCCACAGCACCATCTGCGTGCTCGAGGGCCTGCTCGAGTACGAGCTGGCGCACGGGGACGCGCCCGTGGTACGCACGGCGCGGCTGCGCGGCCAGGCGTACCTGCTCGAGCGGCGGCTGTTCCGCTCGAAGTCCTCAGGGGCGGTGATCGACCCCGCCTGGCTGCGGCTGGCCTACCCGTACGGCTACCACTACGACGTACTGCGCGGGCTCGACTACCTGCGAAGGGCGGGCGTCGAGCCGGACGAATGCGTCGCCGAGGCGGTCGATCTGATTCGGCGGCGGGCTGTCGACGGCCGCTGGGCGCTCGACGCTACCCATGCGGACTGCTTCCCCTGCGACCTGGGCGAGGTGCCCGGCACGCCCAGCCGCTGGATCACGCTGCATGCGCTGCGCGTGCTGCGCTGGGCCGGCGAGGCGTAGCTGCGAGCGACCGAGACGCCCCGGCCTCGACGCCGGCGCGGACGGCTCGAGCCGCGCCCTGAGGGCTATGCGCGTTGGCGCCGCCCCGCTCGCGCTCAGGCGCGCCTGGGGACGCGCCGGCGGCGCTCGGCGCTCTGCGCGTGCGCGGTGGCATCGTCGGGCAGCAGCTTCGCCAGGGCCTCGAGATCGCCCGTGACCTTCGCCATGGCCGCCAGGCTCACGGGGCTGGACACGCGCGTCACGGCGTCCATGGAGCGCTCGGGCGGCCGCTCGAGGCGACGGGACATCTCGACCCGCAGCATGACCGCGTCGACCTTGTAACGGTCCCGGTAGGTGGCCAGCCGGGCCGAGCTCTCCGCGAGCATCCGCTTCGCCTCCTGGCTCCATGCCTCGTTCGCCTCCTCGGCACTGGTGGCGGCCGTCAGGGGAGCCGGCCGGCTCAGGAGGTGCGCGTCGATCTCCTTGTGCCAGGCGGCGAGCTGAGCCTGCAAGGCGGACACGAAGGCATGCGTCTTCTCCCTCAGCTTGTCGTTGCCGAGGCGCGTCAGCGCGGCCCGGCCGGCGGCGCTGACGCCCAGCAGCTCGGCGAAGCGTCTGCTGTCGGCCTCCGACCGCCGCGCCTGCTCCTTCGCGTCGCTGAGGCGCTTCTCGAGGACACGACGGCGGTACGCGCCGGGCAGGCGGCCGAGGCCGAACCCCACCGCCAGGCCGAGGAGGGTAAGCACGATGAACACGCCCGGGTACTGGGCAAACGGCTGCTTGAAGGGCGTCGTGACGAGCGTGAGGATGCTGTTGGCCATCGGACGGACCTCCCCTGGCGGGCGCCAGGCGCCCCGTCCCCCCGTGGCTACGACCCTAGGCGCTACGGTGGATCCCGACGGTGAAAACCACCCTACCTGGGCCGGAGGTGTGCCAGGACTGGCCCCGCCGAGGAGTGGCCGACTCGTGTCGGCGAGGGTAGAGTGATCGCGGAGGACCATCTCTGATGGGAGTTCGGAGGGCACGATGATCAAGGAGTTCCGGGAGTTCATCAGTCGAGGCAACGTGCTGGATCTCGCCGTTGCCGTCATCATCGGCGCTGCTTTCGGCGCGATCACGTCGTCGCTGGTCAACCAGGTCATCATGCCCGTCATCGGGCTGCTTCTCGGCGGCGTGGACTTCGCCAACCTCGGCGTCATCCTCAAGGACGCCGGCTCCTACGCGTCGGTCAAGGACGCCGTCGCGGCGGGAGCTCCGGTCATCCAGTACGGCGCCTTCCTGAACACGATCATCAACTTCCTGCTCATCGCCTGGGTGCTGTTCGTGGTGGTGCGCGGCTTCAACGCCATGAAGCGACGCGCCGAGGGTCCGGCGGAGCCGGCAGAAGAAGTCCCGGCGCCGGTGCCGGCCGAGGAGCGTCTGCTCACGGAGATCCGCGACCTGCTGGCGGCCGATCGGCCGGCCGGCGGGGCCTGAGCTCGCGGGCGGCGCCGCGGCCCGCCGCCGGCGTCACACCACGGGCGCTCACGAGATGAAGCGCTGGCGGTCAGGTCCCGCAGGACGCCGGCCGCCAGCATGGTGCTGCTAGAGATCAGTGGGACAGTGGCTGGTTGTACGGGGGCGGGTCGAACGCCACTCCCGTCACCGCCGTGAACCCGGTGAGGGTCGCCTGCGCCGTCGGCGTGGACGACCCGGTACCATTGATGTCGGCCGCGGCGTACTCCTGAACGATGGTCGGACTGTTGAAGCTGCCGACCCACAGGTTGCCGAGCACGTCGGGGGCGATCGCGTCGGGCGACCCCACCGCGGTCGTGATGGTTGCCGCCGGCGTGCTCGACGAGCTGAGCGAGCCGCCGTCAAACCGGAAGGCCGTCGCGTCGTTGAAGTTCCCGACCCACAGGTCGCCGCTGGCGGCGAACCTCAACCCGAACGGCCAGCTTGAATCGGCGATCGTGATGGCGGGCGTGGCGCTCGGGTTCGAAAGCGACGACGCCGTGAACTCCACCACCTGGTAGTCGTTGAGGTTGGCCACCCACAGGTTGCCGCTGGCGTCGAAGGTGAGGCCCGTAGGGTCGGGATCGCTGATGGTGATGGCGGGCGTGGCGCTCGAGTTCGAAAGCGACGACGCCGTGAACTCCACCACCGTGTATCCACTGTAGTTCGCAACCCACAGGTTGCCGCTGGCATCGAACGCCAGGTCGTTCGGTCCGTTCAGGCCGTTGCTGAGGGACGTGCCTTGCGCCGGCGTGCCGGCCGCGATCGAGGCGGCGGTGTACTCGACCACCCCGCCGCCGAGTTCGACCACCCACAGGTTGCCGCTAGCGTCGAACGCCACAGCCGTCGGTCCGTTCGAGTCGGTGATGGTCAGCGTCGGCGTGGACGTGGTACCGAGGGTGGCCGCCGCGAACTCGTAGATGGCGTTGCCGAGCTGATCGGCGACCCAAAGGTTGCCGGGTTGCGCAGCGTAAGTGACCGTAGCGTTGGCAGCGGCGCCAGCCGATACCGTGACGGTTGCGCTGCTGGCCGTGCCATCGAAGACGTTGCGGCGCAACGTCACGCTCTGCGGGGCAACGGAATACGTTCCCGGCATCAGGCCCGACAGGGTCGTGGTGGCCGTCACCGTCTGCGAGTAGCTACCCATGGTGACCGCCACCAGAGCATTCAAGCCACCAGGAAGGCCCTTCACCGTCACTTTCAGGCTTCCCGTCGTCGGCGTCGAAGCACACGCCGCCAACACCACCACCAGCACCAACGCCAACGCCGACAGCACGACAACGCGACCACGAACCATGACGCCCTCCCTTTCGGTCACTCCACGTGGCCGTACCTTAACGCCCCCGGCGCGTTCGAGCGTGCGGCAAACAGCACGTCCTCAGGCTGGCTGGGGGCGTTCGCTGCGCTCGCGCTGCCATGCCAGTGAGCACATGCCGGCAGCCATGATCACGGCACACGAGGTCGAGGTGCTCACCGAAGCGTGCAATCACCTCTCGCAGATGCGGGGGCTTCCCGCCAGAACCCTCACCATCCTCTCGGACGCCGAGCAGCGGCGCGATGAGCGAGCGCCCGTAGAGGCCGTGCGCGAGACGCGCGGCACGCTGACGGGGTGGGCCTGTCAGGGCGTCGTGAACGACCGCTCCGGCGCCAGCGTGTAGCCGCCGTCGGCGGCCATGCCCGGGCCGCCATCGGAGTCATGGAACAGCAGGTTCATGAAGTCGGACCGCCAGTAGTGAGCCGCCAGGTCACCGGTGTCGTACCCAGGCGATCCGGTCACGCTCCAGGTGTAGCTGGCGGCGCTCGGAAGCGGCAGGCCGACCGCCACCAGGTCCGCGAGCGTGACGCTGTTGGACTGCGTCGTGACCGTGTAGGTCGGATTGCTGCCCGAGGCCGGCGTGACGATGAACGTGAGCGCGCCGCCCCCGGCCCAGGTCGCGGTGAGGGGCGTCGTAGCGGTCACGCCGGCGGCGCCATCGGCTGGCGCGCTCGGGGCCGCCGCCGCCGGCAGCGCGAGGTCCGTCACGCCCGCCGGACGGCCCTTGCGCCAGACCTCGGTGAACATCCCGCCCTGCACGGCGAGCCCGAAGATGTCGTAGCTCGCGCCCGGAAGATCGGGAACGATCAACGCGTAGGTGGCAGGCACCGCCGTTTCCGCGATGGGGAGGCGCAAGGCCAGGTTGGGTGCGACGTCCACCATGCCACCGAGGCCCACGAAGGCGTACCCGACGGCGAGGGACGCGGAGCCGGAGATCGTGGTGACGCCCGTCGTTGCAAGCGAGAGGTCGACGGTGGCTGGGGTGCCATCTTGCAGCGTCCTCTGGGATGACGCCGCGTAGGCGTAGCCGCGCGGCAGCCTGCTGCTGTCGAGGCGAACCTGCAGCGCGTGGATGCGCATGGTGGGATCCTCGGAGGCGTCCCAGTAGACGGACATGGAGTAACTGCTACTGCTGTCGAGCAGATCGCAGCCATTGCGGGGGTCGACGACGCCCTCGATGCACACCACGACGGGGTGGCTCGCATCGACCGGGTCGGGCGTACTCACCGTGCCGGTGACCGCGGTCGAGCGCGCGGTGGGCGACGGCGGAATGGCGATCGGCGGGTACACGGCGTTCACGTCGAAGACGGGGTTCGGACTCCTGAGCCCGCGGAACTCGTGCGCCCAGCCGCCGGCCACGCTGTACACGATCGCGTCATAGGGCACCGTCAACCCGGAGATGGTGAAGCTGCCGTCGGCGGCCGCCGTCGAGGTCGTGTGGCCCTGGATGGTCACGCTCGCCGAGAGGCCGGAGAGGGCGGCCGTTCCGTGCACGGTGAGGCTGCGCACGTCGAGCGAGAACGTGGCGGTGTCAGCGAGCGACCCGTCGGTTGCGCGGACGCGCACCGTTGCCGTCGTCGGGGTGGCGGTCGTGACCGCGTGCAGGGTCAACGTCGCGTTGCTGTCGGACCCTGTCAGGGTCGTCGGCGACAGCGTGGCGCTCACCCCGGACGGCAGACCGTCGACGAGCAGGGTCACGCCGGCGGTGGCAGGTCCGGTGCGTGTGACGTGGAGCGTTACGTTCTGGTCGTCGCCCAGATAGAGCGTCAAGGCGGTGACGTCGGCCTCGATGGCGAGGCGCGGCGCGACGGTGCAGCCGGTCACTGCAACGAGCAACGACACGCCGATCAACACGGGCGCGAAGCGGTTCATGGTCCCCTCCCAAGGATCACTTGCAGCGGCGACGTTGTTGGACAAGTCAGATTAGCAGACGCTCGGGCCGGACGCCCGGACTGCCCGCAGCCGTTTGCGGCGTCCGAGCGCGAGGTCTGCTCGTCTCTGACTCAGCGAGTCCCTTGGCGGCGACGCCCGTGAGCCCCGCAAGCACGGCCTCCGAAGGGCTCGCCGTCGCAGCGCACGCCACGGGGGCCCCAGGCCCGCGCGAGCCGTCCGACTCCTCAGACGGGCCCCCGCCCAGCGTGGACGGCGCCATGGCTGTCTCGTTATCTACTTGGTGGGCGATGACGGGTTCGAACCGCCGACCTACCGCTTGTAAGGCGGGCGCTCTCCCACTGAGCTAATCGCCCTCGCGTGCCCCGTCTGCCGACTGGCGGGCGGGAGGCCACGCCATTATGCCA
>Ga0307440_1001187_pt1 | contig 12792 bp, 10 predicted proteins | sample SalMarWE160410MG_FD_202150 | JGI IMG/M metagenome (GOLD analysis project Ga0307440, IMG submission 202150) | Salt marsh sediment microbial communities from the Plum Island Ecosystem LTER, Massachusetts, United States - WE1604-10 | ecosystem: Environmental > Aquatic > Marine > Intertidal zone >... | reverse complement strand
GGCGGGCGCCACCCTGGTGCAGGTCTACACCGCGTTCATCTACCGTGGTCCGGGGATGCTGCGCGGCGCCCACCGCGACGTCCTGGCGGCGCTCGACCGGCGCGGCCTGGCGAACGTGGCCGAGCTCACGAGCCGGCACGCGGCCGCGGCCGCCACGGCACATCCCGGCGGCCCGCCCGCGCGTTGACCACGCGGGCGAGCGTGAACAGCAGGTCGGACAGGCGGTTCAGGTAGCGCAGGGCATGCGGGTTGATGTCCGCGGTCTCGGCCAGCGCCACGGTGTCGCGCTCGGCGCGGCGCACCACGGTACGCGCGAGGTGGAGGGCGGCCGCAGCGGCCTCACCGCCGGGCAGCACGAAACTGGTGAGGGGCTCGAGCTCCCCGTCGAGCGCGTCGATGCGGGCCTCCAGCGCATGCACGTCGTGCTCGTCGATGGCCGTCACCACGCGCCGCGCCCTGGCGGCCAGCGGCGTCGCCAGGTCCGCACCCAGGTCGAACAACGCGCTCTGCAGGGCCGCCAACTCGTCGTCCAGCGCTTCGTCGACGACCTCGTCACTTCGGAGCGCGGCCCGTGCCACGCCCAGCGCGGCGTTGGCCTCGTCCACCGCACCGTAGGCACGCACCCGGACGTCGCTCTTGGGAACGCGATCGCCGCCGAACAGCCCGGTATCGCCGTCGTCTCCGGTGCGGGTGTAGATCTTCATGGTCGCAGGATAGCCCGCTGCAAACGCCTCTGCAGCCTCGGGTAGACTGGCGGCAGCGATGAGCGCGATGTCGATCCTCCACACCTCCATCCTGGGCAACGACCTCCTGCGCTGGCTCATCGCGCTGGCCGTAGCGGTGGGCAGCTATTTCGCACTGCGCACCGTCAGGGGTCTGGTCCGGAAACGTCTGGCCCACTTCGCCGAGCGCACCACCTTCGCCTTCGACGACGTGGTGGTGAGCGTGCTCGGAGCCACGCACACGATCTCGTTCCTGGCCGCCGCGGTCTACCTGGGCTCGCAGGCGCTGGTCGTCGGAGGCCGCGCCCACGAGATGATCGCGCGCGGCTTCGTGCTGGTGCTGTTGATCCAGTTCACGCTGTGGGCCAACCAGGCGCTGCAGGCGCTGCTGGACCGCTACCACGCCGACGAGTCGCTCGGCCCCGGAAGGCGCACGGGCCTGGCCGCCATCGGCTTCGTAGGGCGGCTGGTGCTGTTCACGCTGGTGCTGCTGCTGGCACTGGAGAACCTCGGGATCCACGTCAACACCCTGCTCGCAGGTCTGGGCATCAGCTCGCTGGCGGTCGCGCTGGCGTTGCAGAACGTCCTCGGCGACCTCTTCGCCTCGCTGTCGATCGTGTTCGACAAACCCTTCGAGATCGGCGACTTCATCATCGTCGACCAGCACCTCGGGACCGTCGAACACGTCGGACTGCGCACCACCCGCATCCGCAGTCTGTCCGGCGAGCAGCTGGTGTTCGCCAACAACGACCTCATCAAGGCGCGCGTCCGCAACTACAAGCGCATGGCCGAGCGCCGCGTGGTGTTCTCGGTGGGCGTCACCTACGGCACGTCGCGCGCGCAGGTGGAGCAGATCCCCGGCACCATCCGCAAGATCATCGAGGCCGAGGAGAAGGTGCGCTTCGACCGCAGCCACTTCAAGGAGTTCGGCCCCTACTCGCTCAACTTCGAGACCGTGTACTGGGTCCTCGATCCCGATTACAACCTGTACATGGACATCCAGCAGCGCATCAACCTGGCCCTCATGGACTACTTCCTGAGCCAGGGCATCGAGTTCGCCTTCCCGACCCAGACGCTCTTCCTGGAGGGCGGCGAGCGCCCGCCGCTGGTGGCACCGGCGAGCCGTTCGCAGTGGGCGGCCGCGGCCGACAGCAGCGTGGACGGAGCCGGCACCTAGTCGGCCGTTCCGGGCGTCGGGCCACCGGAGCCCGCCCGTACCACCCGCTGCCGGCGGCAGCGGCCCCGCCTCGCGCGCGGGCGCGCCGGCGTATCAGGTCCGCCCGAAGCGCCGCTCCACGTATGCGTCGAGCATGCGGTTGAAGTCCTGCACGATGGTGGCGCCCTGCAAGGTGGCGACCAGCTCGCCGTCGCGGTAGACCGGAGCCCGAGGAGACTCGCCGCTACCCGGGAGACTGATGCCGATGTCGGCGTGCTTCGACTCGCCCGGCCCGTTCACGATGCAGCCCATCACCGCCACGCGGAGCTCCTCCACGCCGGGGTAGCGCTCACGCCATACGGGCATCTGCGCCCGCAGGTAGGCCTGGATGTCGCGCGCCATCTCCTGGAACAGAGTGCTGGTGGTGCGGCCGCAGCCGGGGCAGGCGGTCACCGTCGGAGCGAAGCTCCGCAGGTCGAGCGCCTGCAGGATCTCCTGGGCGATCTCGACCTCCCGCTCGCGCGGCGCGCCGGGATCGGGGGTCAGCGACACCCGGATGGTGTCGCCGATGCCCTCGGCGAGGAGCGCGCTGAGCGCCGCACTGCTCGACACCGCCCCCTTGTCACCCATGCCGGCCTCGGTGAGACCGAGGTGAAGCGGGTAGTCGCAACGTGCCGCCAGCTTGCGGTAGACGTCCCACAGCGCCCGCACGCCGGACACCTTGGCGCTCAGGATGATGGCGTCGTGCGGCAGGCCGTGCTCCTCGGCGAGCTCGGCGGACAGCAACGCCGATTGCAGCATCGCCTCCACCAGGACCTCACTGGCATCCCACGGTCGGTCGCGCCGAGCGTTCTCGTCCATCAGCCGGGTCAGCAGGTCCTGATCCAGCGAGCCCCAGTTGACACCGATCCGGACGGACTTGCGGTGCTCGCGAGCGACGTCGATGATGGCCAGGAAGTTGTCGTCACGACGCGTCCCCACCCCCACGTTCCCCGGGTTGATGCGGTACTTGTCGAGCAACTCCGCGGCCTCGGGGTGTGCCGTCAGCAGCTTGTGGCCGTTGTAATGGAAGTCGCCCACCAGCGGCACTTCGACGCCCCCGTCACGCAGGCGCGCCCGGATCTCCGGGAGCGCCCGCGCGGCCGCGTCGTTGTTGACCGTCACGCGCACGATCTCGCTGCCCGCGCGGGCCAGCGCCGCCACCTGCTCGGCGGTGGCCGGCGCGTCGGCGGTGTCGGTGTTGGTCATCGACTGGACGACCACGGGATGGTCGCCGCCGACCGGGACGGAGCCGACCCGGACGGTGGGAGTGCGTCGGCGCGGGATGCTCATCGCTCCAGTCTACCGGCGCGTGGCCTACCGCCCGTGGTCCGTGCGGCACCATCGCCCGGCTCGCCTCGAGCGCCATCAACCCTCGTCACGCTCGCCGCCGATGCGTTCCAACACCTCGGGCAGCAGAAGGCGGGTGGTGCTGATCGCCTCGCCGCCGTGGATGGTCTCGCGACCCGACCAGTCTCCGAAGTAGCCGCCGGCCTCGGGCAGGATGATCCCGAACGGGCCGCAGTCCCAGGGGTGCATGACGGGATCGAGCATGAGCTCGAGCCGGCCGCTGGCCACCAGCGCGTGGCCGTAGGCGTCGCCCCAGCCGACGGCCGCGTAGCTGGCGGCCTGCAGCCTCTGCCACGCGCCCTCCCGGCCGTGCCGCGCGAAGCTGCCGGGGTCGGTGCAGGACACGAAGGCACGCTCCAACGAAGCGGTCTGCGTCACCTGGATGCGCCTCCCGTCGAGGAAGGCGCCGCGTCCGCGCGCGGCGTACACCATCTCGTCGAGCGCCGGGAAGTAGGCGGCGCCCACGTCGATGCGCCCCTCGATCTCGAGCGCGATGAGCACGGCGTACAGAGGCACGCCGCGTAGGAAGCTCTTGGTGCCGTCGATCGGATCGACCCACCAGCTCCGTCCGCTCCGCGAGCGCTCCTCGCCGTACTCCTCACCCCGGATGCCGTCGTCGGGGAAGGCGGCGTGGAGTCGCTCGCGGATGAGTTCTTCGGCTGCCCGATCGGCCGCCGTGACGGGGCTGTCGTCGTCCTTGTATTCGGCCTGCACGCCGGTCCGGAAGCTCGCCAGCGTCTGCCTCCCGGCCTCGTAGGCCGTGCGGATCGCAACGTCGAGGGGATCCTCTGCCATGCCCTGCCTCCTTGACCGGCTCCTGCCGGGACCCGGCGCCTCGGCGCGGAAGTGCGCCTACCACGCGAATGGTACGATGCACCCATCATGCTCTACGAGCGCGCCCTGCTCGAGGCTCACGAGCGCCAGTCCCTCGCACCCTACGCCAGCCTCGCGTCGGCGTCCCGCGGCCGGCTGCACCCGGAGGAGGAGAGCCTCTACCGGACGGCCTACCAGAAGGACCGCGATCGGGTCATCCACACCAGCGCCTTCCGCCGCCTGGAGTACAAGACGCAGGTCTTCGTCAACACCCAGGGTGACTACTATCGTACGCGCCTGACGCACACGCTCGAGGTGGCGCAGGTGGGCAAGAGCATCGCCCGGGCGCTCGGCCTCAACGAGGATCTCACCGAGACGATCGCGCTGGCCCACGACCTCGGCCACCCGCCGTTCGGTCATGCCGGCGAGCGCGCCCTCGACCGCCTGGCGCAGGGGATCGGCGGCTTCGACCACAACAAGCAGAGCCTTCGCATCGTCACCGAGTTGGAGCGGCGTTACCCCGCCTTCCCGGGGCTGAACCTGAGCTGGGAGACGCTCGAGGGGATCATGAAGCACGAGACGGAGTACGACCTGCCCGACCCGAGCTGGGAGCCGGACCGCCAACCCTCGCTGGAGGCCCAGGTCGTCAACGTCGCCGACGAGCTGGCCTACAACGCCCACGACCTGGACGACGGTCTGCGCTCGGGTCACCTGTCGCCACGGGCCATCGTCGAGGTCCGCATCGTGCGAGAGTTGATGGACCGGCTGAGCATCGATCCCCTGGAATTCGCCAACACCCAGCGCTACTATCTCGTTCGCGAGCTGCTGGGCGAGGTCATCACCGACGCGGCCGAGCACACCGATGTGCACCTGCGCGAGTCGGGTGTGCGCGACGCGACCGACGTGCGCGAGGCGCCGGGAAAGCTGGTCGCGAACTCGCCGGCCATGCGCGAGAAGCTGGCCGAGTTGAAGGCCTTCCTGTTCGATCGCTTCTACTTCCACTACCGGCAGATCCGCATGACCCACAAGGCCGACGCTCTGCTGGAGCGGATGTACCGCGCCTACGTCCAGTCGCCGGACATGCTGCCCTTCGACGTGCAGAGCCAGGCCAACGAGCTGGGGCTGGAACGGGCCGTCACCGACTACATCGCCGGCATGACCGACCGCTTCGCCGGCGAGGAGTACCGGCGCCTGTTCGACCCCGACGTCCTGACCTGAGCGACCGGCTCCGCGGCGCTACTGCGTCGCCCGCGCCACCGCGATCAGGCTGCCGTCGTCCGGGTTACGGAACCAGGCCACGTCGAAGCCGCCCCGCAGCACGTGGATCAGGACCCACGGGCTGGTCAGGGACTGGGTCGTCACCTGCCCCTGTTGGGGTTGCTGCTTCACGAGGTCCACGTAGAGCTCGCCGTTCTCCACCGTCACGCTGCGCACCTGAAGGCCGTAGCCCCCGGTGGGCTTCTGCCCATCGAAGACCGCGATCACCGTCTCGCGCGAGAAGTCGATGCTCGGCACGGGCGGCACGGTGAGCTGCGAGCCGTAGGCCTTGTACCAGAGGTTGGTGAGCTGGTCCTGGCTGTTGACCAGAAGGTACTGCGGCTTGTCGAATCCGACCGCCTTCTGCCCCTGTGCCAGCGTCTCCCAGGCCACCTGTTGCGCCGTGCTACCGGGCGCTGCTGCCCCGGTCTCGAGCCCCTGCTGCACGTACACGCCGGTCTGCAGGTACTCGCTGGTGCCGTTCACGCTGTGCTTGGGCAGCGTCGTGCTCGGCAGCACCGCCAGCACGTACGGCTTGCCGCCCTGCTCGAGCCCGTTGGCCAGCGCATCCGCCTCGCCGTCGGTGAGCTCCCCGAGCCCGCGCAGGCGGTTCAGCCGCGGCGTGGGCACCACCGTCTGGCTGGTGCCGGCCTTGGCGCCGCTCACCAGCTGGAAGTAATCACTGCCGTCGAAGTAGACGACCTGCTCGACGTCGCTGCGGGCTTCCAGCCGCAGATCGGTGGTGAGGGGGATGCGCGACACGACGATCGGCGCGGCCTGGAGCGGGGTGACGGAGGTCCGAACGAACGGCTGACCGTCGACCAGCAGTGCGCTGTCAACGGCGTACGCCGCCGTCGAAGTCCCCTGGCTCAGGGTCACCTGCTTTCCGTCCAGGTCGAACTTCCTCGGCGATCCGTAGAGATAGCTCAGCCGGGCGTTCAAGGCACCGTAGACCGTGACGTCGTGGAGCTTCGGCCCCGACTCCGGTGCGCAGCCGGCGAGTAGGACGAGCACGGCCAGTGCCGGCAAGGCGAAACGCATGCGTACCTCCTGCGCGCATGCTATCACTGCGTGCCTGAGAACCCGCTGAGGGACGGCGTCGGCCCCTCCGGCCGCGGGTCCCCCTGATATGCTGCGGGGGTGTCGCCAGGGGGCAAGCGCATCCTGATCGTGTCGGCCTCCATCGGAGGGGGGCACGTGGCGGCGGGACACGCCCTCCAGGCCGCCTTCGACGAGGCCGGCATCGTCGCCGACCACGTGGATCTGCTCGAGTACACCGCGGCGCCCTTCCGGCGCCTGTACCGCCAGTCCTACTTCGATCTGGTCCGCACCGTGCCCGACCTGGTCGAGTGGGTCGGGCGCCGTCTCGACAAGATGCCGAGCGAGGAGAAGTCGCGCCAACAACGCGTACGGGCCCGCCTCACGCGCATGCTCAGCTACGAGCTGCCCGACCGGATCGCCATGGCCTACCCCGACGTGCTCGTCCATACCCACTTCCTCGGCCCCGAGATCCTGGCCGGCCGGATGCGGCGCAAGCGGGAGACTCCGCCCCAGGTCGAGGTCATCACCGACTTCTTCGCGCACAGTCTGTGGCTGCAGCCGGGCCTCCTGCGTTACTACGTCGCCAACGACGAAGTCGCGGTGCACCTGCGATCGGCGGGGGTCGAGGCGGGTCGCATCCGCGTCACCGGGATCCCGGTCGACCCGCGGTTCGCGCTGCTCCCCGGCAAGGCGCAGGCCCGTGCCGAGCTGGGCATCGGCGCCGAACGCGACGTGCTGCTGTTCATGGCCTCGGGCCTCGACGCCAACTCCCTGCGGGCGTTGCTCGTGCAGCTCACCGAGCTGCGCTGGCCCCTGCTGGTGTACGTGGTGTGCGGGCGGAGCCCCGGCCTGGTAACGGTCGCGCAGGAAGCGGTCGAGGGCTACGAAGGTCCGATCACCTTCGAGGTCCAGGGGCGCCGCGGCGACATCCCGCTGCTGATGGCGGCATCCGATCTGCTGGTGGGCAAGCCCGGAGGTTTGACCAGCAGCGAGGCGCTGGCGGCCGGCCTGCCGCTGGCCGTGGTCCATCCCTATCCTCTCCAGGAGGAAGCCAACGCCAACGTGCTCCTGGAGCACGGCGCCGCCATGCGCATCGCACCGATCACCACCTTCGCCCACAAGCTGCGCAGCTTCTTCGGTGACCCGGCGCGGCGCACCGCCATGGCGGAGGCGGCACGCAAGATGGGGCGGCCCGACGCGGCCCGCGCCGTGGCGGAATCGGTGCGAACCGAGCTGCTCGAGGCCGGTCCTACCGGATGATCACCCTTCGGATGCGCCGTCCCGCGGACTCGCAACCGGCCCGACGATCGGTGGGCTTCCGGCTCGCCCTCACGAACCTGAGTCTGGCGACCCTGGCCCTGATCTCCTTGGCAGCCGGCCAGCCCTCCCCGAACGTCTCGACGCCGAGCGTTCCCACCGCCGTGGGCGCCGAGAGCGTGGACGTCCTCGTGATCGGCTCGCAACCCGAAGGGATCATCGCGGCCGTGGCGGCGGCCGAGCAGGGCGCCCGGACCGCGCTCCTCACCACCGACACGCGCCTCGGCGGGCTCTTCGTGCTGGGCGAACTCAACGTGCTCGACCTGCGAACGAAGCCACAGCTGTACCAGCGCGGGCTGTTCCTGCGCTGGTGGCAGCAGGTCGGCCAGCGTCCGGCCTTCGACGTCGACGCCGCGGAACGCGCGTTCACGTCGATGTTGAGCCGGGCCGGCGTCGAGGTGATCCTCGGTTCCGCCGAGCCGGTCCCGCTCCTCGACGCCGACGGCCGCCTGCTCGGCGCACGCGCCGGCGACCGTACGCTGCTCGCCAAACAGGTCATCGACGGTCAGGCCGACGGCCGCTTCGCCGCCGCCGCCGGGGCACCGTTCACGCTTGGCTGGGAATCGTTGGGCGTGAAGCAGCGTATGGCCGACACCCTGGTGTTCGCTCTCCACGGCGTCGACTGGGCGGCGCTGACGCGAGCCGTGCAGGCCCGCGGCGCGTCGTACGCCGAAGTGCGCGACAACGTGGTGTGGGGTCCGTTCGGCGGCTACCCCGCGGCGTACGTTCCCAGCCGTAGCGGCTTGCGCCTCAGAGGACTGAACCTGGGCCGCGAGAGTGACGGCACCGTGCTGGTCAACGCCCTGCTGCTGTTCGGCGACGACCCGCTCGATCCCGCCAGCCGCGCCGACGCCCGCCGCCGCGCGGCCGCGGAGGTGCCGTCGGTCGTGCGCTACCTGGCGGCGGGTATCCCGGGCTTCGAGAACGCCCGCCTGAGCGGGGTGGCTCCGAGGCTGTACGTCCGGGAGTCGCGCCACCTCGAGGCACAGTGCGTGTTGCACGTCGGCGACGTGCTGGACAACCTCGTCACCGACCAGGACGTGGCGGCGGGCGGCTACCCGCTCGACGTCCAGAGCCTCACGGTGCACGACAGCGGCTTCGTCTACGGCACGCCCGAGGTGTACGGGGCGCGGTTGTGCATGAGCGTGCCGCCCTCCCCCGCACCGCTGTGGGTGGTGGGCAAGACGGCCGGGTTCGACCCCATCGCGTTCGCCAGCGCGCGCGTGGTGCCGTTCGGGATGGCCCTGGCCGAGGCGGTCGGGGTGGCGGCCGCGCGCGGGGCCGCGCTCGGCCTCGATCCCTCGAAGCTGGCGGGCGACCCTGCCCAGGTGCAGGCGGTGCGCGCCACGCTGCGCGCCCGCGGTGCCTACCTCCCTACGGTGGAGCCGCGCGCGCCGGTCGGACCGGTCACGAGTCCGTACTACGATGCCTACCGACTCCTGCTCAGCCGCGGCCTGGCCGTCGGTGGCTACGACAACGATCCTCACCTCACCCGGCCCGTCACCCAGCTGAGCTTCCTGTACCTGCTCAGCAACGTTGCGCAGCGTTTCTTCGGCGATGTCGACACCGGCCCGACGCTGGTCGCGCGCTACGGCATCAGCACCGCGCCCCTGCGCCCGGCCATCGCGCTGAGTGCTGTCTACGACGCCGCCTGCCGGCTCGGCGCCTGCCCGGCGGAACCGACCTGGAGCGCGTTGCAGCGAGCCGGCCTGGCGCCCGCCGGCTTCGCTCCATCGGCCCCGCTGGACCGGGGGCAGGCCTACGCGCTGGCCGCGGGCGTCGCACGGCTGGCAGGCGACGCCACGACCCGCTAGCGCCGCTCACGTACGCCGCCCTCAGGTCCTTCCTGCGGCCCGCTCCTGCGCGACCGCATCGATGAACTGACGTGCGGTCCGCCCCGAGTAGCCGTTGCCCCAGTCGGCGAAACGAACGGCGCGCTCGCTCAGGTCCGGCGCGGCGATCCCCTCCCGCGCCGCCAGCGCCTCGACGATGTCGAGGTAGCGCCGCTGGCTGGCGCTGGGGAAGGTGAGCGTGAGCCCGAAGCGGTCGGCCAGCGCGAGCCGTTCGTTGTGGGTATCCCAGGCATGCACGTCGTCGTCCTCGCCGGGCTGCGGGCGCTCGGAGAGGCGCTCGCGCAACAGGTGGCGGCGGTTGCTGGTGGCGTAGAGCACGACGTTGGCCGGACGGGCGGTGAGGCTGCCCTCCAGCAACGTCTTCAGGGGGTGGTAGCGGCGATCGTCGTGCTCGAAGCTGAGGTCGTCGACGTAGAGCACGAAACGTTGCGGCAGCGCGCGCAGCCGCTCGACCACCTCCGGCAACGTCTGCAGCGCGTCCCCGGACAGCTCCACCAGGCGCAACCCGCGCTCGCCGTAGCGCGGTAGGAGGCTGCGGACCGCCGTGGACTTGCCGCTGCCGCGCGGCCCATAGAGCAGCACGTTGTGGGCCGGGGCTCCCGCCAGCAACGCTTCGGTGTTGGCGAAGAGCCTGGCGAGCCGATCGTCGACACCCACCAGCGTGGTGGCGTCGGCCACGGCGGGATGGGGGATGCCGACGAGTGAACCGTCGTGCCAGCGGAGCGCCACGTAGCGTGCGGCTGCGCCGGCACCGTGTTCGCGGTAGCGGGCGAGCAGGCGCCCGAGGAGGGCGTCCGTCGGCTCTACCGCGAGCGCCTCGGCGAACGCCGCCACGGCGTCCTCCCAAGGGTCTCGCTCGGGGGGCCGCGCCAGGGCCCGCAGGTGCGGCACAGAGGCCGCACCCTGCGCTCTCGCCTCGGCCCACCAGTTCCGCCTCAGGGCATCCGCGATCCCCTCCAGGTCGGCGCGCGCCGCTTCTAGCAGGCCCGCAGGAGGGTCGGGCTCACGGACCAGGGGGTTGTCCACCCCGAGCAGGGCGCCCGCCAGGGCCGACGCCAGATCGGCGCGCTGCTCGGTCAGCAGCGCCCTCACAACGCCCACGTACGCCGCTTCGACGGGCTCCGGGTCACGTCCCTGCAGAGCCGCATCCAGCGCTCTGAGGGCCGGCCAGGTGGGGCGCTGCTCCAACCCCCGGAGCACCATCAACGGTCGCACGGCACCTCCTCGCCGCGCAGCCGGCAGGCGACCTCCGGAGCGGCGGCCAGTGCCGCGCGCATCGCCTGCTCCCCGGCACGGATCGCCTGCGGCGACTTGTGGAAGTCCCACCAGGCCGTGGGCGGAGCCTCACGCACCAGCAGCCCGCCGCGCGGCGCCCGGAGCCCGTGACTGTACGAGCGCAGCGAGATCGCCAACCCGCGGGTCATCTGGCCGAACGGTCCGTTCGCCCTGCTGCGGGCGGCAAGCCGTTGGAAGCGCCGGCCCCAGCGCGAGGCATTGAAGCGCCGGATGAAGCGCACGAGGCGCGAATGCTCCACGTCGATGCCGGCGTGGAGCCCGATGACCAGCTCCGGATCCAGCGTGGACAGCGCGCGGAACGGCACCGTCTCCACGAAGCCGCCGTCGATGAGCACGCGGCCGTCCTTTCGCACCGGGGCGAACACGCCCGGCAGCGCGATACTCGCCTGCACCGCGTGCGCGATGCTCCCCTCCCGGATCACCCGCAGCCGCCCCGTCGAGAGGTCGGTGCAGGCCACTACGAAGGGGATCTCGGTATCGGCGAACGTGGCCCCGAAGAAGAACTTGCGGTCGAGCCAGCGCGCCAAGCGCTGGCCGTGGATGAGGCTGCCGCGGTGGATGCCGAAGTCGATGCCCTGTCGCCAGATCTCCCCGGTGTCCTGCTCCCGCACCAGCCTCTCGAGCTCCAACGCATGCATGCCCAGCGCGTAGAGCGCGGCGATGATCGCACCGTAGCTCGTACCCGCCAGCGCACTCGGAGTGGCCCCCTCGGCCTCGAGCACCTTGAGCGCCCCGATGTGCGCCAGGCCACGGGCCGTGCCCCCGCCGAACGCCACCCCGAGACGCGGCCGGACGCCCTGGGGTGCGGCCGCCTTCATGAGCACCATGCTACACCGCGGGCCTCCCGGCTTGCTTCGTCGCGTTGCGCGCCTGGACGCGCCCTACGGCGCCTGCGGCGGCGCCGGGAAGGCGTTTGCCCGGTGGTACAGTGACCCCTGATGTCGGCGCTGTACCAACGAGCCCGCCCCGTCCGCTTCGACGAGGTCGTGGGCCAGGAGCATGTCATCGAGGTGCTGGGCTCGGCGGTACGCCGCGACCGCATCGGGCACGCCTACCTCTTCTCCGGCCCGCGGGGGGTGGGCAAGACCACGACCGCACGCCTGCTGGCGATGGCGGCGAACTGCGAGGACGAGGACCCGGCCGCCCGGCCCTGCGGTCGTTGCGAATCCTGCCGACTGGTCCAGCAGGGCTCGCACCCCGACGTGACCGAGCTCGATGCGGCCTCCAACAACTCGGTCGACGACGTCCGGGCTCTGCGTGAGAAGGTCGGCCTGGCCGGTCTGCGCGGCGGCACCCGGGTGTGGATCCTCGACGAGGCCCACATGCTCAGTCGTGCGGCCGCCAACGCGCTGTTGAAGACGCTCGAGGAACCGCCTCCCGGTCTGCTCTTCATCCTGGCGACGACCGAGCCCGAGAAGCTGCCACCGACGATCCTTTCGCGCTGTCAGCACTTCCGCTTCCGGCGCCTCTCCGTCGATGAGATCGCGGGCAAGCTGGAGGCGCTGGCGGCCGCGGCCGACGTCGCTGCGGAGCAGGACGCCCTCAGGCTGGTGGCGCAGGTGGCCGACGGCGGCATGCGTGACGCCGAGTCGATGCTCGAGCGGCTGCTGCTGCTCGACGACGGCATCACCACGGGCGCCGCCGAGGAGGCCCTGGGGCTGCCTCCGAACGATCGATTGCGGACGATGGGCGTCGCGCTCGCCGAGCAGGATCTGGCAACATTGCTGGACGAAGCCGCCGCGCTCTACCGCGAAGGGTTCTCGCCGCGCACCCTGGCCGAGCAGCTCACGCGCACCCTGCGTGACGCCCTGGTGGGCTCGGTCAGGGGACGGGGTTTCCATCTCGAAGTCGACGACGCCGCTCTGATGCGCGTCATCCAGGCGCTCGACGACGATATGGAGCGCTTCTTGCGGCACAACGATCTTTACGCGCTCGAGGTGGCCCTCAT
>Ga0307440_1001185_pt1 | contig 12792 bp, 12 predicted proteins | sample SalMarWE160410MG_FD_202150 | JGI IMG/M metagenome (GOLD analysis project Ga0307440, IMG submission 202150) | Salt marsh sediment microbial communities from the Plum Island Ecosystem LTER, Massachusetts, United States - WE1604-10 | ecosystem: Environmental > Aquatic > Marine > Intertidal zone >... | reverse complement strand
TTTTTATAAAAGAAGGCGCCAATGTCAGGGTTATCATGACGCACAACGCGCAGTCGTTTGTAAGCCCGTTGACCTTTCAGGCCTTATCCGGCCAAACCGTCTGTACGAGCCTTTTTGAAGATAGCGGCGATGCGTCCATCAGGCACATTGAATGGGCACAAAAAGCCGATGCCGTGGTCGTCGCCCCGGCGACCGCCGATATCATCGGTAAGCTGGCCAACGGCATCGCAGATGATCCCCTGAGCACTTTTATGCTGGCGGTAACCTGTCCTGCGATCCTCTGCCCTTCGATGAACACCCATATGTTCGAGAGCAGTGCCGTACAAAGAAACCTCGATAGACTTCGTTCCGATGGGTATTTTGTTATTGATCCGGAGTCCGGCAACCTGGCCTGCGGAACCACAGGACCCGGCCGTCTTCCGGAACCCGAGGACATCCTTGACAGGACGGTTTACTACCTTATGCCGAAGGATCTCAAAGAAAAGAATATACTGGTTACTGCAGGCCCCACTCGAGAGCCCATCGATCCCGTCAGATTTATCAGCAACCCTTCCTCGGGAAAAATGGGATTCGCAGTGGCAAAGGCTGCCGAGCACAGGGGCGCTGTCGTCACGCTGATCACCGGCCCGACCACTCTTTTGAATCCCAATAATATCAGCGTGATCAGGGTCAACACGGCCCGAGAAATGGCCGGGGCCGTTTTTGAACATATGGAACATTCGGATATTATCATCAAAGCGGCTGCGGTTTCCGATTTCCGTCCTGCGGCTCGTTCGGACCACAAAGTCAAGAAGGACACGGAACAACTGGTTTTGCCGATGGAAAGGACCCAAGACATTCTAAAAGAAATCGGCAGGAATAAAAACGGAAAAATTCTCATCGGATTCGCCGCGGAAACAGAACGCCTTGAACAGTATGCACAAAAAAAACTGGGGGAAAAAAATCTTGATATCATTGTCGGCAATATCGTGGGGTTCCCTGATTCAGGCTTTGATGCCGATACCAATACGGTGACCCTGTTTTACAAAGACGGGACAAAAGAAAAACTTCCCAAAATGACCAAAGAGGATGTCGCAAATCTCCTGTTGGATCGGGTCGTCAAAATGCTATGAGATGTGTTGAATCAAATCCCAAATTTCTAAGATCAGAGGCGGCCTCCGCCATCGAAGAAATACTGACTTATTTCAGATTCCTGGCGGAAAGAGGATGCGCCGGATTTGAATGCTCGAAGCCAGCGCTGGATATGATCGGTGCCTGGGGACGCAGTAAGAAGGTCTGTTCTGAAACGTTGAAGGAAATTCGAACGGATTTGGGAGACTGCCGGCGGTGCCGTCTTTCGAAAGGCCGGAAACATATCGTATTCGGTACCGGCGCCCCCCATGCAAGGCTCTTGTTTGTGGGCGAAGGTCCGGGCTACGAAGAGGACCAGAGCGGCGAACCTTTTGTCGGGGCTGCCGGGCGACTTCTGACCCGGATCATAGACGCCATACACCTTTCACGAGAACAGGTCTATATTTGTAATATCATCAAGTGCCGCCCACCCGGCAACAGGAACCCAATGACGGATGAAATTGAAGTCTGCTATCCTTTTTTAAAGCGTCAGATCGCATCCGTAAAACCGGACATCATCTGTGCCCTCGGAACATTTGCCGCTCAGACCCTTCTTGAGACCGGGTCCCCGATTTCAAAACTCAGAGGGCATTTTCATGATTATTCGGGGATAAAGGTGCTGCCGACGTATCACCCGGCCTATTTGCTTCGCAATCCGGAAAAGAAGCGGGACGTCTGGGAGGATATGAAGAAGTTGATGAAGGCTTTAGACATCCGGGACAAGTCTCTGTCGAAAGGCGTGAAATAAGACGGCCCGTGCAAAGGCTAAATAGTTCCTGAACAGGACTTTCCGTTCAGGCATTATTTAGAAAAATAGCCCTTCCTTACGAACAATGAAAAAATTAATTCTTATCATACCGGCCTTGTTTTTGCTCATATTCAGCTTTCCGGGAAACTCTTTTGCAGCCGCCAACGCGGTATATATCATAAAAATTTCAGGCTCCATCAACCCCGCCATAGCCGACTTCGTGGAAAAAGGGATTCTTAAGGCCTCAACGGACGGCGCTTCATGCCTCATCATCGAGATCGATACGCCCGGAGGCCTTGCTGAATCGATGCGGAAAATCGTCATGGCCATTTTTGCAAGCAAGGTTCCGGTGATTTCTTATGTTGCACCCAGCGGCGCCAGGGCCGCTTCGGCAGGGGTTATGATTACCATTGCTGCGGATATCGCCGCCATGGCGCCGGGAACGAATATCGGCGCCGCGCATCCGGTGGGGCTCGGTGGCCGAGATATCGGCGGGACGATGGCGGAAAAAGTTACCAACGATATGGTTGCCCAGGCCAAAAGCATTGCCAAAAAAAGGAATAGAAATGTTCAATGGATTGAAAAGGCGGTTCGAGAAAGTGTCTCCGTGCCGGAAACCGAAGCGCTTAAAACCAATGTGATCGATATTGTGGCAAAAGACATCGACGATTTGATACGCCAGATTAACGGTCGAAAGATTGAAAATAAAGGTGTTTTAATACTCGATCATCCCCAAAAGAAATTGATTGAAGAAAGCTTGCGAACCAAAATTTTAAAGACCATCAGCGATCCGAATATTGCGTATATCCTTATGATGGTCGGTCTTGTGGGTTTGTATTTTGAGCTGTCCCACCCCGGTGCCGTACTTCCGGGGGTGGTCGGCGGAATTTCCATTGTTCTGGCATTTTTTGCATTTCAGACCATACCGGTCAATTATGCCGGGATTTTGTTGATCATTCTTGCCCTTGTATTTTTTATTTTGGAGATGAAAATCGCAAGTTACGGCCTGTTAAGCATCGCAGGCATCACCTCGCTTTTATTGGGCTCATTAATGCTGTTTGAAGACAGCGACAGTGGCGTGGGGTTGTCCTGGGAAGTGCTGGTGCCGACGATGGTTGTGGTTTCGGGCTTTTTTGTCTTTATATCGGGGCTGGTTTTTAAATCCCACCTGTCGAAACCCAAAACAGGAACAAACGGCCTCGTGGGTGAGATCGGAGTGGTCAAAGAGACCATTCTGAAGGAAGGCCGAGTGCTGGTTCACGGAGAGGTGTGGAAGGCAATTTCAAAAGATCCCATCGAAAAAGGCTTCAAGGTCAGGGTCGTAAAGATAGAGGGCCTGGTTCTTGAAGTAGAGCCTTTGGAGCAAAATCGGATTCAATAATTCTAAAAAGCCCTTCATGGCTTATTATTACAAAAAAGTCAATTAGATACAGGAGAGAAAAATGTATACGTTGATAGCGATTGTCGTGTTTATAATCTTTTTTCTTTCGGTAGCGCTGCGTATTTTAAATGAATACGAGCGCGGCGTTATTTTCAGGCTCGGCCGGGTGATAAAGGCAAAAGGCCCCGGGCTGATCATACTGATTCCCTTGATCGACAAAATGGTAAAAGTCAGCTTGCGTCTTGTTGCCATGGATGTGGATCCGCAGGATGTTATCAGCAGGGACAATGTATCGGTAAAGGTGAACGCGGTTATATATTTTAGGGTTATCGATCCCATAAAGGCGGTCATCGAGGTTGAGAATTACAGCTATGCGATGTCTCAGTTGGCGCAAACCACTTTAAGAAGCGTCTGTGGTCAGGCCGAACTCGATGATCTGCTTTCAGAAAGAGAAAAAATTAATGATCACCTTCAGGAAATCCTCGATACCCATACGGATCCTTGGGGTATAAAAGTGGCAAACGTGGAGCTGAAACATATTGATTTGCCGCAGGAAATGCAGCGATCTATGGCCAAGCAGGCAGAAGCGGAACGAGAGAGACGCGCAAAGGTCATCAATGCCGATGGTGAGTTCCAGGCCGCTGCGAAACTGGCCGAGGCAGCCGAGATTATTCGTGACCATCCAATGGCCCTTCAACTCAGATATCTTCAGACCATGCGGGAGATATCTTCCGAACAGAACACCACGACAATATTTCCGTTTCCCCTTGAGCTTTTCAGGCCGTTTCTCAACAAATTGGATCCGGGCAAGGAGGACAAAGGGGATTAATGATCTATTTACTATTGACATCATTAAAAAAAATTGTTTAATTAAAAAGTTTGATGGTAATAATAGATTTTGTGCAAATTTGATCCGGAGCGGGGGTTTGCAGCCTCCGCTTGTACTTTTAAACCATTGTTCAAATAAGGAGATTTAAGGGTATGGGTGTGAAGAATAAGGAAGCCAAAGAAAAACCTCTGGAAAAAATGACGGCCAAAGAATTACGAGAACTTGGAAAACAAATGCCTGAAATAACAGGTGTTTATGGTATGAACAAAGCGGAACTCATCAGCGCTATTAAAAGCGCAAGAGGAATCGAAGAGGATACCAAAACAACATCCGATGCATCGGTCCGGGAAATAAAGAAAAAAATAAAGTCCCTCAAGGCGGATCGTGAAGCGGCCTTGAACAACAACGATAAAAAAATGGCGGATGTTTATCGGCGCCGCATTACGAAACTAAAGAAAAAAACGCGCCGGGCGGCCTAGCAAGCGCCAGTAGGCAACAACGATAAACCTTAATGAATGAGCACCTTAAACGCATGATCGATCCGGCGTCATTGGCTTTCGATATTGATGGTGTGTTTGCAGACACCATGTCATTGTTTCTCGATATTGCCCGGGAAGAATATGGTATTTACGATGTCAGTTATGAAGACATTTCGTGTTATATCCTGGAAGAATGTATCGATATGGATTCGGATCTTATCGAAACCATTTTAATCCGGATAATGGATGGCACACATCGGCCGACGTTAAAGCCGATAGCAGGTGCCACGCATGTCCTGACGCGGATCGGCGGGGTCCACCGTCCCATATTGTTCGTCACCGCCCGGCCTTACGGAGAACCCATATATCAATGGATGCAAAGCATTCTGCCCCTTGACGGTGATTCGGTAGAAGTTGTTGCGACAGGTTCATTTGATGCCAAGATCGATGTGCTGACAAGCAGGAATATTTCATATTTTGTAGAGGACAGACTTGAAACATGTTATCCGCTTTTTGCGGCGGGGGTTACGCCCATTTTATTCAAGCAGCCCTGGAACAGAAAGCGACATCCTTTCATGGAAGTCGGCACTTGGAAAGAGCTTGAATCTTTAATCGATTTTTGATGACGTCAAATACTTTAAAAAATCAGGTCAGATCTTTTATCGATTCCCTTGAGTCTGAAAAAGGATTCGCTAAAAATACTTTACGGGCGTATTCCCATGACCTTGAAGAGTTTGTCCTGTTTATCGATGGCAGCTATTTTTCAAAAAAGAATCAAAAGCATGCGGATTCGCCAACAATCGATCAAGTCAACAGTTTAATGATAAGGGGTTATCTGGCGTTTTTACACAAGAAAAACAAAAAAGTGACCATCTCGAGGAAACTGTCAGCCGTCCGGTCCTTTTTCAGATTTCTGGTCAAACGCGGCGTTATTTTAGACAATCCGCTGGATCAGATTTTGACGCCGAAACAAAAAAAGACAATACCGGTATATCTCCCGGTCGATGATGTATTCAGACTGCTCGATTCGATAAAAACCGATACCCTGACCGGAAAAAGGAATCGTGCTATTTTTGAAACACTTTATTCCAGCGGGATCCGAATTTCGGAGCTTGAAGGCCTGAATGTTTTTGACGTGGATTTTGAGAAACGTTTGATTCGCGTCATGGGAAAGGGCAGCAAAGAAAGAATAGTTCCCATCGGGCAAAAAGCCTTGACCGCTATTATGGATTACAGAAAAAGATTGAAATCCGAAACCGGTATCGAAGAGAACAGCGATACGGCTTTGTTTTTGAACAAAAGCTTAGGACGCCTGACAGGTCGTTCCATTGCCCGAATTCTTGAGAAAACGGCAAAAGAATGCGGCCTGTTGATACCTGTCTCACCCCATGCGCTGCGCCATACATTTGCAACGCATATGCTCGATGCGGGAGCGGATTTGAGAGTGGTTCAAGAGCTTTTGGGGCATGAAAGCCTTTCGACAACGCAAAAATACACCCACGTCAGCATCGACAGGTTGATGGAGGCCTATGATAAGGCGCATCCGAGACGATGAGGACGAAACCTTAAAGAAGGTTAAGACGATGAAATTTCATGGCACAACGATTCTCGCTGTTCGACGGAATGGAAAAACCGCCGTGGCCGGAGACGGGCAGGTGACACTGAACAACATTGTTATCAAGCACACGGCAAAAAAAGTGAGAAGGATATACAACGACAAAATCATTGTCGGGTTTGCCGGGGCGACGGCAGACGCCCTGAATCTTTCGGAAAAACTGGAAAAAAAACTTGAACGTTATAATGGAAACCTGACGCGCAGTGCTGTCGAGTTGGCCCGGGATTGGCGAACCGACAAATACTTGCGGCGCCTTGAGGCGATTATGATTGCCGTGGACGAAAAAAACATGTTCGTTATATCCGGAAGCGGTGATGTGATCGAACCGGATGAGGGCATCATGGGGATTGGATCAGGCGGTTCCGCGGCACAGGCGGCGGCAACCGCCCTGATCAGGCATTCGGACATGAATGCTGCCGATATTGTAGCGGCGGCCATGAAAATCGCGGGCGCCATATGCGTATTTACAAATGATGCGGTTACCATTGAAGAATTATAACCCTTTCGTTCAAAAACCTAAAAAGTGATGGAAAATGAATCTTAAACCCAACGAAATCGTTAAAGAACTTGACAAATATATTATCGGCCAGCACAACGCAAAGCGTTCGGTCGCCATAGCGTTGCGGAACCGGTGGCGCAGGCAGCAGGTTCCGGAAGATCTCCGCGATGAGATTGCACCGAAAAATATTATACTCATCGGCCCCACCGGCGTGGGAAAAACCGAGATCGCGAGAAGACTCTCGAATCTCACCGATTCACCGTTCAATAAAGTTGAAGCGTCTAAATTTACCGAAGTCGGATATGTGGGTCGCGATGTGGAATCTATGGTAAGAGATCTGCTGGAACTTACCGTCAACATGCTCAAATCAAGAGAACAGGAGGCTGTGAAAGAAAAAGGGCATCAGATTGCCGAAGAGAGAATGCTGGATCTCCTCCTACCGGAAAGCAGATTAAAGCCGTCTTTTAAGAAAGAAGAGGACGAAGAAACAGAACTTGAACCTGCGACGAACCATGTCGGCGCATCTTCTTCTACAAGAGAGAAGTTACGGAAAATGCTCCGTGACGGCAAACTGGACAGTCGGTATGTGGACCTTGACGTTACGGATCGCGCCATGCCGGTTGTGGAGATTTTTTCCAACGTCGGTATGGAAGAAATGGGTATTAATTTCAAAGATATGATCGGGAACCTACTGCCCAAAAACACCAAACGCAGGAAAGTCAAGGTGCCGGAAGCCATGGAGATCCTTTCCGCAGAAGAAGCTCAGAACCTGGTGGACATGGATAAAGTCGTAAAAGAGGCCATTAATAAAGTCGAACAATCGGGAATCATCTTTCTTGATGAAATCGACAAGATTGTCGGATCGAACGGGTCGCAAAGCGGCCCCGATGTGTCCAGAGAGGGTGTTCAAAGAGATCTTCTTCCCATTGTCGAAGGGAGTGTGGTTACGACGAAGTACGGCCCGGTCAAGACGGATAATATCCTTTTTATTGCCTCGGGTGCTTTTCACGTCGTCAAACCTTCGGACATGATTCCTGAACTGCAGGGTCGCTTTCCCATCAGGGTGGAGCTGGATGCCCTCGGCAGGAAAGAGTTTGTCAGAATATTAACCGAACCGAAAAATGCGCTGCTTTTACAATATCTGGCACTGTTAAAAACCGAAGGCGTTGATGTGGTTTTTGAAGATGAAGCGGTTGAAGATATCGCAAGGATTGCCGAAGAGGTCAACGATATGACCGACAACATTGGCGCAAGAAGACTCTATACCATAATGGAATACCTGCTTGAGGACATTCTTTTTGATGCGCCGGATTTGGCAGAAAAAAAGGTGGTCATTGATAAAGCCTTTGTTGAAGAAAAATTGAAAGATATAAAAGATGACGAGGATCTGAGCCGGTATATCTTATAGTAAGAATTCGATCCCAGAAGGGCCGGCTTTGATATAATTTTTAGAAAGAGTCGTTTTACTTAAAGAAGAGAAAATGAATCCGAATGTTGCCGACATACTGATTGAGGCGCTTCCTTATATTCGCCGCTTTTACGGCATGACCATCGTTGTAAAATACGGTGGCCATGCCATGGTGGACGAGCAGCTGAAAGCCGATTTTGCACGCGATATCACTTTGCTGAAATTTACGGGATTGAACCCTGTGGTCGTCCACGGCGGAGGTCCGCAGATTAACCGGGTTCTCGATCAGATGGGGATACAGTGCAGATTTGTCAAAGGAATGCGTTTGACGGATGAAGCGACGATGGATGTCGTTGAGATGGTTCTCGGCGGAAAGGTTAACAAAGACATTGTGGCCCAGATCAACCAGCAGGGCGGTAAGGCCGTGGGATTGAGCGGAAAAGACGGCGGACTCATTCGTGCCAAAAAGCTTCATATCGTTTGCCAGGAAGATGAAAATAAGCCGCCGGAGATCATCGATCCCGGATTGGTCGGAGAGGTGGCGCAGATCGATCCGAACATCATCAATACATTGAGCCGTCAGGGATTTATCCCCGTTATCGCGCCCGTAGGAGCAGGAGATTCGGGAGAAACATTCAACATCAATGCAGATCTGGTGGCCAGCAGTATCGCGATGGCCCTTTCCGCAAAACGCCTGATATTTTTAACTGATGTCGACGGCGTTCTCAATTCGTCCGGAGATTTGATATCTTCAATCGATATGGAAGATATCGATCGGATGTTAAAAGAAAAGACCATTTCAGGCGGAATGATTCCCAAGATCGAGTGGGCCCTGGAGGCCTTGAAAAACGGCGTCGAAAAAGTTCATATTGTCAATGGGAATAGACGCCATGCCCTGTTGTTGGAGCTTTTTACGGACAAGGGCATCGGTACGGAAGTGACCATTTAATTCAGCATAGAAACCTTGGTCCTTTGAGCCGGGTTAACAATAAATGGCTATGCTTTGGAGTTTTGTGTATAAAATCACAAATTCAAAGCACCAAATTACAAATAAATCTCAAATTCAAATATTCACTGCCCAAAACCTTCTCGTACGAAATCATTGTTTGAATATTCGAATTTTGGTCATTGGTATTTGGCATTTCAATCAGTCAAGGCGCATTCAGCAAAGTGAATCCCTCTGGGATAACCAAGCCTGGCCTTCTGGGAGAAAGTTTTTACAATCGTACTGAGGAACTGAAATGAGCAGAGATATTATGAATACAGCGGATAAAGTGATGACCAATACGTACAAACGATTTCCCATTGTCATCACAAAAGGCAAAGGGTGCAGCCTTTGGGATAGCGACGGCAAAAAGTACATTGATTTTGTTTCCGGCATCGCTGTCTGCAATTTGGGCCATGCCCACCCGAAGGTGGCCGAGGCATTATCAAAACAGGCAGGGATTCTTTTACATGTATCGAATCTTTACTATACTTCGCCTCAGACGGAACTGGCCGCCAGGCTGACGGAAAATAGCTTTGCAGACCGGGTGTTTTTCTGCAACAGCGGTGCTGAAGCAAATGAGGCGGCGATTAAGCTGGCCCGTAAGTATTATAAAGATAAAGGAGAAAAAGGGCGTTACCGAATTGTTTCCATGGAACAATCTTTCCATGGCAGAACAATGGCCACCCTTTCCGCCACCGGTCAGGAGAAAATTCGAAAGGGGTTTGAGCCCATACTTGACGGGTTTGATTATATCCCGTTTAACGACATCGATGCGCTGCACAAAGCGATCAACGCGTCCACGTGCGCTGTTTTACTTGAACCGATCCAGGGGGAAGGAGGGGTTCGTTGTCCTGGCTCCGAATATCTTAAATCGGTAAGGCGTTTATGTGAAGAAAGTGGCGTGCTTTTGATTTTCGATGAAATTCAGACCGGTATGGGCAGAACAGGAAAGCTGTTTGCATATGAACATTTTGGTGTTGAACCGGATATCATGACCCTTGCCAAGGCGCTTGCCAATGGGTTGCCCATCGGGGCGATGCTGGCCAAAGAAGACGTCGCCGAAGCGTTTGGCCCAGGATCCCATGCATCAACCTTCGGAGGAACGCCCATCGTCACCGCAGCGTCGCTCCAGGTGATCAAGATCCTTACAGAGGAAAATCTTATTCATCATTGCGCCAAAATAGGGGACTATTTCAAAGAACGGCTGTCATGGCTCAAAAGCAGACATGACTCCATTGTGGATATTCGCGGAATGGGACTGCTTTTAGGGATGAAGCTCAAAACAGAAGGCGAGCCCGTTGTCAAATCATGTATGGAAAAAGGATTTTTGATAAACTGCATCCAGGGGAATATTTTACGGTTTATTCCGCCGCTGATCATCGAAGAAGAAAACATTGATGCGTTGGTGGCATGTTTGGATCATATATTAGTTTGAGAACTCGATATTGATGACAAATCATCAATCATCAATCGCCAATCATAAGGTGGGGTTTTCGTGAAAAAAGACATTTTAACACTTATTGATCTTACCAAGGCTGATTTTGACATGCTTTTTGAGCGAGCGGCGGCGATCAAAAACCGGGTTCAAAGCGGTGTTCCCGAAAGATCTCTTTCGGGCAAAACGCTTGGTCTTATCTTCGAAAAGCCGTCCACTCGCACACGTGTTTCCTTTGAGGCGGCGATGGTCCAGTTGGGCGGAACACCGGTATTTATCAGTGCTAAGGATACCCAAATTTCCCGCAACGAGCCGGTTCGAGATACTGCCAGGGTGCTTTCAAGATATCTGGACGGTCTGGCGATTCGAACCTATTCACAGGAAATTTTGACCGAGTTTGCCGAATTTGCGAGCATCCCGGTTATTAATGGCCTTACAGATCTTTTTCACCCATGTCAGGTATTAAGCGATATTATGACGGTGATCGAGTATAAAGGCGGGTATAAAGATCTTAAAATCGCCTGGGTTGGAGACGGGAATAATGTCGCGCATTCCTGGATCAATGCCGCGGCGGTTCTGGGGTTGAGGCTAGTTCTGGCCTGTCCCGACGGATATTTGCCTGATCCGGATATCCTGAAAAGGGCCAAGGAGCGGAATATCGGGGATATTGTGTTAACCACCGACCCTCTTGAAGCTGTAAAAAATGCCGATGTTGTATACACCGATGTTTGGGCCAGCATGGGACAAGAGCGTGAACTGGACGGGAGAAGACGGACTTTTGAGCCGTTTCAGGTCAATCGTGCGCTTTTAAAAAACGCGGCTGAAAATGTTATCGTCATGCACTGTCTTCCGGCACACAGGGGTGAAGAAATCAGTGAAGATGTTTTGGAAGGTCCAAACTCCGTGGTATGGGACCAATCTGAAAACAAGCTTCATATGCACAAGGCGATACTGCGTATATTACTGGGAGGAGATTCATAGTGTCTGATACTGTTAAAAAGGTTGTATTGGCCTATTCCGGCGGACTCGATACCTCCGTCATTCTAAAGTGGCTCATTGAAACCTATGGATGCGAGGTTGTGGCATTTGCGGCAAATATCGGCCAGGGTGATGAAGTCGATCATATAAAAGAAAATGCTTTAAATACCGGTGCTGGCAAAGTTTATGTCGATGATTTGCAGGAAACATTTGTAAAAGATTATGTTTTTCCGGCATTTCGCGCCAATGCGATTTATGAAGGAAAATATCTTCTGGGTACGTCTCTTGCCAGGCCGCTCATTGCAAAACGACAAATGGAAATTGTCGAAATAGAGGACGCCGATGCGGTCAGCCACGGCGCCACAGGAAAAGGAAACGACCAGGTCCGGTTTGAACTTGGCTATTTTGCCATAGATCCGAATATAAAGATTATTGCGCCATGGCGGGAATGGAATCTTAATTCCCGCAGCGCGCTGATGGCCTTTGCCGAGCAGCACGGCATCAAAGTGCCGACAACCCATGCAAAGCCTTACAGCACCGACAGAAATCTTCTACACATCAGCTTTGAAGGGGGACAGCTGGAGGATCCATGGATACAGCCGCCAAAGGATATGTACACCATGAGCGTTTCTCCGCAAGATGCGCCTGATAAATCAGAGATTATCGAAATTACTTTCGAACAGGGCGATCCGGTATCGATAAACGATAAGACAATGTCTCCGGCAAATCTTCTCAAGGAACTCAACAGGCTGGGGGGACATCACGGCATCGGCCGGGTCGATATTGTCGAAAATCGTTTTGTCGGCATGAAATCCCGCGGAGTTTATGAAACACCGGGCGGAACGATTCTGAGGGTGGCGCATATGGCCATGGAGTCGATAACCATGGATCGGGAAGTCATGCACTTGCGCGATTCACTGATCCCGAAGTATTCGGAACTGGTGTATTATGGCTTCTGGTTTTCGCCTGAGATGAAGCTGCTTCAAAATATGGTCGATCAAACCCAGAAAAATGTTTCCGGGAAGGTGCGTCTCGAACTTTATAAGGGCAATTGCATGGTCCTTGGGCGGCAATCTGACAGGTCTATTTACAGTCAAGATTTTGCGACGTTTGAGGACGATACCGTGTACAGCCAGAAAGACGCCCAGGGGTTTATACGACTAAATTCGCTGAGATTGCGCATACAGAAGATGATGGAAAAATTTTGAAACACCTGTTTTAAAAGAGGTGGTTATGTCTGAAAAACTTTGGAGCGGCAGGTTCTCCGAAAAAACCGATCGAATCGTTGAAGACTTTACATCTTCCATCGATATCGACAAACG
>Ga0307440_1001182_pt1 | contig 12822 bp, 15 predicted proteins | sample SalMarWE160410MG_FD_202150 | JGI IMG/M metagenome (GOLD analysis project Ga0307440, IMG submission 202150) | Salt marsh sediment microbial communities from the Plum Island Ecosystem LTER, Massachusetts, United States - WE1604-10 | ecosystem: Environmental > Aquatic > Marine > Intertidal zone >... | reverse complement strand
TCATCATAGAATTCGCCGGTTACCACGCAAAGTTTGAGCATTCCCTGGTCTCCTGTCTATTTCGATCAGGCGTACGTGAACAGCCAGTCGTTGTCCGAAACGGCCGGGAACATGTACCCAGCATCCGGCCAAGCGGTAACGACCGTGTTTTCGGTGATGTCGACGTCGCCAGTCACGGCGACACCATCGATGTAGTAAGTCACACCGGTTACCGTAGGAATGGTGATGGTGTTTGCAGCGAACGTCGGAGCGGTCGGAGTGGCCTCCGTGATCGTCCCCGTGAACAGTGCGATCACTGCAGCGGGAAGCGGAAGCATGGGATCCACGCCAACAGTTCCATATAGAATTGTCTCGAGCGCCTGAATAGAAGCCGACGTCACCTTGGTCGAATCCACCACGATGAGCGAAGTCGGCTTGTAGGTCACAGTGTCGATCGTTCCGACCTCAACCGGGGTGGTCGTGACCGTCCAGCTGAACTTCAAACCCTCCGGAGAGTCGTTGACGGTCGTGTAAGCCTTCTCCGACGGAGCGGCAAGAGCTCCGTAAACGAGGTGCAGCTTGTAACCGTGCGAAGACCCGTCAAGATCGTTTCCGAGCTTGGTCCGGTAGCTGAAACCGAAGGTCTTCCGGTCCTGCTGACCGACGCGGACGCCAACGGAAGGCTCGAGCGACCCATCGCACTGACCGAACTCGTCAGGGTACGTATAGGCCTCGATCGTGCATCCGAACTCTTCGTTGGAGAGGAGGTTCAGATACTTCATATTGTCTGCGTACTGCGGGTTTGGCTCGGCACCGGACGGACTCTCGGTTACGGTGGTAAGACCGTTCCAAGCGACGCCAGAGGTGTACGCGCCTCCAGCATCCGGTAGATACAAAACTCCGTGGTCAACGCCGGTCTCGTACAGGCGTTCTCCAGTGCCGTCCCAGGTAAGAGCGGTCATGGGTTTAGGTTTCCTTTCAGTAGTAGGTTATGTAGACGTTGTGGTTCAGACCATCTGCCGCAAAATATCTGTTGAAGAGTGTTTTGGGCAGCATCGCGACCTTATCTGGGATGGCGCTATCAGGATCCCGGTCAATGACAGTAACCTGATATCTAATTTCATGTGAATATGGATTGTTATCTGCAAATTTAGTAAGCGCATTATCACGCTGGTAAACGATACAAGGATAGACCATAGAAAGAGAAGGCGGTGGCTGAAAATAAACGTTTCCAGTAAGCGTTTCTAAAAGAGCTTGAAGATCAAGCCGTTGGCCCATTGTAAACACCTCCAAGCCTCAGGAGCAGGCGGGGGCTCTGCACTTCAACTTCTGTGACTTTCCACAGAGCCCCAGCCCACTGTACATACCTGATGGCAAAGAAATGGTTTTGGGCGTACGCATCAGCAACAATAGAAATGGAGTTATTTACGGTAATGTCATCGTTGACTTTCTGACCATCACGAAGTGTCCGAGAATTCCGGACAACATCTCCGTAATACTCATACTCAGTGATGACATCCTCATAAACCCCAGGTTTCGTTTGTACTGACTCTCCGTATCCAACTTTCCCGTTAAACTTTGCCATGACTAGGAGTTAGGTCAGCGCTTGGTGAAAGACCAGTAGGTGTTCGCGTCGTTCGCGAAGTAGTAACCACTGTCCGCAGTGGCAGAAATCGTCAGCGTCTCGCCAGCGGTCAACGCGGTCTGCGCACCAGCGGAAAGCGTTGCGTCGGTAGCCGCGTTCTTGTAGGTGACGTTGGTCATGGTGGGAACCGTAGCGACACCGGTCGACTGAACGAAGGTCGGCGCCGTAGGCGTGGAAAGCATGACGTCAGTAGAAGCAGACGTCTTCTTGATGACAATGGCCGTCTTGGGCCGAACGAGAGCACCAGACAGACGAGTCTCCATCAGGTACTTCATAGCGTTGTAGTCAATATCAAAATCATCGAACAGGTTGACCTCACCACCGCGATCGGTGCCGGTGTTGTAGTCAGCCAAGTTGACGATGATGCCGACGAGTCCGGAAACCTCCTTCATCGGCTCACAGTTCACGACCCGGTCGACGCCAAGAGCCTCAGCAACGTCCGCGTTGGTCTTGTACAGCCTCTGACCTGTGGTGTCCTTTGCCTGCTTGAACTTGTTCAGCTCGGGAACCGTGGTGAAGAAGGTCGGGGTACCAGTCCCCTTGTAGAACTCCAACCCGTCCATGACGGCGTCGATGACCTCGTCATAGGTCGAGTTCGCGTCGTCAACGTTCACGGTGACCGTAGTCACATAAAGCTCGTGATCGTTCAGGATAGAACGGATCCCGGCGCCATCGCTGGCACCCATGGGGTCCTTGACCTTGTCGTCGCTGGAAACGTCGCGGCCATCACCGATCAGAATTGCTCGAGCGACCTCCTCGTCGAGCATGACGCGCATCTCGCCCTTCAAAAAGGCGATGACATCAAAATCAGTGATGTCAAGAGCGTCGTCACGATCCAACTTCTGCTTCTTGTAGACCGTGGTGGGCGTAGTCGTACGCTTGGTCGCGCCAACCCACTCTTCAACCTTGTAGTTGCCCTTGATGTAGCCCTTCGCGCGGGCTTCGTCCTGGGTGATGTCAACGTTCAAGGACTTGACTCGAGAGAACGGGGTGTGACGGGACCCGTTCAGAACCACGTTGACCCACTCGGTCCTCCTCTTGGTGAGTTCAGGAACATCGGTGAGGTTCTTGGCGTCCGGAAAGAGGACGTCAACGTTATCGATGCCGTGCTGAAGCGCAAACTTGCGCGCAGCCTCACGAAGGCTCCCAAGACGACCAGCATCGGCAACGATCCCGACAACATCGTCATGAGTCAGGGTGTAGGGAGAGTTGGTACCCGCAGGACCAGCGGAGTTGCCAGCGCCTTCAAACACATTCTTCGGCACAGTAGTGGTTCCTTCCGTTTCGTTGTCGCCAATGCCGGAGTGAGAAGTGGATTTTCCTCCCGAGCTCGAGGAGGACGTTGCCTGCTCGAGCGCGAGACCGATCATGTAGTGAACGACGGTCTTCTGATCCTCGCTCATGCCGTTGTAGATTTCAGCGACAGTGGCATCTGCCGCAGCATGAGCCAAATCGTCATCTTCCTCGTCGATGTCCGAGTAAGCCATGTCCGAGGTGGCGGGACCGGTGCCATCGTCCCGACGAGAAGTGCTCTCGCTCGTAGAGGTCCTGGAAGCGACGACGTTTCCGTCCTGAGACTCAGTGGTCGTCGAGGTACTCTTGACCGTGTACGTCTTCATGGCGTGCTCAAGCTCGAGCCCGCTTGAGATGATGACCTCGTCCGGAACCTCCTCGATCTCGCCGTCTGCGTGCTGCAAAGCGACGTTCTCGATGTAGGCGCCGGGATTCGCCCCAGCCAAGACCAACGAAACCTCGCGAATGAAGCCATGGAAGACCTGCTTGGCCCTCTCGACAAGCTGATTCGCGAAGATAGACAGAGACTTGATGTCCCCATGCTGGACCAGAATCTTTGCGTTCTTGCCCTGTGGGGTCTCGTTGAAGTACCCGTACGCGTAAACGCCATCCTTGCGATTCTCGAGAACGGCGTGCCCAAGAACGTTGTCAGCCTTGCTGTGACCGTGCTGCCAAACGAGCGGAACGGTCACCTTGTCCTGATGCTTGAACGCGTCCGGCATGATAGTCCTGCCGTCCGTACACTTCAGTCCGACCTTAGTCGCGTAACCAGAAAAATCAGGCTCCATTTTGACTGTTTCCTCCTCCTGCTGCTGGAGCTAAAGCTGGGTTGGATGCAGACTCTGATGGAGCCGGCATGTTGCTGTTTTTGAGTTTGTCTGCATTTGGATCGCTAGACGGTTTGTATCCAAGGATCTGACGGAACTCGTTCGAACTAAGGATTTCATTACGAGTAAACTTGTCTGCGATTTCAGCGATGGAATCCACAGGAACCAACTTGAACACGTTGACGAAGTAATCGATCGTCTGCCCCTGCGAACGCGCGGTCTTCGTTAGGAAGACACGTCGCATAGCTTCGACAATAGCTTCAACAATAGGTTCGACAGTTCTGTTGTTATAGTTCAGCATGGCCTTGGCGTCGGCGGTACCATTCATGATCTCCTCAGTCAGACCGAGCTGGCTGTAAAGAAGATTCGTCAGATACTCAACCTGCTTGAGAAGATTGTTCTCGACAGGCCTATTTAGCTGAGTAATTTTCTCCGTAGCGTCCGTATAGGCGATGCCGTGCTGGCTCCCCTTGAGCTGGAACTCGATGTCTGCTCGTCTCTTTTCCGCTTGGTCTCGACGAGCCTCAGTCTTGATGACGTAGGGAAGCTGAATAATGAGATCGAGCTTTCCAGAGCTCGATTGCTCGTCAACCGTATCGAGAAGGTTTAGTTTTCTAATAAGACGTCGCAACGTCGAATTCGGTTCATTCATCACCGAATACAATGGATTCGTAACGATTGCCGTAGAGCTCTTGGAAACGATGATGTCTTCACGAATTCCCTTTTTAGGGTCATCGTTGTAAACGCTCACCTTAACGTGTCTGGGATACCAACCAACGATTTTCCCAACACGCATCGTCTTAATGTCAAAACTTCCGGACACAACCGGGTTGACTGTTGTATCCACGGGAACAATCGCTACGACGCCAGCGTCCAGCATCGTGTTGACGGCGTCCATAAAGAAATCTCGAGGCGCTTGATCCACGTTCGCCTCAAGGGTAAAACAATTGTTAAGCCCACTTGGAATATCCTCAAGGTATCTTCCGTTATCATCTAGCCGAATGTGCCTGAATTTTACCGAAGCCACGTCAATACACAAACGCGTGTAGATGGAGGAGATGATTGAACGTTCGTTCGACCATGTCATACGAGTTCTGTCAGGACGACTCCCGTACGACGTTACGCCAGTCTCGACCTGCGGGTACTGAGTCTGCGTTTCCAAGCCAACGAACGCGTTCCAAGCGTGCTTCAACCTATCCCTAAACAACCCCACTGTTCACCTCCTCTCGACGGTTGAAACTAGAAACGGTCGTTCTCATTTTTACGTTAGACTACGCATCCTTTGCTTTGGATCAAGACGATTTCTTTCTGCGTTCAACTCTCGGAACTTAATCGTCGTCCTAATTGCATGCAATTCTGATACCCGCATCGCTCCAGATTTTCCGGCCAAGACAAGCACAGACGCCTTAGCGCCCTGAACCGATTGTGGTCTAAGCTTAAACTGCCGAATGGCCAAATTTCCTCCGGCAATAATCGCCGAAGCTTCCACTGCCCCAACGATCAAAGTTCTTCTATAGGCCCTTCGATGCCCCTTGGCTCTATACGCAGCCTGTTGTTTAGGAGTGAGGGCATTAAAATCAAAATTAGGATTCTTCTTCATCGCTTTGTTGTATTGCTTCCTAAAGGCAGCACCTAATTGATTTTCGCCGACGATTAGTGTTTCCGCATTCAACCGATTTGCCTTACGATTCAGCTCCCTGAGTCGTTCGGTAGAAGATGTCGGCTTACTCTTTCTTACGCCCCACTTCATGCCTTTGACGCCGAAGTGGACGAGGTCGTCTAGAGAAGGCTTCTCGTCAAACATTAGTCCTCCATCTTATTTGCTGTACTGAGGACCAAACAGAATAGTTCTCGTCACCAATTCGCCCTGCTGAATTCGAGCCTTGGACTTCTTCAACTGAGAGATTCTCGTGTTGTGATAACCCTCAAATCTCCCGTTTCGACCCCACGTCCACTTGTCGAGCTTTGCTGCCAATCCAATAACGCCTTTTCCGCTCAAGGCTTGCTCATGACGTCGAAGCGCCACATCAGTCTTTCCAGTAGCGATAAAACGAGACGCACGTGCAACACGACCTGGACCGGAACTATTCCTTCTCACCCCCCACTTCATCCCCTTGACGCCATGGTGGGCAAGTTCGTCAAGATCTGGTTTTGGCTCTCCATAGATGAATTCCATGTGATCCTCCAAGACAAATTGTCAGATCACGGGTTCTCAAGAGCCACGATTCGAGCCTCGAGCTTAGCGATGGCCTCGGCAAGGGTGTCGGTAGCAGCGACATCGCCCGCAGTCCCAGCGGTATAGCCAGTCAACAGCACGTCAGAACCGACGGGGGGAAGAGACAGCGGAGAACCGGTCTCGTCAAAGAGAGCAACCGCGGTCGACATTGTGTTGGGCGCCGGCGTGGTCACGCCAGTGACAACCTTCAACTGCTCCACACGCTGCTGGTTCATTCGAACGCCTCCTTGTTGGCTTTCCAAGCCACGTATGCATCCAACAACGCGGCTACGTTATCGATCTTTTCTTCCATTCTTTTCTTGAGAAGCTTCCGGTTTCCATTCGTATCTTCCATAGTAATCGCGTTACCCATCGCAAAGGCCATGAGCAACTGATCAAATATGAGAAGACGTTCGCCACTAAGCTTCTTCAACTCTCCGAGTGGAACCGACTCTGTCTTAGCTCCCTGAATGACCTTCTCAATTCCAAACGGTCCGTTTTCAGCTTCGTAACGCGTGACAAACTCTTTGGCATTGTACGGGTCGTATCCAAAGGTACGAACGTCGTAACTATTCGCACGAATGAATTCGTCTAGATCATCGTAAACTTCCATCATGTCGAGAATGGTTCCCTCGAGCACATGAAGACTTCCCTCTTCGATGAATTCTTCGTACTTAACTCGCATTGCCCCGGGGAGTTTCATCAACGTCAAAGACGTAATGTATGAACGCGTCTTGACTCCGAAAGCACCATCTCTAAGAGGAAAAAGGAACGTGAACGCGCAGAAATCGTCGCCTTGTGACAGGTCGGCTCCAAGCGAACACGGAAGCTGCCAAAACTCTCGTGGCCTATGAGGAAGCGTCTCGTCATAGGTGAAGAAGTAGGTGAAGCCCTCGAGAGGGATGCCGAAGCGTTTGGCAAGGATGTCGTTGCGAGAAGCAGGAGCTTTCTCTGCCCTCTCAACGTCCAGCTGGTACGTCTCATACGAGACTGTTAGCCCAAGGTTCGGATTACACTTGAGCCACATCGAAGGATCGGCTACCTCCTCGATGTCATCGAGTTTGTAATGCCAAATGGAAACGTGCGGAGCGGAGTAATCCCCCTTGAGGATCTCCATAAGTTCCATTTTGATTGTGTCACCGCTGCCGTTCCGAACGGTTCCCTCGGAGCTGACTGCGATGATGATGTAGTCTTCGTGCTTAGACGCTCCCTGTTCGACAGCACCAACGACATCTTCTCGAAGATCTCCCGACAGCCACTCATCGATCCCGGAAATCTTTGGCCGAAGGCCCTGCAGCTTGTTGATAGCCATTGGTCTAACCTCGAGCAAAGAACCGGTGAGAAAATTCTCCACGCCCTTCTTCGTCGAAGCTAGCTTCACTCGGTTGGCCCTAGAACCAGTAGTGTTCTGAAGAGAACCTTCCGTTAGGAACTTGAAGAGTGGGCCTTTAGCTCGAGTAATCGCCGTACGAATAGGCGACATGACTTCGTCTGCCTGCTTCATCGTTGGCGCTGTCGTAATCTGATGCGTCGTCGACGTATCCACATTAAGAAAGTAGCTTTGGATAGTGCTTACGTACATGGACTTGGCTGAACCTCGAGCAACGATCAAGTACTGTTTTTTGATGAGACGCTTTTTGATCGTTCGCGTTACGTGCCGCCCACCACGACCATCTTTTCTAGGTTCGTAAACACTTCGTTTGATGAAGTAGTACCACCCAAAAAGCTGTTCGGCCCAAAGTTTGAACGATGGCAGCAGGTAGAGATCGCTGCCGTCCGTCAGAGTAAGCTCGTTCTCGCAGTATTTGACGTAACCCTCTACTGCAAGAGGATCATAGTAGATGTTTGGGTTAGCGATGAGTGAGTCAATGCGGTTCATCTCCATGGAGATTTCTCGATTGACCGGTATGTCTCCTCTGAGAACGGCTTCCCTGAATTGTCCGTAGTAAACTGGCGTAGCCGTGTTAGACAGAGCCATCGCTAACCCTCACCTCCTATCCAGAAGCTCGCGACTTAATTTTCTCTTCGATCTGCGACCTAAGAAACTTCCCAGAAGGGGAGTTCGTGAATTGAATCGCTTGGTTGACCGTGTTTCCTGCACTGAGAACGCCATTGGTGAAGTTAAGACCACGCTTGATGGGGCCTGGCTTAGACGTCATTCTGGAATACTGCTGTTCGAGATTCATTCTAGTAACTAGCTCCTGAAGATCCTTCGTAGAGAGCGCATCAGTTCCGCTCTTCTTTGCGATCTTCTTTGACGAGTTGACTCGAGCCGCATCAGACGAAGATGGCAAGCGAGATCTCCGTACGCCCCAATGCATCCCTTTGACGCCGAAGTGCTCGAGGACGTCATCAACGCCGGTCGTTTCGGAATGGGTCGCATCGTTTCCAAACATGATTTCATCGATCCCCATGGCTCCGAAATGCATGGTTATTGCTCGTTCGAATTCATCGTCTAAAGTTTCCGCATGACGAACCGTGGATGTCTTAGGAATATCGTATGCCATAACCGTAAGACCGCCCCACATGTCGCCTGTATGACCGAGGTGCTCTCCGGTTGGTTTGAAACCGAACTTCTCGTAAATATGCCTGGCATCAGGAGCATTACCAGGAACCTCCAATGTGATTTTGGAGAATCCTTCCTTACGAGCATACTTAACTCCCGCGTCAAAGACAGCAGTGGCGTATCCTTTTCCACGCTCCTTCGGCTTTACGCCTATCCAGCCGAAATTTACTTCTTCCTTAGACTTTTTAACAAACGCAACGTCCCCAACGTTTCGTCCATTAACTTTCATGTCCAATAGCATGCTGTTGTTCAGCTTTTCACGATACCTCGAACTCATGGCCCCGATGGAAGCTCCAATCACAGGCATCTTTTGCTGAACAGCAACCACAGTGTCGCCGTTCTTGGCCTTGACCGTGACACTCTTTCTAGGAGCGTTTCTAAGATCTCGATAATTCTTTCGAACACCCCATTTCATCCCTTTGACGCCGAAGTGCTCGAGGACGTCATTCAGTTCAGAGTGGACAAGCATCTTGACTGACGCTGGCGGGTCCGCATTTAATGTCGCGTACAATCCAATGAGTTTGCGTGCAGCTGCACGAATTTGACTAGGACTCGCCTTCACTCCTCCTCGAGCTCCAGCAAGAACTCCAGCGACTGCGTGAATGGCGTTCTTGTTCAACGTTCCATCAGGCTCACGAACCGGGAGTTTGTAATCACCCTTGCTCGTACTCGGCTTCTGAGGGTGAATAAGACAAGCACGAATCCACTGCTCGAGAGTATAGTCAGCTTCTGAAAATTTCGACCATGGGGTCATACTGATCGTTGTTGGCATCTAACCTCCCTCCTACAGTGTGATCAGCGGAACCTGAACTGGACCACTCACAATAGCGCCTGTCGCTCCGAGTGCCTGGCCAGTAGACACGGAGGTGGTGTCTGGACAAACGTGGCACATCACCGGTTTTCCAAAACCCGTGATCGTTGACCAAGCTCCAGAAGACGCGTAATACGCCATTCCAAGAATATCACCTTGATCTTGATAGGTTGTCGTGTCGTCGGCCTCGTAGAACATCGCGTTTGTAACAAAGCCTGCAGCACGAGCTGAGACAAGCCATGCGTTGTTCGAGTTTCCAGGAACAGACTTAGCGACAATCTTTGTGTCCCAATCGCGATACGTCTTGAGGATGGCGATGAGCTCATCACGATACGCTTGGGCACTCTTCGGGTCAACAAATATGACATGCGTCTTCATGTAAGCGTCGAGAAGTTCGCTAAGCTCCATATAAGGCCTGTGCGTTGAATCCACAGGAGCGCCCGTTGCCGGAAGCATGTCATATGTCTGAACTTCGGTCCAAGTCATAGACGAAGCAAGAAGAGTCGTTCCAGAAGTACCCAAAGACGTTCGGTCAAGGCTCGAGTCGTGCAACCCGAACCACACCCCATCAGACGTCCTTGCAAGACTCACCTCGAGAGCACCATAACCACGAAGAGCTGCCTGCGTGTAACCCTGCAAACTCATCTCGGGCCAGTTACGAGAACCGCCTCTATGACCACAGTAGAAAAATGTTTCCGCAAGCATGGCGTCAATCGATGCGTATCCTGGATGCATCATTCCAGCCCAGGAAAGAGAATCCACACCGCCAGCTCCGTCACACACATACCAATAACCCGAGTCTACCGAAGTACCATTCCACAAACTTCCAGAAACGGTAGACGGAGGCGGATCAGTGGTTGCTGGAATAGCTATCTGAAGCGCAGCGCCATTCGCAGAGGTCCCATTTGGAGCTGTGAAAGTAACGTCACCAGATGCTCCAGCAGTGACAACGCCGTTATAAGCTCCCCACGCTCCCGTAGACCCAGCACCAGAACTGTTTCCGAGAAGTCCAAAGTTCTTGGTCCACCCAGTTCCAGAAACCGTATACTGCGATTCGTCAGTCTCAGTCGCGGTCGTTCTTTCCATGCTGAAACCAACGACCATGGTGTTTCCATCGGTCGTAGTGATGCTTGGCGCGATGTTATCAACGGTCCCGCCAGAACCAGCTCGAGTTCCAATCGTTCCAACCGTCCAGTTGGCTACGTCCTGAGCGTTGGAACCATCGATCCAAACCGCGGTTGCGTAACTATTGTTGGCGTATCCAAGATTTGTCTGTGGAATATCGTAGTCAGTATCGCCAGTTTCCCTACGCTTCGCATAAATAGCCCAACAAGTCGTGGTGGACGTTCCCATGGCTTGCCAAGCAACTATTTCGGTAAAACCCGTAGGAGGTCCTGGTGTTTTTGTTGTCGAAAGTCCAGACCCCGACGAAATAAGGATGAACACGAAATCGCCGACGGAAACAGAAGTTCCGGTCTGCGACGCCGACATATCAAACGTTGCTGGGTCTGTAGACGCAACCGTTTGCCAAGACGTCATCATGCCCTTGATGGTGCCCGAAGGCATCGTTGTCATCGAAGCCTCCTAGACCGCGGGCAGTTGATACTCCCGGTTGATGTTCAAGCGAACTTCCAACTCCTCGAGCTGCTTTCTCATCGAATCGACCAAATAACTAGTAGTCGGAGGATCGAAAAGGAGGCGAACTCGTAGATAGATCGAGGACTTCGCCATGTTGAGAAGAACATCACCAGCTGTGAAATCGTCCCACACTGCGGTGTTGTCCGAAATAGAAAATCCCTCTTCTGGACCGACGCCAAGCTGATTCAAAACTCCGAACGCCGTGTTGATGTGCATGATGACGTCAACGTCATACACAGTGTACGAAGCGTCAAGGCCTAGCACTTTCTTGACGTCGTCCAAAATACTATTCGCCATACGGGTCACCTCCTTTTTCTACAACGTGCCACGCCCCTGAAGCCGCACCTACGGCGTGGAGACGAGAGGATGTGCGGTCCTTTACCTCGTCTATCCGGACAAACCGGGTTGTTACTCCTTGAACCCAAACTTCTTCAGCTGGGCTCGAGTCTGTGGACCAACCTCGCCGTCGACCACAACATGGGTCCTTCTCTGGAACTCCTTGACCCAAGCATCGGTCTGTGGTCCGAAGTCGCCATCGATCAGAATGGGCTTTCCACGCCGAACGTCAGAATATCTCGCATAGGCAGGGAACTGCTTCCGCAGGAAACCCTGAAGGTGGCGGACGTCCTCGCCCTTGACACCCTTCCGAAGAATGCGAAGGCTTGAGGTAGGATGCGACGCCGGAGGGTTCGGGTCTGGAAGCCTGTTCCAGGCAAAGCGAATATACCCGACCACATACTTTCCGTCACGATGCATTCGACGGAGTTGGTCGTTTTCGTTCCCCTCGAGGACGTAGAAGGTTCCGTCTCCAACAATCTTCTCGACGGTACCCGTGTGGTCGACGTATCGGTAATTTCCCTTCTTTGCTGCCCAGTCATAGTAGACCTCATCACCAGCACGCATGCCCTTGGTTCCGTAGACCCAGCGCATGCCTTCTCGGCCAGCGATGGCGTCCTCGACGGCCCAAACAGTGTAGGCTCGACCCGGACGCTTGAGAATCTTTGCGCCGCCGGTCCACATGGCCCAGGTGTTGGTCATCTCACACCATGGACCTCGGCCGATCTTCTCAACGTTCCTGTTGTACCAAGTAACGATGAAATTGCTGTTGGAACCCTTGGGCTTCTCTCCGAGACCGAGATTCTGACGGAGCTGACCCAGGACCAGGTTGATCTTGACCGTGTCGGACATGATCAGGCCTCCATCTCAGTGTCGTCGACCTCAGAAAACAACTCTGGGTCCTGAGAAACATCACTGACTGGGGTAACCCCATCGACGACGGGGAACTGGTTCGGCCAAGCAATGGTTGGCTCAGTCATCGGATTCCTTTCACCATAGTTTTGTGTCACCTGGTTTACGTTCCACTGGCCCTCGTCTGAGGAGACGAGCATCTCCATAGTGGATCGCGTTGTGTGTCGCGTGTGTTGTGGTAATGAGAAAGTCTGGGTCAAAAATCGATGGATCTCCATGAGTGATCTCAAGCCTCGAGACCGGGTTCATGTGATGAACCAATAATTCGCCATGAATTTCCCAACCACGTACGCCTAAGTCGCATCCCTCATCTCGAACGATCACAACATCCCGAATACGCTTCCACTCGCTCGAAGCGTAAAACTTTTGGTTGACCCACCGATCAAACCCGAAGGTCGATTCTCCGACAACGCCCTTGAGGGAGAGGTATTCGAAGCGTTCTTCGAAGCTATCGAGTCTACGAAGTTCTCGATAGGTCCTAACCGTCGACATCGAAATCATCCGGACTCTCGAGACCAGAATATGAACGCATGGCGTCCAGTGCTTCTTTGTACATGGTCTCGACTTTCGCTCGGTCCTCGATCTCTTGTCTCTTAGCGG
>Ga0307440_1001180_pt1 | contig 12827 bp, 12 predicted proteins | sample SalMarWE160410MG_FD_202150 | JGI IMG/M metagenome (GOLD analysis project Ga0307440, IMG submission 202150) | Salt marsh sediment microbial communities from the Plum Island Ecosystem LTER, Massachusetts, United States - WE1604-10 | ecosystem: Environmental > Aquatic > Marine > Intertidal zone >... | reverse complement strand
TCTTGAGGGCCACGGCCAGCGAACGGGCGGGCGCGGAACGCCCGGAGGACGCCGATGCGGTGATGGAGGTACTTGCCCCGGCGAGTCGCGGGGCGTTCCGCGCCCTCGTATACGAAAGCGCGGATTTCATCGACTACTTCCGCGGCGCTACGCCCATCGACGTGATCGAGCGCATGAAGATCGGCTCGCGCCCGGCGGCGCGTCACGGCAAGGCCGGCATCGAAGACCTGCGCGCCATCCCGTGGGTCTTTTCCTGGACGCAATCACGGCAAATCATTTCCGGCTGGTACGGGCTCGGCACGGGGCTGGCGGCTGCCGCCGAAGCGCACGGGGAAGCCGCGCTGGTCCGCCTCGCCCGCGACTGGCGCTTCTTCGACACCTTGCTCGACGATGCGGAAATGGTGTTGGCAAAAGCGGACATGCCCATTGCGGCCCGATACGCGGCGCTCGCCGGGCCTCGGCTGGCCCACCACTTCGAGGTCATCCACGAGGAATACGAGCGCGCGGTCGAATGGATCCTGCGCCTGCGCGGGCAAGAGCAACTACTCGACGGCGATCCGACACTGCAGCGCTCGATCCGCCTGCGCAATCCCTACGTCGATCCCATGAGCCTGATCCAGGTGGAACTGCTGCAGCGTTGGCGCGAACAGGACCGCCCCGACGGCGAATTGCTGGAAGCCCTGTTCGCCACCGTCAACGGAATTGCGCAGGGCTTGCAGAACACCGGCTGACGAACAGGTTCAAACGACGGGGTTATAGTGCGTGAAGCACGCAGCGGGTTTGGCTGACATGTACTACCAGGTGATCGAGAGTCCGATCGGGGAATTGTTGCTGGCGGGTACCGACGAGGCGTTGTGTCAGGTGCACTTCCACGGCGGGCGGGATTCGATTGAGCCGGCGTCGGAGTGGGAGGAGAATGACGTGTCGTTCCGTGAGGTCGTGCACCAGCTTGACGCCTATTTCGCCGGAAAGCTCGAGAGCTTTGATCTGCCGCTGCAGTTGGAAGGCACGGAATTCCAGAAAAAAGTGTGGCGAGCGTTGCAGGAGATTCCGTATGGCGAGACCTGGTCCTACGGGCAGCTCGCGCGACACATTGGCAAGCCTCAGGCCATGCGTGCGGTGGGTGCGGCCAATGGCCGCAACCCGATTCCCGTCATCATCCCCTGCCACCGGGTCATCGGCGCCGACGGAACGCTCACGGGTTTTGGAGGCGGTCTGCCGATCAAGAAACAATTGCTGGACCTGGAGCGCGGAGAACCAGCCCTGTTTTGACGACCTCTCGCAACGACGCCAGAATCACCGGAGGCACTCTCCTTTTTTGCACCGCTTGTGGGAGCGGCGGTCCCCGCCGCGATTTGTTGTTGAATTCCCCTCCGGCTCTCCCTTCCCGTCAGGCGGCAAAGGAGAGAGAGGTCAATGACTGTAATGCTGTTTTTGCGAGGTGAGCAAACTAGTCGTTTTGTTCCAGCTGCTCCCGCATGGTCTGCGCGACGGCGCGCTGCAGCGGATCGTCGTTGCCGGCGAGTGTATCGATGACGCCCTGCCGGTCGGCGTGGGGGCGATTCTGGTTGAATTTGAATTTGCCTTCCAGGCGGGTGATTTCCATTTCGAAGGCGACGATGTATTCGAGTTGCCTGTCCACGTCCGGTTCGGTCTTGTCCATTGTCCAGGGTGGATTGAGGGGCGCTTCATGTTCCGCGACCAACCGTTCGAGCACGCCGCGCGCACGAGATTTATCGCTGATGATGCCGGGTCGCCCATGGGCGTGCACGGCGGCGTAATTCCAGGTCGGCACCGTATGCGGGTCTGCGTACCATGACGGCGAGATATAGGCATGCGGGCCGGTGAAGATCACGGTCGCTTCCCGCTTGCCGTCGAAATGCCGCCAGTGCGGATTGGCGCGCGCCATATGAGCGAGCAGCACACCCTGCTCGGCGCGTTCGGGATCGATGACGAACGGCAAGTGCGTGATTTGCAGTTCATCCCCATCGGTGCTGACCAGTGCTGCAAAGGGGTGGTCGCGCATCAGCTCGTGCAGCCGGACGTCATCAGTGACGCGAAAAGGGGTTGGCGTGTACATGCAGCCATTATGCCGAATGGCGGTCGAGGGTAAGCTGTAGCCCATGAGCGAACCCCTGCTGCGCGTGGCGGTGCCGGCGCCCTTTGCCGAACCGCTGGATTACCTGCCGCCCCTGAATGCCGATCCGCCGCCGATCGGCGCGCGCGTGCGGGTGCCGCTGGCGCGTGCACGCACGGTCGGCGTGGTGGTCGAGTACGCGGAACAGGCAAGCGTGGAAGCCCGGCGCTTGCGCCGCGTGCAGGAGGTTCTGGACGCTGAGCCGTTGGTGCCGGCGGAGCTGCTCGAACTCATTCGCTTTACCGCGACTTATTACCACTATCCACCCGGCGAGACGCTGGCGAGCGTGTTGCCGGTGCCGTTGCGCCAGGGCAAGCCCGCGCAGGCCGCTACGCCGAAGCGTTATCGCTTGCGTGGCGAAGAGGCGCCGGTGATGCGCGGCGAGCAGCAACAGAAGCTGATGACGGTGCTTGCCGAGGCCGGCGTGGCGGGGGTCGCCTATGACGATTTTGATGCCGGCGACCGCAAGCGTCTGCGCCAGTTCCTGGAGCGCGCCCTGATCGAGCCGGTGCCCGCCGCCGCGCCGACGCCGGTCAGGCTGGAGGCGCCCCTGCCGTTGAATCCGGCTCAGCAGGCCGCGGCCGAGGAGATTATCGCCGCCCACGGCACTTATGCCGCCTTTCTGCTGGAAGGGGTTACCGGTAGCGGCAAGACCGAGGTCTATCTTGCCGCGATTCGTGACGTGCTCAAGCGCGGCCAGCAGGCGCTGGTGCTGGTGCCGGAAATCGCCCTGACGCCGCAGTTGATCGCTCGCTTCGAGGACTCGCTGGGCATCGGGATCGCCGCCTATCATTCCGGTCTTTCCGACGGCGATCGGCTGCGCACCTGGCTGACGGCCCGCTCGGGCGAGGCGCGGGTCATCGTCGGAACCCGTTCGGCGGTGTTCCTGCCGCTGGCCCGGCCCGGCCTGATCGTGGTGGACGAGGAGCACGACGCCTCGTTCAAGCAACAGGAAGGCTTGCGCTATCACGGCCGCGACCTGGCCGTGTACCGCGCCCGCGAGTTAGGCATCCCCGTCGTTCTCGGGAGCGCGACTCCCGCGCTGGAATCGCTAGCCAACGTAAACGGCGGCCGTTACCGCAAACTCGTCCTGCCGGAACGGGCGGGCATGGCGCGTGCCCCGGCCATTACCCTGATCGACGTGCGCGGCCAGCGTTTCGACGCCGGGCTTTCCAACCGGCTCCTGGCCACGGCGAAGGAACACCTGGACGCGGGCGGGCAAGTGCTGTTTTTCCTCAACCGCCGTGGGTTCGCGCCCGTGGTGCTGTGCCATGCCTGCGGCGATCCGATCGAGTGCAAGCGCTGCAGCGCGCGCATGACCTATCACCGGGGCCGCGACCGCTTGCTCTGTCACCACTGCGGGGCGCAGCGGCTGGTGCCGCCCAAGTGCCCCTCCTGCGGCGAACCGGAACAGCTGCTCGGCCTGGGCAAGGGCACCGAACGGCTGGAAGCGGCGTTGGCCGCGCATTTCCCGGACGTGAAAATGGTGCGCGTGGACCGCGATACGACGCGCCGGCGCGGCAGCCTCGGGGAAATGATGGCGGCCGCGGCCAGCGGCGAGGCGCGGATCCTGGTCGGCACGCAGATGCTCGCCAAAGGGCACGACTTCAAGGCGCTTACCTTGGTCGCCATCGTCGATGCCGATCAGGGCCTGTATGGCATCGACTTCCGCGCGCCGGAGCGCATGGCGCAGTTGATCGTGCAGGTGTCCGGGCGGGCCGGACGTGCCGACCGCGCCGGGCAAGTCGTGATCCAGACCCGCCAGCCGGAGCATCCGCTGTTTCACGATTTGCTGCGCGGCGGCTATGAACGTTTTGCGGTGCGTGCCCTGGCGGAACGGCAAGCGGAAGCCATGCCGCCCTTCGGGGCGCAGGCGTTGATCACGGCCCAGGCGGGACGCGAGGAAGCCGTGCGTGATTTTCTTCAAAAAGCGGCTAATGTGTTGCGAACAGCGTCGAACGTGCGTTGTCTGGGTCCCGCGCCTGCGCCCATGCTGCGGCGTGCGGGGCGTTTTCGCTATCAACTGCTGTTGGAGGCGGGGGAGCGCGGCGCACTCCATAGGGCGCTGACCGGTTATTACCCGCGGGTGCTGGCGTTGCCGGAAGCCCGTCGTGTCCGCGTGGCGCTCGACGTCGATCCCATCGATCTGAATTGAACGGATTCAGCGCAGGATCGGCATGTTCCGGGTTGCGAGCACCTCTGACACCGCGTCGTCCACTGCGACGACCAGTTCATGTACGTCCTCGGGCGAGATGTCGATGCTCATGGCGGGAGCCGTCTCGACAGGTTGCCGATCCGCACCGGTACCCAGGTTATCGGCAATGGTTGCAAGACGCCGTGCTTCCGCCGCACCCAGGCCGCTCATGACCGGCACAGCGGGCAGGCCGGCATCGAGCCGAGCGGCCAGCGCGCCGAGATGCCGTGAGAGCCGGCTCAACTGAAGTTCAAGATGCCGGTAGCGGGGACGCTGGGCACGGTGTCCCGGTTCGGCGAGCAGCGTCTGGAAAGCCAGCTCACTGTCTGCGAGTGCACGCTCTGCGTTGCGCCGCGACGCTATAACCTCGGGCGTCAAGCCTGAACCCTTGGCGGCTGCATCGAATACGGTTTCAAGGTAACGGCCGGTCGCGGTGATCGAACGTGCAAAGGTGGCGGGCAGCCGATGGCGTATCCAGTCGGGCCAGAGGACCAGGGCGCCGGCGATCGCAAGCGCGATGCCGCCCAGGGTTTCTTCGATGCGTTGCAAGGCGAAGTGCCAGCCCTGTCCGGGCGCGTGCAGTGCGAGCAGGATGATGATCATGGGTGTCAGGCAGGCGACGAAAAAGCCGTAGCTGATGCGCACGGCAAAGGCCGTAAGGAACACAAGTACAGCGAGGGCGATCTGCCAGATCATCGGGCTATCGGTCAGGCTGAGGATCGCAGCCGCCACGAGCACGCCGGCCAGCGTGCCTGCGGCCCGGATGAGCGCCCGCCCCCGCGTGGCCCCGAAGTCGGGCTGCATCACCACGAGCGCGGTCATCGGGAGCCACATCCCGTGCGGGAAATGCCAGAACAATTCGATGCCCGTAGCCAGGGCCGTGACGATGCCGAGGCGCAGGGCGTGGCGGAATAGCGTGGTGTGCCAGCTGAACTGGTGTCCGACCGTAACGGCCATTTCCTTGAGGCGCTCCCGCAGTGCCAGACGCGGCAGCCAGTGATCGTGCCGGCCATGGGCCGAGGCGAAAAAGGCGCAGACGTCTTGTAATTCGTTGACATAGAGCGTGCTTTTGTCGAGCACGCTGAGAGCTGCAGCCTGCGTCTGATCTGCAGCGGGCCGGGATGCAGCGCATTCATGCAAACGGGTCCTTGCCGCGTCGAACTCCGGATCGGGGTGCCAGGCACGCGAGTCGATAAGCGCGCGACTTGCCGCGCGGGCGTTGCGGGCGAGCGCCGCGACGGTGGCGTCCAGGGCAGCCCGCAGCGTTTCGTCATCAGCCAAGCGGGCGCGTATTTCGGCGAGACCGGAGGCAAACACGGCCAGCCGCGATGCGATGCGCATGACCGCGAACAGGTGCACCAGGGTCTTGTTGTTGGCGGGCACCATGGCGCGGGTGGCATCGAGCGCGTTGCGGGCGTTTTCTACGGCGGCCCGCGTATCGCGCTCCTGTGTACGCAGATCGCCATGGCCGCCGGACACTGCAGCAAGCATGCGGGCGGCGGCATCCAGCGCGGCGCCGGTCTCGCGTTGCAAGGCGAGGTATGGACGCAGGCGCCAAGCGGCCAGCGCGAGCAGCAGGGCCCAGACACAGCCGGCAAAGACCCATCCGGCATGGACGGCAGCGACTCCGGACGACGCTACGGTGAGTGTGCCGAGCAGGAACGACACGCTGGTCACCAGGCCCAGCGTGGCTCCTCGCGGACCGATGGCACGCAACAGTCCGCCGGCGAAGGCGATCAGGAAAATCAGGCCTGACGCGATCCACCAGGGCGAGGTGGCCTGGGTGCCCAGCCAGTAGATTTCCGGCACGGACAGGCACACCACCAGGATGCCCAGGAGCCGGTCGCGGTAGGGTCCGGCGCCGTCCGCCAGGATGACCTGGAGAGCACCGATGAAAAACAACAGGCCGGCAACGGGCAGGTCGGCCCAGCGCAAGAGTGCCAGCGGTACGGAGAGCGCCAGTACCGCCCGCACGGACTGGCCGATGGCGATTTGGTTCGGCGGCACGGACAGGCGCGCACGCCAGCGGGCTCCGAACTTTGCCGCGGCGCCTAAACCGGACGTGCTGGGGGAAGCTGGTGCGTTATTCATGATGTTTGCGCTGATTCTAAACGGCGTCTCGCGGCAGCGGATAGAATGACACGGTATCGAATGGAACAAACGACCGTATGAATCGAGTTCCCAAGCCTGGCGATTTCGTCCATCGTCATAGCGAGACGATTCGCTGGGGCGACATGGATGCCTTCGGGCACGTGAATAACGTCGAGTTCTTCCGCTATCTCGAAAGTGCACGCGTCGAATACGCGATGACCGTGTTCGCGAACGAGGTGCGCGCCGAAGGCGAGAACATCATTCTGGCCGACCTGCACTGTGCCTTCCGGCGCCAGTTGCGTTGGCCTGGACAAGTCGACGTCTATACGCGGACCGTGCGCGTCGGCCGCAGCAGCATCGCTTTGCAGCAGATCATGTGCCTCGCCGATACGGATACCATCGCGGCCACCGCCGATACGGTATTGGTCTGGTTCGATTTCAAGCAGCAGAAGCCTGCCGAAGTACCCACCGGCATTCGCGCAGGGATCGCGGGTTACGAAAAGTTGCAGCCGGAGGGCGCGTAGGCGAAACTGGTCGGCGTTTGGGGCGTCACCGAAGCGGAGGACGGCATGAGCGAAACGGCAGTATTCCCGCTGGAAGGCGGCTGCACTTGCGGGCAGGTGCGCTACCGGCTCGAGACGCCGCCCTTGTTCGTGCATTGTTGTCATTGCCGTTGGTGCCAGCGCGAAACCGGCAGTGCCTTCGTGCTCAACGCCCTGATCGAGGCGGATCGCGTGACACTGCTCGAAGGCGAGCCGGTGCACATCAGCACGCCTTCGGCGAGCGGCAAGGGCCAGGTGATTGCCCGCTGCGAGGAATGTCATGTGTCGCTATGGAGCCACTACGCCGGCGCCGGTCCGCGTTTCAGCTTTGTCAGGGTCGGGACACTCGATAATCCGGACGCCTTGCCGCCCGATATCCATATCTTCACCGAATCCAAGCAGCCTTGGGTGATCTTGCCCCCGAATACTCCGGCCATGCCCCGATACTATGATCGCGAGCAGCACTGGCCCGCAGACAGCCTGGCGCGCCGCGAAGCCGTGCTGGCCGCGAAGCCGTGCTGGCCGCGCATTCGCACCGATCCGGCGGCGACTGATAAAATTGCGGACACTACTATCCGCTGATAATGCATGAGCGAGCCCCGACGAGAAATCAGCATAGACGTCGAAAATGAGTTCCTGGACGCCGAATCCGAGCCCGACAAGGGACGCTTTATTTTCGCCTACACCATTACCCTGGCCAATACCGGCGAGGTCAGCGCGCGTCTTCTGACCCGCCACTGGATCATTACCAATGCCGATGGCCTGGTGCAGGAAGTGCATGGCGAAGGCGTGGTCGGCGAACAGCCCTATCTCGCGCCGGGCGGCAACTACAGTTACACTTCGGGAGCGGTTCTGGCCACTCCGGTCGGCACCATGGAGGGTACCTACCAATGGCTGGGCGACGATGGCGTGACATTCGATGCACCGATCCCGCCGTTCCGCTTGGCGATACCCGGTCTGCTCCAATAATGTTGCCCAACTGACATGGCTGTATTCGCCATAGGCGATATCCAGGGCTGTGCCGACGCCTTGAAGAAACTGCTCGAGCGCGTGCGCTTCGATCCTGCCGAAGACATCCTGTGGTTTGCCGGAGACCTGGTAAACCGGGGGCCGCAGTCCCTGGAAGTACTGCGTTTCGTGCGCGGATTGGGTGACAGCGCGATAACCGTGCTTGGCAATCACGACTTGCATCTCCTGGCCATGTCAGAGGGCGTGCGCACTGTTTCAACCGCGCTTGCGCCGGTTCTGCATGCCGAGGACGGGCCGGAATTGGTGGAATGGTTGCGTGGCCGCCCGCTCATACATTACGACAAGGAGCTGGGCTACGTGCTTGTGCATGCGGGTATCCACCCTGCCTGGACTTTGCAAGATGCGATCGGCTATGCACGGGAAGTCGAACAGGGATTGCGAAGCGACGAATACGACGAGCTTTTGAGGGGCATGTACGGCAACGAGCCGCGCCAATGGTCGGAAGATCTCACGGGCATGGAGCGGCACCGGACCATCATCAACATCTTCACGCGCATGCGCTTCGTGGCGCCTGGTGGCGCGCTGGATTTCCAGCACAAGGGTCCCCCCGGTTCGCAGCCGGATGGGCTGAGACCCTGGTTCGATATGCCCGGCCGACGCAACGCCGATGAGCATATCCTCTTCGGCCACTGGTCCGCACTGGGCGAAGTCGATACACCCAGGATTTATCCATTGGATACGGGCTGTGTCTGGGGCGGCCAGCTCACCGCCATGCGACTTGATGGTGAAGGCGGTTGGGTGTCGATGCCCTGCCCGCAATACAAGAAACCCAAATAGAAACGGACGCGCGGGCGTTCTGCCGGCTCGGAACTCTCGCCAAGACGCAAAGGGAAAGACGCACCGTCTCTCCCCTTTGCTCGCGTCGCAAGGAAGTGGAAACCGGAGGGATTCGGGAAATCTTGGCTGCTGTAGGAGCGGACGTCCCGGCCGCGATCCGGTCTCCGGTGGCACAGCCTATCGCGACGGGGCCGTCGCTCCTACCCCCAACTGCATCATTCTCTTTGCCTCTCGGCGTCTTGGCGAGAGTCTTCATCCGGAGGGGCCATCGTTTCACGATGACTGCCGGCAAGAGTGACCCGATGCGGTCCGGGCGCCCGTCATGGCTGCTAAGATTCGCTGCATGAGTGAACAGAACCTGAAGGGCCACCACGCCCTGGTATGCGGCGCAAGCCGCGGCATCGGCCGGGCCTGCGCGGAGGCGTTGGCGGCGCGCGGTGCGAAAGTCACCGTGGCCGCGCGTAATGCCGAGAAGTTGGCCGAAGTGCGTGAGGCGTTGCCGTCGCCCGGCGGCGCCGAGCACGCGGCGCTGACCCTGGACCTCGATGACACCGCTTCATTGGCGGCGCGCCTGGCCGAGCTTGAAATGCCTGTGCATATTCTCGTCAACAATGCGGGCGGGCCACCCGGAGGCCCGTTGATAGAGGCCGGGGCCGAGGCTTTCCGCACCGGCTTCGAGCGCCTGCTCATCGCCGCTCACCTGATCACGCAGCACGTCGTGCCAGGCATGCGCGAAGCGGACTATGGGCGCATCATCAACATCGTCTCGACCTCGGTGCGCGAGCCGATTCCGGACCTCGGTGTCTCCAATACCATCCGCGCGGCTTGCGCGGGCTGGGCGAAGACGCTCTCGCGCGAACTTGCGCCCCACGGCATCACGATCAACAACGTTCTGCCGGGCTTTACCGCGACCGATCGGCTGGCCTCGCTTTTCGATGCACGCGCCGAGCGTTCGGGCAAGAGCCGCGAGGATGTCGAGCGTGACGCCCTGGCGGGCGTGCCCGCCGGCCGCTTCGCGGAACCCGGTGAAATCGCCGCAGCCGTGGCTTTTCTCGCCGGCCCCGACGCGGGCTATATCACCGGCAGTTCCCTCGCCGTGGACGGCGGCCGGCTGCACGGCATATAGGAATATGAACAGACCAGAGGTTATTTGATGGAGCGGTTCGGCAACTTCATCAACGGCGAATTCGTGGAGCCGAAGGGCGGCGCGTGGTTGCCTGTTTACGAGCCCGCGACCGGCCAGCCCTACGCCGAGGTCGCCGATTCGGATGCTGCCGATGTCGAAACCGCCGTACAGGCCGCAGCCGCGGCATTCCCAGCCTGGGCAGCACTGAGCGGCATCGAGCGCGGGCAATACCTGGAGCGCATGGCGGCCGGAATCGAGGCCCGTCTGGACGAACTGGTCGAGCTGGAGAGCCGTGACAACGGGAAGCCGGAAGCCTTGGCCCGGAGGGTGGACATCCCACGTGCGGCCCTGAACCTGCGTTTCTATGCCGCCGCTGCCAGCCAGTTCGCCAGCGAGGCGCACCCCGCTCCCGGCGCCCTCAACATCACTTTGCGCAATCCGGTAGGCGTTGCCGGCTGCATTTCGCCCTGGAACCTGCCGCTGTACCTGTTCACCTGGAAGCTGGTGCCGGCACTGGCCGCCGGTTGCACAGTGGTCGCTAAGCCGTCGGAATTCACGCCGGCGACGGCGACCCGGCTCGGTGAAATTGCGCAAGAAGCGGGGTTGCCGCCCGGCGTGCTCAATATCGTGCATGGCCGCGGTGCGCGGGTCGGACGTGCACTGATCGATCATCCCGATGTGCCGGCCATTTCCTTTACCGGTGGGACGGTGACCGGGGCCGATATCGCCACCCGTGCCGGGCCGAAATTCAAGAAACTGTCGCTCGAACTCGGCGGCAAGAACCCGACGCTGGTGTTCGCCGATTGTGATTTCGAGGCAGCGGTAGACGGTGCCTTGCGCGCCGCGTTCACCAATCAGGGCGAGATCTGCCTATGCGGTTCCCGCATCCTCGTCGAACGCCAGATCTACGAGCGTTTCCGCGATGCGTTCGTAAAGCGGGCAAAAGAGCTCAGGATCGGCGATCCGCGCGCAGCGGACACCGACATCGGCGCCTTGGTCTCGAAGCCGCATTACGACAAAGTGCTGAGTTGCATTGCCCGGGCCCGCGAGGAAGGAGCGAACATCCTCTGCGGCGGGGAAGCTTTGCAATTATCCGGCCGCTTGAAGGAAGGCTGGTTTGTAGCGCCAACGGTCATTGACGGTTTAGACACTGGCGCACGCACCAACCAGGAAGAAATTTTCGGCCCGGTCGTCACCTTGATGCCATTCGATGGGGAAGACGACGCATTGTCCATAGCCAACGACGTGCGCTACGGGCTGGCCGCTTCGTTGTGGACGGAGAACCTGGGCCGCGCCCTGCGGGCTGCCGAGCGCCTGCAGGCGGGACTGATTTGGGTGAATTGCTGGATGCTGCGGGATTTGCGCACACCCATGGGTGGCGTCAAGGATTCGGGCGTCGGTCACGAGGGCGGCTTCGAGTCGATACGCTTTTTCACCGATACGCGCAACCTCTGCCTCAAATACTGATCTCCCGCAACGACGCAAAGGCGCCAAGAAATGATGCCGTTGGGATAGGAGCGGACGTCCCGGCCGCGATGCAATGGCACGACAGTCGGCAATTCTTGTAGGAGCGGCGGTCCCCGTCGCGATAGGCTGTGCCACCGGAGACCGGATCGCGGCCGGGACGTCCGCTCCTACAGCAGCCAAGATTTCCGGAATCCCTCCGGTTTCCCCTTCCTCGCTTCGCGAGCTAAGGGGAGAGAAAGGGCGTTTTCCCCTCTGCAGTCTTGGCGCTCTGCGAGAGTCTTCCCCTTTGCGTCTTGGCGAGAGTTTCAAGCCGGCAGGTTGCCGCTCCCACAAGAGTAACGAGCTTGCCTGACTGGGGGCATGAAGATCAGTCGTTGGCGGCCTGGGTCGAAAATGAGGTGATCTCGCCGTTGTCCACGATCACGGTAAATTCGATCGGTGTGCAACACACTTCGCAATCCTGGACGAATGACTGCTCGCCGGGAGCGGATAAATCGATAAGCAGCGTCGACCGCTCCCAGCAATGCGGGCAGGTATACGCGTGTTCGATTTCTCCCGTAACCATGGCATCAGCGTAGCAATAACCACGTGATTTGTCGCCGTCTTCGGCGAGGGTCTGTGGCCGCGCAGGAGAGGAACGGATGCTATGGCATGCTGATGCCATGGTGTTCGACTTTTACTACCGGCTGAGCGCGCCGCGACGGCGCGAGTACGAGCGCAGTGATGCGCTGGGAGCTCCGTCTCTTGATACGGCGATCATGCGCCCGCTGGGAGAAAGCCTGCAGGGCGCCCTGGCCTCCGGGGACCAGACCTCGGTGCGCCTGGCGGCGCAGGCCGTGGCGGATGCCTTTGGCGCGCAGTTGCAGCTACCCCCTACACGTGTAAGTGTTCTGCGCACGCGGCCCCAACGCGGGGGTTCCGAGTATCACGGTTACTACGAGGGCGGCGAGGATGGAAAGAAGGCACGGATCACCCTGTGGATGTTCACGGCGCGCCGCCGCCAGGTCGTAGCCTATCGCACGTTCCTGCGCACCCTGGTGCACGAGCTGTGCCATCACCTCGATTTCGAGGGCTTCAAAATGGATGAATCGTTCCATACCGAAGGCTTTTACAAGCGCGAGTCGGCGCTTTTCCGGTCCATTACGGGAGAGCCACCGGGCAAGTCGGGCGGCAAGATTGCAGTTGCCTAGGCGTGGGGAATTCATGCGTGCATCGTTGATGCAGGTTTGACGGGCGTCAATGAAAGGACGAGGCTTCGGTAGTAGCCTGATGCAGTTGCAGCTCCACGCTGCATATACGCGTAACAATTCAGGAGTAAGCCAATGAATACGAGATACGTCAAGTTCGCCACGGCGGGTTTGCTGATGGCGGCATTGGCAGCCGCCGCATCGGCGCAGATGATGAATGGATCAGCTACGGCACCCCAGGCGCAATCCATGCAGATGCATTTCCAGCAGATGCAAC
>Ga0307440_1001179_pt1 | contig 12828 bp, 12 predicted proteins | sample SalMarWE160410MG_FD_202150 | JGI IMG/M metagenome (GOLD analysis project Ga0307440, IMG submission 202150) | Salt marsh sediment microbial communities from the Plum Island Ecosystem LTER, Massachusetts, United States - WE1604-10 | ecosystem: Environmental > Aquatic > Marine > Intertidal zone >... | reverse complement strand
TGGGCTACCTGCGAGGTCGCAGCCCCAACTCGGTACGGGTGGTGACGCTGCTGTCCAAGCCTAGTCGCCGCCTGGTGGAGGTGCCGCTCGACTACGTCGGCTTCGAGATCGAGGACGCCTTCGTCTACGGCTACGGCCTGGACGTGGCGCACCGCTACCGCAACATGCCGTACGTGACCAGCCAGAGCGAGGCATGAGCCGGTATCGACGGCTCGGGCTCGTCGTCCTGTTGGTGCTCACCGCCGCGCTCGCCGGCCTCGCCGTGTCGGAGGCCCGGCGCGACACCACCCCGCCGAAGCTCTACATCGAGTCGCCCCCACGAGCCGAGGCCGGCACCGACGCCCACCTGCTGATCACGGCCGACGAGCCGGTGACGTATCGGGTGCGCTACGGCGCGCTCGACGAGAGCAAGGTCACGCAGGACTGGCACCTGAGCCTCGTCGCGCAAGCGGGGCTGGTGCCGGTGGACATCCAGGCCACCGACGGGGCGGGCAACCGCACCGAGGAGCAAGCCGTCATCGAGGGCGTGCCGGCACCCACGCCGGCGGTGACCTCGCTGGGCCAGGTGCTGGCCGGCGATCCGCTGGGCGTGGCGGTCTCATGGCCTGCCGGCAGTGCCGGCGTGACCGGCGTGCAGGTCACCTTCGACGGCACGCCGCAGCGGGTGATCCGGCAGGCCGGCGCCGACGGCGCCGAAGGGCTCGTCGCGGTGCCGCTCGGCACCCGGCCCGGGGCCCACACCCTGAAGGTCGATGTGGCCGACGAGTTCGGCGTCGCGCACCTGGTGACCCGCAGCATCGTCGTGACCGAGCCGACGCAGTCGGTCGAGCTGATCCACATTCAGCCCTCCGTGCTGGCGCAGGACACGCCGGAGGCCGCGGCCATCGAGACGAAGGCCTTCCAGCAGGCGTTCGCCACCACCGGGCCGCAGCCCGACTGGCAGCAGCCCTTCGAGATGCCCATCAAGGGGGTGGAGTCGGCCGGCTTCGGCTCCGCCCGCCGCTTCGTCGCCGGCGGGCCGGTCTCCTACCACACCGGGCTGGACCTGGCGGCAGACGCCGGCACCCCCATCCACGCCGCCAACGACGGCGTGGTCGCCATCGCCGAGAAGCTGCCCATCTCCGGCAACATCGTGGCCATCGACCACGGTGCCGGCGTGTTCAGCCTCTACTTCCACCAGTCGAAGATCCTGGTGCACGTCGGCGAGCGCGTGACGCGCGGCGAGGTGATCGGGCTGGTGGGCACCACCGGCCTCTCGAGCGGCCCGCACCTGCATTGGGAGATGCGGGTCGACGGCGTCCCCACCAACCCGCTGGCATGGGTCGGGCGCCGCTACCCCTGAGCCCGCACGGCGCGCCGCCGTCGTGCCGGACGGCCGGTGGGCCGCCGGTATACTGGCCGGATGAACCGGACCCAGCCCGCGGCCCCAGCGGCCGCCCCCGCCCCCCAGGCCGCGACCCGGCCGCGCGTCTTCTCCGGGGTCCAACCGACCGGGGACCTGCATCTCGGCACCTACGTGGGCGCGCTGCGGCAGTGGGCCGAACGCCAGACGGAGCGTGACAACGTCTTCTGCGTGGTCGACCTCCACGCCCTCACCATCCCCGAGGCGGTCGACCCCAAGCTGCTCCACGAGCACGTGCGCCGCGTCGCGGGCCTCTACATGGCGGCCGGCATCGACCCCGAGCGCAACATCATCTTCGTGCAGAGTCAGGTGCACGAGCACGCCGAGCTCACCTGGCTGCTCAACTGCGTGACGCCGCTCGGCTGGCTCTACCGGATGACGCAGTTCAAGGCCAAGTCCGAGGGGCGCGAGAGCGTCGGCACGGGACTGCTCGACTACCCGGTGCTGCAGGCGGCCGACATCCTGCTCTACGACACCGACATCGTGCCGGTGGGGGAGGATCAGCGGCAGCACATCGAGCTGACGCGCGATATCGCGGTGCGCTTCAACAACCTCTTCGGGGAGGTGTTCACGCTGCCCGATGCGGTGGTGCCGGCGTACGGGGCGCGCATCATGGGCCTCGACGACCCCGACGTGAAGATGTCGAAGAGCATCGCCAGCCAGCGCGGCGGGCATGCGGTGAACCTGCTCGACGACGAGACGACGGTGCGCAAGGCGATCATGGCGGCCGTGACCGATTCGGGTCGGGAGGTCCGCTACCAGCACGCGTCCGCGGGCGTACGCAACCTGCTCACGATCCTGCAGACGCTTCAGGGCAGGCCGATGGAGGCCATCGAGGCGGACTTCCAGGGCAAGGGCTACGGCGACCTCAAGAAGGCGGTGGTGGAGACCGTGCTGGACACCCTGCAGCCGATCCACCAGCGCTTCGACGCCATCATGGCCGACCCCGCCGGGGTGGACGCGATGCTGGACCGTGGCGCCGAGCGCGCCCGCGAGACCGCCGCGCGCACGCTGGCTCGCGCCAAGGAGGCGATGGGGGTTGGCTGACACGGGCCGCGGCCGCGTGCTGATGCTGTTCCTCGACGGTGTCGGACTCGGCGGGCGCGACCCGTCGCGCAACCCCTTGGCGGCCGCCGAGCTGCCCGCGCTGGAAGCCCTCGCCGGCGGCAAGCTGCTGACGGATACGCCGCCACACGCGAGCGCGCACGTGGTGTTCCGTCACCTCGACGCCGGGCTCGGGGTCGACGGGCTGCCACAATCGGCGACCGGACAGACCAGTCTGCTCAGCGGGATCAACGGCGCCGAGGTCATGGGGCGCCACTACGGACCCTGGCCGGGCCCCACTCTGAAGCGTGTGCTGCAGTCTGGCACGCTGTTCCACCGGGCGTCGTCGGCGGTGCTCGCCAACGCCTACCCCGAGCAGTACATCCGCGGCCTGGAGGGGCGCCGCTCGCGGGCGAACGCCCCGGTGGTGGCGGCCCGCGCCGCCGGCGTTCCCCTGATCGATCTGGAGGGCTACCGCCACGGGCGCGGCCTGGGGGCGGACGTGACGGGGGAGGGCTTCCGCCACTTCGACCCGGACCTGGCGCCGCTAACGGCGGAGGAGGCCGCCGGCAGGCTGGCGCGCCTCGCCCAGGCCAACGGCTTCACCTTCTACGACGTCTGGCTCACCGACCGCTACGGCCATCAGCAGCGCCACGACCAGGCGGTGGCCCTGCTGGAGGCGATCGACGCCGTGGTCGCCGCCCTCGCCCGGCGCCTTCCGGGCACGACGCTGGTGCTGGTCAGCGACCATGGCAATGTCGAGGACATGTCGAGCGGGCGGCACTCGCTGAACCCGGTGCCGCTGCTGGCCGTCGGGCCGGCCGCCGCCAGCTACGCGGGCGCGCGGGACCTCACCGACGTGGGACGGGCGACGGGCGAGGTGCTGGGGGAAGGCTGAGCCCGGGGCCCTCAGCCGCCGAGCCGGAGCACCACGAACGCTTCGTACCAGGCGCCCACCAGGAGCATCACCATGGCGAAGGGCAGCATCGCCGCGAGCTTGCGGAAGGCGATCGGCAGGGCGCCGAGGCCGCGGCGCACCAGGGTCACCAGGAACATGCCGCCGCCCGCGACCACGATGAAGTACGAGCTGAGCTCGATGAAGAGCAGGATCAGCACCAGCAGCAGCTGCCAGGCGCTGGCCGTGCCGATCAGCCCGAAGGGGATGCCCTGCACGAAGTACGAGCCCGCCGACAGCAGGTAGGCGGGCACGCCCAGCAGCAGCGCCAGGGTGAAGGTGACCGAGAGCGTCACCACCACGAAGTTCTGGTAGTAGGTGGTCACCGCGGCGCGGACGATGTCGCCGCTGCCGTAGGCCTGCGTTGCGCCGACGCTGGTCACCGCGGTCTTGACCACGCTCACCACGGCGGTCTCGCACTCCTTCGGCAGCGACGAGCCTACCAGCGCGCCGAGCGCGAACATGGCGTAGAGGAACACGAAGGTGCCGATCACCAACCGCCGGTGCTCGCGGATGTAGCCCCAGCCCTCGCGCAGCCACCGCCGTAGCGGCGAACGTGTGACCAGACCGTAGAGGATCAGCAGGCTGAAGGCGACGAAGATCCACGACGCGGTGCGCCCCTGCAACCAGGCACGCACCGCGCCAGGCTGCACGTTCTGCCGGTAGCCGACCTTGTCGACCGTCCACGACTCGCCCTTGCGGCTCAGGTCGACCTCCACCACATCGAGCTGGTTCCCCGGCCGCACCGCGCTGTAGGTGAAGCGCTTGTGCTGGGCGTTCGTTGTCGGCTGCTCCTGGCGGTCGTTCAGGTGCACCTGGGTGCCGGGCTGCGGCGCCGGGTGCGCGAGCATGTTGGGGAGGGCGCGGCACAGCCTGGGGGTGTCGAGGCTGGCGAGCTGGCTCACGGCGATGGGGCTGCGCTTCAACCAGGTGCGCACCGCCTGATCGGCGAGCGCCGCCGGGTCGGTGCCGGTCATGCCGATGGCGGTCGGCCCCGAGAGGCCGCTCCCCGGGCTGGGCGAGGTGGGCGAGGTGACGGTGCCGGGCGGCACCGCCGTGGCGGGGGCCGCCGCGCCGCCGCCCGCGCCGGCTCCCGAGCCCTGCGCCCAGGCCGCTCCGACGAGCGACAGCAGTAGCGTCAGCAGGGGGATGGCGAGGTGGCGGTGGCTCATGGGTAGGGGCGGCCGGAGCGGACGCCCCGGCTGCGCCAGCATACCGCGATGGCGGCTGCCGTTCGGCCCGGCGGTAGACTCCTGGGGATGGCGAAGCCGGGCGTCTGGTATCTCAATGCGGCGCGGCGCACGCTGCTCGCTCTCTTGCCGTGGCTGGCGCCACCCGACGATGCCTTCGCGCGCCAGAGGTTGAGCGCGACGGAGTACGGCCTCTACCTGCGGATGGACCCGCGCGACCGGCATCATGCCGGCGAGGTCGCCAAGGCGCTGCTGATGCGGCACCCCGAGGTCTCCGAGCTGCTGGTGCGTGCCGCGCTGCTGCACGACGTGGGCAAGGCCGGCCGCCCCTACCGGGTCGGCGAGCGGGTCGCGGTGCACCTGCTGTCGGGGCGGGAGGTTCCGCCGGAACCGCGCCTGAGCGGACTGGCGGGGGCGCTGCAGATCAAGCGCCACCACCAACGGTACGGTGCCGAGATGATCCGCGAGGCCGGCGGCAGCGAAGCGCTGGCCCGGCTGGTGGCCGGCCACCACCAGGCGGGAGGCGACGCCGAGCTGCTGCGGCGCATCGATGACGAGACCTGAGACGGACGAGGTGCTGCGCTGGCTGTTCGCTCGACAGCGCTTCGGGGCGCGCCTGGGCCTCGAGCGCATGCGCCGGCTGATGCAGGCACTGGGCGAGCCCCAGGCGACCTACCGCTGCGCGCTGGTGGCCGGCACCAACGGCAAGGGCAGCACCGCCGCCGTGCTGGCGGCCGCCCTGCAGCGCGGCGGCGCCCACGTGGGCCTCACCACCAGCCCTCACCTGCAGCGGCTGAGCGAGCGGGTGGCGGTGGACGGCCGGCCGGTCGGCGAGGGCATGCTCGCCGGCGCCCTGCGACGGATCCGGCCGCAGGCGGAGCGGTTGGGCGCCACCTTCTTCGAGGTCGTCACCGCCGCCGCGCTGCTGCTCTTCGCCGATGCGGGCGTCGATGCCGCGGTGCTCGAGGTCGGCCTGGGCGGCCGTTTCGATGCGACCAACGTGGTGGAGCCGGCGCTCTCGCTGGTGACCGGGGTGTCCCTCGATCACACCGCGGTGCTGGGCGGCAGCCTTCGCGACATCGCGCGCGAGAAGGCCGGCATCCTGCGGCCGGGCGTGCCTGCCTGGACGGCAGCCGAGGGCGAGGCGCTGGCGGAGCTCGAGCTGGCGGCCGAGGCGCTGGGCGTGCAGCTGCGGGCGCTGGAGCGCGAGGGTGGTGGCGTAGGGGTGCGCGACCTCGGCTGGGAGGGGCTGGAGGTGTCACTGAAGCTGTCCGGCCAGCCGCTGATCGTGCGCTCGCCGCTGGTGGGGGCCCACCAGGCGCGCAACGTCGCCCTGGCGCTGGTGGGTGCGGCGGAGCTCGGCGTGTCGCCGGCGGCCAGCAGCGCGGCCGCCGGCGACACGCGCTGGCCGGGCCGGCTCGAGCGGCTGCCGTTCCGTGGCGGCTGGCTGGTGCTCGATGGCGCCCACAACCCCGAGGCGGCGAGGGCGCTGGCGCGTGCGCTGGGCTCGCTGGAGGGCCGCGTCGCCGCGATGATCCTGGGCGTCTCGGCCGACAAGGACGTCGCCGGCGTGGTGGACGCGCTGGCGCCGGCGGCCGAGCGCCTCATCGTCACCCGGGCGGCCTGGAGCCCGCGCGCGCTGTCGCCCGAGGCGCTGGCGCGCGTGGCCCCGACGGCGACGCCGCTGCCCTCGCTCGGCGAGGCGCTGGCGCGCGGCCGGGCATGGGCCGGCGCCGGCGGCACGCTGGTGGTCGCGGGCAGCCTCTTCCTGGTGGGCGAGGCGCGCGCGCTGGCGTTGGGAGAGAGCGCCGAGGGCCGCGAGCGCTGGCAGTGAGTCCTGGCGGCGGTCGCCGGCAGTGAGCGCCGGTGCTGGCCGCCGGCAGCGAGCGCCCGTGGCGGGCGGCTCTCGGCGGCACGCGCGCGCCGGCGGGCTCCCGTCAGCCGGCCGCCCGCCCGGACGCGGCCCGGCGGCGCTCGCGCCGGAATGCCAGAAAGTGCCTCAGGAGGACCACCACCGCCATCGCGGCGATGCCGGCGCCGATCGTCAACGCCCACGGGCGGGCGGCGCCCGCCGCCATCAGGGTGGCGCTCGCCAGGAACGGGTAGAGGCCGACGGTGATCACCGCGGCCATCCCCGAGCGCCGGCGCATCAGCAGCGTCAGCACCACCAGCAGGACGGCGCCGGCGACCGCGCCGAGAGGGTAGAGGGGAAGGGCCACGCCGAAGGCCGCGGCTAGCCCCTTGCCCCCGCGGAAGCCGGCGTAGAGCGAGAATCCGTGCCCCAGCACGGTGCCCAGCCCGGCCGCCAGGGGCGGCGCCAGCGCCGCCGGGTGCCCGCTCCCCGCCTGCGGCGCCAGCGCTCCCAGCGACAGCCCCGCCAGCGTGGCGCCCGCCCCCTTGGCGACGTCGAGCAGCAGCACCAGCGCGCCGGCGGCCACCCCCAGGTTGCGGGCGGTGTTCATGGCGCCCATGTTGCCCGACCCCACCTCGAAGATGCGGCGGCCACTGAGGCGCGCCACCCAGGCGGCCATCGGCAACGAGCCCAGCAGGTAGCCGCACGCCAGCGCGACGACTGCGGCCAGCGTCTCACTCACGCGAGCCTCCGTCAGCGGCGCTCGCCTCGCCGGTGGCGGCCGGCCCTGCCGGCGGCGAGCCCTCGGCCACGGCCTTCACCAGCGTCAGGCTATGAAGCTCCCTCACGTGGTAAGCGACGTACTGTGCGAGCAGGCGCCAGTGCAGCGGGCGCTCCGCCGGCGGCCGTTTGAGCGTGTGGCTGAGGTTGCCCGCCACCAGCCGCTGCAGCTCGCTGGCCGCCGACGCTCCGAGCGGCGCCCCGCCGCCGCAACGTTCGCAGACGAGCCCGCCCCCGGCCACGTCGAAGCGGCACAGTGGCCCCTCCGAGCCGCAGTGCAGGCAGCGGTCGGTGGCGGGCGCCAGCCCCGCCAGCCCGAGCAGCTTCCAGGCGTAGGCCAGCGTCACCAGCTCGGGATCGGCATGGCGGTTGAGGCCGCGCAGCCCGCTGGCCAGGTAGGCGTACACCTTCTCGCCCAGGTGGACGTCGACGGTGAGCGCGTCGGCGAGCTCGGCCAGGACGTGTGCGTAGGGGTAGACCTCGGGGCGGCTGAGGTTGGGAAGCGCGCCGTTGAGGCGGACCTGGGTGAGCAGCGCCAAATCGTCGTCGTGCCGCCGGTAGAACTGAACGGTGACGTCGTGGAACAGACTGAGGCGGCCGAGGTTGCCGCCCGGCAGCTTGCCCTTGCGCGCCACGCCGCGCCACTTGCCGTGCTCGCTCAGCAGGGTCGCGACCACGTCGCCGCTCGGCAGCGCCAGGCGCCGGATCACGATGCCCTCGGTGACGGAGGTCCGCCGCACGACCTCAGTCTAGCCAGCGGCCGGCCGCCTCAGCGGCTGCCGACGGACCGCCACAGCAGCAGCGCCTCCCGCTCGACGCTCTGAAGCGCGAGCTCGAGCCCCCCCGGCAGCTGCAGCGCGTCGCCGCGGTCCAGGATGCGGAAGTCGCCGTGGGGGAGGTCGACGATCAGCCGGCCCTCGAGGACCAGCAGCCAGGTCGCAGCGGTCGTCCGTTCGTCCACGCGCTCGGCCACGCGCCGCACCGTCAGGTCGGTTCCCGGCACCGAGCTGGCGACGGCGCCCGACGCTCTCGCCAGTCCGAGCAGGTTGAGCGGCTCGCCAAGGTCCATGGTGGCGCCCGTCCTGCCCCGCGGCTCAGGCCGAGCCGGCCGGCCGCGCCTGGTTGCGGCTCTTGCCGAACGCCATCCGCAGCTTGAACATGCCGCGCTTGTGCATGCGATCGACGTCCTGCGGCTCGAGCCGCAGCTCGCGGGCCACCGCATCGCGAGGCTGCGGCTCGGCGCCGTTCATGCCCTCGACGCGGCGCACGACCTCGGCCACCTCCGGCTCGAGCTCCTGGAGGAAGGGGCGCAGATCGTCCATGGTGGCCTTGGGTCGGGCGGACGAGCGCTTGCCCTTGCTCGCCGTCCCACTCTTGCTGCCACTCTTGCTGCCACTCTTGCTGCCACTCTTGGCGGTGCTCTTGGCGGTGCTCTTGGCGGTGCTCTTGGCGGTGCTCTTGCCAGCGCGCCCCTTGCCGGTGGCCCCCTTGCGAGTGGCCCCCTTGCCGGTGCCAGAACGGCCCTTGCCCTTCCTGGCGGCACGGGCGGCCAGCAGCTCCAGCGCCTGCTCCAAGGTCACCTGCTCAGGCGTCACGTCGTTCGGCAACGACGCGTTCAACTTGCCGCTCTTGACGTAGGGACCGTAGCGCCCGTCGCGGACCTCGACGGCGACGCCGCTCTCGGGATGCTCGCCCAGCACCCGCAGCGGCTTGTTGCGAGCCTGCTTGTTCTGCAGCAGCTCCAGCGCCCGCTCCAGGGTCACGTCCAGGACGAAGGCATCCTTGGGCACCGAGGCGTACACCCCCTGGTGTCGCACGTAGGGGCCGTAGCGGCCGATGCCGACCTCCACGGGCTTGCCGGTGTCGGGATGGTCGCCGAGATGCGCCGGCAGGCGCAGCAACCTGGCCGCCAGCTCGGCGTGTACGTCGTGGGGCTGCACCCCTGGCGGCAGCGACACCCGCTTGGGCTTCTTGTCGTTGCTCGCCGGGTCGGGGCCAAGCTGCAGGTAGGGGCCGTATGGCCCGCGTTTCAGAAGCATGGGCTGCTCGCTGCCGGGGAACGTCCCCACCTCCACGTCGCCCTTGGACGCTTCCCGCAGGTGGGTCTCCAACGTCTCCCGGCTGACGTCGCCGGGCGCCAGCTCGTCCGGCAACGAGGCGCTCTTGACCTCGCCGCCCTCGACGGGCCCCTCGACGTAGGGGCCGTAGCGGCCCACACGCACGACGTAGGGGTCCCAGCGGGGGTTGGACACGGTGGAAATCTCGCGGGCGTCGATGTCCTCGAGCCCTTCGCTGACCCGCGCCTCGATGCCGTCCGCGCCCCGGAAGAAGTCGCGCAGGTAGGGCGTGGAGGCCAGCGCGCCGGTGGCGATGTCGTCCAGCGCCGCCTCCATGTTGGCCGTGAACTCGGTGTCGACCAGCCTGGTGAACTGGCGTTCGAGCAGGTTGTTGGTGGCGAAGGCCATGAAGGTGGGCACCAGCTGCGAGCCGTTCTTGAGAGCGTAGCCGCGCCGCTGCATGGTGTCGATGATGCTGGCGTAGGTGCTGGGCCGGCCGATGCCTTCGGCTTCGAGAAGCTTGACCAGCGACGCCTCGGTGTAGCGCGCGGGCGGCTTGGTTTCGTGTGCCTCCGGGGTCAGCTTCCGCACGGTCAGCGCGTCGCCCTCGGCCAGCTCCGGGAGCGGTTGCTCGCGGTCGTCCAGGGCGGCGTCGGGGTCGTCGGACCCCTCCACGTAGGCGCGGAAGAAGCCGGGGAAGAGCGTGGTGCGGCCGCTGGCCCGGAACGCCGCCTCGCCCTCGTCGGTGTCGGCCACGATGCGTGCGGTGACGAACTTGAGCCGGGCATCGGCCATCTGGGTCGCCACGGTACGCTTCCACACCAGGTCGTAGAGGGCGGCTTGCGCCCCCTTGAGGCCGTGCTCGTCGGCGGTGCGCATGGCGCTGCCGGCGGGACGGATGGCCTCGTGCGCCTCCTGGGCGTTGCGCGCCGTACCGCGGTACTGGCGGGGACGGGCGCTCAGATAGTCGTCGCCGTAGCGGCGCCGGATGGCGTCCCGGCTGCCGTCCACCGCCTCTTGCGACAGGTGGGTCGAGTCGGTGCGCATGTAGGTGATATAGCCGTTCTCGTAGAGCTCCTGGGCGACGCGCATGGTCTCGCGTGCCGCGAGCCCGAGCTTGCGCCCGGCCTCCTGCTGCAGCGTGGAGGTGGTGAACGGGGCCGACGGGGAGCGTGTGGCGCTGCGTTCCTCCACGCCAGCGACCCGCCAGGGCGCCGACCGTGCGGCGCCGGCCAGCGACGCGGCGCGTTCGGCGGAGAGCGGCAACACGTCGCGGCCCGGCACCAGGCCCTGCTTGAGGGCACCGGTATCGGCGTCGAAGTCTCGCCCGCCAGCCAGGCGCACGCCCGCCAGGTGCGTCATGACCGCGTCGAACGGTGCGCCGGCGGCGTCCTGCTTGTGGAGCTGGGCCTGCAGGTCCCAGTAGGCCGACGGCGTGAAGCGCATGCGCTCCTTCTCGCGCATGACCAGCAGCCGCACCGCCACGCTCTGCACGCGGCCCGCCGAGAGCTTCGGGGCGATCTTCTTCCACAGCAGGGGGCTGATGCTGTAACCCACCAACCGGTCCAGCACGCGCCGCGTCTCCTGCGCGTCGACCAGGTGCGCGTCGATGCCGCGGGTGGCGTCGAGGGCCGCGAGGATGGCGCTCTCGGTGATCTCGTGGAACACCATGCGCTTCACCGGCACCTCCGGCTTGAGGACCTCCACCAGGTGCCAGCCGATCGACTCCCCCTCGCGATCCTCGTCGGTTGCGATGTAGAGCTCGTCGGCGCTCTTCAGCGCCGAGCGGAGGTTGCTGACCACGTTCTTCTTGCGCGGCGAGACGACGTACAGCGGCCTGAAGCCCTCCTCGACATTGACGCCGAGCCGGGCCCAGGAGGTGCCTTTGAGCTCCTTGGGGATCTCGGCGGCAGAGGCGGGCAGGTCGCGAACGTGGCCCATCGACGCCTCGACCTGGTACTCCGGCGGCAGGAAGCGCCGGATGGTCCGTGCCTTGGTGGGCGACTCCACGATGACGAGTCTCGTCGTCTTACGGTTCTGTGCAGTCAATGTGGGTCCACCTTCATGTGCGCCGACCTGGGCGCCGCAAAATGCGCCGCCATTATACGGACAGGCCCCCGCCTGTCAACGGTGGCCTGGGCAGCATCGCTGCCGGCGCAACGAGCCATCGGCCCGGCGCCGAGGACGGCGCCGCCCTGGGTGGCGGCGGCCGTCAGAGGGGGCGGCGGTGGCTGATGGCCCGGCCCAGCGTGACCTCGTCGGCGTACTCCAGGTCACCACCCATGGGCAGGCCGTAGGCGATGCGGGAGATGCGGAGGCCGCCCTCGCCGAGCTGCTTGCCGAGGTACATGGCGGTCGCTTCCCCCTCCACCGTCGTGGAGGTGGCGAGGATGACCTCGCCGATCTCGGCGCCCGCGGCGCGTTCCATCAGCGCGGCGACGGTGAGCTGGTCCGGGCCGATGCCGTTCATCGGGCTGAGGGCGCCATGCAGCACGTGGTAGAGGCCCCGGTACTCGCCGCTCCGTTCGATGGCGAGCACGTCGGCCGGCTGCTCCACGACGCAGAGCACCGAGCGCTCGCGCTGCGGGTCCGAGCACACCGCGCAGGCGGGCTCCCCGCGCGTCATGACGTTGAAGCAACGAGGGCAGCGGTCGAGCGAGGCCTTGGCGTCGCGGATGGCATGCGCCAGGCGCGTGACGTCCTCCTCCGGTTGGTTGAAGAGGTAGAAGGCCAGACGCTGCGCGCTCTTGGGTCCGATGCCCGGTAGCCGGCCGAGCTCGCGGATCAGCGCTACCAGCGCGGTGGGGTACCTCACGCCGGCGCCCCGCACGCGAGCCGGCGAGGCATGAGCGGCCAGGCGACGGACGGAGCCGGTTGTGCCGGCCCGAGGTTCTCGCGAGCGGCGCTCAGACCATGCCCCCCAAGCCGCCGAGCCCGCCGAGGCCGCCCATCGCCCCGCCGAGCTCCTTCTCCTGGAGCTCCTTCACCTTCCGCTGGGCGTCGTTGATCGCCGCCGTGACGAGGTCCTCGAGCATCTCCAGGTCGTCTGGGTCGACCGCTTTGGGGTCGATGTGGATGCGGGTGACCGCGCCGTCGCCGGTGGCGCTGGCGGTGACCATGCCGCCGCCGGCGCTGCCCTCCACCGCCATGCTCGCCAGGCGCTCCTGCGCCTCGGCCATCTGGCGTTGCGCCTTCTGGGCTTCCTTCATCAGCTTCTGGATGTTCATGAGGTCTCCCGCGACAGTGTAGCCCGGTGGGCTGCGGCCAGGGGTCGCACGTCCCGACCCCCGCCGCGTGCGCCCGCCGCCATCGCGCGCGCAGCGTCGCGCCGGTTGCGCTGGGCTCCCGGGGGCTAGGCGTCGTCGAAAAGGCCGGGGCCTTCGGGTTCCGGCGTGGCATCTGCCGGCGCGTCTGCCGACGCGTCCGGCGAGTCCTCCCAGGATCCATCCGCGGCGGCGCCGTCCGGCGCGCTGTCGCCCGCGCTGTCGCCGGCGCTGTCGCCGGCGCCGTCGGCCGTGTCGTCGGTCGGCCCGCCGGTGGCGTCGTCC
>Ga0307440_1001178_pt1 | contig 12835 bp, 8 predicted proteins | sample SalMarWE160410MG_FD_202150 | JGI IMG/M metagenome (GOLD analysis project Ga0307440, IMG submission 202150) | Salt marsh sediment microbial communities from the Plum Island Ecosystem LTER, Massachusetts, United States - WE1604-10 | ecosystem: Environmental > Aquatic > Marine > Intertidal zone >... | reverse complement strand
GCCCGGTACAACTCCTCGAGCAGCGAACCCTTCCATTCATTCCAGATCATCGGCCCGACGGCGGCGATATCCGCCACGCTCAGCACCAACAGGCAGTTCAGGCGCTCCATGTCCCCGACTTGGGCCGCAAAACGGGCCGCCACCTGCGGATCGGAAATATCCGAGCGCTGCGACACCATCGCCATCAGCAGATGGTGTCGTACCAGCCAAGCCACCAGTTCCGCATCATCGCGGGTAAGTCCCAGGCGCAGGCAGAAACGCCGGGCCAGGTTTTCGCCGAGCTCCGAATGATCACCCGGCCTGCCCTTGGCGATATCATGAAAGATCAGCGCGATATAGATCAGCTCCGGGCGGTGCAGGCGCCGCATCAGATCTGCAGCCAACGGCAGACGCATCGGCCCGGTTTCCCCGTGCACCATGTTGCGCGCCTCCGCCACGGCCCGGATGGTGTGCTCGTCCACGGTATAGGAATGATAGCGGTTGAACTGCCCCAGACCGACCACACGCCGGAAATCCGGGATGAAGCGGCCGAGCACGCCTGTAACGTTCATCTCGCGCAGGGTCCAGGCCACGTTGCGCGGCGAACGCAGGATGCGCAGGAACAGCTCGGAGGCCTCGGCGCTGTTGCGCAGCCTCGGGGTCAGCAGCGTCACCTGCTCCCGGGCCAGTCGCAGGGCCTGGCTGGAGAGATGGCGATGACCTTGCTGCGCCACATGAAAGATGCTGAGCAGACGCAACGGCTCCTTCTCAAACACATGCGCATCGTGCAGGCCGACCTGCTCGCCTTCGAGCACCAGGCCATCCCCGATCTCCTTGCGGCGCACGAAGCGCTGTGGATGCAGCTGCTCCTCGAAATGCATCACCATCAGGTGCGTGATGCGCGAGATGCGCCCGGCGTGCCGGAAGTACTGCTTCATGAACACGTCGACGGCGTATTGCTCCGGCCGGTCCTCGTGGCCGAAACGCGACGCCAATTCGGCCTGCTGTTCGAAACCCATCTTGTCCATGGCGCGGCCGGCTATCAGGTGCAGGCCGGTACGGCAACGCCAGAGGAAATTACGGGCTGTGCGCAGCTGCTTGAGCTCGCGCGCCGTCATCACGCCCATACCGACCAGGCGGTCCAGTCGTTCCACCCCATACCAGGCCTTGGCCATCCAGAAGATGCCGTGCACGTCGCGCAGGCTGCCCTGGCCCTCCTTGACATCCGGCTCCATCAGAAAGGCGGTGCCGCCACCACGCTCGTGCCGCGCCTTCATCTCGTCCAGCTTGGCCTGCACGAAGGCCTTGCGCCGCTTGACGAAAAAGCGGGAGGTCTGTCGCTGCAGTTCAGTGAACAGGTAGCCCTTGCCATGCAACAGCCGTATCTCCAGGGCCGCTGTGGCCGAATTCCAGTCCTCGGACAAATGCCGCACCGACTCGCCCACCGTGCGCACGGCATGGCCGACATGGACATTCATATCCCACAACACATACATGAAACTCGTAATGGCGGCATTGATCGGCGGCGAATGATGATCGGGTACGATAAACCACAGGTCCCAATCCGAATACGGGCAAAGCTCGCCCCGCCCGTAACCGCCGACTGCCATCATGTCCACATGCTGGTCGACATCGCCGGCGATGCGGCTCCACAACCCCGTCAGCAGGGCATCGACGCCCCGGCACATCTGCTGCACCAGCACCGCACCGCCGGCTCCCTGATCCATCAGCCTGGCGATCTCAGCGTGCAGGGCGAGCAGCTGTTTGCCGGTTTCACCAGCCTCGATCGGAAGTGCGGTATTCACGGCCTTGGTCATTGATACGGGAACCGATAAAGAATCATGTCACGGAAGATAACGGCCGGGGTGCCAGACGCAATCACCGCCGGTCTGCCGTCATCCATTCCGCAGCCCGACGTTTGAGCTCGTCCATGGTGTTCAGCGCATCGATCGGGCGCAGGGCATCGGTATCCAGCTCCGAGATTGCCGCCAGGATCTGCGCGGCCTCATCGGCCATCTGGCGTTGCCGCCGCCGCTCCGCCTCGGCGAACAGCCCGAGCTGGTTCTTGCCCTCCTCGGCCGCCAGTTCCGCCTGGTGTTCGAGCCGGAACAGATGTTCGCGTGCCCGGCGCACCACATCCGGCGGCAAGCCGGCCAACTGGGCCACGGCGATGCCGTGCGAACGGTCCGCCGCCCCCTCCTCGACCCGGTGCAGAAACACGATACTGCCGTTCCACTCCCTGACCTGTACCGAGGCATTGAACGCCGACGGATATTCATCCGGCAGCGCCGTCAGCTCGTGGTAATGCGTGGCGAACAGCGTCAGCACCTGCTCGCTGCGTGCCAGACGCTCGGCCACCGCCCAGGCGATGGCCATGCCATCCCATGTGCTGGTGCCGCGCCCGACCTCGTCGATGACCACCAGCGAGCGCGGCCCGAGCTGGTTCAGGATCGTGGCCGTCTCCATCATCTCCACCATGAAGGTGGAGCGGCCCATGGCCAGTTCGTCTCCCGCCCCGATGCGCGTGAAGATGCGGCGGATCAACGGAATGCGGGCGCACTCCGCCGGCACGAAGCAGCCGGTGTGCGCCAGCCAGACGATCCACGCGATCTGGCGCATATAGGTGGACTTGCCGCCCATGTTCGGCCCGGTCAGCAGCATGAAGCGACGCTTTTTCATGTCCATGGCGATATCGTTGGCCACGAACGGCGTACCGTCAGGCAGGCATTGCTCCACCAGCGGATGGCGCCCGCCCTCGATCGCCAGCGTCCCGTTCTCCTGTAGCCGGGGCCGGCAGTAGCGATGCCGCACGGCCAGGTGCGCATAACAGCCGAGCACGTCGAGCACGGACACGGCTCGTGCCGCTGCCTGTATGGATGTCGCCGCTGCGCCGATCGCCGCTGACAGTTCACGGACCAGCGCCGCCTCGCGCGCCAGCGCCGCCTCGCGTGCTCCCAGGATCTCGCTTTCGAAACGGTGCAACGCGTCGGTGATAAAACGTTCGGCATTGACCAGGGTCTGCTTGCGCACGTAATCGGCCGGTGCGTCCTTCGCCTGGGCGCGTGAGATCTCGATGAAATAGCCGAACACCTTGTTGTACTTGACGCGCAGATTGGCAAGGCCCGTGCGTTCCCGCTCCTGCTCCTCGTAGGATTTCAGCCAGCTGTCGGCATCGGCGGACAGGCTGCGCAGCCTGTCGAGTTCGGCATCGAAGCCCGCACGGATCAGGCCACCCTCACGCAAATGCGGCGGGCAGACTTCAACCAGCGCCGAATCCAGTTGCGCGGCCAGGTCGTCCAGCCCTGACAGCTGCACGGCCAGGTCGGCAAACATGCCCTGGCGCTCGCCCAGCACTGTGCGCAATCCCGGCAATGCCAGCAGACTGTTGGCCAGGCCCCGGAAATCCCGCGGGGAAGCACGCTCCAGCACAATGCGCGTCAGCATGCGTTCGATGTCGCGCACCGTGCCCAGCTGTGTACGCAGAGCCTCTCGGGTCGTCTCGTCGTCGACCAAGCTCTGCACCGCATCCTGTCGTCGGGCCACGGCCTTGATATCGGCGAGCGGAAAATCCAGCCACTGGCGCAGCATGCGCGCACCCATCGGCGTCAGTGTCTCGTCAAGCACCGACAGCAGCCCACCCTGTGCATCGCCGCCCAGTGAAGCATACAATTCCAGGTTGCGCCGGGAACGTGCATCGATCTGCATGCCGGGCGCCACGTCGTGATAGACCGGCAGTTCCAGGTGATCGAGACTGCGCTTCTGGGTCTGCTCCAGATAGACCAGCACGGCGCCCACGGCCGATGCCACCTCGCCATGCCGGGCGAAATTCAGCGCCTGCCAGTCTCCGACCCCGAAATGCTCGCGCAAACGCTCCTGCGCCACCTCAGGCGAAAAGGCCCAATCGCCCGGATACTGCACCGGCGCACGCACCGGGGCCTCGGCGTTGTGCATCAACAACAGCTCGGCCGGCTCCAATACACCCAGATACTCGGAAAGCTGAGCCTCGCCCTGTCCTTCCATCAGCTCCCAACGACCGGCCGACAGGTCGACGGCCGCGATACCCCAGCGCTGGCCGGTGTGGTACAGGGAAGCGAGTCTGGCACTCTTCCGGTGATCCAGCAGCTCGCTCTCGGTCAGCGTTCCCGGCGTGACCACCCGGACCACCTCGCGCCGTACCGGCCCCTTGGCCTCGCCCGGCGGCTCCATCTGCTCGCAGATGGCCACGCGCCGGTTCGCCGACACCAGTCGGGCCAGGTAGCCCTCCGCCTGATGCCAGGGCACGCCGCACATCGGGATATCCTCGCCGTTCGATTTGCCCCGTTTGGTCAGGGCGATATCGAGGATGCGCGCCGCGTCGACAGCGTCATCGAAAAACATCTCGTAAAAATCGCCCATGCGGTAGAACAGGATGCAATCGGCATACTCCGCCTTGATGCGGAGATACTGCTGCATCATCGGGGTGTGGCCGGGGTGTTTCTGCATATCGGCAAACTAGGGCCTGCCCTGGCAAAATCCAAGCACGGCAGCAAGGCTTTTCCAAGCCATGGCAAGGCATTCGAAGGCAACGGATCCGGCGCACGCACCCGGCCCGGGGGAAGGAGGAGGGAGAGGCCGGATGCATGCCGCCGGACCACATCGATGCCGTGGCTTACCACGTACGGCAATACGCCTGAGTCCAGTATAGAACAGAATGGACCACGGCATGCACAGGCCCGACGCACGGGGTGGGAAAGAGGGAATATGGGACCGTGCGCCGGGCCCAGCAAGCATGGTCCGCATGCCTGGCTTGGACTGTATCTTTACGCGTCGAGTCGCGACGTGACGGGCCTCACGATCGGGGTTCAACCGCCAGCGCTTTCGCGACCGGGGCAAAGCTCAGCCGGTGGATCGGGCTGGGGCCGAGCCGCTGCAGGGCATCGAGATGCGCGGCCGTACCGTAGCCCTTGTGTCCGCCCAGACCGTACCCCGGATAACGATGGTCCAGTTGTCGCATCAGGCGGTCCCGCACCACCTTGGCCACGATCGAGGCGGCGCAGATCTCCTGCACGAAACCGTCACCGCCGACGATGGCCTCGACCGGCATCGACAGGGCCGGGCAGCGGTTGCCGTCGACTACGGCGCGTGCCGGGCACGTTGGCAACGCGTCGATGGCACGCCGCATCGCCAGCATCGTCGCCTCCAGGATATTCAGCCTGTCGATCTCCTCGACACTGGCCTGGGCCACCGCCATGCCAACGGCATGGCGACGCAGGTGACGATACAGCACCAGACGCCTGGCCTCGCTGAGCCTCTTGGAATCCCGGTAGGTGCCGAGCCTGGGGTCGTGCGGATCCAGGATCACCGCCGCCGCCACCACCGGACCCGCCAGCGGACCGCGGCCAACCTCGTCGATACCCGCAACGTCACCGTACACCGGCATCATTCGCCTCCCGCGCGGCCGATGCCCGGCAGCAGGCGCAGCCAGCGCGCCCGCATCACCGGATAAAGATCATCACCGAGAAAGATGCGCGCCATCAGATCCGCCAGCCGGCGCCCCTCGCGATCCAGCAGGGCATTGCGCACGGAACCGGAACTGTACATCAGCCGGCCCAGCCAGCGCCCCCGCCGCAGCTCCGGCATCAGCTCACGACCCACCCGCTCGGCATAGCGCATACCCGCCGAACCATCCGTATCGCCGTCGATGACGGCCTCGGCCGCCATAACACCGCTCTGCAGGGCATGGCTCAATCCCTCCGCCGTCACCGGATCCGCCAAGCCGGCGGCATCTCCGACCAGCATGACCCTGCCCCTGGCCACGCCCTCCGCACGCGGGGCCACGGGGATGACATAGCCATGTTTATGTGCAGGCGCAGGCAGACGCTGCCTGCGCAGATACTCCGCCAGCGTACGCCTCAACGGTTCACGCAGACCACGACCGACCATGGTTGCGAACGAGCAGACACCGACAGACAGATGTTGGCGTTTCGGGAATACCCAACCGTAACCCTCGGTGGGAAAATCAAGATCGAAGCGAGCCGCATGGCCGAAACTACGAAGGGTATCCCGGTCCACATCCAGCTCGCATTCGATCGCAGGCACCAGATGCCGGAACGGCCCCCAGCCCGCCTGGCGCGCGGCGCGGCTGCGCGCACCGTCGGCGGCAACCAGCCAGCGGGCCGTGACCAGCCGCCCCCCCAGATCCAGCTCGATGCCTTCCCGCCACCGTGTCAGCCGCCAGGCACCGGTCGCTTCGACGATCTCCGTACCAAGCGCGCGCGCATGCTCGATCAGCCTGTGATCGAAGTCGGGCCTCATCACCATCGAGATCAGTGCCCGCTCGTTCTCGACGGTCAGATCCTTCTGCAAATGCTTGTAGGAGATCAGTACCCGATGGCACTCGTGCTCGATGCAATCGGTGATATCGACAGGCAGGTCTTGGCGCGCACGCCAGACCAGACCGCCACCGCAGGGCTTGTAGCGCGGTAGCCGCTCCTTCTCGAGCAGCAGCACACGCCGGCCGGATCCGGCAAGACGAGCCGCCGCCAGGGCGCCGGCCGGACCGCCACCCACGACCACCGCATCAACAGTGCGCCATGGGCCCGCCATCGTCGTGCTACCGGGCTACCTGAGGCTGGCGCCGAAACGTTTTTCCATCTCGGCGACGATGGCCTGGGATACCGCATCCGAATCCTGTTGGGTCAGGGTACGGTCCGGGGCCTGCAGAATGAAGCGCACGCCGAGGCTAATCTTGCCTTCGGGCACGCCCTGGCCGATGTAGCGGTCGAAGATGCGCGCATCGGTGACCAGCTTGCCACCGGCCTTCACCACGCTGTTCACGACATCCTCGGCCTTCACATGCCGATCGAACAGGAAGACCAGGTCGCGGCGGCTGCCGGGGAACTCAGGCAGCGGCGCAAACTTCGGCTGCTTTGCAGTCGGCAGTTCATCGAGCCGCATCTCCGCTGCGAACACCGGCACCTCGATGTCGTAGACGTCACAGACCTGTTTGGTCACGCGCCCGATACGGCCAACTTCGCTGCGGCCCACGACAACGCGTGCGCTCTGGCCTGGCTGCAGGCCCTGCATGCCGTCGTCAGCGACGAAACGGGCCGACAGACCCATGCCCGTCAGCCACGCCTCCAGCGCACCCTTCAGGTCGAAGAAATCAACGCTGCGGGCCGGCGCATACCACTCGTCCGGCTGTATCTCGCCGGCCATCAGCCAGCCCAGCCAGTTATGCTCGATGGCCAACGCATCCTGCGCCCCGTCGGCAGACTCATAGGTGCGGCCGTGTTCGACCAGCCTCAGGCCGTCCTGCTGGCGGTTCAGGTTGTGGCGGGCGGCGGCCAGCATGCCGGGCCAGATGCTTCGGCGCATCACGGCCATCGCCTCCGAGATCGGGTTGGCGAGCACGATGTCGCGGCCGTCATCGGCCGTGAACAGCCGCTGCTCGGCCATGGAGACGAAGGCATAGCTGATGATCTGGTTGCAGCCGCCCTGCACGGCGAGATCCAGCGCCGGGCTCGCCAGATGGCGGGCGGCGATGTCCAGCGGCGGCAGCTGCTCGGGGATCGCATCGAAGCCGATCACGCGGGCGTATTCCTCGCTGATGTCCTCGGCCAGGGCCACATCGTGGCGATGACTCGGCACGGTCACGGTCAGCGTGCCGCCGTCGCGCGCCAGGACAAAGCCCATGCGCTCCAGCACCGCATCGTTTTTCACATCGATCTCGATGCCGAGACGGCGATCGATGCGGGCGACGGGAAAGCTGAATTGGCGCAGCTTCAGCAGCTCGACATCGGAACCGGCCACCGTGATCCCACCGGCACGGCCGCCGAACAGCTCGACGATCAGGCGGCTGGCGCGATGCATGGCGCGCATCACCATCGCCGGGTCGACGCCCCGCTCGAAACGCATCGACGCCTCGGAAACCATGCCGTGCGAACGCCGGGACAGGCTCACGCGCGCCGGCCGGAAGAAGGCGGATTCGAGCACGATCGCCGTGGTCACCTCGGTCACGCCGCTGGGCTCGGAACCCATGATGCCGGCCAATGCAATCACGCCCGCCTCATCGGCGATGACCAGGTCACCCTTGGCCAGTTGCAGTTTCCGGCCGTCCAGCGCCGCGAACGCCTCATCCGCATGCGCCGGACGCACCGTGATACCGCCGGAAAGCGTTTCGGCATCGAAGGCATGCATCGGCTGGCCCATGTCCAGCATGATGTAGTTCAGCACATCGACGATGCCGTTGACCGGGCGCATGCCGGCCATGATCAGGCGCCCCCGCATCCAGTCCGGCGAGTCGGCCACCCTGATGCCGTCGATGCGACGGGCCAGATACAGCGGGCAATCGCCGGGCGCCTCAAGCTTGACGGACGGCGCGGCGACCGCCTTGCCGGCCGCGATATCGGTGCAGTCTGGCTCGACCAGCTCTACGCCGTAGAAGGCGGCCAGGTCGCGAGCCAGCCCATGCAGGCTCATACAATCGCCGCGGTTCGGGGTGATCGACACATCGATCACCGCCTCCTCGAAGCCCAGATACTCGCCAAGTTCGGCACCGACCGGCGCATCCCCCGGCAGGATCAACAGTCCCGCCGATTCATCGGCCAAACCGAGTTCGCTCTCGGAGCAGCACATGCCGCAGCTTTCCTCACCGCGAATCTTGCCCTTCTTGATGGTCAGGCCGTTCGGCAACGAGGTGCCGACGGTCGCCACCGGCACCTTGTCTCCCGCATCCATGTTCGAGGCACCGCAGACGATGGAAAGCGGCCGGGCATCACCGATGTCGACGGACAGCAGGCTCAGCTTGTCGGCACCGGGGTGCTTCGTCTTGGACAGGATATGGCCGATCCTGACCCCGCGCACGGCGGCACGTGGCATCTCGATGCCCTCCACCTCGTGGCCAAGCCGGACCAGGGTTTCGGCCACACCCTCAACCGTATCGGCCAAAAGTGCGTGCTCCTTGAGCCAGGACAATGGCAGTTTCATCGGCCGATCCTCCTCAAAAAGCGCACATCGTTCTCGAAGAACAGGCGCAGGTCCGGGATGCCGTATTTGAGCATCACCATGCGCTCGACACCGAGGCCGAAGGCGAATCCTGACCATCCGTCCGGGTCGACATCCACCGCCTTCAGCACGTTCGGATGGATCATGCCGGAGCCCAGTACCTCGATCCATCCGGTCTGCTTGCACACACGGCACCCGCGGCCCGAGCAGAGCACGCAGCCGATATCGACCTCGGCCGACGGTTCGGTGAACGGGAAATAGCTCGGACGCAGGCGGATCGGCAGATCCCGGCCGAAATAGGTCGACAGGAAATGCTTCAGCACGCCCTTCAGGTGCGCCATCGACACATCGCGGTCGACCTTGAACACTTCGAGCTGGTGGAACATCGGCGAATGCGTCATGTCATGGTCGCAGCGGTAGACGCGGCCGGGCGCCACCACTGCCAGCGGCGGTTCGCCCGCGGTCAGCATGGCGCGGATCTGCACCGGCGAGGTATGGGTGCGCAGCAGCCTCGTCGCATCATGATCGCCTTGAATAAAAAACGTGTCGTGCATGGCGCGCGCCGGATGCTCGGGGGGGATGTTCAGGGCATCGAAGTTGTGGAACTCATCCTCGATCTCCGGGCCCTCGGCCACGGAAAAACCCATCTGCACGAAGATGGCGGTCAACTCGTCCAGGCCCATCTGCACCGGATGGCGGCTGCCCTGCGCCGGACTGCGGCCGGGAAGGCTGACATCGACACGCTCGGCCTCGATGCGTGCGGCATCGACATCCGCCTGCAGGTGCGCGATGGCATTCTCAAAGGCCTCGCCCAGGGTGTGCTTGGTGGCGTTGACCACTTGCCCGATCAGCGGGCGCTGGTCGACCGGCAGCTTGCCGACCCCTTTCAGCACCTCGGTCAGACCACCCTTCTTGCCCAGGTAGCGCACGCGCAGGGCTTCCAGTCCGGCCAGATCCTTGGCTTCGGCGATGGCGGCAAGCGCTTCGGCCTCAAGGCCGGCGAGCTGCTGTTTCATCGACTCGATTTCGCTCATCTTCCGATCTCCCCTCTCACCCACGGGCGGCCGATTCACCAAGTATGGTGAAAACGTCGCGTTTCACCATACGTTCAAGACCGACAGCATGTGTCGACCCACGAATCCTGCCGGATTCGCCCGCCTTCCATGGCGGGTGGATACGGCCCCCGCCCAGGACGGGCGGCTTCAGCAAGCGACCGGAAACCGCATTTTCGGTCGCGCTCCAAGGCCAAGGGCAGGACAAATCGGCAGGATAGTCGATTTGGACGGACCCCCGCCCGGAGGGTGAAGGGCAGGATGCCCTGAATCACACTCCGAGACCGTATCCAAAAAAGGCAGGGCTGCGAACAGCCCTGCCTTCGATTTCATCGCACACCGATCTCCGGCCAGGGCCGGTTCGGCGTTATTTACTGAATCTGCGCGCGGGCTGTTTCTGCCAGCTTCGCAAAACCTTCCGCATCATGGATGGCGATATCGGACAGTACCTTGCGATCAAGATCGATGCCGGCCTCCGACAGCCCGTACATGAAGCGCGAATAGCTCAGGCCGTGCAGACGGGCCGCCGCGTTGATGCGGGCAATCCACAACGCCCTGAAATCGCGCTTCTTGGCCCGGCGGTCACGGTAGGCATACTGGCGCGCCTTGTCGACCGCCTGCGTGGCGGTACGGAAGCAGCTCTTGCGACGACCGCGGTAGCCGGCGGCAGCCTTCATGACTTTCTTGTGGCGGGCGTGCGCCTGGACTCCAGATTTTACGCGAGGCATGGCTCTCTCCTAATGTATGGTCAGCCGTGGGGCAGCAGCCGGTCAAGGAAGCCGGTATCGCTCGGGTGCACCAGCTCCATGTTGCGGTAGTTGCGCTTACGCTTGGTCGACTTCTTCGTCAGGATATGACGGGCAAAGGCCTTCTTGTGCTTCCACTTACCGCTGCCGGTGCGCGAAAAACGCTTGGCTGCGCCCCTGTTCGATTTCATTTTGGGCATAAGCTCACCTTCCGTCCTATTTCTTCACCGGCGCGACGATCATGATCATCTGGCGCCCCTCGAGATCGGGCATCTTCTCCACCTTGCCGAGATCCTCGACCTCGGCGGCCACGCCCTTCAACCGTTCCGCGCCGCGTCCCGTATACGCCATCTCGCGTCCACGGAAGCGAAGGCTCAGCTTCACCTTGTTCCCTTCCTCCAGAAACTTGCGGATCCGCTTGATCTTCACTTCGAGATCATGCTGATCGGTCGAGGAGGAAACCTTAACTTCCTTCACCTGGATCACGTGCTGCCGTTTCTTGGCCAGATTGGCCTTCTTGCTCTGCTCGTACTTGTACTTGCCGTAGTCCATGATCTTGCAGACCGGCGGATGCGCATTCGGCGACATCAGTACCAAGTCCATGCCACGTTCCTCGGCTGCCCGTACGGCTTCGCGCAACGGCATAACGCCCAATTGGGTTTCTCCAGCCACGACGCGCACCTCATTCGCGTCGATTTCCAGGTTGATCGGCAAATCCTGCTTGATGCAAGCCCCCTATCGGTAATCTTTGGCCATGGCGTGCATTTCCTCACCCCAGGCTTCCACTTTCTTCGTTCCCAGATCGTTGCCGTCGCGGTCGCGCACGCTCACCGTGCCTTCGTCGCGCTCGCGGTCCCCGACCACGAGGATATACGGCACCCGGGCCAAAGTATGGGCGCGCACTTTATAGCCGACCTTCTCATTTCGCAAGTCCGATTCAACCCTAAAACCTGTATGCCGCAGGCGATCGGCCACCTCGGCGGCGTAATCCGCCTGGGCATCGGTGATATTGCAGACGACCGCTTGCGTGGGAGCAAGCCACAGCGGGAATTTACCCTCGTAGTGCTCGATCAGGATGCCGATGAAGCGCTCCAGCGAGCCGAGGATGGCCCGGTGTAGCATCACTGGGGTCTGGCGTGAACCATCCTCGGCCACATATTCGGCGCCCAGGCGGCCCGGCATCGAGAAATCGACCTGGATGGTACCGCACTGCCAGACGCGGCCCAGGCAATCCTTCAGCGAAAACTCGATCTTCGGGCCGTAGAAGGCCCCCTCGCCCGGGTTTTCACCGTAGTCGATACCCTTGGCCTTCAGGGCCCGGTGCAGCGCACTCTCGGCCTTGTCCCACTGCTCATCGCTGCCCACACGCTTATCCGGCCGGTCGGACAGGAAAATGATCACGTCCTCGAAGCCGAAACGCCGGTATACCTCGAACACCAAGTCGATGAAGTGCCCGACCTCGTCCTGGATCTGCTCCTCGGTGCAGAAGATATGTGCGTCGTCCTGCACGAAATTCCTGAGGCGCATCAGCCCGTGCAGCGTGCCCGAGGGCTCGTTGCGATGGCAGGATCCGAACTCGGACAGGCGTAGCGGCAAATCGCGGTAAGAATGCAGCGTCTGGTTGAACACCTGGATATGGCACGGGCAGTTCATCGGCTTGATGGCGTAGTCCCGGTTCTCCGTGCTGGTGGTGAACATGTTGTCGTGGAAGGTCTCCCAGTGCCCCGACGCCTCCCACAGCTTGCGGTCCACGATCTGCGGCGTCTTGATCTCCCGGTAACCGTGGGCGCGGATGGTGGAACGGATCTCGTTCTCGATGACCTGCCACAGCGTCCAGCCGTGCGGGTGCCAGAACACCATGCCCGGCGCCTCCTCCTGCAGGTGGAACAGCTCCAGCGCCTTGCCCAGCTTGCGATGGTCGCGCTTCTCGGCCTCCTCCAGCCGGTGCAGGTAGGCCTTCAGATCGTCCTTGTTGAGCCAGGCGGTGCCGTAGATGCGCTGCAACTGCTCGTTCTCGGCCTTGCCCTCCCAGTAGGCGCCGGCCACGCGCATCAGCTTGAATGCCTTCAAACG
>Ga0307440_1001177_pt1 | contig 12838 bp, 15 predicted proteins | sample SalMarWE160410MG_FD_202150 | JGI IMG/M metagenome (GOLD analysis project Ga0307440, IMG submission 202150) | Salt marsh sediment microbial communities from the Plum Island Ecosystem LTER, Massachusetts, United States - WE1604-10 | ecosystem: Environmental > Aquatic > Marine > Intertidal zone >... | reverse complement strand
GGCCCCTATACAAGACCGCAATCAACGAGATGGTGGGCCATACGAGCACCGAGTCCGCCTCCTGGACCCTGGTGGAAGGCGATGACAAGCCCTTTGCGCGCATCAAGGTGTTACGCACCCTCTGCGACGGATTGAAGGAGTCCCTCGCTCAAGAAGACATCTGCGGATCGAGCGGGTACCTACCCTGCGGGCACAAGCGCTTCCAGGAGATGGGCAACAGCCGGGCACAGGCTGTGATCAAGGCCCAGAGCCGGAAACACGAGAACAGCAAGGGCGAGGGAAAGAAAGACAAATAGCCGCCCTCCCCCTCAGTCAGCCTGAGCCTTCAATCCGAGGGATGTGCTGGGCGCGGCGGCGCTGAACAGGCGAAAGAAGTTCTCGCGGGAGGCCTCGACGATCTCTTGGAGGTCCATGCCCCGCACCGCCGCGAGACACTCCGCTACCTGGGCCACGAAGCGGGGCTCGTTGGGTCTTCCGCGATGGGGGACGGGGGTCAGGTAGGGTGCGTCCGTCTCGATCAACAAGCGATCGAGCGGGACTTTCGCGGCTACCGCCCGCAGGTCGTCCGCGCTGCTGAAGGTCACGATACCGGAGAAGGAGATGTAGAAGCCCAGATCCAGGGCCGCCTTCGCCATCTCCCAGCTCTCTGTGAAGCAGTGCAGGACTCCTCCGACCTCTCTCGCCTCTTCCTCCCGGAGAATCTGCAGGGTGTCCTCTCGTGCATCTCGTGTGTGAATGATCAAAGGCTTCCCACAGGCTCGGGCGGCGGCGATGTGAGTCCGAAAGCGCTGCCGCTGCCAGTCCGGGGCCCCTTCGCTACGGTAATAGTCCAAGCCGGTTTCCCCGATGGCGACGTTCCGAGGATCGGCGGCAAGCTCCACCAGCTCCTCGACTGTGGGATCGCGACGCTGCTTTTCGTTGGGGTGGACGCCGACCGAGACAGAAACGTCGGCGTAGGGCTCCACAAGCGAACGCATCTTCGGGTAGTGCTCAAGGTCGATGGAGACGCACAGCATGTGCCTCACCCCGGCGGCCCGGGTCTCTTCCATAAGCCGATCCAGACTACCCTCGTATCGCTTCAGATTCAGGCGATCGAGGTGGCAATGGGAATCAACCAGCATCCGCTCAACTTCCGTCGACTTTCATTCTTTCACTGATCCTCTTGCTTTGGCCGCGGAGGACCAAATTCCCCGTTATGAAAGGCTCCAAGCAGCCAAGGCGAAAGAGCCTCCGTGCCGGGTGACTTCGCTCTTGCTTGCAGAACCAGCGGCTCGAACCCTTGGAGAAAAGAGAAAATTGCAGTGGAGGTTACGGTTGGTGTTTCGGATCCGCACGCGACGCCTTTCAATTCTTGAAGTACATCAGAAGCGCTTAGGCCGGTTCTTGCTGCCACCAGATTTATCAGAGTGAAGAGCAAGTTCGACAACTCATTCGACTTGTTTATTTGGAAATTCAATAGGTGTCCCAAGTTCGCTAATACGTCCGCACTGACTCGGGATAACTGCTCCAGGCTGGATACTTTCTCCGAAAGGACCTGAACAGTCGATTCCAGATCCTCGATTCTCTCGTTCCTCGTCTTTATGTTCATTCCTGCCAACCTAACAGTAGAAGCAGACTGGTGTCGAGGGCAGATGCGCCCCATTCGTACTTCGCGGTCGGGATGCCCTGACCGACGGACTGCCGACACCTTACCAATCATCGGGCCGACAGACCAGGCGCGGCACCGGACCGCCTATCTCCTTTCGCCGGCGCGGCGCAACTGAGCCAATAGCTGCTCTGACACCTCTCCATCCCCGGCCAGCCCCTCCTTGCGCTGAAACGCCTTCACAGCCGCCCTCGTCTTCGGGCCAACGATCCCGTCGGCCTGTCCGATCGGATATCCAAGGTCGGCCAGCAGTCGCTGCACCTCTTTGATTTTGCCCTTAAGCGTCTCCCTCGGCGGCAAGACGATGAGAGGCAGGCGCGGCACGGAGACGGAGGAAGCGATCGCAGGAGCGCCGGGGGATGGGGCAACGGATGGCGGCGGTCGCGGGCTTGTCAGACCTGACACGTACGCCGACAAGACCAACAGCCCGATGCTGGTCGTCGCGGCCCAAGCGAGGACCCCTAACCACGTAATGGCGGAGGTCCTGCTTTTGGTGGTCGCTCCGCAATGCAGACAAGTGTCGGCCGTCTCGTAGAGGAGGCCGCCGCATTCCCCACAGGCTGTCAATCCCATCAACTAACAAGTGGCACGTTTGGCTAGAGCGTGACGGTACAAGGTCGTCAGCCGATTTGCCATCTCGGTCCTGTCATCATCCGATGAGGGGGATGGGCCGCGTCCGCGAGATAGCGGGGTTTATCAGCAGTGCCAGGACAAACCTGGGGATATAACTGCGCTCTTCAAGGCGATGCGGACCCGGAGTCCCTTTGGCCCGGGTTTCGCCCGGACAGTGGCGAGCGGCTGGCTGGACATCGGACACCGAAACGAGCCGTCGACGTCTCGCGGAGCAGACGTTGACCAGGGGGCGTAAGCCGACTGGTTACATGGTGTGCGTCGGGCGATCCGACGCCAGCAAACCTCCGAGGTAATCCTCGATCCTGCGGCGGGCCGCGCCTTTGTCCTGATCGCTGAACTGCACCCCTACCCCGACGGCACGGTTTCCCTCCGCACCAGGGGGCGTCACCCAGACGACCTTCCCCGCCACCGGCAGTCGTTCCGGTTCATCCATCAGACGCAGGAGCAGGAAAAGCTCGTCCCCGATCTCATAGCGCTTTGTGGTAGGTATAAACAAGCCCCCGTTCTTTACGAAGGGCATGTAGGCGGCGTACAGCGCATTCTTGTCCTTGATGACAAAGCTGAGGATGCGTTGTCGTCCGCCGAGCACTCCGGGATCCATCGTTTCCCCCATCCGAGCGGTCAGCTAACCGGGGCAGCTGCTGCCTGCCGTCCGCTGCCGATCAATGACTGGTGATTCGCCTCCATGCGACCAAGAGAGATTCATAAAGCAGCAGCCGGTTAAGGGTCGCACCCTCTGCCGCCTTCGCGCGTAAGATATCCTTCAGATAGATGTGACCGGCTCCCGGATCCATTCGCCCCGCCAGCGACCTCAAGACATCGGACTTGTCCGTATTGATCAGCCGAGGCTTGGGATGGCCGCTCGCCAGTCTCAGAAGATCGCCCATCCAACCGCTTAGCCACCCCAATAATATAGCCGGCTCGTGCTGGTTCCAACGGGCTGCCGCCGCAATAGGATCGCACGTTCCGTGACCGACAGCGGCAAATCCGTTAAAGATCTCGTCCCGTACGGCGAGCTGTCCGCTCTGAGCGACCTCGAGCGCCCGCAGCGGCGCCCCGCCGGCGAGACTGAGCAGCTTTTCCGCATCTGACGCCGGTAATTCTCGCGAGAGCCATGCAACCGCCTCATCCACGCGTGGAACCGGTACCGGCAGCAGTTGGCAACGGCTGCGTACCGTTGCCGGAAGCTGGCTGGGCTGCTCACACACGAGGCACAACAGGGTCCCCGGTGAAGGCTCCTCCAGGGTCTTCAACAAGCTGTTGGCCGCCGCCGTATTCATGCGCTGCGCGGGGTCGATCACAATGACCTTGTACCCGCCCCGGTGTGCAGTCAGGGCATCGCTCTCCGCCAGTCGTCGCACGCTGTCGACTCGGATCTCATCCGATGGGCCCTCCGGGTCCGGGCCTATGTCCGAGTAATCGGGATGGTTGCCGGCCGCCCAAAGGTCACAATCGTGGCATTGGCCGCAGGGAGTGCCGACGCCGTCTGTCGCCTGGCACAAGAGGGAGTGTGCCAAGCGTGCCACCAGCCGTCGCTTCCCAACCCCCCTGGGGCCGGTGATCAATAAGGCGTGGGGAAAGCGGTTGACCGCCCTGGCCGCGCAGAGCATCTTCCAACAGGAGCGGTGCCATGGCAGAGGTGCGTCAACGGCCGGGCTCGTCATACCGTTACCGTAATGAAGGTCGCGCGGAGCAGCGGTCAGCCAGTCTGACCAACAAGGCTCTCCACGGTCGCTCGAACTTGGTCACCAACCGCCAAAGCGTTGCCCCTCGCATCGATCACCCGGATGCGCTCCGGGTACCGGGCCGCACGCTCCAGATAGGCCTGACGCACACCCTCGAAGAAACGGATAGTCTCCGACTCGAAGCGGTCGGGCGCGGAGCGCCTGCCCGCCCGGGCAAGCCCGGCGGAGACATCCAGATCGAGCAGGATGGTCAGGTCCGGGCGCAGGCTTCCCTGGACATACTTCTCGAGCACGGCAATCCGATCGGTATCGATTCCCCTCCCCCCGCCTTGATAGGCATAGGTGGCGTCCGTGAAACGGTCGCAAACAACCCAGGTACCCCGGCGGAGGGCAGGTAGGATCGATTGGGCCAGATGCTCCGCGCGGGCGGCAAACATGAGTAGCAGCTCCGTGTCTGCCGCCATTCCCTGGCTTTGCGGATCGAGCAGCACCGATCGAATGCGCTCGGCAATGGGCGTGCCGCCGGGTTCCCGGGAAGTCATCACGGAGATGCCCCGCTCCTCCAGACAGGCTCGAACCACCTCCAGCTGAGTCGACTTACCAGCCCCTTCGATACCCTCCAGTGTGATGAACCTAGCCTGCATCGTTGTCACAGACGTTGGCTACACGGCATCGGTGCAGACAGGCACTGCCTCGCCTTGGTTGACCTAACGGGTCCCGAGCTGGTAGCGCCTGACCGCTGCATTATGCTCTTCCAGCGTGGCCGAGAACTGATGCGTTCCGTTGCCCCGCGCGACGAAATACAGGCTGTCGCCTGGGGCCGGGTGCACGGCCGCATGGATGGACGCACGGCTCGGCAGGGCAATGGGAGTCGGCGGAAGCCCGGCGTGCAGGTAGGTGTTGTACGGACTGTCTTCCGCAAGATCCGCCTTGGTCAACTCACCGTCGTAGGCGTTGCCCAACCCATAGATCACCGTAGGGTCGGCCTGCAGCCTCATGCCAAGCGCCAGCCGTCGCTCGAAGACGCCGGCGACGCGCGGCCGTTCGGACCGCAGGCCAGTTTCCCTTTCGATGATAGAGGCTAGAATGAGGGCGTCGCCCGGCGATGACAGCGGTAAACCTGGCGCGCGCCCCGCCCATTCCTCTTTGAGGATCCTGGTCATGGTGCGATGGGCACGGCGTAGAATCTCGATGTCGGTCGTGCCCTTCGTGAAGTAATAAGTATCGGGGAAGAAACGGCCCTCCGGCTTCTGCCCCGGGTAGCCGAGACGCGCCATCAGCTCATCGCAAAAGACCCCTTCGAGCTCCTTCACGAAACGGTCGTCCGTCTCAATGGCGGCGAACGCCTGCCGAAAGGTCCAGCCCTCGATGATGGTCACCGCGTGCTGCATCACCTTGCCGGAGGCAAACAGGGCAATCAGCTGCCGCGGCGTGATCCCGGTGCGGACGGAGTACTCACCCGCCTCGATCCGCGATCCGTCGCCCGTGATTCGGCCGAGTGCGATGAAGAGATAGGCGTTACTTACGATCCGACGGGCGGCGAGCTTCTGACTCAGCTCCCGCAGGGAGATGCCGCGGGGGATCTCCACCACCACCGATTGCGTGTCGAGGTGGATGGGGGTGGAGGCGAAGCGCGAGTATTCAAGCCAGGCGCCACCGCCAAGGGCGGCGGCGATGACTATGGCCAGGAGTAAGAGCCGCATGGCTATTGTCGCTCCCGTACCTGCATAACGGCTCTGCGCGGGCAGACCCGTTGTCGGCGGCGGTTATAGCCGCCGTCCGTTGTGACGTCCGGCCGGTCTTGAGCTCCTCCCAAATCAGAGCCGGCGAAAGACGAGAGTCCCGTTCGTCCCTCCGAAGCCGAAGGAGTTGCTGAGTACCACGCCGATCCGCATTTCCCGAGCCCGGTTGGGAACGTAATCGAGGTCACACTCTGGATCAGGGGTCTCGTAGTTGATGGTGGGCGGTGCCACCTGGTCGCGGATCGCAAGCAGGCTGAAGATCGCCTCTGCCCCACCGGCAGCGCCGAGCATGTGGCCCGTCATCGACTTGGTAGAGCTCACCGCCAGCTTGTTCGCGTGACCACCGAAGGCCCTTTTGATCGCTCTCGTCTCCGCGATGTCCCCGGCTGGCGTCGAGGTCCCGTGCGCATTGATGTAGTCGACGGAATCAGGGCTGAGCCTCGCGTCTTCCAAGGCCAGCAGCATACAGTCTCTGGCCCCCTCCCCGTTCTCCGATGGGGCGGTCATGTGGTACGCGTCGGAGTTCATCCCGATGCCCACCAGCTCGGCGTAGATGCTCGCACCGCGCGCCCTGGCCATCTCGTATTCCTCGAGCACCACCACACCCGCCCCGTCACTCAGGACGAAGCCGTCGCGGTCCCTATCGAAGGGACGGCTGGCTCGCTCCGGGTCCTCGTTGCGGGTGGATAACGCCCGCGCGGCGGCGAACCCGCCGAGCCCCACCGGGGATGTGGCCATCTCAGCACCACCGGCGACCATCACATCGACGATACCATGCCGGATCATGATTGCCGCCTCGCCGATGTTATGGGTTCCCGTGCTGCAGGCGGAGACGATGGAATAATTCGGCCCCTTGAGTCCGTACTTGATAGACAAATCCCCCGCGACCATGTTGACGATATTGGCGGGAACAAAGAAGGGGGAGATCTTGCGTGGCCCCCCTTGGCGGTACGCCTCGTAATTGTTTTCGATCCCCGTGATGCCCCCAATGCCCGAGCCGATCGCAACCCCGATGCGCTTACAGTTCTCCTCGGTTACCTCAAGACGCGCGTCCTCGATCGCCTGAGTGGCCGCAGCAAGACCGTAATGTATGAACTTGTCCATCTTCCGGACATCTTTCTTGGAGATGTACTTCTCCGGATCGAAGTCGCAGATAGGCCCGCCAAACCTTGTTGAAAAAGGTCCGACGTCGAAGTGGGTAATCGGTTTAATGCCGCTCTTGCCGGCCAGGATGTTCTCCCATGCGGATTTCGTATCCAAACCCACCGGGGCAACAATCCCAACCCCGGTGATAACGACCCGTCTGCCAGCCATGCGGTACCCCTTGTGCTGTTGCGCAAGTGCCTGCGGCCGCGCCTCAACCGTCGCCCCGGCGACGGCCGCATCCTGGTGCTTGGGAAGCACTGATCAATCCCGTTTTCCTGCGCCTATACCATTGCAAGGCGCTGATTTCGCTGCATCCGCTGTGCCAGTCGCCAAACAAATCAGTGCGTCCTCTGCGCAACGCCCGTCACCCAAGATGCCCGTTGATGTAGTCGATCGCCTGCTTCACGGTGGTGATCTTCTCCGCATCTTCATCCGGTATCTCGGTCTCGAACTCCTCTTCCAAGGCCATCACCAGCTCGACCGTATCGAGGGAGTCGGCGCCCAAGTCGTCGACGAAGGATGCCTCCAGAGTAACCTCCTCCTCTTTGACACCCAACTGCTCTACCACGATTTTCCGAACTCGCTCTTCGACGCTGCTCATCTCGTTTGGATCCTCCGGATTAGACTGATGGCCCTGTGCCCCAGGACCCGCGGTATTCTATTAACAATCGAACACGGATGAAAGGTAAGAACATCCGTTTCTGGCTCCATTAACTTGCTGGAATGTGGTGACTTTTTGGCCTTCGTATCGGCGCGTTGAGGCTGTCAGGCCAAATACATTCCGCCGTTGACGTGGACAGTTTCACCCGTGATGTAGCTGGCCGCGGGAGAGGCGAGGAACGCCACCACGCCGGCAACCTCTTCCGGGTTTCCCAGGCGGCCAAGCGGAATACTGGCAAGCAACCGCTCGCGCTGCGTGTCGTCCAGCGCCCGCGTCATATCCGTGTCGATGAAGCCGGGGGCGACGCAGTTCACCGTGATCTCGCGGGCTCCCACCTCTCGCGCCAGGGACTTTGTGAAGCCCACCATGCCCGCTTTGGCGGCCGCGTAGTTCGTCTGCCCCGCGTTACCGCTCGCTCCGACCACCGAGGCGATATTGATAATGCGTCCGCGGCGTGCCTTCATCATAGCCCGCAAGCATGCCTTACTCATGCGGTAGACCGAGGTCAGGTTGGTGTCGATGACCGTCTCCCACTCGGCGTCCTTCATACGCACTAGGAGGTTATCTCGGGTGATGCCGGCGCTGTTGACCAAGATGGTTGGCGCACCCAAGACCTTGGAGACCTGCTCCAGAGCCGCCTCAACGGAGGCAGAATCCGTGACGTCGAGGACGATCCCCAGGCCGCGGTAACCGCCTTCCCCCAGGGACGCCTGGACGCGCTCGGCACCTGCCTGTGTGGTGGCGCTGCCCGCCACCGCCGCACCCGCCTTAGCCAAGGCCAGAGCAATGGACCGACCGATGCCGCGGGAGGCACCGGTCACCAGTGCGATCTCGCCGTCAAGCATCCCGCGTCACCTCCAACGCACTATCCAGGGACCTCGAATCAAACACGCCAATTGCCTCCAAGTTCTTGGTGATGCGCTTGACGAGGCCGGTCAGGATCCTCCCCGGACCAAGCTCCACCACAGTTCCCACGGCCTCACTGGAAAGGCGCTGAATGATCTCCACCCAGCGGACGGGGTGATAAAGCTGTTGCACCAATAGGTCCCGAATAAGATCCGGGTCGGATGCCGTGTCAACCGACACATTATGCAGCACAGGCACGGAGGGGGACCGGATGGTCACCGCTGCGAGCCGTTCGCCCAGCCGCTCGGCCGCTGTTCGCATTAGGGCACAGTGAGACGGAACGCTCACGGGCAGCACGATTGTCCGCTTCGCACCCATCCGTCTCGCGATCTCGATAGCGCGGGAAACGGCCTCCGCATGGCCTGCCACCAGAATCTGTCCCGGGGCATTGAAGTTGGCGGCCTCCACCACTTGGCCTTGGGCGGCCTCCGCACAGGCCGCGCGGACGGCTTCATCCGCCAGACCCAGCACTGCGGCCATCGCACCCGTCCCCTCAGAGACCGCGTCCTGCATCAATCGCCCGCGTTCAGCTACCAGACGCACGCCGTCTGCAAAGGGGACCGCGCCCGCGCAGACCAGCGCGGTGTACTCACCAAGGCTGTGGCCCGCCATCCACGCAGGCGGCGCCCCGCCGCGTTCATTCCACAGCCGCCACACGGCGACCCCGGACGCGAGCATCGCCGGCTGGGTGTTGTGCGCGAGATCCAGCTCCTCCTTTGGCCCCCCGCTGACGAGTTTCCAGAGGTCCACGTCGAGGGCATCGGACGCCTCGGAGAAGGTCTTGCGAACGACCGGATTTCCGGTGGCGACATCATCGAGCATGCCAACCGATTGGGACCCCTGTCCGGGGAAAACGAAAGCGAGCTTCGCCGTCATAACGTGGGGGCGGGCCCTAGTACCGCAGCAACACCGAGCCCCAGGTAAATCCGCCCCCGAAGGCCTCCATCAGGACGGTCTCCCCACGGCGAATACGCCCGTCCCGCACCGCCGTATCGAACGCGAGCGGAATCGATGCGCCGGAGGTATTGGCGTGCTCGCCAACAGTCACAACCACCTGGTCCAGGGAAAGATTGAGCTTGCGCGCCGTGGCCTGGATTATCCGGATGTTTGCCTGGTGGGGAACGAGCCAGTTGATATCCGATTTTTGCATACCGTTGGCCTCGAGCGTCTCGTCGACGATACGTCCCAGGGTCGTGACCGCCATCTTGAAGACCTCGTTGCCCTTCATCTCCATATAGGGGTCGCCGTCGCATGCACCGCTGCCGACCCCCCGCGGGACCTGGAGCAAGTCCTTATAGGCCCCGTCCGCGTGCAGATGGGTGGAGATGATACCGGACTCCTCTCCGGCCGCCAGCACCACCGCCCCCGCACCGTCTCCAAATAGGACGCTCGTGGCGCGGTCCTGCCAGTTCAGTATACGGGACATGGTCTCGGCGCCCACCACCAGTGCGCGCCGCGCGCTGCCGGTGCGGACGAACTTGTCTGCCACGCTCAGGGCATAGATGAAACCGGTGCAAACCGCCTGCACGTCGAAGGCCGGACAGCCATGGATGTCGAGCCGCTGCTGCAGCAGGCACGCGGTGCTCGGAAAGATCTGGTCAGGGGTGGTGGTCGCGACCACGATGAGGTCGACATCCGCCGGCTCGATCTCCGCGGCCTCCAGGGCCCGGCGGGCAGCCGCCTCCGCGAGGTCGCAGCAGGATTCGCCGGGCGCGACGATGTGCCGCTTGTGGATGCCCGTGCGCTCCCTGATCCATTCGTCCGACGTATCGACGATCTTCTCCAGGTCGAAGTTCGTCATGACATTGGATGGCAGGTAGCCGCCGGTACCGATGATGCGGGAATACAAGGTCACGCGCTCGCCCTTGTCCGCCCGCGGCCCAGATGATTAGCCACCTCATGAGCAATGCGCTCGGGAACGTTGCAGTGAATCTCCTTCTCGGCGATGTGAATGGCATTTTCGAAGGCCACCTCATCTGCGCCCCCGTGGCTCTTGATCACGATTCCCCGCAGGCCCAGAAGGCTCGCACCGTTGTAGTGCCGCGGATCGAAGCGCTTACGGAAGTCTCGCAATACGGGGAGTGCCGCGAGCCCCGAGAGTCTGGTCAGCCAGGTCCGCCGGAAGCTCTCGGTCAAGAAGTGCCGTACCAGCTTGGCCACGCCCTCACTCGATTTCAACGCAACGTTCCCGACAAATCCGTCGCTCACAACCACGTCCACGCCGCCGAGGTAGATGTCATCCCCCTCGACGTAACCGACGTAGTTCAGACGGCTGGACGCCAGCAGCTCGTGGGCCTGTCTGACCTGCTCGTTGCCCTTGATCTCTTCTTCTCCGATGTTCAGCAGGCCCACCTTCGGGGCAGCGATGGCGTCCACCGCCCGCACCAGCTCGCTGCCCATCACGGCAAACTGGAACAGGTGCTCCGCGGTGCAATCCACGTTCGCCCCAAGATCCAGCATATAGGTCCGCCCGTCCACAGACGGCACTGCCGTGATGATCGCCGGACGATCAACCTGGGGCAGCATCTTGAGGACGAAGCGTGCCGTGGCCATCAGCGCGCCCGTGTTGCCTGCGCTGACGCATGCGTTGGCCTCCCCGCTCTTCACCAGGTCAATGGCCACACGCATGGAGGAGTCTTTCTTGTTGCGCAGGGCCTTCGAGGGTAGCTCGTCCATGGCTACCTCCTCGGACGCATGTCTCGTCTGCAGCCGATCACCGAAGTCCGTGCCCTTCAGGTGGATCCGGACGTCGGTCTCTTTACCCACCAGAATGAGCGCGGTGTCCTTGGTCCTGCGCAAGAACTGAAGCGCTGAGGGCACCACGACTCCGGGACCGTAGTCACCGCCCATCGCATCCAAGGCAATCGTCAACCGGTGAGCCAAGGGGGTTGATCCCTCGACGGTGAGGCTAGGGGCTGGCGAAGCGAGGTAGGGATAGGATCAATCGCCCTTCTGAATCACCTTACGGCCCCGGTAGAAGCCATCCGCGGATACATGGTGACGACGGTGCACCTCGCCGCTGGTCGCGTCCACTGCGAGCGCTGGGCCAGTCAGTGCATCGTGGGAACGACGCATTCCTCGCTTGGACCGCGTCTTGCGATTTTGTTGAACTGCCATATTCGCTCTCCGATGAATTCGCCGACAGGACACGCCGAGCCGATGGGCACGACCCGCGGAAAACATTAAGTTCGGTTCCAGAGACGCCTTCAGCCGACAGGACCGAGATGGCGTTTCGGAGTCTCCCTAGGGACGCTCGCCAGCCTTCAATTTGGCGAGCACCGCGAACGGATTTTCGCGGCCGCGCGGCGCCCGCTGCTCGATCGCAACCGAGCAGGCCCCCGGTGCGTGTCTCGGTATCTGAGGGAGAGCAAGCAACAGCTCGTCCTCGATCAGGTCGAACGGCCGCACCAGACCCTCCTCAGCCATCAGCGGATCGTATCCCTCCGGCAGCTGTCGTGCGGACACAAGATCGCTCACAACGGCGAGGAGGATACGGGCATCCACTTTCACCGCCACGGACTCGAGGCAGCGCTGACATCGTGCGAGGAGCGTCGCCTGCACAGCGGCCCGGACCACCGGGCGTCCCGCCTCGTCCCGAGAGAAGCGAAGCTGAAACACCGCCTCCCGCGACGCATCCGCGAGCAGGCCCGCCAAACGCTTGAACCCAGCAATTGGCAGGCGGCCGCTAAACGCGCCGCCGCTGTCCGCCGCGCGCCACGGATCGATGAAGAGTGGCAGCTCCGTGGACATAAGCATGCAAGAATACTGGCCGCATGTCGGACGCGTCAACCCGACCGAGCGATACAGCGATACCCTCACCCAACGCCCGCGCGCCTCGCCCCCACAACCGGTGCGTTGGGGCCTGCCTGGCTCGTGATCCTGTTGATTGATCAAAGGGCGGCAAACGGGTGGCGTTTGACGATCGTTTCGCCACGGTCCGGCCCCGTCGAGATCAGATCGATGGGTAGTCCCGAGAGCTCCTCGATCTTCGCGAGGTAGCGCCGGGCGTTGTCCGGCAGCTCCCTGTACTCTTTCAGGCCGACGGTTGAGGACTGCCAACCGGGAAGGTCGATCAGAATCGGCCGGCAGCGTGCAAGCTCGTCCGTCGAGATCGGTGGCGAGCTGAGCCGGACTCCATCGAGATCATAGGCGGTACAGATCTTCACCGTCTGCATCCCGTCTAGGACGTCGAGCTTCGTGATGCACATCCCGCTAACACTGTTGATGCGAAACGACCGGTTGAGCGCGACCATATCCAGCCAGCCGCAGCGTCGCTTGCGACCGGTGGTGGCACCGAACTCATGGCCCCGGGCACCAAGATGATCTCCGTCCTGGTCGAAGAGCTCGGTGGGAAAAGGGCCCGCCCCCACCCGCGTCGTGTATGCCTTCACGATGCCGAGGATGAAGTCGAGATCGCGCG
>Ga0307440_1001176_pt1 | contig 12842 bp, 10 predicted proteins | sample SalMarWE160410MG_FD_202150 | JGI IMG/M metagenome (GOLD analysis project Ga0307440, IMG submission 202150) | Salt marsh sediment microbial communities from the Plum Island Ecosystem LTER, Massachusetts, United States - WE1604-10 | ecosystem: Environmental > Aquatic > Marine > Intertidal zone >... | reverse complement strand
CAACAGCGGCTCCCCGGATACCGTGTGGAGCAACGATGGCACGGGGACATTCAGCCAAATCACCGAGACTGCCTTCGCGGGGATGACCGACCAGGGCACCGGCGTGGCATTGGCGGATCTCAACGGCGATGGGATCCTCGATGCAGTTGTGTCGAGCGGAGGATCGTCCGGTCGGATACGGGTCTGGCTCGGGAAGGGCAACGGCACGTTTACCGAGGTTTCCGAGCCGAACGTGCCCGCAGGAGACTATGTTTCGGTGAAAGTCGGTAGAATTCGCTAGTAAAGAGTGGTATTATTTGAGACGGGAGGGATATTAGAAGGAATGGGGATATTACGTGTCTCGCTCAACCGTCTGCCGAATTGCCCTTTCAACTCTGGTCGTCTTCGTTTCGATAATCATCTCGTCCTGCTGGGTTTTCGATAATCCGATAGATCCGATCAATTCCGGAAGCCGGACGAGCGACTCGTCGGGAAGCTCCTCGGGCGGTTCCGCCACCGACACTATACCGCCGACTGTCGCAGGCACAGTGTCGAGCTCGATGCCGGGACCCGACACGGTCGCTCTTTCGTGGACTGCAGCGACGGACAATTCGACATCCACGGCAAATCTCCAATATGAAGTGGTGATGGACACCGCAACGCCGATCACCTCCCTTACTCAGGCGGAGGCGGCGTCACCGATTGTAAGTTGGACTCCGAACATCACAAATGCGAGTGTACCGATCGCCAATTGGGACTTCACCGCGCCCCCTCCCCAGATTCCCAACTCCGAGCACTCGATAGCAGTTCTCGTGAAGGACCTCGCAGGCAATATCAGTATGTATCCGGTCGTCAACAGGAAGGTCGGGCTCTTCGATATCGTGGCAGTTGTGGGTTCCGGAGGAGGAGCTGCCGCGGGTACTCACGTCTTCCTGAACGACGGCAATGCCAGTTTCTCGATACCGGCCGGGGCGCAGGCGGGGGTATTCGGGGTCGCGAGCTCAGGCTACACCAATCTCGCGCTTGGGAACCTGACGAACCACGCGGCGTCCTCCGACGGCGGTCCCGTCATCTCCGACATCTTCGTCACAAACAACAATGTAAGCCCAAACGAGGTCTGGCAGAATAGCGGGAGCATGACCTTCACGCAGGTGTCTCAGACCTGGCCGACCGCTCCCACCGCCGCTGTAGTTCTCGGACCAATCTACAATGTCGCGGGTGAAGTAGATGCGTTCGTCGCCAACAGCGGCGCGGTGAATACCGTCTGGCAGGACTCGAGTGGAAATGGCGTATTCGTCTCCGCCAGTCAAGCGAATCTATCGTTTGCGAGCGCAACCACGGGTGCCGCGGCTGCCATGGGCAATATCTCCGGAACAGGAGGAAGCTCGGCCGATATCTTTCTTGCCAATAATGGCCAAACGAATCAGGTATGGCAGGATCTTGCGGGAGCGGGCACCTACAGCGGCTACACCGAGCCCTCACTCGCTTCAAAAGACTACACCCGCGGCGTGGCCGTCGCCGACCTGAACGGTGACGGCGCACCGGACGCATTCGTCGCGAACTACGGCGCATCGGGTGCCGGGGAGCAGAACTACGTCTACCTCAACTCCGCCGGAACCTATACCTTCGGCTCTCCGATATCGGTGGGTGCCTCGAACTCACCCAGCACCGCGGTAGCCCTCGGCGACCTGAATGGAGACGGCACGATCGACGCGTTCGTCGTCAACAGCGGCTCCCCGGATACCGTGTGGAGCAACGATGGCACGGGGACATTCAGTCAAATCACCGAGACTGCCTTCGCGGGGATGACCGACCAGGGCACCGGCGTGGCATTGGCGGATCTGAACGGTGACGGCATCCTCGACGCAGTTGTGTCGAGCGGAGGGTCGAACGGCCGGATACGGGTCTGGTTGGGAAACGGAGACGGGACCTTCACGGAAGCGGCGGAGCCGAACATTCCAAGCGGGGACTACGTCGCCGTGGCAATCGGGCGGCTTCGATAGAAAAAGGGACGCGCTCGGGCAAGCCGGACGATGCGGCCCGGACGACGCAGGCCGCGCAGGCGCCGGCCGGCGATCCTACTTCTCGGTCATGACCTCCATACCCTGCCAGTCATCGGGCGGCTGGATGCGTCGCAGGTCCTCGCAACGTTCGATGAAGAGCTCCGCGAGGTAGTCGTTCGGCAACAGGCGTTTGACCTCCGCGAAGAGCGTCGCAGCCTCCGCGAACTCCCGCTGATAGTAGAGCTTCAAGGCATCGTGATGGATTTTCCAAGCAGCTTGCTCGTTTGGCGTGAGGGAGCGCTTGGCGGTGAAGATCTTCTCACCTTGCGTCTTGCCCTTCACAACGACCTTGTCGACCAGTCGGCAGTGGAGCTTCGATTTGACCTTTCTGTAGACGCTCGTTGAAAAGATGAGCTCCTGGTGGTACTTCTTCGTCAGACCTTCGAGCCGCGAAGCGAGATTGACCATGTCGCCGATGACGGTGTAGTCCATCTTCTTGTCGGAACCGATATTGCCGACGGTTACCACCCCGTAGTTGATGCCGATGCCGATACGAAACTCCGGGCGCCCGATGGCCGCCTGCTCCCGGTTGAAGATCTTGAGAGCCTCCTGCATCTCCAGCCCGACGAGAACCGCCTGCAGCCCATCGTCCTCGTGGTGAACCGGAGCGCCGAAGAAGGCCATGATCGCGTCGCCGATGTACTTGTCCACGATCCCGCCGCGCGTCATGATGACGTCGACCATCAGCGAGAAGTATTTGTTGAGCGCGACGACCAGCTCGTCGGGCATGAAACCTTCGGAGATCGTCGTGAAGCTTCTGATGTCCGAGAACAGCACGGCCAGTACGCGGTTGTCCCCGACGAGCATTCCCTCCGGATTGGTAAAGAAGTTGTCGATGACGTCTTTGGGGACGTATTTCTGGAAGATGTTGCGAATCTTGTGCTCGTTCTTCTGGGCGATGACCGCCTGCAGGGCGAACTCTTTGATCTGTTTGTAGGCTTTTTCGAGCTCGCCAATCATGATATTGAAGGTGTTGGCAAGCTCCCCTATCTCGTCGCGGTACTCAACCGCGACACGGGAGGTAAGGTCGTTATCCTTGATTATGCCGTGCATTGCTCCCACGACCCGCGTGAGCGGGCGTGTGAGGTAGGAGGTGAAGAGCATGAGCAGGATCAACGAGACTATACAGGAGAAGGCGAGTACCGCGATGCTCTGGTAGGTGATGTTCGTCACCTCCTGGAAGAACGCGCTCTTCTCGTCGGTAACGAAGACGAACCAGCCAAAGGGTTGGAAGTAGAAGGTTTGGCCTACTCGTTCGGTACCCTGTAGGTTGAAATCGACCCATCCGATTGTGTTGTCGTTGAAGAGCTTCAGAAGCTCCGCCCGGTCTGAGCTCGAGAGCTTGACGTCCTTGGTGGACATCGTGACATCACCATTGCCATTGATCGCGAAGATGAGCTCGGTCTTCCCGCGGATAATCGTATTGGCGTAAGAAGAGACCGCGTTTTGTGCGGTCTCGATGTATTCTTGGGAGTCAGAGAGCTTGTTCTGAACCAGGAGATTCCACTGGCTCTCCATATACTTGTTCAGCTCTTGGGCCTTGAATCCGAGAGCCGCCACCGCGATCCGCGTGATACCGGATCGTGCGGATTCAGATGAGATGACCCCGGTGATGAGGAGCGCCGCAACGAGCAACGGAAGTACTATCCAGATGATCTTGGACCTGATTCTCAAAGCCGATTTCCGCCTTTGCGGCCTCCACGTCCCACTCTTTACACCTATTTTCACGGCGGCGTATCATGATTATGATGTTTGAAGCCGAGAATAAATAGAGATGTCTGCTAGGTAGATCGGCGTACGACCGGAGAACTTGAGGACAAACGGTGAGCAGTCGAATAGACGCAGCCCCGACAATCGACACTCCACTCGAAACACCCTCTTCGGGGTCATCGGAGTTTCTGCTCCTCGACGACCAGAAGATCTCCGAAGAGGATCGCAAGGAAATCCTCGACTCCATCGAAAAGGTTGCCGCTGAGAACCGCCTTTCTGCGAGCGACGCTCTGTTCAAGATCAAACCGCTCAAGCACGGTTTCGTCTTTCCCCTCATCATCAACGTTCTTGCCGCGATCGCAGTTGCAGCCGGGTTCGTCGGCTCGAATATCTACTTCTCACGACAGCAGGCCGTTATCTCCAGCCGGGCCGGCACCTTCTTCTCCGCCGAGGGCAAGCTCATCGCACAGGTCCAGAAGGAATCGGCAGCAAAGCTGAAGGCGAAAGATCAAGAAATCAGCTCCGTAAAGGCAAAGCTGACACAGCTCGACCAGGAAAGCGCCGCGCTGCGCAACAACATGGAGGCGACGATTTCCGCCAAGGAAGCGCAGCTCAAGACACAAATGCAGGCGCAGCTCGAAGCCGAGAAGACACGTCTGCAGAAGCTCGGAATCTCCCAGACCGAAATCGACAGTCGATTGAAGGCTTTCGAGCTGCAGAAGAACAGTGAGTTTGCGGCCCAACTCGATCAATACAAACAACAGAGTGAAGCGACGTTGAAAGCGAAAGAACAGCAAATCCAGGCGCAGCAGGAGCAATCGAGGCAGGCCCTGGCCCAGGCCAACAAGGAACGCCAACAGCTGCTCGATCAGGCTCAACAGCAGGAGAGCAAGCTGCGGGCACAATTCCAGGCGCAGACGCAACAACTGCAGAGTGCAAACGAGCAGCTGAAGGCGCAGACTACAGCGGCCGAGCAGAAGCTGCAGGCACTCTCGACTCAGTCGCAAAACGAGCAGCTCATATCCGATCAGATCGTCGGCTCCTACAATGCAATTCTGCAGAACATCCAACAGGCCCAGTACGAGCAGGCGAACAAGGACATCGCCTCGCTTGAGAACCTCCTCAATTCGTTGAACATCAACGCTCTTCCCTCGCTTGCGAAACGCCGGCCGGTGGACCTGGAGCTCGTTCAGTCCCTGAAGGAGCTCATCGCGGCACGGACCAAACCAGGTCAACCGGCTGTAGACCCGGCCGTTGTGCAGCGATCGAACGAGGTACGGGCCGCACAGCGGCTCGTCGACCAGGCTCAGGCTGCAGAGAAGAACGGTGACCTCTCGGGGGCGAATGATCTCTACTCGAAGGCGATCAGCCAGATCCCGATCATCGATACCGCCTACAAGGCACTCGCGTCGGTCTTCGACCGACAGCGCGGTGCCCTCCAGCAAGAGTCCGACGCGAAGACTGCCCAGATCGGACAGCTCACGAAGACGCTCAACGACACACAGGCGTCGTTGAAGACTGCAGAGAACAATATCGCGGATCTGAAAAAGCAGATCGCTGATCAGAACGATCGTATCGCGAGCCTCAATCAGCTGGTTGCCTCGGGGGGAGGAGCGTCGAGCGGCCTGCAGAAGCAGGTATCCGACCAGAACAAGCAGCTTGCCGACTTGACGGCCAAGCTCGACGAGGCAAATACGGCGGTCAGCGATCTGAAAAAGAAGCTGGCCGAGAGCGACTCTCACACGGCCGATCTGCAGAAACAGCTTGCAGCCGCAAAGGCCTCGGAGGGCGGCTCCCAGCAGCAACCCTCTGCGCAGAGCGCGTCGGCGGAGGCCTACAAGAAGGAGCTCGATACGGCGAACGCGACGAACGCCGATCTGAAGCAGCAGCTCGCCGACAACGAGGCGCAAATCGGGAAGCTCAAGACCGATCTTGCGGCCGCCCAAACGAAAATTCACTCTCTCCAGACCAACGTTACACAGGTTCTCGGCACCTTCTCTTCGGTGCAGGCCGAATATGCCAACTACCGGGGCCAGCTCATGAGTCTCATCTCCTCGGGAACCCCGCAGGATATTCAAAAGGCGCGCGAGCTGTTCCTTCAGTTCATCGGTCGCTCCGGTGTCAACCAGGTGCTGCCCGGATTCACCGGCGTGGCGGAGCAGGTAACGAACGCCTCGGCGAAGGTCGCGGAAGAACAGGGTGCAAAGAGCGGCCGAGAGAGCGCGTTGACCGACGTCATGAAGGTCACGAACTACTATTCGACGCCGGTAGACTCGTCCGCGGCGGCGGGCGATCGTCAAACCATCAACCAGAAGGCGGCGCAGGATCCGCTCTTCCGCCAGACGGCCTCGGACATTCAGAAACTTGCGGAAAAATCGGGCCAAGCGGCGGGGCGCCAGGCTCTGTCGGTTCAGTATCAGCTCATCGGTACAATCTCCTATGTCTCGTCGAACGCAGTAACCGTCGAGAAGCTCGTCAACGTCCCGGTAGCACAGGGGTCCACGGTGCTCATTCGGCACAAGAACGGCGACGGTGCGGAGGTCCCCATCGCCGAGGGCAAGGTTACCGGACTGTCCACCGACAGCGTCGAGGTAACCGTTCAATCTCTGCTGCACGGCAGCACCTCACCCCAGTTGCTGGACATCGTATATCTCCAGCAGCGTTCGGGTGCATAGAGCGCCTGAAGGACGGAACAATGAGAGTACTCGTCATCGGCGGTGCCGGCTATATCGGTAGCCACGTAGTCAGAGAGCTTCTCGACAACGGTTATGAGATTACCGTTTTTGACAATCTGTCGCTCGGCCGCCGTGAGAACCTCTTTGACGAGGCTCGGTTCGTAGAAGGCGATATCCTCGATCGGCAGGCGCTCGAATCGCTCATGAGCGAACGCGGCACGTCCGCAGACCGAATCGAGGCGATCATCCACCTCGCGGCGCTCAAGGCCGCCGGACAGTCGATGATTGAGCCGAGCCGCTATGCCATCAACAACATAAGCGGCACCATCAACATCCTCGCAGCCGCCGAGGCGAATGGCATCGAGAATCTCGTATTCTCCTCCTCGGCCGCGGTCTACGGCGAGCCGGACTACCTCCCGGTGGACGAAGCCCACCCGGTCCGCCCCGAGAACTTCTACGGATTTACGAAGCTGGAAATCGAGCGGATCCTGGAGTGGTTCGACAAACTAAAAGGGGTGCATTTTGCGGCGCTTCGCTACTTCAACGCCGCAGGTTATGACCCGAAGGGCAGAATCCGTGGCCTCGAACGCAATCCTGCAAACCTCCTCCCGGTCATCCTCGAGGTAGCAGCCGGAATGCGTGAAAAGCTCCAGATATTCGGAGACGACTACGACACTCCGGATGGAACCGGAGTCAGGGATTACGTCCACGTCGCCGACCTCGCTAGAGCACATCTGCTTGCCCTCGAGCTCCTCGACAAGCGCAAAGAAAGCTTCACGGTCAACCTGGGAAGCGAAATCGGAGCATCGGTCAAGGAGATTCTCGAGGCGGCGCGGCGCATCACCGGCATGCCGGTGCCCGCCGAGACGGTCGATCGGCGTCCGGGCGACCCGGCTCGCCTCGTCTCCTCCGCAAGGCTCGCAAAAAAGCTGCTCGGTTGGGAAGCCAAGTACAGCGACGTCGACTCTCTCGTCGCCACGACCTGGGAGGCCTACCGAGCGAACGTTCGAGATAGGTAGATCGTTGCGTCCCGCCGCCGTTGACAAACGTCGCAAGGGATGCGAACATGAGAAAATCTAATAACCCATACAAGCGAAGTGTTCCGCAGTCATCGATCATACGGAAGGACAAGCCTATGCCTACCGGCCGCAGAAACATCCGGTAGGTGTGGCGACGCGGCATCCGGGAAAAGGAGACAACGTGGCCGGGAGCGCATATCGGAACCTCGCAACGATGGTGATCGAGGAAAACCGCAAGGTCCTCGAGGCGGTGTCGGAATCCGAGGTCGCCAAGCTCATCGAAGAAATCGAGAAAGCGAAAACAATCCAGCTCTTCGCGCTCGGCAGAATGCAGGCCTCTATGCGGGCATTCGCCATGCGCCTCAAGCATATGGGATTCGACACCTACGTGGTTTTCGACACGACAACGCCGGCGATCGGCCCGGGCGACCTGTTGATCGTCAACTGCGCGGTCACCGCGGTCGATCTCGGCATCATTCGACTCGCGAAGGAGGCGGGTGCTCGAGTGTGTACTGTCACCGCTCATCCCGAGAACGAGCAGGGCCGCCTCGCCGATCTGACCGTCCTTGTTCCCGGCCAAATTTTCGGCTCCGAACCTGAAATCAGATCGATCCAACCAATGGCGTCATTGCTCGAGCAGGCACTCATGCTCTTCGAGGACATCGTCGTCATGATGCTCATCGAAAAACGCGGCGTCTCCGCCGAGGAGATGCAACGCCGTCACACCAACCTCGAAGGTGTAATGGGCGATTTCGCCTAAGGTGGAGAGGATGAAAGAGGGAGACGTCATCCAGATCGCTCACGTGGTGCGGGACATCGACGCAGCGATGAAGTACTACTGGGAAACCTTTCAGATCGGTCCGTGGGAGGTGTATACCTTTGCCCCTCCCGCCGTACGCGACTCGATGGTGAGAGGCAAACCCTCGGACCATACCTATCTCCTCGCAGTCACCTGGAAGAACGAGATTCAGCTCGAGCTGATGCAGCCCCTCACCGGGCGGAGCATCTACGACGAACAACTCGAACACAAAGGCGAAGGGCTTCATCACCTCAAGCTCTACTACCCCGACTGCCGGGCCGCCCTCGAACAATTCCGCGCTCGGGGAATCGACGTCATCCAGAGCGGCAAGATCGACGACGATGAGTTCTACTATCTCGATACTGAGAGCGAATTGGGCTTCATCGTCGAGGTCGGAAACAACGGTAAGATTCGAGCGCCGGAGCGGCGGTACCCCGCCTAGTCATCTTGAATAAAACCGCGCATCTACGGCGCGGAAATTGCAATCATTCCAAACCAAAAGGAGGGTTCGATTGTGAAAAACAAACGTCCCGGAATGGTAATGATCGTACTGACGGTTGCGGCCCTATTGCTCCTGCTTGCACCGACAGTGCTCTTCGCATCGCCGTCGTCCGAAACCGGCTCGACGACGAAGCAGTACACGATGATCTCCATTCCCAAGCTCAGGGCAACCTGGTTCGACCGGCTGGAGGTCGGGCTCAAGAAGGCCGGAAGCGATTTCGGCATCAACGTGAGCCAGCAGGCCCCCGCCTCGGCTGACGAGGCCCAGCAGGTCAGGCTGATCGAAGACGCCATCAACCAGGGCAACGACGCCATTCTCGTCGTGCCCAACGACGCGAAGTCGATTGAGCCGGCGTTCGCGCGCGCCCAGGCGCAGAAGATCGTTACGATCACCCATGAGTCGCCGAATCAGAAGAACGCCGATTTCGACATCGAGATGATCGACAACAAGGCGTTCGGCGAAAAGGCGATGGAGATGATGGTCCAGAACATGGGAGCCACCTCGGGTGAGTACGTCGTTTTCGTCGGTTCTCTCACCGTTCCGGCCCACAATATCTGGGCGGACGCCGCCATCGCGCTCGGGAAGCAGAAATACCCGGGTCTGAAGCAGGTCGCCGACCGTTACCCGGTTTCGGAGGATCAGAACGCCGCGCGCCAGGCAGCTCTCGACATCATCACCGCGCACCCGAACATCAAGGCGTTCCTCACCTTCGGAAGTCAGGGCGGACCGGGCGCCGCACAGGCGGTTCGAGAGAAGGGGTTGATCGGCAAGATTACCGTCATCGGAACGACCTCCCCGAGCCAGGCGGCCCAGTACCTGAAAGACGGTTCGTTCAGCACATCGATCCTGTGGGATCCCGCCGAAGCAGGCTATGCGATGACCTACCTCGCAAAGCTCGTCCTCGACGGCAAGAAGAGCACCATCGGACCGAACCTGGACATCCCGACGCTCGGCAAGCCGCTCAGCGTCAGCGGGAACACGCTGGTCTACGATCGGCCGCTCATCCTCACGAAGGACAACGTGGATCAGTTCAGCGGATTCTAATGGTCTGAGAGCTGTACGACGAATAAGAAGACTGCCCGGCGGGTTCGCCCGCCGGGCATCTTCCAATGAGGCAATCCGACTGTGGAAGAGTTTCTACAACTGCGCGACATTCGCAAGAGCTTCGTGGGCGTCTACGCCCTGAAAGGAGTCGATTTTTCCATCCGCCCCAACGAGATCCACTGCCTCGTCGGTGAGAACGGCTCCGGCAAATCGACATTGATAAAGATCATCTCCGGGGTCCTCCAGCCCGACAGCGGAGAGATTTTCGTCGAGGGACGAAAGATGGACCACATGGAGGCTGCGGCATCTCTCGCGCGGGGCATCCATGTCATCTATCAGGATCTCTCCCTGTTCCCGAATCTCTCCGTGGCGGAAAACATCGCCCTGAGCGAAATCGAAGAGATCGGTCGTTCCCTCATCGATTGGCGCCAGGTGCACTCGATTGCCCGCGCGGCAATGGAGCGCATCAAGGTCGATATACCGCTGGAGGCGCTCGTCGGCGAGCTCCCAATCGGGCTGCAGCAGCTGGTCGCCATCTGCCGTGCGCTCACCAGCGACCTGAAGCTGTTGATCCTCGACGAGCCGACGGCGTCGCTTACCAAACACGACATCGACAATCTGCTGCGGGTAGTCCGCGACATGCAGCAGGCGGGCATCGCAGTCATGTTCGTCAGCCACAAGCTGAACGAGATCTTCGAGGTTGCCGAGCGAATAACGGTCCTCCGCGACGGCGTGAGCGTTGGGACGCTCCCGCGCGAAGAGCTCACGAACGAAAAGCTCGTCGGACTGATGACCGGAAAGACGATTACCGAAACCCGATTCGCCTTCGAGGCTATGCCGGAGGCCGGCCAGCCCCTCCTCGAGGTTCGCGGCCTCTCGAAGAAAAACAATTTCGCCGACATATCGTTCTCCCTGTCTGCCGGAGAGATTGTCGGAATCACCGGTGTCATCGGATCGGGCCGAACGGAGCTCGCACTCGCGCTCTTCGGAATCAGCCCCGCGGATGAGGGTGAAATCCTCGTCGACGGGAAACGCGTTACGGTACGCAACGTGCAGGACGCGGTCGACGCGGGGATCGCCTACGTGCCCGAGAACCGGCTCGTCCAGGGTCTCATAATGAAACAGTCGGTAGCCGACAACATCATCGCTTCGGTGCTCAAGCGGATACTCACTCCTCTTCGGTTGATCGACCCGCAGCAACGGCGGCATCGGGTCGAAGAATGGGTCGAGGCGCTCGGAATCAAGGTTTCCGATGCAGACGTTCCGGTACAGACCCTTTCGGGCGGCAACCAGCAGCGCGTAGTCATCGCCAAGTGGCTCGCGACGAATCCGAAGATCCTGATCCTCGACGGCCCAACGGTCGGCATTATCCGCGAGCTCGCCGGCCGCGGCATGGGAGTGCTCCTGATTTCCGACGAGGTCGGCGAGGTGGTGACGAACTGCAACCGCATTCTTCTCATGCGCTCGGGGAGGATCAGGTCGGAGATTCGCGCCGAAGGAATCCACGCCGACGAGGTTCAGCGCCTCGTCGAGGCAGGGGCGTGAGGCTCCTATGAACGTGCTCAAGAGGCTGCTGCGACAGAACGAAGCCTATCTCGGCGTTCTCATCGTCGTCTTATGCATCGTAATAACGATTGCCAATCCCTCCTTTCTCACATTCGAGAACATCGCGGGCTTTCTCAAGAGCTACTCGATGATCGGGATCATGGCGGTCGGGACCCTCTTCGTTCTCATCCTCGGCGGGACTCCCGACGTGTCGTTCACGGCGATCGCACAGGTCGTCGAGTATGCGGTCGTCGTAATGACGCTTGCCTTCGGCGGGAACATCTTCGTCGCGATTCTCGCGGCCGCGATCATGGGAACGATCATGGGGCTCGTCAACGGCTTCGTCATCCACTACTTCCGGGTGCCGACGATCATCGTCACAATCGCGACTTTCAACATCTATTTCGGGATGATGTACGTGATCACCCGGGGGAAGCTCATCAACAACATCCCCATCATGTTCAAGCAGTTCGGAAACGTGCTGCTCTTTCCCACCCAAAGCAAGATAGGGGGGACCTACGGACTGTCGCTGCATCCACTCATCTGGCTTGCGGCTCTGCTCATCGGCTGGTTCATCCTGCGCCGCACCTTCCTCGGACGAAGCATCTACGCGATGGGCGGCAACGAGGTCGCCGCGGAACGCGTCGGGATCAGAACGATGTGGACACGGGTCTTCGTCTTCGCATTCGTCGGTCTGCTCTCAGGGGTCGCTGGGGTGGTGCATGTGTCGATCGTGCAGTCGGTGGTGCCCAACATCATCGTTGGAAAGGAGCTCGAGGTAATCGCGGCGGTCGTCATCGGCGGGGCGAGTGTATTCGGCGGACGCGGCACGATCACGGGGACCTTCCTCGGGGTTCTGCTGTTCGCGATTCTCAATAACGGTCTGACGCTGCTGTCGATTTCTTCGTACTGGTACAACGTCACAATCGGAGTCGTGATTACCACGGCGATCACCGTCAGCGCCTACCAGCAGCTGCGCCAAAGCCGCACGCGCGTCAACGTGAAGATCGAAGCGTAGGGGGACAAGGTGACGTTCATCGGCAAGGCAACAACGAATCGCTCGCTCGTCGTCATCCTGGTTGCGATCGTGCTCCTCATGTCCGGCCTCAACCCACAGCGGTTCCCGACACTCGGCAACCTCATCTCGATGTCCTACCAGCTGCCGATCATCGCGTTCCTGGCGATCGGAATGATGGTCACGATGCTGAGCGGGGGGATCAACCTCGCCATCATCGCGACCGCGAACTTCACCGGCATCGTGACGGTTCTCCTCCTCGAGGCGATGGCCGGCGCGGGTGCAGCGGACGCCGGCATAGGCATTGCGCTTCTCGCGATGGGCGGCGGGTTGGCTGCCGCAATTTTGATCGGTGTCACTATGGGGTGGCTCATCGCCTACGTCGAGGTACCCGCGATTCTCGCCACGCTCGCGGTCATGACGCTTCTCAACGGGGTGAACGTCGTCATCACGAAGGGCTATACGCTCTCCGGCTTCCCTCCCTTCCTCCT
>Ga0307440_1001175_pt1 | contig 12842 bp, 17 predicted proteins | sample SalMarWE160410MG_FD_202150 | JGI IMG/M metagenome (GOLD analysis project Ga0307440, IMG submission 202150) | Salt marsh sediment microbial communities from the Plum Island Ecosystem LTER, Massachusetts, United States - WE1604-10 | ecosystem: Environmental > Aquatic > Marine > Intertidal zone >... | reverse complement strand
GTGGCCGAAGGTGCTCGCAAGGGCGGTCTTCAGTTTTAGGGAGTGAGAACATGGAAGATAGATCGTCCAGCGAACTCGAATTTAAAGAGCAGGTCGTTTCCATCCGGCGCGTGACGAAGGTCGTCAAGGGCGGCAAGAACTTCTCGTTCTCGGCGCTCGTGGTCGTCGGAGACGGGAACGGCCGTGTCGGCTGCGGCATGGGAAAGGCCCGCGAAGTTCCCCTCGCCATTTCCAAGGGCATCGAGCAGGCCAAGCGGAACATGTTCCGCGTGCCTCTCCAGGGCAACACCATCCCGCACTACACAGAGGGGCGTTTCGGCGCCGGTCACGTCGTGCTCCGCCCGGCCTCCAAAGGTACGGGCGTCATCGCCGGCGGCCCCGTTCGCGCCGTCATGGAAGCCGCGGGTGTGCAGGACATTCTGACCAAGTGCGTCGGGACCAACAATCCGCAGAACGTCGTCAAGGCGGCACTCGAGGGACTCAAGGGTCTGCAGAGCCCCGAGAGCGTCGCGCGCAAGCGCGGCAAGACCGTCGAAGAACTCCTGGGGTAGGCCATGAACGCGAAAAAGAAGCCAGCCAAGGAAAAAGAGCTCGTGGTCACGCTGGTGCGCAGACCCAGCACGGAAAAGCTGCGCAAGGTGACCTGGAGCATGGGACTGAGAAAGATGAACCGGACACGGCGCTACCCTGATCGCCCCGAGATCCGGGGCATGATCTTCGCCGTCAAACACCTGGTGAAGGTCACCGAAGAAGAATAGGGGGCAGCAATGTTTCTTTCAGAATTGCGACCGGCGAAGGGCGCCAAGAAGAATCCCAAGAGGGTCGGACGTGGACCGGGCTCCGGCCATGGGAAAACGGCCTGCAAGGGGCACAAGGGACAGAAGTCCCGCTCCGGCTTCAGCCAGAACCCCGGCTTCGAGGGCGGGCAGATGCCCCTGCAGCGACGCATTCCGAAACGCGGATTCAAGAACCTCTTCAGGCGCGAGTTCGAAGTCGTGAACATCGAGAGGCTTTCGGCCTTCGAGGGCGGCAGCGAAGTCAACGCCAAGACGCTCAAGCGCGCGGGGTTGATCCGCTCCGAAGACTCCCGGGTCAAGATCCTGGGTACCGGGACACTGGACCGTGCCATCACCGTGGTGGCCGATGCCTTTTCGGCTAAGGCCAGGCAGATCATCGAAGACGCGGGCGGCCGGGCGGAGGTGAAGAAACCGTGATTGAAGCCTTCCAAAACCTCTTCAAGATACCGGATCTTCGGAAGCGCATCATATTCACCTTTCTTCTGCTTGCCGTTTACCGGGTAGGTGCGCAGATTCCCACGCCGGGAATCAACGCCACGGCGCTGCAGGCGTTCTTCCAGCAGTACCAGTCCGGCGTGCTCGGGTTCGTGAACCTGTTCTCGGGCGGCGCCCTGGCGCGGTGCACCATTTTCGCCCTCGGCATCATGCCCTACATCACGGCCCAGATCATCTTCCAGCTCCTGGGCGTGGTGTGGCCCTACATCGAGAAACTGCAGAAAGAAGGCGGCGCGGAAGGGCGGAAGAAGATCACCCAGTACACGCGCTACCTCACCATTTTTATCTGCGTGGTCCAGGCGCTGGGTATCTCCTTCTGGTTGAAGACGCTCGTGAGCCCCAAGGGGCAGAAGATCGTCGAGAATCCATCGCTGGGCTACCACATAATGACGGTCATCATCCTGACCGCCGGAGCCACATTCGTCATGTGGCTGGGCGAACAGATCACGGCCCGCGGCGTCGGCAACGGCATATCGCTGATGATCTACGCCGGCATCGTGGTCGGTCTGGTACCCGCCATCATCAAGACCTTGCAGCAGGTGCAGCAGGGCAGCCTGTCGGTGTTCGTGGTACTGCTCCTCCTGGCGTTTATGGTGGCGGTCGTCGCCTTCATCGTTTACTTCGAACGGGCCCAGCGCAAGATTCCCATCCAATACGCAAAGCGCATGGTGGGGCGGCGGATGGTCGGCGGGCAGGCCGTGTACTTCCCCCTCAAGCTCAACCCGGGCGGCGTCATGCCGATCATCTTCGCGGTATCTCTCCTCGCTGTGCCCCAGACCCTGTTCAATCTGCCGGCCCTGGCCAAGTTCGGGTTCATCAAGACACTGGAATCCTACATGGGCTACGGAACGCTTACCTACCTGGCCCTCTACGGCATCATGATCGTTCTGTTCACATACTTCTACGTGAGCATCGTGTTCAACCCGGAGGACCTTGCGGACAACCTGAAGAAATTCGGCGGGTTCATCCCGGGTATCCGCCCCGGCAAAAGCACGAGCGATTTCCTCTACCGCTCGCTCAACAGACTCCTCTTTGCCGGGTCGATCTACCTCGTTCTGGTGGCTCTCCTGCCGGTCATGCTCATAAGCGGCTTCCCGCTTCAGCATATCTGGGGGATCGGGCCGTCCATAGAGAACACGTTCAAGGCGTTGCACTTCGATTGGATCCTGCGCGGGTTCAACCTGAACTTCTATTTCGGCGGCACGTCCCTGCTCATCGTTGTCCAGGTCGCGATGGACACGATCCAGCAGGTCGAATCTCAACTGGTCATGCGGCACTATGACGGCTTCTCCAGGAGAACGCGCGTCAGAGGCAGGAGGGGGTAAAGTCATGAGCCAGAAGAACCTGATTCTATTGGGACCGCCCGGTGCCGGGAAAGGCACCCAGGCGAAGGAACTCTCGACGAGACTTTCGGTCCCGCACATCTCCACCGGAGATATGTTGCGCGAGGCTGTCCGCGAAGGTACGCCTCTCGGCCTGAAGGCGAAGGCCGTCATGGAGCGGGGTGAGCTCGTCTCCGACGAACTCCTGACGGAAATCGTCAGAGAGCGCCTCGCCAAGGCGGACTGCGATCCGGGTTTCATCCTGGATGGATATCCGAGGAACCTGGCGCAGGCCGGAATACTCGCCGGAATCCTCGAGGATCTCGGGAAATCAGACCTTCTGGCCCTTGAACTGGAAGTGGCGGACGACGTGATCGTGACCCGCCTGGGATCCCGGCGCTCCTGCCCCGACTGCGGCGCCGTATACAACCTTGTGTTCTCCCCCCCCGCCAAGGAGGGGGTCTGTGATAAATGTGGTGCCGGCCTTGTCCTCAGAAAGGACGACAAGGAGGACGTGATCCGCGAGCGGCTGCGTGTGTATCACGAGAAGACGGCACCCCTGTCGGATTACTACAGGCAACGTGGGCGGCTCAAGACCGTCCCGGGAGATGTCCCGCCCGCACAGGTCCTGGAAAAGCTGGAAAGAGCCATCGGATGATCCACCTGAAGACGCCCGAAGAGATCGAGATCATGGACGAGGCCAACCGCGTCGTGCACGCGGTGCTGGACAAGGTGTCCGAAGCCCTCGCTCCGGGGATCGCGCTGCAGGACCTGGACGCGCTGGCGGAATCGCTGACGCACAAGATGGGGGGCAAGCCCGCTTTCAAAGGTTACAGCGGCTTCCCGGCATCCATCTGCATTTCCGTCAACGACGAAGTCGTGCACGGCATACCGGGTCCGCGCAAGATCCAGAGCGGTGATCTCGTCTCCCTCGATTTCGGCGTCATCCTGGAAGGATACTACGGCGACGCCGCCAAGACGTGTGCGGTGGACGACGTGGACGAGAAAGGGAAGAGGCTCATCGATGTAACGCGCGAAAGCCTGCTCAGGGCCGTAGAACTCGTGAGGCCGGGCAACCGGATCTCCGATCTGGGCCACGCGGTCCAGACCTACGCGGAAGGCCACGGTTTCTCCGTCGTGAGAGACTACGTGGGGCACGGCATCGGGCGCGCTCTGCACGAGGAACCCCAGATTCCCAATTTCGGAGAACCCGGTCGGGGACCCCGGTTGCAGGCCGGCATGGTCCTCGCCGTGGAGCCCATGATCAATGAAGGCGGGCCCCGGGTAACGGTGGACGACGACGGTTGGACCGTGCGTACTCTGGATCACGGTCGTTCGGCACACTTCGAGTACAGCATCGCGGTGACCGAAGACGGACCAAAAATCCTAGGAGTTGGAGGGGCATGAGCAAGGACGACGTAATTCAAATGAAAGCGACGGTAAAGGAGGCGCTTCCGAACGCCATGTTTCGCGTGGAACTAGAGAGCGGCCACAGGATTCTGGCCCACATCTCCGGGAAGATGCGCAAGCACTTCATCCGTATCCTGCCCGGCGACCAGATCCTCGTGGAGCTTTCCCCCTACGATCTCAACCGGGGGCGCATCGTTTATCGGTTCAAGAGCTAGCGGAGAGGCGGCCATGAAAGTCAGACCATCGGTCAAGAAAATGTGCCCGAAGTGCAAGGTCATCAAGCGCAAGGGCGTTGTACGGGTTATCTGCGATAATCCGAAGCATAAACAGAGACAAGGCTAAGGAGGCAGGCTGTGGCTCGTATTTCCGGTGTGGACATCCCACTGAACAAGAAAGTCGTGATCGGGCTGACCTATATCTACGGCATCGGCCTGTCCAGCTCCCAGAAGATACTCGCAAAGGCCAGTGTAGACGAAAATATTCGCGTCAAGGATCTGACCGAGGATGAAGTGTCCCGCATTCGTACGGTCATCCAGGATGGCGGCGGCGTCGAGGGCGATCTCCGCAAGAAGATCCAGATGGACATTCGTCGGTTGATCGAAATCGGTTCGTACCGCGGCATTCGCCACCGTACGGGACTCCCGGTCCACGGGCAGAGGACCCACACCAACGCCCGCACCCACAAAGGCCCCCGCCGGGCCATCGCCGGGAAAAAGAGGGCACCCAAGAAGTAAGTCTTCCCAAGGAGACCAGGAATGGCAAAAGCAAGTGGTGGAAAAAGGGGTGCCCGGCGGGAACGCAAAAACATCCCCATGGGCATCGTTCACATCAATGCCACCTTTAACAACACGCTGATTACGGTCACGGACATGGAAGGTAATACGGTTGTCTGGACGAGCGCCGGCAACTCCAATTTCAAGGGCACGCGAAAGGGAACGCCCTTCGCCGCCCAAGTCGCGGCCCGGACCGCGGCCGAGAAGGTCATGGAACACGGAATGCGCGAAGTGGACGTCAGGGTGAAGGGACCGGGCTCCGGACGCGAGTCTTCCATCAGGGCGATTCAGGCGACGGGCCTAAAGATTCGCTCCATCCGCGACGTAACCCCCATTCCCCACAACGGGTGCCGACCGCCAAAGCGACGGCGCGTGTAAGCAAGGAGGATAACCTTGGCACGGTATCATGGTTCCGTTTGCCGACTCTGCCGCAGGGAAGGGATGAAGCTCTTCCTCAAGGGAGATCGCTGCTTTAAGGAAAAATGCGCTATAGAAAAAAGGAATACGCCTCCCGGCATGCATCCCAGGCGCCGGGGCAAGGTCAAGGGGTACGGCCTTCAGCTGCGTGAGAAGCAGAAGGTCAAAAGGATCTACGGGGTGCTCGAAAAGCAGTTCCGTGGGTACTTCCACTTGGCCGACAAACGCAAAGGCGTGACGGGTGAGAACCTGCTCTGCTTTTTGGAAAAGCGCATCGACAATGTGGTGTACCGCCTGGGCTTCGCGTCGTCGCGCAGCCAGTCCCGCCAGTGGGTTTCCCACGGGCACATCCTCGTCAACGGACGGCGGGTGGACATCTCCAGTTACCAGGTCAAGGAAGGGGACGAGATCAGCCTGGCCCAGGGCTTGGCCAAGAACGCCTTTCTCCTGACCGCCGTGGAGTCCGCCGCCGGCCGAGGCATCCCGGACTGGCTTGAGCTGGACAGCGAAAACCTCAAGGGGCGGGTCGTCCGCGATCCCCAACGGACGGACATCACTTACCCGATCGAGGAGCAGCTCATCGTCGAGCTCTACTCGAAGTAAGGATTTGAGGAGCGTTTAAGCCCATGAAAGAATTCCAGATGCCCACTCTCATTGAGTGCAATATAGAAACCTTGACGGACCGCTACGGCGAGTTCGTGGCCCAACCTCTCGAGCGGGGCTGGGGTATCACCCTGGGCAACTCGCTGAGGCGTATCCTCCTCTCCTCGATTGAAGGCGCGGCCATCACGGCCGTGCGCATCGAGGGCGTCCTGCACGAGTTCACGTCAGTGCCGGGCGTGATGGAGGATGTCACCGACGTCGTCCTGAACCTGAAGGCGATTCAGTTCATTCAGCACTCCGACGAGGCCAAGACGCTCCGACTCTCGGTCCGCGGTCCGGCCGAGGTCAAGGCCAAAGACATCCAGCATGACGGGACCATCCGGATCCTGAATCCGGATGCTCCGATCGCCACCCTCAACGAGGAGGGTTCCCTCGAGATGGAACTCCTTCTCAACAGGGGGCGCGGATACGTTCCGGCCGAGGCCAATAAACTCCCCGATCCGGTCTTCGTTGCGATCGACTCCATCCACTCGCCCGTCCGCAAGGTAAACTACGAAGTGACGGAAACGCGTGTCGGAGAAGCTACCGACTACGAGCGCCTGAAGCTGGAAGTGTGGACCAACGGCGCCGTCACGCCCCAGGACGCGGTGGCCCAGGCGGCCACCCTGCTTAACTCCCACCTTGACCTGTTCAGGGCGATGACCGGTCCGGACGCGGCCGTGATCCCGCAGGGTGCCAAGCCCGTCGAGGTTAACAAGCTCGACGCGCTTCTCGTCCAGCCCATCGACGAACTTGAACTGTCGGGTCGGGTCAAAAAGGCCCTTCAATCTTTTGAAATCGAAACCGTCAGGGACCTTGTGCGGCTGACCGAAAAGGAGCTTCAGGGAATGAAGAACTTCGGCCAGAAGTCGCTCAAGGAGGTCACAGAACTCCTCGAGAAGATGGACCTGACCCTTGGCATGAACGTGTGAGGTCGCCATGCGCCATCAAGTGGACCACAGAAAACTGGGTCGAACGACCGAGCATCGCATCGCCATGCTGCGCAACCAGGCCGTAAGCCTGGTCCAGCACGACAGGATAAAGACCACTCTGCCCAAGGCCAAGGAACTGCGCCGCTTCGTCGAGCGCCTAATCACCCTCGCGAAGAAGGACACGCTCCACGCACGGCGGATCGCAGCCCGTCACGTGCATGACCCGGCCGCCCTGAAGAAGCTCTTTGCGGTACTGGGCCCGCTGTATGCACAGAGGCCCGGTGGCTATACCAGGATCATGAAGCTTGGCTTCCGCCGGGGTGACGGCGCCCAGGAAGCTATTATCGAGCTGGTCGGCCGGGAACCGAAGACGGAAGAAAAACCGACCAAGGGCTCCAAGAAGACCAAGCCAGCCGTCAAGCAGGCCAAAAAGGCTGAGGCGGTCGAAGCCGCTGAGGAGAAGCCGACCCCGAAGAAGAAGCGGGCAGCCAAAAAGACCGAACCCGCCGAGCCGACGGAAGCGGAACCCGTGGAAGCGGCCGCTCCGGAGACGGAAGCCCCCGAGGAACCGCCGACCAGTGACGAGTCCGCGGGTGGCGCCGAAGGAGAGGCCGAAACCAAGGAGTGAGCCGGAGCCACCGGAGGATATCGATGCCCTCCCTATTTCGTTCCACCGGGGAGTCGGTGCCCCTCGCGGACAGGGTCCGCCCCAAGCGGTGGGAAGACCTCGTCGGCCTGGAGTCCGTTGCCGGGGAGGGTACGCCGCTTGGCCGCCAGATGGCCACAGACAGCGTGACCAGCAGCATTTTCTGGGGACCGCCGGGAAGCGGCAAAACAACGCTGGCCCGGATAATCCAGTCCTGCACCCAGAGGCCCTTCGTGGGCCTCTCGGCCGTTTTATCGGGTCTGAAGGAAGTGCGGGAAGTGATGGAGAAGGCCCGCACGCGCTGGCGCGGAGACGGCACGCCCACCATCCTGTTCATGGATGAAATCCACCGTTTCAACAAGGCCCAGCAGGACGCCTTTCTACCCTACCTGGAAGAAGGCTCCGTGGTCTTGCTGGGCACCACGACCGAGAACCCCTCCTTCCATCTTACTTCGGCCCTCCTCTCGCGGTGCCGGGTGGTCACCCTCCCGGGGCTGGGGGACGAGGACATCCTGCAGATCCTCCGGCGGGCGGTTCGCGACGACGCGGTCCTTCAGAAGACGGAACGAAGCGTGCCGGAGGAGGTGCTCGAAGGCATCGCGCGGATGGCCGCCGGAGACGCGAGGTTTGCGCTCAACGCGCTCGAGGCCGTCGCCCTTCAGTACCCGGACGAAAGGACGCTGTCCCCGGACGACGTCCGGGATTGGCTGTCGAGCGGCCGGGTGAACTACGACTGGGGCGGCGAGGAGCACTACAACCTCATCAGCGCTTACCACAAATCCATCCGCAACAGCGATCCGCAGGCGGCTCTCTACTGGCTCTTCCGAATGCTCGAAGGCGGGGAGGACCCTCTTTACCTTGCCAGAAGGCTCGTCAGGGCGGCGTCCGAAGACGTGGGTAACGCCGATCCCCAGGCGCTCAGGCGGGCTCTTGACGCAAAGGACGCCATAGACTTCCTCGGCATGCCGGAAGGAGCGCTCGCGCTGGCCCAGGCCACCGTTTACCTCTGCGCGGCCCCCAAGTCCAACCGCGTCTACGTGGCCCAGCACGCGGTCCAGGCGGACCTGAAGAAAGGGCACCGGTACCCCGTTCCCATCGCGCTGAGGAACGCGCCCACGTCCCTCATGAAGGGGCTTGGGTACGGCGAGGGCTACGTCTACGCGCACGACGAACCCGAGGGCATCGCCGACATGGATTGCCTGCCCGGGCCGCTCAAGCGGCGTGTATACTACACGCCGAAGGACGCGGGATTCGAGAAGCGCATCACGGAATGGCTGGAACACTGGAAGAACCGCCGCAGCGCGGTCAAGTCCCGAAAGAGGAGTGACAGGTCATGAAATGGTTCAAGTGGGCCCTAATCGCCGCGATCATCACCGTTGCCGCCATGCCGGCCTGGAGCCAGAGGGTTCTGGTCTTCCCATTCGAACAGACCGCCGGCCCCTCCTCGGGAGACTGGATAGGGACGGGACTCGCCGTGGCGCTCGACGAGGGCCTTACCCGCGGGGGCGTGCACCACATATCCTACGGTGCTCTTCAGCGGCTTTACGACCAGGAGGGCCTCGTGCAAAGTCCCGGCTTCGCCCTCCCCGCGCAGATCGGCCTGGCGAACCAGCTGGGAACGGGGACGCTGGTTCGAGGTTCCTACCAACTCGACGACAATGGGCTTCGGGTTCACCTGGAGGCCTTCGACGTCAAGGGGAACATCGAGCGACTCGGGCAATGGGATGAAAACGCAAAGCTCTCGGGGCTCCTCGAACTCACGGACAAGCTGGGCCGGGATCTCTTCGGCGTTCTCGGAAAGACGTGGAAAGCAGCCGCGAAGGTCCCGCCTCCGGCGTTTGAGAGCTATATCAGGGGGCGTATCACGGGCGACCCCACCCTCCAGGAGGTCTACTACAGGAAGGCCGTGGAGCTCGATCCCGACTACAACGACGCCAAGTGTCAGCTCGCTGTGCTCCTGAAGTCGAAGGGGCGTATCTCGGAAGCGGCGGATATCCTGACAGCGATCCAGAACAAGAGCTTCGCCAAGGCCTACCTCGCCCTCGTGACACTCGGCGACATCCGCATGGACCAGGGACGGCTCGAGGAAGCGAAACAGCTCATGCTCCGCTCCCTCAAGGAAGCCGAGAGCCCGGAGGCCCACATCGGGCTCGCCAAGCTGTACCACAGGCAGCGCAAGGACGAAGCGGCCCTCAAGGAACTCGTGGTCGCCGAGCGATTCGGGACACATACCGAAGCCATCGAAGCCCTTCGCGACAAGATCAAGGCTGACGGCGCACATCCAGCGGAAGCCCGCGGTACCGAAAAGACGAACAAACCGGAGAAGAAGCAGTGAGGTATTTCATCCACACCATGGGGTGCAAGCTGAACCAGTTCGATTCAGCCGAGGCTTCAGGGCGGCTGAGGGCCCATCACGCCCAGGCCGAAGGCATAGAGGATGCGGACCTGCTCATTCTCAACACCTGCACCGTCACCCACAAGGCCGACCGCGAAGCCCGCCGGCTGATCCGGTCCATGAGACGGGGCAACCCCCACGCTCTCGTGGCGGTCATGGGCTGTTCGGCGCGGCTGCACGCAGGGGCGTTTGCCGCCATGCCCGAAGTGGACGCGGTCCTTACCGACGGGCGGGCTCTCAAGGATTTCATCGCCAAGCTCAACGGCGGCTCCGAAGCGCAGGACCACGCCTGCATACCCTACTTCGGTGACCGGACCCGCGCCTTTCTCAAAATCCAGGAGGGGTGCAACTTCCCATGCACCTACTGCATCATTCCGACCGTTCGCGGCCGCTCCCGGTCCATCCCCATGGGGCAGGTGAAGCAAGACTTTTCGGGACTGGTGGACGAGGGTTACAAGGAAATCGTCCTGACGGGGATCAACACCGGCGAATACGGCAAGGACCTGGGTCTGGCACGCGGATTGGAGCGGCTCCTTGAGGGACTCCTCGAGATTCCGGGGCGGTTCAGGATCAGGCTCAACTCGGTGGAACCCAGGGCCGTCACGCCTGGGCTCATGGCCCTTCTGCGATCGGAACCTCCCATCGCTAAGCACTTGCAGGTTCCGCTTCAGAGCGGATCCGACGGAGTCCTGAAGGCCATGCGCCGCAACTACAGCGCAGGCTTTTACGAGGACCTCGTTTTAAGACTGGCGGAAACGGTTCCCGGCATAGGCATAGGGGCCGACGTTCTCGTGGGATTTCCGACCGAAACCGGCGAGGATTTCGACCGAACGTACGCCTTGATCGAACGTACGCCCGTCAGCTTCGTCCACGCCTTCACCTATTCGCCCCGTCCGGGCACGCCGGCGGCCGACATGCCCCCCGTCCCTTCCCGGGAGGCCGCAAGTCGTACAAGGGCCCTCAGGCGCCTCGGCGATCGGAAGAAAACGGCCTTTGCTTCGAGATTTCTTGGGCGGCCGCTTCCGGCCCTTACACTGGCGCCCGAAACCGCATCGGGGCGGGCTCTCACGGAGAACTTCCTGGACGTGGCGCTGCCTACTCTCGAACCGGCCAACAGGCTGATAACCGTCACGATAGAGTCCGCCTCGGCTTCCACCGTGACCGCTTCGCTCGTGTCACCCCCGGCGGCCTGACCCGCGCTACCACGCCAGACGCCGAAGGCGGGACGGCGGTTCTTCGCTCCCCAGGACCCAGTCCGGCAGCCAGGCGTCGCGGCTTCCCCAGCCCTCCGCGTAACCATCCGCCAGGGCGTTCCAGGGAGGCGTGTCCCACGTAAGCCCGCCAAGCAGGCGAATTTTGTGAAGCGACCTGGCGAGCCTGTCGAGGTTCTTCCGCCGCCTCCCGGCCGTGAGTGTGGTTTCCGAGTGCACGGAATGCCTGAAGTCGATGAGCAGGACCGAGCCGCTTCCGGTCAGCAGGACGTTGCCGGCATTCAAGTCCGCGTGGACGACGCCGGCCCTGTGAACCAGGCCCACGCCCCGGCCCGCGAACGCCACGCGCGAAACGTCGTCCGGACTCAGCCGCATCAGGTCCGCGAGGGACACGGCGGCGGGAACGTACTCGTAAAGCGAATAGACAGAAAGAAGGGGGCCGCTCCGAACGTATTCGCGCGCCAGGATCCTGGGCGCAAGGTCACGGCCGGCCAGGTAACTGGTGATCCTCCACTCTCTTTCGAATGGGGCGCGCATCAGGTAGCGGTCCGGCAGAAACCTGGAAGCGAGCCCGCCGCGGCTTTCCCGCTTGACCAGGTAGATGCGGTCGCCCACGCGTGCTTTTCTCGCCGTCCCCCGGCCGCCGGCGAGGGGCTCGGCTCCAAGCCAGAGGGAACGCAGGCCTTGCCTCTTCAGGCCCTGCAGAAAGTCACCCTCGAGTGCGCCGTCGGATCGGAAGCTCGTACCCATGTTCTCAAGGATAGAACGGGGGAAGGCGGCGGGCAAGCAAAGCCGGCGGGAGCTGGCGAAGAACAGGGTTCCGCGCGGACGTTTCGAGGCCCGTAAGCTATAATGGAATTCTATATCGAACAGGTCCGCGGGACGGTTTCGCCGGGACGGGCGGAGCCGGGCCCGGACGGACGGTCGACCGGCGAGGAGGTTTTACATGCCAAGGCTTGTGGTTGTCGGTGGCATCGCGGCGGGGATGAGCGGTGCGAGCAAGCTGAAAAGACTGCGCCCCGGGTGGGAGGCCCTCGTCCTCGAAGCGGGGGAGGACCCATCCTACGGCGCCTGCGGCCTGCCCTACTGGATAGGTGATGTGACTCGCGAAATGGACGATCTCTACGCGTTGGATCCCCGGGAGGTCGCGGAGCGGGGCATCGAGGTCCGCCTCAGGCAGCGCGTGACCGGGTTGATGGAGGGCAGAAAAGCGGTGCTCGTCGAGGACGTCGCGTCCGGCAGAACGCACGAGGAGAGTTACGACGCGCTCTTGATCGCCACGGGCACCCGGGCCAGGATGCCGGAAATCAGGAACCTCCAGGGGGAGAATCTCTTCACCATGCACGACCTGGCGGACGGCCGGCGCATGCACCGTTTCATCGAGGAAAACCGGCCGCGTTCCGCAGTGATCTGGGGAACGGGATACATCGGCCTGGAGATGGCCGAGAACCTCTCTGCCAGGGGCATGGCCGTGGTGATGGTCAACCGCTCGGAGCGGGTGCTGCGGAGCCTCACCCCGCCCATCAGGGACCGCGTTCTGCAGGAACTGGAGGACAGGGGTGTCCGCGTATTTCTGGACACCGAGGTATTGGAGGTGGTCAAGGCGGGGGACCGGATCGTCTCGTTGAGAACGGACCGCGGCGATATGGCGGCCGATCTTTTCCTGGTCGCCACGGGCGTTCGGCCGGCGACCGATTTCCTCGAAGGGTCACCGGTGCCGCGAGCCGCAAACGGCGCAATACGCGTGGATGAGACCTGTGCGACCGGTGTGCACGGAATCTGGGCCGCGGGGGACTGTTGCG
>Ga0307440_1001174_pt1 | contig 12845 bp, 11 predicted proteins | sample SalMarWE160410MG_FD_202150 | JGI IMG/M metagenome (GOLD analysis project Ga0307440, IMG submission 202150) | Salt marsh sediment microbial communities from the Plum Island Ecosystem LTER, Massachusetts, United States - WE1604-10 | ecosystem: Environmental > Aquatic > Marine > Intertidal zone >... | reverse complement strand
AAACGGCATCCTTGTCTCGAACCTCAGTCTCCACGAGAAAACCGTAGCTCTCCTCGGCACCGAAGATGTAGCTTTCACCGGTTATTTCGAATCTGCGTATCATGTCCGCGATGTACTTGAAACCGGTGAGCACATCGTAGACCGTTGCACCGTGGCTCTCCGCAATTCGCCGCTGAAGGTTCGTCGTCACGATCGTCTTTACGAAGGCAGGACGCTCGGGCATGCGGCCGAGCTCTTCGAGCGTCGAAAACCTGTAGTCCGCGAGCAGCGCTCCCAATTGGTTTCCGGTGATCAAGACGAAATCCTCCGAACCGGGCACGGCAATTCCCAGCCTATCCGAGTCTGGGTCGGTACCCATCACGAGATCCGCCTTCTCCCGCCTACCGAGATCGAGCGCCAGCTTCAGGGCCGACGCCTCCTCCGGGTTTGGATACTCTACCGTTGGGAAATCCCCGTCGGGCTCACGCTGCTGGGGAACGGTAATTACCTCGATTCCAAGCTCTCCGAGCACACGCTCCACCGATGCCCTCCCGGCGCCGTGTAGCGGCGTATAGACGACCCGCAGATCATGCCCGTGTGAACGAATCAGCTCGGGGCGCAAGGAATAGCTCTTCACCATATCGACGAAGGCGTCATCAATCTCACGGTCGACCAAGACGAGCATACCGCCCTCGAGCGCTTCTTTGCGATTCATCGACCGAATCTCGGAGCTCACCGCCTGCACCTCTTCTATGATGCCGGTGTCGTGGGGATGGATGATCTGGGCACCGTCGGACCAGTAGACCTTATAGCCGTTGTAGGCGGGCGGGTTGTGGCTCGCTGTGACGACGATGCCCGTCGTCGCCTCCAGCCTGCGGATGGCGAACGAGAGCTCCGGCGTGGGACGCAGCGAGGTGAACAGGTAGGTCTTGATCCCATTGGCACAGAAGACCAGGGCGGCCTCTTCGGCGAAAACCGATGAAAAATGTCTCGAATCGTAGGCGATAACGGCCTTCGGCTCTTTGACACCGGCTTCCCGCTTCACGTAGTTGGCGAGCCCCTGCGTCGCCCTTCGGACGACGAAAGGGTTCATCCGGTTGAAGCCGCCTCCGATCATTCCGCGCAGTCCACCAGTCCCGAAGCTGAGCTGGGTGTAGAATCGATCGTTGAGCGACTCGAAATCCTCCCGCTCAAGCACTTTCTGCAGATCCTCTCGAAAATGAGCGTCGGTCTCGAGCTTCAGGTATTCCTCGGCCTGTCGAGTAAGCTGCTTCATATCCATAGTCAGCCTCCAATCTGTCGACGAGCTAATCTTTGATCAGTATGTCAGCTTTGTCATCGATTTTCCAGGCAGCAGCGCGCTTCATCTTTGCTTTGGCGTGGAAGTGTGCGCTCGATGAAGCGTGCAACGGCGGGATCACAGGAGCTCGAGAAGCTCCAATGGTCGCGAAATCACCCGGTGGGCGCCGGCAGCCTCGAGCTCCTTGCTCCCGCGGAAACCCCACGCCACCCCGATCGGAGTCATGCCGGCGGCGAGCCCGGTCTCGATGTCCACGTCGGAGTCTCCTACGAAAAGGGTTTTCGCCGGCGTTCCGCCCAGCTCCTCGGCGAGTGCGATCGCCGCAGTTGGATCGGGTTTCCGCGGGACATTCTCCCGCTGTCCATGCACCCCTCCGAAACGCCACTTCTTGAGCAGAAGGTCGACGACGACGCGGGTAAGCTCGTCCGGCTTGTTGGTCAATATCCCCATAGGGACACCGGAGCTCTGTAGTCGGGTGAGGAGCTCGGGGATCCCTGGGTAGGGCGTCGTCTTGGTGACCGGATGGTCGCGAAGATAGGCCCCCAGCTCGACCTGAACTCTGTTGACGGTCTCAGCAGTGCGCCTGCCCTCCGGCAGCGCCTGAACGATCAGCATTCGAAGACCTTGTCCGACGAATCGGCGGTAGGAGTCGATCGGATGCGATTCGAAACCAAGCCTCGTGAAGACGCTGTTCGCCGCGTCCCCGAGATCCTCGAGGGTGTCGAGAAGTGTTCCATCGAGATCGAAAATGACTGTCTCGAAGCTCATTGCTGCTCCTTGCCTTCGTGCGGCTCAACCATAGGAGACGCGGTGGCGCAAGTCAAGGCGGTGATCTTTCTCGGACCGTCCGGTATGATCTGCGGTAATGAAGCGAATTGCATTCGACGAGTTCTATCGAGAGCTCTACGGCGAGCGCTGGACCGATCTCCGGGACGCTCTCCTTCGAGAACCGCCGACGCAGCGATTCGACGAGGGACTCCTCAAGCCCTACTTCCTCGACGAGGCCTCGGTCACCGCAGCGCGGGCACTCAGCGTTCAGAAAGGCGACCAGGTGCTCGATCTCTGCGCGGCCCCCGGTGGAAAGACTCTGGTCCTCGCGACCGCGATGGGCCCGGCGGGTAGCCTGACTGCGAACGACCGATCCTCCGCCCGGCGCGCCCGACTTCGCCGTGTGATCGACGAGCATCTTCCCGGAGAAGTCAGGGAGCGGATACAGGTTACCTCCCATGATGCCTCTCGGTGGGGCCTTCACGAGCGGGATCGATACGATCGGGTTCTCGTCGACGTGCCGTGTTCCTCCGAACGCCACGTGCTTCGTTCGCCGGAACATCTTGCAAAATGGACACCGGCGCGAACCAGGCACCTTGCCATCCAGGCCTACGCCATCCTCGCCGCCGGATTCGCCGCAGCTCGCCCCGGCGGAACCATCCTTTACGCCACCTGTACGATATCGACAGCGGAGAATGACGAGGTAGTCCGCAAGCTTCTCAGGAAGCAGGCCGGGCGAGTCGAAGTCGACCATCCCCGCGCCCGGCTGGGAGAGCCAACCGAGCTCGGATGGATCCTGTTGCCGGACCGAGCCGGCGGTCTCGGACCGATCTACTTCTCGCGCGTTCGGAAGATCGGCCCATGACTGCGATCGACTCCAGGAACGAGGAAATCGCCACAGACGCTTGAACAGGGCGGGGAAATCAGTACTATAGGGTAACGAATGGATCTGTCCGGGCTACTGAACGACCGACAACTGGAAGCTGCTACGACGCTCGAGGGACCATTACTCATCATCGCCGGTGCAGGTTCGGGAAAGACTCGTACTATCACGTACCGCATCGCGTACATGTTGTCCAAGGGTATTTCGCAGTCGCACATCCTCGCCCTCACCTTCACCAACAAGGCCGCCCGGGAAATGTCCGAGCGGGTCCGTGGTGTCACCGGAAAGAAGTTGACGAACCTCACCGCGGCGACCTTTCATGCCTTCGGCGTCAAGATTCTTCGCGAGCAGATCCATACACTCGGTTTCCGGCCCAACTTCAGCATCTACGATCAGGTGGACAAGACGGAGATGATCCGCACAGTGGCTCGCGAGCTGTCGATCTCGAGAGATTCTCTCGATCTCTTCGCGCTCTCCTCGCTGTTCTCGTCGATCAAGACGAAGCGGGCGACCTGGGATAGCGTCAACGATCAGTACCGTGAGATGTACGAGGAGTATCAGGAGCACCTGAGGGCCTACAATGCCGTCGATTTCGACGACCTCATCATGCTCCCGATCGCACTTCTCGAGTCGTCGCCTGAAGTCCTGGAACGTTACCGCGACCGGTTTCGCTACGTCATGGTCGATGAGTTTCAAGACACCTCGATCGCACAGTACCAGATCGTACGTCTGCTCACGGAAGACCATCGAAACCTCTGCGTCGTCGGCGACGACGACCAATCGATCTACTCCTGGCGGGGGGCCAACTATCAGAACATCGTCGACTTCGAGACAGATTTTCCCGAGCGCCGCGAGATCAAGCTCGAGCAGAACTATCGCTCGACCCGAAACATACTCGACGCAGCCAACACCCTCATTGCGCACAACACGAATCGCAAGCTCAAGGAGCTCTGGACGGGTACCGACGGGGGAGCCTCGATCGCCCTCTCCTACCCCGAGAATGAGGCCGAAGAGGCGGCGTTCATCGCCGAGACTATACGCTCGCTGTCGATGAGAGAGCGGTACACATACCATGAGTTCGGAGTACTCGTCCGCACCAATAGCCTGACTGCGTCAATCGAAGAGGCGTTCCTCTCCGAGAACATCCCCTACAAGGTGTCGGGCGGTACGAGCTTTTTCCAGCGCAAGGAGGTGAAGGACATCCTTGCCTACCTCCGGGTGCTCGCCAACCCCGATGACGACATCAACCTACTTCGGATCATCAATACCCCGAGACGCGGTTTCGGACGAAAGTATCTCGACACAATCCGTGAGGTGGCCGACAAACGCTCCTGCTCGCTCTACTCCGCGATGTCCGTGCTGCGGTGGGCTGCGGACTCGCCGCTATCGCAGCGAGCGTCGGCCGACCTCGACGAGTTTCTCACGCTCATCGAGTACTATCGAGAGCTCGTCGCCCAACATAAGAAGCTCTCCGAGACCATCTCCGCCCTCGTCGACCGGGTCGACTACTGGGGGTACCTCATCTTGGAGTACCAGAAGAACGATAAGGTCGCGAGGTGGAAGTTCGGCAATATTACCCGGTTCATCGAGATGATCGATCGCTGGGAGAAGGACCCCGATACGATCGAGGCCGACCTTCACTCGTTCCTGAATCGCATCACGCTCATTACCCGTGACGACATCGATGAGGACGAGAGAGGCAAGGTGAATCTGATGACCATCCACGCGGCGAAGGGCCTCGAGTTCGAAATCGTCTTCCTCGCCGGAGTGGAGGAACGAGTGATACCGCACTTCCGAGCGGTCGAGGACGGGAACCTCGAGGAGGAACGCCGCCTGTTCTACGTGGCGATTACCCGGGCGAAGAAGAAGCTGTTCATGAGCTCCTGCCGCAAGCGGAGGCATATGCGGGAAGTGGTCGAGTCCGCTCCCTCACCATTCCTCTCCGAGCTGCCGGCGGAATTGATCGAGCAGCATGCCCGGGAAGGTGCGGTGGAGTCCGATGAGGCGGCGGGCTACTTCGCGGAGTTGAAATCACGGCTAAAATGAGGGAATAATGAGGAAACATGAGAAGAAAGGGAGGTCGCTACAGTGAGGGCCGTCATCATTCCCCGCCATGGAGGCGCTGAGGTACTTGCTCTCGTCCAAGATTTTCCGGAGCCGTCACCCACGAGCCGAGAAGCCGTGGTCAGGGTTGCCGCAACTTCGGTGAATCAGATGGACCTCCTGGTGCGAAACGGCTATCCGAACCGGGCGATTCCACTTCCTCACGTTCCGGGGGGCGATGTGGTCGGGACGGTGGAGAGCGTCGGCGAAGCGGTTCGCTCAGTGGAGGTTGGAGACAGGGTGCTCGTCTACCCGCTCCTGTCCTGCGGAGAATGCATGCTTTGCAGGACGGGACGACCCAACCTCTGCAGCAACTGGCAAACAGTCGGAATCCATCACCACGGAGGATATGCCGAGAAGGTTGCCGTTCCGGCGGAGAATCTCATTCGCCTCCCTGCCGGGGTCGAGTTCGAGGCGGCGGCCACCTTGCCCGTCGCCGGTCTCACGGCCTATCACGCGCTTTCCACCGTCGCTCGGCTCGAACCGGGCGAGCTCGCCGTAGTATGGGGCGCGGCAGGGGGGCTTGGGAGCATGGCCGTTCAGCTTGTCAAGCAGCTCGGGGCGCGGGTGGTCGCCGTAACGAGCTCCACGGAGAGGCGCGCCGTGCTCGAAAAGCTGGGTGCCGATGCCGTGGTCGACCGTTTGAAAGGACCGGTATCGGAGCAGATACGGAAGCTCACCCCCGAGGGCGCCGACCTGGTCTTCGACACGATCGGCGGTGCAACGTACGCGGAGAGCCTTTCGATGCTCCGAAACGGAGGACGACTCGTAAGCTGCGGAATTCTCGGTGGCCGTGAGGCCGCCCTCAACGTTCACATGGTCTACTATCACCATCTGACTGTCCTCGGCGTCTTCCTCGGCACCATGAACGACATGACGGCGATGATCGAGCTCCTGGCGAAAGGATCGATCGTACCGTTGATCGACCGAGTGCTGCCCCTCGAACAGGCGGCGGAGGGTCAGAGAATGCTTGAGACCGGTCGACACGTAGGCAAGATAGTCTTGAGGATCTAGGAGTAAATCGTGAGTGATCAGACTGAAAGTCAAAGCAGCAGCTCGAAAACCAATGGATGGCCGGTGGTAATCGCCTCGATTGTCCTCGGCCTCGTATTCTGGTGGATCGTCTTCGAGGCACACTTCTCCAATTTCTGGGTGAAGATGGCGGTCGCAACGATCATAATCTCCGCGATTTCACTCTTTTACGCGGGACCGGAGGTGAAGCAGCTCTTCAGATTTCGCCCGCGCCACGTTCTGATCGGTGTCGGCTCGGCGATCGTGCTTTACTTCATCTTTTGGCTCGGAAAGATCATCCTTACGGCCCTGTTCCCCTCCTCAGGGGCCTCGATCTCGTCGGTGTACGCCCCCAGGTCGAGCGTTCCCCTTCCGATCATCGCGCTCCTGCTTCTCTTCGTCACGAGCCCCGCCGAGGAGATCTTCTGGCGCGGGATGATCCAGCGATTCTTTATGATCAAGTGGAACCCGTGGCCGGGGTTCATAGCCGGAACGCTCTGCTACGCGGGTGTTCACGTGGTGACCCTCAACGTTCCACTGATCCTCGCCGCCTTCACGGCGGGCTTCGTCTGGGGTCTTATCTACCGATTCGAAAAGAGTCTCATACCCGGGATTATCTCCCACAGTCTGTGGGCAACAGCGATCTTCGTACTCTTCCCGGTTTCCTGATCCATGACATCCAAGGAGAAACAAACCAACATGAGCAGTGAAGCGCGGATCGACGTTCACGATATGTTCGAACGGATCGTTCCCACGTATGATTTTCTCAATCATTTTTTCAGCCTGAATATCGACAAGCGATGGCGAAAGAAGTTAGTCAAGACGGCAGCGGTCCCGTCGGGAGGGACAGTGCTCGACATCTGCACCGGTACGGCCGACGTGGCGGTGGCTTTCGCGCGCAGTGACGAAAGCATTAGCGTGCTGGGCGTGGATTTCTCGGAAAAGATGCTCGAGCGCGGCCGCGAAAAGGTCAAAGCGTCGGGCCACGCTGACCGGATCGAGCTCAAGCAGGGGGATGCCGCGGCCCTCGAGGCTCCGGACGCCTCCTACGACGCGGTTACGGTCGCTTTCGGGCTGCGAAACGTCTACGATCGTGAGAAGGGCATCTTCGAAATGGCGAGAACCGCAAAGAAGGAGGGCAGAGTCCTCATTCTTGAGTTCGTTCCCCCGAGTGAAAGCCTCTTCGGCCGCATCTATGGATGGTACCTTCGCAACGTGATGCCTGCGATAGGCGGGCTCATCTCGGGATTCCGGCCCTCCTACACCTACCTCTACGCCTCGATCAGCGAGTTCATGCAACCGCACGAGATTCTCGAGGTCATGGAGCGAGCCGGCCTTTCCGATTGCCGGGCGGAGAAGCTCACCGGAGGGATCGCTTATCTATTCCACGGATTAAAGCAGTAGGGGTAGTCACGCCTCCCGCCGTGTCACCGTCCGGGGAGGGTGCTATCCGAGATGAATCGGTACGATCAACTGCATCCCGAAGGCAATGAGAAAGAGAACCGTGAAAAGCACCTCGACCTTTGCGGTCTGGGGATCGGCGTCGGCCGGAATCTCCGATGCCGTGCGGAACGAGCCGATGAGGCGGATAAGGGGTATGAGCGAGACGAATATGACGATTCCCCAAACCGGAATGACTCCCATGATGATCTCGAGCGCCGTCAGGACATAGATCGAGCCCACCATCGCACTGTAGAGGACGATGGTCTGACTGCGTCCGAGCAAGATCGCCACCGTTCTTCCCGGAGTCTGTTGATCGGTTTCGATGTCCTTCATGTTGTTGGCCACGAGAACGAGCGACCACCACAGTCCGAGCGAGACCGACACGAGCAGCACCGGGCCCACATTGCTGAGCGAAGCCGTTTGCACGAAGTAGGCTCCGGTAACCATGACCGGGCCGCTCCCGAAGAACATCACAATCTCACCGAGCGCCTTGCCTTTGAAATTGATCGGGTCGGCCGTGTAGAAGTAGCTGATGAACCAACCGATCGCCGAAAGCAGGGCGACGACCCAGCCGCGGACGAAACTCAGGTAGACTGCGATCCCGATCGCCAGGGCATAGAGCACCAACGCGGCTATGAGGATTTGCCGAGGCTTCATCGTGCCCTGAACCAGCGGATGAGGACGATAGGCAGCGGTCGCGACCTCTGGCCGATCGACTCCATGGCGGAAATCGAAATAGTCGTTGATGAGGTTCATGGCCGCGTGAAGCAGCGTGACCCCAGCGAGCACGACGAGGAACAGCCAAATGTTGAACGAGCCATAGGATGCGGCAATTACCGTCCCGACCGAGACCGAGCTGACCGAAAGGAGGAAAGACCACGGTCGCGCGGACATAATGATAACGCTTAATCTTTTCATGATTGCTTTCGTTGTCTAATGTCTTTTCGACGATACGTCAAGAGGGGAAGACCCGATCTCTGCCACCGCGATGCGGTGGCAGAGATCCGAGCCAGATTGATTTACATGTGAGGCTTCGAGGTAGCGAAGCTTTCCGGGTGGCTCCAGTAGGAACCGTATCCCGTGAAGGCGAACAGGACCGCGGCGGCGAGGAAAATCAACGCAACAATGATGCGCACGACCATGTTCTTCCGCAAGAGGTAAGCCGGAAGACTGAGCATTCCGCCGACACCGGTAAGGATGAAGCTGAGGCCGGCGAGAGCCGGCTCTTTGGTCATTCCTTGAAGAACCTTCTCGCCCGCCTTGTTGGTAACTTCGATTCCGTACCACATCCGGATGCCGAGAATGATTGCGACAAGTCCGGCAAAGACGGCGAAAATACCAAGAGTATGAAGATCCCATCCCTTGAGCAGTGCGAGACCGGTGAAGAACAGCAACACGCCGAAGAACGCGAGCGGCTCACCGAAGACTATGTTATAGCTACCTGCAAGCGGCCATCGGAAAATAAGATCCAAACCGGAAATGCCGGTGAGGAATCCGATAGCCAGGAAACCGGGGGCAACTTTTTGTTGATCGTTCTCGATATACCGAACAAAAAACCAGGCAACGAGAACAAGAGCGATAACCAGGGAAACCAGATCCAAGGCCAAGAAATCGATCATATCCTGCCTCCTCCGAATTTGCGCCGCATTGTCTCCTAAACGGCGCAGTAGTCTAGCAAAACGCTATGAAACTAATCTAACCGGAATTGAAAGTTTTGTCCATACAAAACTCCGAAAATATCCATTATATGACTGTTTTGCTTCGGTATATGCAAAATGGACTACATGACGCCAAGCTCCCCTTCACGTGCATCGACCGAATCGATTCGGTGTAGGCGATAGGTGTCAGACGAGATCGGCGACTTCTGCGCCCACGAGCAGCTGCAGATCGGTCGGTGCGATCTCGATTTGAATCCCGATCGCCCCGCCGCTCACCAGAATCCGGTCGAATGCCGTCGCGCTCTCTTCGATCCAGACAGGATAGCGACGCTTCATGCCGATCGGCGAGCAACCGCCCCGTACATATCCGGTCAGTTCTTCGAGCTCGCTGACCCGAACGAGCTCGATGCTCTTCGCACCCGTCGCGGCGGCGGCTTTCTTCAGGTCGAGCTCGGTCGTGCCCGGAATGCAGAAAACCGACACCTCGCGGGAATGAGCCCTTGTCACGAGCGTCTTGAACAGACGCTCCGGCGAGAGTCCGAGCTTGGCCGCTACCGAAACGGCGTCGATCTGCCCATCGGTATCACTGTAGGTATGAAGCTCATGCTCGACGCCGGAGGCTTCGACGAGACGCACCGCATTTGTCTTCATTTGTTCGCTATCACCAGCTCTCCGAGCCACCTCGAGACGGCGCCGAAGTTCGCAATGTTGGTGAAGCCGAGATCGGCGAGAGTCTGTGCCGCCATCGAGGCTCGAGCTCCGCTTGCGCAGTAGAGGATCACTATGGAGTCCTTCGCCACATTCGGCATGCGCTCGGCGACCTTGTCGAATGGGATGTTGACCGCCGAGGGTATGTGTCCACTCGCAAACTCAGCAGGAGTCCTGACATCGAGAAGCAGGTAGGGTACCTTCTTCTGCGCAACGAGCTCGGCAAGCCGCAGAGGATCCGTGTAGTCGGCGGCCCGAGCCATCGTCGTGCATCCGACGACAAACGCGACGACCCCCACGACAAAACCCATCAATCGGTAACTCCGTGCAGCCATCGTCTCCTCCTTTCCGGTCATCCCATCCTGCTGGAAATGATAACGTCCGCGAACCTGCCCGGCAAGTGGATGTACCCCAGATCACTGGGCGGCGACTACTCCAAAGAACTCGGCGACATCGTGGGTTCGTGCTCCTCCGGCGACTTCGAAGGAATATAGGTCATCGCCCGTTCGGCGAGTGCGGCGATTGTCAGCGAGGGGTTCACCCCGGGATTGGCGGGAACGACCGAACCGTCGCAGACGTAGAGGTTGCGGTAGCCGAAAACGCGATGACGAGAGTCGACGGCGCCACTTCCCGGCGCCGAGGCGATCACGGCGCCACCGAGAATGTGCGCTGTGTTCGGTATACCGGTGATAGTCTCCGTCACCAGGCCCATCGCCCTCCCCCCGACAAGAGCTGCGAAGCGGCGAGTAAGCTTCCGCGCCTCCGGGACGAATGCTTCGGGAGGTCTCCCCAACTCCTGCCTGCTCTTCATCCCAAATCGCCCTGCAACGAACTTGAGTGTGCTCTCGAGGGATTGCATGAAGAGCAGAATCTGAGTCCGTTTCGCCCAATCGTCGACGAAGAAGATCCTCAAGTACGCAAAGGGATGACTGACGAGCTCCCGTGCCGCGCTCGACACGCGCCGGAGGAACCCGCCGCCGTCGGACATCGGTGCCATGAGCAGCCTCCACGCCCCGGACCCCTCGGCATAGCGCACGGGTTCTAGGGTGGTAGACTCGGAGGTCCGCAGAATCGAACCGATCGCCACTCCTTCCGAAAAGACGTTGTCCTTGCCCGGTGCGGTAACCCCGACGAGAGTCTCGGAGTTCGTACGAACGGAAGAGCCAATCGAGGAAGAAAGCTTGGGAAGCGATCGCTTCTTGAGCTGAAGGAGCAGCGGCACCGTACCGAGGACGCCTCCGGCAAAGACGACTGCCCCGGCGGTTGCCTGGTGTCTGCGGCCTGGTAGCAGTCCGGTTGAGCGTCTCCAGGAGACGCGGTACCCGTCTTCACCCGACTCCTCATCGTCGAGGGGCAGAACGTCGTAGACTTCCGATTCGGGCAGAATCCTCGCTCCAAGTCGTTCGGCAAAGAAGAGGTAATTGGTGTCGAGTGTATTCTTCGCTCCGTGGCGGCACCCTGTCATGCACCCGCCGCATTGGATACAACCGGTGCGCTTGGGTCCGTGACCGCCGAAATAGGGATCGTCGACCGTCTCACCGGGTTTCCCGAAATAGACGGCAACATCGGTCGGCTTGAAATCACGACTTCGTCCGAGCTCTTCGGAGAGCCTTTTCAGTACGAGATCACCTTGCCCGAGAAACGGGTTCTTGCTTGCTCCGAGCATTCGCGTGACTGTGCGATAATGAGGCTCCAACTCGCGTTGCCAATCCGCGAGCCCTGACCAACTCGCCGATTCGAAAAATGCCGTCGTCGGTCGAGCGAGGGTGTTGGCATAGACAAGTGAACCGCCGCCCACACCGACTCCCGAAAAAACCATGACGTGACGAAAAAGCGTTATCTTGAAAAGTCCATAAAACCGAAGAAAGGGCAGCCAGAGCCACCGTCGTAGGTTCCAGGTGCTCTTCGGGAAGTCGTCTCCATCGAAGCGGCGTCCTTTCTCGATAACGAGGACTCGGTAGCCCTTTTCGGAGAGCCTGAGCGCAGACACCGATCCGCCGAAGCCACTTCCGATGATGATGAAGTCGTAGTCGTGGGGTTGCATGGCGAGCATTCTCGGCCGACAGACACCAGTTGTCAAGTTGGATCATGCAGAGTATATTTGAAAAAGAATGACTGCTCGTTTTTTATACACCAAGTTGCGTCGCCGAAACGAGAGGCTCGCAGGATGAAGTGGGTTCTCGTGACCGGCGCCACCTCGGGAATCGGCCGGGCATCTGCCCGTCGACTTGCGGAGCATGGTTACGGGGTCATCGCGTGCGGGCGCAATCCCGAGGCCCTTGCAGAGATAGGCCGGGACGCCTCGCGAGACGGACTCGTCATGGTGCCCCTCTCGTTGGATGTGACCGAACCTGAAGAAATCCGAAATGCGGTCACGTCGTGCATGTCTATAACTGCCGGCGAAGGGATCCACGCCCTCATCAACAACGCGGGCTACGGCCAGACCGGCTTTCTGCTCGAGCTCTCGAAGGATCAGGTTCGCAGGCAGTTCGAAGTCAATCTCTTCTCGGTGCTCGAGCTTACGAAGGCGCTGCTCGCCCAGCTCCAACAAAATCGCGGCGTCGTCGTCAACATGGGCTCGATTATCAGTCGAATCGCGGTTCCGTGGGTGGGCCTTTACGCCGCGGCGAAGAATGCTCTGCGCGTCGTCAGCGACGTGCTTCGCATGGAGCTTCACGGTGCGGGTATTCGGGTTGTTCTGGTGGAGCCGGGTGCGATTCGAACCTCGTTTTTCGAAAGGGCTATTGCCGCACAGGGCACGGAAGAGCCAAGCTCCCCCTCGGCGAAAGAGCCTGATGCGGAGGAGCACGGAAATCGTTTCTCCGACAGAGTACGAACCGCACTTTCCGAGGTCTATACGGGAGCAAGAAAGCGACTCTCGCAGGTTGGCTACCGCCCATTCCTGGTGTTTCCGCCCGTCGGGGCCGATCGAGTAGCCAACCTCATCGTCCGGATCGTGCGGAGGCGAGCTGTACGCCGCCGTTACGTCGTA
>Ga0307440_1001173_pt1 | contig 12846 bp, 6 predicted proteins | sample SalMarWE160410MG_FD_202150 | JGI IMG/M metagenome (GOLD analysis project Ga0307440, IMG submission 202150) | Salt marsh sediment microbial communities from the Plum Island Ecosystem LTER, Massachusetts, United States - WE1604-10 | ecosystem: Environmental > Aquatic > Marine > Intertidal zone >... | reverse complement strand
GGTAGCCGTAAATCTCGAGGAAACTCGACACCCCAGCCTTGGAGACTCCCACCACCGAAGTGGTGCCACCGTCACCGCCCATCGTGGGACTGCTGGTGGAGCCGATCCCAGCGATCCCACCGGTGCCGATCGTACAAGTCAGGGAACTGAACAGGTCGGCCGCGTTGTCCACAAAGAACTTTTCGACTCCCGACCCAGATCCACCCCCACCACCGGCCGTGGTGCCCCCATCGGAACCGCCTCCGCCGCCTCCGCCGCCGCACAACCATATCTGCAGCTGAGTGACTCCCAAGGCTTCCAGGGTATCCACACCTTCAAAGGCTGAGTCGGGGAACGTGCGAGAGCTGTTGATGGTCACGTCGGTGTAGACCTGTACCTGATCGCTATAGGCGATGGTTCCGTTTTGGAGACCAGCCTGTACCGTCATAACGCTGAGGGTGCCAGTAGGTACCTGGCTCGTGACATCAAACCGTAGAGTATCCATAGAGTTGCTGCTCGAATAGATCGAGAAATAGGCGTCGCTGAAACTCGCGTTGGTGGGCGATAGGTCGCTGCGGCAGGCGATGGTCCCGTCAGCATCGGGCACGGCGATGGTCACGTTAGTGCCGGCGCTCATGGTGTCTAGGTCAAACATCATTTCTTTGGTCTGATCACTTGAATCTTTGACGGCAAAATCGCTGGTCGCAAACACCGAGGTGGGGACCGGTATATCCACAGTGCGGGCAATCACACCGCTTTGGTCGGGGATCCCCAGGATCCGGGTGGTGGCACTACTGATCAGGCTGGTGTTGAACCGACCTCGTTTTCCGGTAGGATCATCACTGTTGACCAAGGTAAACACCGTATCCAGAAACTGGTGGGGGTAAGTTGGCAAGTCGTCGACCAGGGCCACCTCCCCCGAACGGTTCTGGCTCAGCAGGTTCAAGGTGCCCCCACCACCGCCTCCCAGGCCGTCGAGATTGAACCGCAGGATTTTGCTGGTCACCACCGAATTGTAGAGGCTAAAGTTGGAGGAACCGAACTCGGTGGGGAAGGTCACATTGGCATCGGCTTGGCTCCCAGGTACACTGCAGTTGCAGCGGGTCGAAAAGTTTCCCACGTACAGAGCCAGGGCATTGTATTCACTCTGCAACCGGTCGATGCCCGTCCCAGTCTGGTCGGATTTCTGTGATACCAACCACCACTCGTAGGCAAACACGGCAGAGGCCCCCAGCAACAGACCAAAAATCAGGACCATGATACCGGCACTCAGGTGCCCCATGTAATCGGGGTTGTGCTGGCTCATGCGCCGTTGCAGTTGCTGGAATTGGATCTGCTGCTGGCGGTGATAATCTCCTACACCGAATTCCATGCTTATGTCTGTATATATACATATGATCTGAAACGGAACCAAATGGATTAAAAGCGGTTATATTCATATTTTTCAACAATAAATAATAACAATAGTAATAAAAAAAACACTGAATTATTATGATTCAATCAAAAACGGTAACCGCTGGAGACAGAGCTTCGATTAGACTTGAAGTGGCTCGACACGGAGTCTGCCGCGTAAACCGCGTCTTGGGAATAAGCCTGAAGTGGGCGTTGTTGGGCATCCAGGAACGTGAGTCCATAAACTGGCGAAGATCCTCTCGGTGTCAGTTTTTTATTGTGGAGCCGCTCGGACTGGTTGACTTGAATTCGGGTGGTGGACTTGGTGTTGGTGTATTCCTGAATGGGTACGAAACGTGATGATTCCCGGGTCCAGTATGGATGGCAATACTTTGTTACCGGTTTCGGTTTGGATGTTGTAGTGTCGGACATAGGAAAGACGCTCTGATACAAAGTAGCGTTTGTGGTCGATGAGGTAAAGCGGATTCGTCTTTGTTAATGTTTTTTTTGTTTTATTTATTTATTTATTTATTTGTGCGTTTGTTTTAATTCGATACCGGACCGGCGTAATCCCGGCGCGGGGTAAAAATCGTATTTCCGGCGGGGGGTCTTGCGGAATCTGTGGGTTTTGTGGATTTTTCGTGCCTGGTTGGTGATGTATAAAATAAACAAAAAAAAGTTTTGGTTTTTGTGCACCGAGTCGAAACAATCAACGACGACCTGTTCTTTTTTTTTTGTAAAAACCAAGAGGGCCGATGCAGACGTCGGTGCTACATAGTAGGTTGGCCAAAGACGATCCTGGAGGCTGGCTTGCCGTTTGTGAAGAGCAATTTGCCGCAAAATTCCGGGAAACACTGAAACATCCCCCCGACGGGCAACGACCGGCTCAGCCAGGTACACGGGCTCATGCCCCTGAAGATTGGGTGGCGGTCATGATCACGGATTCGGGGTACGCCATGCTCGACAAACAGAGCGTGGCGCCACCGTCTCTGGGCAGTGACGAGAGATATGAGAATGAGTTTACGGACGTGCCGGCTTCTCGGGTGGCTCTCTGGATGATGGGCCGCGACGAGTTTGGTCGGTCGACTTGTATTTGGTTGCATCACTTGTTGCCCTACTTTTACGTGGGGATCTCGCACTCGGATACAGAGTGGGCCAGGGTGCAGGCCCCCTTTTACGCACGTTCGCTTCGAAGTTACCTGGAATACAAGGCGCAACAAGAACCAAGTTGGAGGAAGCGTCCCCAGGTCCTCGAAGTGCGTGTGGTCAAGCGTCGCTGGTTCTACGGGTACCGTCCCGATCCCAGCGGGGACCGCCGGGCACCACGCTGGGCCTTGGACCCCAATGACGATGCCACCCACTGGGATGGAAGTACCACTCAGGCCTCGGATTGGTACCTCAAGGTGTGTGCAGGGGCACCGTTTCAGGTCAACAAGTTACGCAGCTGGGCCTCGGAGTGGTCGGAAAAAGTAGCTCAAACTCTCGACCAACACGAGCCAGGTCAAATACCACGGGCAAGTGCGTCAGATCGTCACAAATGGCGCGTACCTGTGATTCGTACCACATCTACGGTGATGGCCCCCGTGAGTCTAACGGTGTTTGAAGCCAATGTCGAGTTTTCACTCCGGTGCATGATCGATCGTGGCCTGGTGGGGTGCGGCTGGTGTGTGGTGCACCGGTCCATGGTAGGCAAGCTCGATTCGGGGATCCGACGGGACACCCAGGGCCGGTCTCGGTGTCAGGAATCCTACGTCATTGACGCAAGAATTTTCGAACGTGCCGAACGGGACCGGGACCGAGCTTTGAACCAGGGGCAGGATCCGCAAGAAGCCCTGCGACTCGGTCTGGTGGATGCGTCCCTCCGGTTTGTGGCACGAGAGGCGGACCTGCAGTGTTATGTAGATGGGAAAGGTGCTTATACTACCCATCCGGACCCCATGGAAGCCTGGTTTGAGGATCTGCGGCAGTCCACGGCCCCTCTCACCATTATGAGTTTCGATATCGAGTGTTGCAACCCATGGGGCTCGTTCCCGAAACCCGAAGAAGAAGAGAGTCAGGTGATTAACCTGGCGGCACGCATCTATCGCCTCGACCGGGTGGAAGCCTATGAAAGACAACAGCAAGAGGCGGCCGACGGCGATCCGAAGCGGTGTAAATGGCCGCCGCCTTTGGACGCGGTAGTCATGGGGATTGGTCAACGGGAACCCATGCATCAGGGCGGTATGGACGGGTACGGTGTAAGGAGTGTTAGTTTTAGTGACGAACAATCGTTTTTGTTGGCGTTTGCCGCTCAACTTCGCGTTTGGGACCCCGATATTATTGAGGGGTACAACTCGGTGGCCTTTGATATGGCCTATTTGCTGATCCGGGCCAAGACCCTGGGGATCGAACACGAGTTTTGGGAACTGGGCCGGTTGGTGGGATTTCGCAGCGAGCCGCGGGTCGAAGAGTTTGGCAACAAAGCCAAGGGCAAACGAAAAGAGTACCGGGCTCATTTGCATGGGCGGGTCCAGTTTGATCTGTTGCGGGTGTGTGTCGACGACATCGCCCTGAAACTGCGAAGTTATACCCTCAACAACGTCTCCTACCAGCTCCTGAACGAGGGGAAGAAAGACATGGACTACAAACTGATCCCCTCGTTTCACGCCAGGGGTCCCGATGGCAGACGCATCCTTGACGAGTACTGTGACGCCGATGCGGTGCTGCCCTTCAAGATCGAGCGGCACCAGTCGTACCTGATGCGGTACATCGAACTGGCCCGAGTCACTGGGGTCCCGATGCGTTTCCTGCTGGAAAAGGGCCAGCAGGTGCTGGTGTTTGCCCAGTTGTTGCGAAAGGGTCGGGAGCTCAACTATGTGATCCCCTGGCTGCCGGTGGTGGAGCCCGAACAGACCCTGACCGAGAGTCGAAAGAACAAGGCCTACGAGGGGGCCGTGGTGATCGATCCCAGTGTGGGGTTTTACACGATCCATCAGACGGGCCCGGTGGTGGTCAACGATTACAACAGCCTGTACCCGAGTTCCATGATCTCGCAGAACCTGGGCTACACGACCCATGTGACCGACCCTGTAGCCTCGGATCTGTGTCGGCAGCAGCACAAACAGTTACGTGATTCGCACGACTTGGATATGCAGGAACGCGAGGATCAATGGTACGATGGGGACCTGAAGGTGCGGAGTTACGAGACGCAGGGGGGGTGGAAGGTGGCCCCCGTCGACAGCGATAAACGCCTGGATCCGGTGTTTGTGCGTCAGGAGGTGCGCAAGAGCCTACTGGCCCAGATCCTGGAGGCCCTGTTGGCCGCACGTGGGGTCGCCAAGAAATTGATGAAACAGTACCCCAAGGGTTCCCCGCCCTACAAAGTGCAGGACGCCAGGCAGATGGCCCTGAAGGTCTGTGCCAACTCGGTGTATGGCTTCACTGGGGCCCCGGTGGGCCGGCAGCCGGACCTGGATGTCTCGGGTGCCACCACGGGCTATGGCCGAAAGGCCCTGTATTTTGCCCAACGGCTCTCGGAACAGCTGCTACCGGGAGACAACGAGGTGGTGTACGGGGACAGTGTCGTTGGAAACACACCGATTATCGTGCGTTACCCCGCCGTGAACACCACGCCGCATATGTTGCATATCAAAGACTTGTGTCCCCACACCGACGAGCGGTGGGAACAGAAACCAACCGGCAAGTACGAAGTCGACGCTTACCGGTTGGGGTGGGAGGTCTGGTCGGATAAAGGGTGGACTCCCATTAAGAGGTTGATTCGGCACCGAACCAATAAGCGAATCTATACGGTTGTCACCGAGAGGGGGTCGGTGAGCGTCACAGAAGATCACAGCTTATTGCGTCATGATGGGTCGATGGTACGACCCGCTGACCTAAGGTACGGCGACAGGCTCTTGCATGTGCAATACCTACCCGAAGAGCCTCGGGCGCAGATGGACAAAAAGAAAAGTGACGATGTGGATGGTGACGTCTACATGACGTTGCCCCAGGACGGCAACATAACCCACGCCTACAAATGGTGGTATTGGGAATCGCGGTTCGTAGGTCGTAGTGTTTCCAGAGGGGGAAACCTTTGGATCGACGATGATCCAGCTAAAAGCGAGACCGTCTGTTCAATTTCCTATGCGGATTGTGATGGCGGGTGGGGGTACAAGAGAAATCTATGGGTTTATGATCTGGAAACCGAGAACCATCACTTTGCGGCGGGAGAGGGCCACCTGGTGGTACACAACACCGACAGCGTGATGGTATGTGTGAAAGACGCCTGTACCCACGAAGCTTCCGAACCGGGGAAACCACTGAGTCAGGCGGCCATCGAAGCCGTGGCAAAGGCGTTCCAACGGGGCGCCCTGTTGGACGAAGCCATAAACTGCCGAGTACTGCCACCGATGCGAATCGAAACCGAAAAAGTGTACGCCCCCTTCTTGTTATTGGGCCGTAAAAAGTACCTGACCCTGATGTGGATGAAACCTGGTGGGCCTTTTGGCATCGATGCCAAGGGGATCGAGATGGTACGTCGAGACAACCCCCACATCGTGGGGTTGGCCTGTGCTGCCTTTGCCGATCTGTTGATGGGCAAGGGTCCCAAGCTCGAGGGCAAGAGTGACCAGGTGGTAGGGATCTGGCCCGATCTGGAGACCGCCAAACAGTTTTTAAGAGACGTGCACGCCCGCATGTTGGAAGACGACCTGCCGTTTGAGGCCTATGTGATTTCGGCCAAATACAGCAAACCAGCCGACGAGTACAAGACCATCCCACCTCATGTGGCCCTGGCCATGCGCATGCAACACCGTGACGAGGGGTCGGCACCAAAACTCGGCGACCGTGTGCCCTACGTGATTGTACGCCCAGAGTTCTCGGAACCCGTGAGGAACCACGAGAAGTCGGTGCTGTACAAGGACACACGTGGGGTAAAGGTGCGTGACTGTGCCGAAGATCCTCAATGGGCCTACCAGCACAAGATGCGAATCGACAACCAAGTGTATGCGGCGAAAAAGTTTGAACCGCCTTTCCTGCGGATGCTGGCGCCCATCCTCGCCAAGGACGAGCTGCAGTCCGGGGTCCCCAAAGACCCCCGGATGTGGACGCGGCAAAACTGGCGGCATCGGGACCATCCCGAAAAACTTGAAGAATGGATCCAAAAGAAACGACAGGCCAACGCCGAGGCCGTGGTGCACCAGGCCGTGTTTGCCGAGAATCACCGGTCTCGCAAGATTCAACGTACTACGCACCCAGACTGTGCCATTGAACGCGCCTTTAAACGGGCAGAGACAAGCGAGGCTGCAGAAGATGAGGTCGGTGATCCTCAGCAAGGCCTGTTAGAGGCCCTGGATATGCGTGGAGCCGAAGACCGTATGATGGAACTCTTGAACAACATCAGGAAACAAAGTAAGCAGAAAGTCGAGGACCGACTGGCAGCGTTACCGCCACCGCCGCCACCAGGTCAGCCACGACCCCAAAAGGGTCGGCAAACATCGATTACGCAATTTTTTGGAGCATAAATTTTTTTTTAAAAAAAACGTTTTTTTATTGACGGTTCCTCCCCTATACATTACAATTTTCGTTGTTTCTGTTCGAGTTGCTTAATGGCACGTCGTCTTTTCTCAATATCCCGTTGGTCTTTTTTGATCCCTCCTCGTTGTTTACTGATATCACGTTTGATGCGCTGTTGCTGGGATTGCCGTTTTTTCCTACCCTTTTGCGATTTATCGACCTGTCTTCGCAGCTTGCGTTCCCGGCGTTTTTCTCTCCAGGCACGCCAACGTTCCTTTAGGCTCTTTCCAGCGAATGCCCCAGAGTCCAGACTGGCTCTGGATTGTTTATAAGGCGGTTTGAATTTTTCGAGTTCTTGTTTGGCCGTTGCCTGTTTCACTCTTTGCCGGTTGATTTCCTGCCTGGTTTCGTGTATTCTGCGTCTGAGGGTCAAGTCGAGATCGTAATAGCGTTGCAGATTTTTGACTCCACGTTTTTTGGCTAACCGCCAGAGTTTACCGGTTCGGTTCAACCGCTTTTGGTACCAGCGCAGGCGTGCTCGTAGGTGCTTGAGTTCATAGGTGGCGATATCTAGATCCTTTTGCTGTTCTTGGATGTGATGGTCGATTTCCATGCCGGTAAGGGGGACCATTTCAGTGACGGCCTCGGCGGTACGCAGGATGTCCCCGATCATGCGGGTCTCCTCTACCGAAAACGGTAGTCTGGAGGCCACGGCGTGGGGGTAATGCCCGCGTGCCTGGAGTTTCTGAAGGAACCGGGCCTCTTCACGGGCAAAGTAGCCTTCCCCGAGTTCGGCACTGCGCATCTGCAGCGTCATCTGCTTTGCAAGTTTCGCCATCCGACGCAATTCTTCCGGCGATATCCGACGACGTTGGTGGAAACCCTGGATCAGACTCTCTCGTAAATGTTTGAGCCGGTTGATGTGGGCCGAGGCGGCCGCCCGCTGTTGTTTGTAAAACTCGTACAGTTCTATCAAATCGCTATCGCTGCGTGGTTCCCATGGCTCCCCTTTTTTTTTGAAAGTCCTTCCCACATGCAGGGCCGTTTCTTGAGCCGATCGTGCGAGTGGCGGTGGTGTTGGTGGCGACCGACCAATAGTGGCGGCCTTGCGCTGCCATTGATCCCAGTCGGCCTCACATCGGTCCAAGTAATTCGCCGTGTTGCTATCAATCATGTTGTTGTTGTTGTACACTGAAAAAGTTTATACAAGACTCGGAGAGACTCTTCAGGGTGTGTGCCAGCAAAAAAAAATATATACATATCGAAAAAAAACTAGACCGAAAAAAAAGTTTCAGTACAGGAGTTTTGATACTTTTTTTTTCAACATTCGGTATCGTCAATAGACCGGTTTGTTACGCTATGGATTTTAGTAACACACAGCAACAGCAACAGCACCCAACGGTCATTGTTCGTCGCCTCTTTTTTCTTCCATTCGATTCATCGGGAGAAAAAAAGAGAGATCCAAAAAAAACAGAAAAAAAAAGAATCTAGTAGATTGCAAGTAACCTGTAGCGGCAGATTCTGTCTGTGTAAGCAAACAAGAAAAGTCCTATTTGTGTACATACAGTAGCAGCAGTCGTGTCGACACACTGATCTACCTACAGTCTTTAGTAGTAACAACAAGCATACATACGAAATGGGAGGAACTATTTCATATATAGATACCGCCGTATTGCCTTTGGCTTTGATCGCCTGGGGATACAACATGTTTTGGTCGGAAAGCTGGACCCATACCGTGTCTAGGTATAAATACGCCAAATGGAGAGAGTACTTGAACAGTTGGATTGGTCTACCAGGCTGGTTCTGGATGCCCTTCCTTGCGATCATGGTAGGTTTGGCCGGTAGTGGAGCTTTCTTGTACCTTCGCAACCACTTTGCCACTCACGCCAACAACACCAACCGATTGGCCATCTGGGGACTCTTCTTCCCCAACGTTTTCTTCTTCCAGTTCTGGACTCCACTCATGCTCTGGGGACCCATGTACTGGTGGGGTGCCGCCTTGGACTCGCTGTTCATCTTTGGTACTGGGTTAGCCATTGTGATCCTGATGGGTATCGAAGGCAGCTACTTGCCGATGGGGCTCTGGATCGGCTACACCTTCTGTGCGGGGGTGGTCATGATCGCCACTTTAGTATTCTGGTGGTATGGAAACGAAGTGGCAGTCGCCATGGAACGATGGGCTTCAAAACTTACAGGACCCATCGCCCGACTCGGTCACGGTTGGAGTGTGGGAGGAGGAGAGGGAACTCCTGGGCGAGGTATCATCCCACCCGGGATCTTGGGTCCCCACCCTGAGCCCGGGTTCGGCGCACCTCCTGAACCCGGCTACGAACAGTTGGGAGGGAATCGGTTTCCAGCTTCGTACGCTGGGCGCAGCGCTCGGGCCAGCGGCGGGTATTACTAGATACCTTTAAACCCAAAAAAAACACCAAACACGCAGGAAGGTCCCAACGAAAGTCAGAACCCAGCCTTCCGCGAGTCGATGCTAGAAACTCGATTCAACAACAACAACAACAACAACTTTTTCCCTTTACGACGGTCAGTCTCCCATTTTTACGTACCCCCAACCCAAAAACAAAACCACCACCCGCCAGCAACACGAGCCTGAATTTACGCATTTTTTTCCAGAGAGGCTGATCGTTCCTTTCTTTTGTGACACCCAATTCCTCTTCTTGCTTTTTTCGATCGGCTTGTGTTGCTTTCCAGAAATCAACGGGTTTTGAGAAAAAAAAAGAACGCTTTTTATTTAAATTTTCTTCAACCATGTAATTAAAGAAAAAATTATTTCCCACATTAAAAACTGTCGAATTGCAGAGAGTTTTGAAAGGCAAAAAAAACACGAATAACATCTGTCGTCAACAACAACAACAACAACGAAAGAAAAAAAAATATCAGTATGGGAGACTTTCTGACCGACCTCGATGCTGATGAGGGGGCCACCACTACTGTGGAGGTGCCTACGACACCTAAAACAACGAAAAAACGGGCGCGACCTAGCCGCAAAGGCACACGATCAAAACAGCAACCGACGGCACGCTTACGTGAATCGGCACGGAAACGTCGCAAGACCGATGCAGACTCTGAAGCGCAGCCAGCGGTGGTTTCGGTGGGGTTGCCAGAACCCACCGATATCTCGACTCGAATCGAGACCGAAGCTATACCTCCGGTTTCTCTAGACCTGACCGCAAAGATCACCCAAGCCAAGGTCCCCGAAGGGACTACCAAATCAAAACCCAAATCCAAACCTAAACCTAAAACAAAAGCAAGAACGAGAACAAAAGCAAAATCGAAAACTAACGAAACAGGCAAAGAGAAAAGGAAACGTAAGAAAACGAAAGAGGTCCAACGGACCTCTCGGAGTCCAAAGGGCTCCACAAGTGCTGGTTCGGTTCCTGGGATCGCTGCGGTTGTGGGTCACGCCAACAAACAACTGGTCGGACTAGACCCCAAACAGCCCAAGGTACCTCGGGCCTCGGAAACCGTGATGGCGCTTCGTGATGCTGTACGGACCCTGGTTCCCTCGGATACGGCTCGCAGAATCCAAAGCGTGCACAACGTTTCCTACCTGAGTGTGGATCCTACGCGCGAGGAGGAAAAATCAACCTTGGCTTCCATGGCCAGCGAAGGAGTTTCACTCGACAGTGACGTAGTGATTCAATCACCAACCGAGGATCAAGAGCCGCCCAGGAAAAAAAGGAAACGCCGCGGTTCAGCTCGCCCAGAGCTGGTCCATCGTTTAGACCAGGTACCGCGTCCCGAGACCTTGGAAAGTCGTGTGCCTACCGAGGCTGAAGCCGAAGCCGGACACCTTCCCCTGGCCAGAGAGACCGGAAAACATCCGGGTGAAATCAAAACCGCTGCTCCTGGGGTCGCGATTCCTGTACCAGGGGACCGAGCCTCGGGACTGCGTAAGAAACTCGATGCTTCCTGCCTGTCCCGTTCTGGAGACACACAAATAGCAACTGCCGACACTACTACTACTACTACTACTACTACTACTACTAGCAGTAGCAGTAGTTGTATTGCTGATGAAACGGTGTGGGAAACCGAGTCTTCGACTCAGGTGGCGGGACAGCTCGATCACCGCCGTCTGAGTCCTGCCAGTGTGGATAACGGAGGCAGTGTGCGCCCTCTTTCTGAACTGGTCACTATGTTCTCCGACCAGGAACGTCTCGGAGACAGTGACGCGAGGGGGCAATTGTTGCGTCACATGTCTGGTCTGGTGGAACGGCAATTACTTGAAGTGGATTATGCCGCCAAACGGGTACGAGAAGGAACAGAAGATAGCGACGAATCTGCCGAACCCGATGCCTCAGTAGCAGCAGCAGCAGCAGCATCTGTTTTTGTACGAAACACAAAAAAGGACGCCACCAAGACCTTGGTCCTCGACGCTGACGAACAGGAAATCTTGGACGTTATGTGTAACAGTAGTAGTAGTAGCGGCAGCAGCCAGGCTGATTCAACAGCAGCGTCACCGATATCCAATAAAGAGAAACAGGCTTCGTTACAAGCGGCGATGCCTAACGTGGGGCTTGGACTATATCTGGACACACCTCTAGACGAAGCCGAGGTGGCTGTGGCGATCGGTGCTTCTTTGCCAGAAGCCCTTGTGTATTTCATGTCGTTTGACGATTCGGTGCGGGCCATGGAACGCGTGTATCAGTCGGTGGTCCGGCTGGCGTCGCTTCCCAACCGAATGGAAATTCTTCGGAGTGTACGCCGGCCTCACGATCTGACCGACCGGGATCACGTGGCTATGGTACAACGGCTGCGGGACTACGAGACCGAGCTTGGCCAGAAATGGAATCAGGTGGACAAATCCGAATCCGAATCCGAACAGAACCATAAGCTGTGGGTGCAGCTCAGCTCGGTGCGTGTGTTGTTGGCGGTGATGACCGGCCAATTGGACGGCCAACGCCTGAACACGGTTCGCACCTTGGTGGCCATGGAAGAAAATCTGATGAATGGGCTCTACCGAGAGCCGGTGATGCGGTGCTTCTCGAAATCAGCTGCTTCGGAAGATCCCAGCGGAATGGGGTGGTCCGACCACGATATTCTGCGGGCGATTCAATCCAGCCTACTACAGCAAGACTCCGCCTCAGAAACCAGCAGCACCAGCACGGCCAAGAGGTCCGAAGCACCTCTCTCGTCTATAAACTCTCCCACCAACCCTAGCGGTGGTCTGGTATTGCCGGATCTGGGGGAACCTGCCACCAAAGCCTACTGTGCCGATTTTCTACGAGCACCCGACCCCAGTCGGTCTTTAGAACGCCCCTGTGTTCGAGGCGAACGCGCCTGTATGGCTTGGATTCTGTCGGCGCACACGGCTTGGCCGGCCACCGGAGGTCTGAACCGAGCCTCCCACGCTTTTGTGATGCGTGAGTTTTACCCCCCGGATCGCTGGCAACGCATCCAGCAGGATCGAACCTTACCGAAACAGCGCGGTATGTGCCTGCTGTGCTCACGGTTCATGGCTAAATTCTACTCGATCCAGTTGCGGTTGCTGGGAACACGAGCCGTGACGAATCTGCAAGGGACCTCTCCTTCTCAGCAACGGTGGCGTGGGTGTCTACTGGGACAGAATCACAGCAACGCCATCGAACCGGAACACGGTTACACCCAGGCCGACCTTTTGCCTATCTGGAAACCCACCAACGGCCCCTGGACCGGGATTGTACAGCCCATGGTGGCGTTTCGTGCCAACAGCTATATCTCTGGGGAGTGCGTTCCCCCCATCGATCTAAGCAAACCGCAGCAGAAACTCGAAACCGCCCTGGCTACTACCACGCCCGACACGAATGGAGAAAGCAGCAGCACTAGTTCACGCCCACGCACAGTTCCTTGCTTCTACGAGCGAACTAGTGCGGATTTTCCTTAACGCGCCTCAGCAAAATGGGACCGGTGGCGTTCCGGGCGGTCCTGGAACAGGGGGAGACGGGGGTCGCGACCGGGTCGCGACGGGCTGACGATCTGCTTTTTGGG
>Ga0307440_1001170_pt1 | contig 12872 bp, 12 predicted proteins | sample SalMarWE160410MG_FD_202150 | JGI IMG/M metagenome (GOLD analysis project Ga0307440, IMG submission 202150) | Salt marsh sediment microbial communities from the Plum Island Ecosystem LTER, Massachusetts, United States - WE1604-10 | ecosystem: Environmental > Aquatic > Marine > Intertidal zone >... | reverse complement strand
CCGGAAGGCAACCGTTGGGAGAATCCATCGGCATCGAGCGAAGAAAGGCGATGTGGGGCAGTCCCCCGTCACTGCGATAGGCGTGCTCAATGATCCCGAGGAGGGCATGTTCAGGTATGCCCGGGCGGACCTCGTTCTTGAGCGTCTCGATCGTCCGGTCGGTGAGCGCCGCTGCCTTGCGCAGCCAGTCGATCTCCTCCTTCGATTTAATCGTCCGCAGCGCCGCGAACTCCCGAGTGAGCTCCACGAGGAACAGTTCGGGGAGCAGGCGGCGCAGGGTCCGCTCATGCTGATAGGGCATCCCCATCGCGAAGGTGGAGTTGATTCCCACGAGGCCGATGCGGGCCTGCTCGAGCCCGATCCACCGAATACGTGCAGCTACCGTCTCGGCAGGATCATAGCCGCCCCATTCGATGAAGGGAATCTCGCTCACCTGTTTGGCATTGGGAACGTGGTTCGTGAGTCCGGTGTAGAGCGCCGCCTCGATGCTCTCATCGCGCGGCGCGACGAGATAGCAATGATGGAGATCGAGGTGGTTCGACAGCCAAAAGACGTTTGCTTCGTTGTGGCGGTTCATGCCGGAGTTGCCGAAGAGCAGCAAAGCATCGACCTCGTGCGCTTCCATGAGCTCTCGAGCAAGACCCCAACGCCGCTCCATCTCGGCGGGGGAAAACCTGTCCCACATCGTCCTACTCCCTGACTTCCAGCTTCTCCGCCATCCAGTCGCCGGCGAGCGGTCGGTACTTGTAGGGAATATTGTTGCAGACATGGTTGCCTTCCGGGTACATGACGAGCTCAGCCGTAGGCGCCTCTCGGGCAACCTGCTCCGCCTGCTGGTAGGGGACGAGACGGTCCAGCTTGCCGAAGATGATGAGGAAGGGCTGTGTGATCCGCTCGGCAACCCCCGTGAGGGTCATCCGGTTGGCGACCGCCTGGGCCTCTTCCACGCTTTTTGCACCTGAGTGATGGACGAAGGTCTCCTGGGAGATAGCCGGGCGCTCGGCGAAGAACTTTCCGAAGGTGTGGGGGCCGCCGATCGCGCAAACAGCCTTGATCCGCGGCTCGAACGCGGCGGTTCGCGGAGCGTAATATCCACCGAGGGATACTCCCGCCGCGCCGACTCGCTCGAGATCGATGTCGTTGCGGCCCGCAAGTTGATCGAGCACTGCTGCGGGTGCCACCTCGTAGTTCGGATGGATGCTCGTGAAGTATCCGGTTTCGCCCTGTCCCGGTCCATCGAGAGAGAGAGTCGCCATCCCCCGCGCAAGGAAGACGTTCTCCCAGTTGAAGAACTCCTCCTTCGTCGAATCAAGCCCCGGAAACAGAAAGACGAGCGGAGGCTTCTTTGCCCCCACAGGCCGCCTGAGGTTTCCGACCATCGTCCCGCCCTCGAAGGGCACCTCGATCCTCTCGGCGGTCGAGTCAAGCAGACGGTGCGCTTCGCGAAGGGCCGCCACCGATCGGTCGGCCGCCGATCGGTATTTATCCATGTCGACCATCCACACGAACTTCGCGAAATGATAGCTCAGGGCCGCCCGTACCCAGGCCTCACCGGCGGTGAGCTTTCGCCCGTTGTCTTCGGCCTCCTTCGCCAGCGACGCATGGAGGTCCCCGCTCTCGCACCAGGCATCCAACCAGTCGTCCCATCGTTCGAGTCCGGAGGTCACGCGAACGAAGTCGTTGTAGTCCACCCCCTGCGAGGTGAATCGCGGCGCCCAATGCGCCATCGCGGATTCGATTTTCCTATCTGGCATTCTCAACTACCTCCTCCAGGCTGCTGCCAAGATCCTTGAGCATGACCATCGCGGCGTTGCGACCGGGCGCCCCCGAGACCGATCCTCCGGGGTGGGTCGTCGAGCCGGTTTGATAGAGCCCCTCGATGGGCATCTTGTGTCCGGCCCAGCCGACCGCCGGGCGCAGCGGCCCCGATTGAGGGCCTCCTTGATCGCCCCCGTGACACGATCCGTGCCAGTTGTGTTCGTTGAATCGTTCGAGCCCGAGCGGACTTTCGATGACGCGGGCCAAGATGGTCTCGTCCGTCAGGTTCGGCGCATATCGTCGTAGATGCTCGAGGTTCGCTCGGGAGACCTCTTCCTCGATCTCATCCCACTGCTCGCTGCCCTCAGCAAGCTCGTAGGGCTGGAACCCGACGATCTTGAGGGTGTGCTTTCCCTTCGGCGCCCGTGACGGATCGCCGACGGTCTGACACAGCACGAGCAGAACCGGGTCGTCGGTGTCGACGGCACCGCGGGCGAACTGCGGCCCGATCCGGAGCATTCGTTCCACAGAGCCGGGAGTACCGGAGGCGAGAGTCTCGAGCGCGGCGCCGTCGGCCGAAAAGCGCGGGGGCTCGCTCGTTGCGTAGTGAGTGACGAACATCGACACCCCGGGCCTCCAGGTCTCCACGCCGAAGCGGAAGCTTTCGTCCCAGGCCTCGGCCGGCGCCATGTCGATGAGGTGCTTGATGTGGATCGTCGAAAGCACCGCCTTGCGAGCGTAGTGACGCTTACCGTACTCGGTTTCGACGCCGACGCACTTTCCCCGCTCGAGGATGAGCCGGGTTACCCGTCGTCCGGTCAGGATCGTGCCCCCGCAGCTCTCGATGAGCCGCGCCAGGGATTGAGGCAACGATCCCGACCCGCCGCGCGGCAGGGTCCAGCTGTGACGCTGCCTGCCGAAAACGAGGGAATAGGCGAGCGGGCCCGTCCCGGGATTGTCGACGGGGTGCATCGTCATGAAGGCCATCCACATAAGGAAGGCGCGAGTGTGCGGGTCCTCGAAGTTGTCCTCGATGATCTGCCACGCGCTCATGGCTTGTCGGCGGAGCCACTTCCCCTTCTGAGGATGGCCGGCGAGGAGCTCTGCCAGTGAGGGGCCCCAGCCAATTGGGGTATAGCGATACCTTCCAAAAAGCGGAGCCACCTCTTCGTAATCGGCAAGGAGCTTCCGATAGGCTTCACCGTCTCGAGGGGAGAACTTTGAAAACTCCTCGACGGTGTGATCGAGATCGCGCCACTGGGTGAGCGAGGTTCCGTCGGGAAAGGGAATGTGGACTACCGGATCGGGGTGGAGGTACTCGAGACCGTAGTCGCCGAGATGAAGCTCGTCGTTTCGAAGAAGGGGGCTGCTCTGGATGAGGTTGTGCGCAGTAGAGCACGCGTCGTGGCGGAACCCCGGCAGCGTGAGCGCCTCGGTGTTGGTATCACCACCCACCTCCGGCCTCGACTCGAGGATGAGGCAGCGAAATCCTGCCTTGGAGAGATAGGCGGCAGCCACGAGGCTGTTGTGCCCCGCCCCGGCAACGACGACGTCGTAATCGCTGTTCATCGCTGGTACCCCCTCATTGTTCGATTCCGAGCAGCCGAGCGGCGTTTCCACCGAGGACTGCACCTTCCTCGGCCTCCGGCAGCTTCAGCTCACGCACTTCGGCTACAGCCCGGTAAGTTCCCATATCGAAAGGATAGTCCGACCCGACGACCACGTGTTCCGCTCCGACGTAGTCGATAAGCTGCCGTAGGAGATCGGGATCGTGGGTGACGGTGTCGTAGTAGAAGCGCTGCATAGACTCGTCGACCGATCCCTCGAGACGTGCCCGCGCCTGCGGCTGAAAGCCCGCCGAATGACGGAGCCTTCCCCGCAGCGCGAGGAGGCCGCCGCCGCCGTGCGATAGGAGCACCTTCAGCCCCGGGAATCGCTCGAGCACTCCGGACATGATCATGTGCGCTCCGGTTACCGTCGTTTCCATCGGGTTGCCGACCGTGTTCCAGAGGTAGTAGTCGTTGAACGCCGCGAGGTCGAATCCACGGGTTGTCGGGTGGATGAAGACGAAGGCACCTTCGGCCTCGATCGCCTCCCACACCGGGAGGAAACGGTCGTCTCCGAGGTAAACACCCTGGACGCTCGCCGACATCTCAACTCCCCGGATTCCGGGCAGCTTCATCAGCGCAGGGAGCTCCTTCGCAGCAAGCTCCGGATCCTGCATCGGCAGCGCTCCGAGCGCACTCAGACGACCCGGCTGGGCCAACGTCATGTTCGACAACCCTTCGTTTTCGAGTCGACAGACATCTATGGCTTCGGCTGAATCGAGAGCGTTCGGAAGGAGGTTTACCCAGGGGCAGACGACGACGTGGTCGGTCATCATCGTGTCGGCTTCGTCGAGCATTTGATCGACCCTCACGAACTCCCTGATCGCCGACCTTACCACTCTTCCGCCCAGCTCGACGATTTGCGTATCTCCCTCCCAACGCACCGATGGCCTCCACGGCTGTTCTCCACCCCCGTGCGGTCCCGTCCCCGTGACCGCCTCGCGCGTCATCTCCGGAACGATTACGTGCCAATGAGTGTCGACGGTCACGTGCTGCCTCCCATGCGAGGAAGAATGATGATCAAAGCCCCCACGACGACGAACGCGGAACCGGCGAGGACCCCCATGGTAACCCGCTCCACTTTGCGGCCGGCAATTGGCCGGGCGAGTATCATCACGGTCGGCACCGAGAGAAGCGCCAGGCTCAGAACGATCGTCACCTCGGTCAGCGAGAGGGCGTACCAACGCGTCCAGGTCGCAAACCCGGCCAAGACCCCCGCGAGGATCTTCAGCAGCACCGCCTTCGAGCCGAGCAGGTGGGTGAAGACCTTCCGGCCTCTCGCGAGAAGGACGACACCAAAAGCAACCGTGGCGGCGAAGATACCGATCGTGACCCCGACCAGCGGCGCATCGGCGACGTCAAGCCCGGCCCGGATGAAAATGGGGCTCAGCGCCCAAGCCATCGCGGCTCCGATCCCGTAGAGCGAAGAGAGGCGCGATCGATTTCGGACCCGGCCTTCCACAGGCGAATTCCTCCCTCCCGATTCCCTACGCAGGCGATCCAGATGGACCAACGTCACCCCGCCCACGATGGAAACCATTCCAATGAGCGGCAGTACCCCAGGCAGCTCACCGAGCGTTAGAACAGCGAGGATGGTACCGAAGAGAGGAGTCGAAGCGAGAAGCGGACTCGTGCGGGCGGCCCCGATCACCTTCTGACTCTGATTCAGGAGAGTCCATCCGCCAAGGAAATGAACGACTCCGGACAACGCGAAGTAGCCGTAGCCGGCGGGCGGGATCGTCGTGAGCCGTCCGAGCTCGCCGGTGGCCAGGACAAACAGGAACAGCACCATGAAGCTGACGAGAAGCTGTATGAAGGTTGATTCGAAGACATCGAGCTCGAGCAGACTGGCGCGATTGACGGACTGGAACAGTCCGAAGGTCAGCGCCGCGACCACGGCCCACACGACTCCGCTCAACGCTCTCCCGACCTTCCGTGTCCGCGTTCGGCTATGTCCTCGGTCTGTTGCGTCTCCCGTGCATCGTCTTCACGGCTCTCGCGCACGGTGCCGCCAAGATAGAGGTCGGCGATTTCGGGGTGACCGAGCACCTCTTTTGCGCCTCCGCTCAGGCGGACACGTCCACTTTCGAGCACAACCCCGTAGTCGGCAACACCCAGCCCAAGACGCACGTTCTGCTCTACGAGGACGATCGTGCGTCCATGGTCGCGCATGCGGGTGATGAGATCCCACACCATCGAGAGGCTCTTGGGATCGAGTCCCAACGAAGGTTCGTCGAGAAGAACTACCACCGGGTCGAGCATGAGGCTGCGGGCGAACTCCACCGCGCGACGTTGGCCGCCGGAGAGGTTACCTGCCTTGTCGGTGCCTCGCTCCCGCACGATCGGGATCGCGTCCTCGACATAGTGGAGGCGCTCGCGAACGAGCCTTCGGTGGGCTCGGATGATGTAAGCTCCCATGAGAACGTTCTCGCGAACCGTGAGGCTCGGAAAGAGAGCGTGCTGCTGGGGAACCTGAACGACTCCCTTGCTGAGAATCTGGCCCGCAGACAACCCTCCGATCTGCTCCCCGTCGAGAGTGATCGTCCCTTCCATCGGTTCGACGACTCCGCTCAATGTCTTGAGAAGGGTCGACTTGCCCGCCCCGTTCGGTCCGACGATGCAGGTGATGGAGCCGCGTTGGGCGACCATCTCAATGCCCTGGAGCACTCGGGCGCCGTGGTATCCGGCGACCACACTCCGAAGCTCGAGAAGGGTACCCATCACGCCTCCTTCCGCTCGGCCGGTTTCGCCCAGTCTTCGCCGAGGTAGGCGTCGAGTACCACCGGATCGCTCTGGATCATGTCAGGGTGTCCCTGGGCGATGACCTTCCCCCGCGCCATCACCAGAATCGGATCGCAGGTCTGCAGTACCACCGGCATGTTGTGCTCGACGATGAGAAAGGTGAGTCCTTGACGGTTGAGCTCCCGAATGAGCCAGGAGATGCGCTCGATCAGACCGGGATTGATACCACCCATCGGTTCGTCGAGGAGAATGAGCCGGGGTTCGAGCATGAGGATTTGGGCAAGCTCGACGAGCTTCTGTTGTCCGAACGAGAGCTTCTGCGCCTTCTGCTCCGCAAAGTGAGCCATGCCGACGAAGTCGAGCAACTCCTCTGCGCGCTTCCCCTCGCGCCCGGTGACCGAGTCGGCCGCGAGGTTGTCCCATCGGAACTGCCGGAGCGGTGCGACTACATTCTCGACCACGGTCATCTCGGGAAACAATCGAGTGGTTTGGAACGTGCGGCCGAGCCCCTGGTAGGCCCGTTGCCAGGGCGGCAGGCGATCGATTCTCCGATCGGCGAGGTTGATCTTGCCCGCGTCCGCGCGGAACATGCCGGTGATCATGTTGAAGACCGTCGTCTTTCCGGATCCGTTCGGGCCAATCAAACCGGTGATCGTTCCCTCGTTCACTCCGAACGAACAGCCGTCAACGGCGGTCAACCCTCCGAAGCGCTTGACCAGGCCGTCAACCTGAAGGAGCGGACCCGTAATGGGTTCCGGAGGGCGTTCAAGGATGCGAACCGCTGCCCTATGGTTGTCGGAGCTCGATCGCCGCTCGAAAGCAACCGTCTGCGCATGGCGGCGCTCCCACCACTCGCGCAGTGTCGGAAGTATGCCGCGCGGAAGAAACATGACCACCGCGCCGAGAACGATACCGAAGACGAAGAGGTGTACGCCTTGGGCCGAGGCGACCCCATTTGTGATCTCGTTCATCGGAACGACGAGGAATGCCCCGAGCACAGGTCCCCAGATCGTTCCTCGCCCGCCGACCAGACAGGCGAGCACGATTTGCACGCTGACCAGGATGTTGAACATCCCGAGAGGATCGATGAAGCTCAGGAAGTAGGCGTACACGCCGCCGGCGACACCGATGAGCGTTCCGCTCGCCACCGTGGCGAGTATTTTGTAGATCGGAGTACGAACGCCGATCGCCGCGGCCTTGTCCTCGTCCTCGCGGATCGCAATCAACCCCATACCGAACTTGGTTCGACGGGTCCACCACGAGAGGACGATCGAGACAACCATGATCAGAAACAGCAGGTAGTAAAAGGGCATATTCCCTATGGCCTCGCTCCACGGCGGAAGAGGGAGGGTGATACCTGCCGAGCCTCCTGTCAAGCCGGCGAAATTCAACCCGAGCGCCTGCATCAAGAAGAGGAACGCGATGGTTATGATGACGTATGCATGCTCTCTTGCCCGCGTAATCGTCGAGCCGAGGATGACGGCCGTGAGGCCGGCCGCGACACCGCCGAGCGGCGCGAAGACCAGCGGTGACACGTGAAAATGCATCGAGAGGATCCCGACGGTGTACGCGCCAATACCGAGAAATGCACTCTGTCCGAGGGAAACATATCCGGTAAAACCGGCAATGACGTTCCAGCCGAGCGACATCGTGGCAAGCAGGAAAATCAGGATCAACACCGTTTGGAAGTACTGCGCTCCCGGTGCGAGAATCGGGAAGATCACAAGGAGAAGGGCACCGAGACCCAACAATCCCCAACGGATGGTCTTTGGCGAAACCTTCATGCCACTACATCCTGTCGAGCCTTGAATCCCATGATCCCCTGCGGACGAATGAGAAGGACGACGAGTATCACGATGTAGTACACGACGACCGCCCACTGATTGGAGACGTAGGTCGAGGTGAGCGTTTCCGCCACCCCCAGAGCAAGTGCTCCGATGACCGCGCCGGGCAGGCTGCCCATTCCACCGAGCACGATGATTCCCAGGAGCCGAGAGACCCAGAGATACAACGACGCGGGGAAGACCGAGTAGAGCACCGACATGATCGATCCGCCCGCCCCGGTCGTCGCCGTTCCGATGGCAAAGGTCAGAGCAGCCACGGTTTTGATATCGATGCCGACAAGCTGCGCTCCCTGGGGGTTCTCCGAAGAGCTTCGGATTGCGCGTCCTGCCCAGGTCTTCGATAGAAGTAGGTACAGGGCGACGAGAACGACTACGGCTGCGCCGCATCCATAGACCTGTGCCTTCGGCAGATCGAAGGGTCCGATATTGAAGGACTGATTGAAGTAGCTCGGTGTTACCGAACGAAAGACGTTTTTCCAGGTCATTCCCATGGCGCCTTCGATGGCGATTGCCAGGGCAAAAGTGAGAACGACCGACATCGAGACGGGGGCACTGCGGATACGGGATATCGTCAAACGATAGGTCCCCCACCCTACGAAGAACATTACCGGAGTCGTGATCAGGATAGCGAGCAGCGGGTCGATGTGCAGCCTCGACCAAATTTCGAAGGTCAATAAAGCCGCAAACACCAGGAACGCTGCGTGGGTCACATTCACGATTTCCATCACCCCGAAGATCAAGGTGAGCCCCGACGCAAACAGGGCATAGACTCCCCCGATCAACAGGCCCAACAGAATCGTCTGAACTAGTTGGATCATCCTGGACGCTTCTCCTCACAGCTCCCGGCTTCGGCTTTCCGGGAGGACTCGAGATAGGGTGCAGCCCCGCGACTGCACCCTGCACTTCTAGACGCCTACTGCCAATTCGGTTTTGGGAAGACGATCTGATTGCTGGTCGATAGATCCTTCGGGAAGACAATCTGCGAGGCACCGTTCTGCCACTGCGCAAGGAGGAAGGCCTCCTGAGGTCGGCCTGCCTGGTCCCATGAGAGCTTACCCTCTACCGTGTTGACCGTATGAGCATGAAGCCAGTCTTTGATCTTGTTCTGATCGGTCGAACCCACTGCCTTCACCGCAGCTTCCAGCGCCTGAGCCGTGCCGAACGCGTCAGCCGCGTCCTCCGGCGGAAGCTCTCCGAACTTCTCCTTGTAGGTGGAGACAAACTCTTTGTTGTCAGGGGTGTTGGCTTGCGGGCTCCAGCTCACTGCGTAGAAGATGCCCTGAGTATTCTTGACGCCGATGCCGCTTGAGAACTGCTGGCTCTCGGAGGGTGCGGAGGTCTCGAAGAGAACCTTGGGGTTGTAGTTGATCTTCTGCATCGAGCGGATGAGGCTGACACCGTCCTGGAACACCGCCCCTTCGGCCACGAGATCTGCACCGCTCGCCTTGATAGCGGCGGCTATCGTGTCGAAGTTCGTGGTCGTCGTGGGATAGGTCGTCTGATAGACGGTCTTTATCCCGCCGGCCTCGAGCTTGGCGCGAATACCTTCGATTACCGGTTTCGTGAATGGATCGTCTCGGGTAGGATAGGCAGCCGTCTTCGGTCGTTCGTTCGCCGGAAGCGAAAGGACCCATTTCGAGAACAGATCGGCCTGGTGAACTGCTGGAGCTGGCTGAGCAAAGAAAAGGTACTTGAACCCACGCGTGAAGATCTTTGGAGCTCCACCCGCCGGCTCCACGTAGACCATATGGTGCTTTTCGGCGACTGCCGACGCGGGGAAGTTCAACAGCGAGGAGAAGGTCCCGAGCAGAAGATCGACCTTGTCCTGTGTGATCAGGCGGTTGTAGTCCGACACGATCGTGCTCTGGCTGCTCGCGTCGTCGAGTATGTTGAGCTTGACCTGTCGACCGAGAAGTCCGCCGTTCTTGTTGAGCAGCTCAGCCCATACCTCGTAGCCGCGCTTGGCGGAACCGCCGGGCTGTGAAAGGTCGCCGGTGAGCGGAAGGGAGATACCGACCGTAATCGGTCCCTTGGATTGGGAGCCACCCTGTTGCTGCCCCCCCGCGAAAACGAGCCCTGTCGCGACAACTGCGACAATGGCACACAAAACAACGATCCTTTTGAACATCTTTCCCTCCTGTGGGTATTGTGATCTCTTTAAAGGATCAGGCCGGTTCCAACGAATCGGTCAACAATTGATTTGCCGATCAAAGGACTCGTTCCCTTCGGAGACAATTGTCCTCCGGCGATCGCCTTTCCACGGCGTCGCCACTCGCGCTGCGTCGCAATGTCATGCCGTCAAATCACCGATCTCAATGTGGTGGAAGTGGCAGTCCGGTTGGCGTTGCGGCAGTCGCCGCGATTTAGAGTGATGTGGGAAACGCTGCCGGAATGCTCGGCCATTGAAGCTGCAAACGGTGAGCTCGACAGGTTGAACGAGGAGGAGTTGAGCGAATGCGGGGAGGATGAAGCCGGCGGCCTGCGGATCGCGCGCCTTTCGATGGGAGCTTTCCGAGAAGAAAACCCCATTTCGTGTTGCACGCAGTGCCGTTGACACCGGCTGAACAGGTCCTTTTTCATAATGCACATTCTTACATCCACCGATTGGTCCGGTGGTATGATGTCTTGGCCATTATATCATGACTATTTTAGTTGTCAATGTTTTTTTTGTTTCCGAGAAGATCAACTGTTGATCAAAACCCTTTTCGGTCTGATAATCGAAACACGACTTCGAGGAGTGTGGTATGTATTTTGCGTTACTATACGACTACGTCGAGAATATTATCGAACGGCGCACGCCGTTCCGCGACGAGCATCTGAAGCACGCTCAGGCGGCGACGCAACGAGGTGAGCTGATGCTCGGGGGTGCATTCAGCGACGTCCCCGACGGTGCAATACTCGTCTTTCGCGCGGCGACTCAGTCGGTTGTCGAGGAGTTTGCGAAACAGGACCCTTACGTGTTGAACGGCCTCGTGCCGAAGTGGCGCGTCCGACCTTGGAACGTCGTAGTCGGCACCGCCTACCGGCCGCAATAGACACATCATCATGAAACGGGGGCCGACCGCAATGAGACGCCCCCGCAGTCAGTACAAAAAAGCGCCCGCCTTCCGGCGGGCACAGGACAGAAGGCGGGCGCGGCACGTTCGGCCCCTGCGAATGCCGGGGGCGGTATTCCTCTCTATACTCCAGCCTGTGACAGCGCTCCACGCAGAGATTTCACGAACGCCTCGCTGCTCAGCGTTGCCCCGGAGACCAGACTTATGTTGGCACCTTGCTGCTGCACCGCCTCTTTGACAAGGTAGGGCATCGCAACACTGTTGATGTATCGGGACGTTCCGTTGTCGTTCGGGTGCTTCAGAACGACAACCTTTTTCACTTTGCCGTTTCGAACCTCCGCCTGGACCTTCACGTAGCCGTAGTATGCATTCTCGGTCGGCCCAGTAAACAAACCTGAAGGACCGGAGCTCGAGGCACTCACCTGTACGGCAGGTGCGGATGAACTGTTTGCAGAGGAACGGCGAGCGGTCGTCGCCTGGCTCGATGAGGCCATAATCGCACTCTGCGTCTGTTTGATTACGTAGGTGACGGCCCCTGCGGCAAGACCGCCGACGAGTACCGTACTCACGATGATTCTTCGTGCTTTTCCTTTCACAACTCTCCTCGCTTCATTTTGTATGGAGTTTGAGAGCCACCACGCGGTCTCTCTCTTGATGTCGTCTGTAGGTTACGGGTGCAAAATGAAAAGCGAGTGAAGTTGACGAAAAAGCGGCGAATTATGAGAAAATGACGCTACGCGGTGGACGCCCGCCGGCACCCGAGGTCTAGTGCTTCATGAGCGCGAAATGCAGACCGAGCACGAACAACCAGCTCGACGACGTGAGGTAGAAGAGGCGCTCGACGAGGCCGAAAATGAACCTGAGCGAACGCATACGGGTCAGGAGCAGCACGACTCCAAGGACGACGACGGCGAGCTCCAACATTCTGAGCGTCGAGTAGACGCTCGCCCAGGTCACCCGCTCGTAAACGCGCCCGAACACGGGCGTCAGCACGATCGCGGCGAGCGGGATGGCGAGGAACCCGAACGCCGTCAGCAGGGTGTGAATCCGTCCCGCAGTCGTTCGTTCGCTCCCCTCCACGTCCGACGGGAAGAACGCGACGAGGAGCCGGCTCAAACCGAAGACCCCGATGAAAAAGACTCCAATGGCCACTCGTTTGCCCCCTCCGAGTCCTTTCGCGAGACCGATATCGAGAGCGAGCACCCCGATTCCCAGAACGAGGAAGGCGATCGTCACGAGGAGCTTGAACCGTCCGGTTGCGAAGTCGCTCAGTGGGTTTCGCAGAAAATTGTAGTCGGTAGGAAGAGAATGCAGCACGATCGAGATTACCGCGAATAGAAAGATACCGGCGATGCCGAAGTAGGCGACGGTCGATTCCCACGCCATCTATTCCTCCTGAATTCCTGCCAGCAGCGCAGGGGAGAACGGGGACATCCGCCTACTTCTCGACGACCCTGTACTTCACGCTCTGCTTGCAGCTCGAGCAGCGAGGGAACTCCTCTCCCTTCTTCAATTCCACCTCTTGCGGATGGCTGGCCGGATGGTTGATTACGGAGAACGTACCCGCGGCAAGTGCCCTTTCTCCGGACATGAATACATCTCGTTTCATCATCTTTTCTCCTGGGGATCGCAACCGCTCATTCGAGCTCGCAGACGTTGGGGTTCGCGATCGATGATTGAATTATTCAGAAATCCGGAAAAAATGGAAGCGGGGCGATCGGCCTGCTTCTCTCGTGCGCGGTTTCGTTCTCAAACCGTCGCCCGGACATGAGGAATCGAGATTCGAACGGTGGTCCCTTTGTTCTTCGTGCTCACGAGCTCTATCTTGCCGGCCTGGAGGCTCTTGATAGTGATTCATGGATTCG
>Ga0307440_1001169_pt1 | contig 12883 bp, 9 predicted proteins | sample SalMarWE160410MG_FD_202150 | JGI IMG/M metagenome (GOLD analysis project Ga0307440, IMG submission 202150) | Salt marsh sediment microbial communities from the Plum Island Ecosystem LTER, Massachusetts, United States - WE1604-10 | ecosystem: Environmental > Aquatic > Marine > Intertidal zone >... | reverse complement strand
TGCCGTGGGCATCCGGAAGCTTGACAGGCGGGTGCCGAGATAGGCGGTATTGATGGGGATGCCGTTAATGAGCAACAGCACCTGCTGATTGAGGCCCGTGTAGATGCCGCGGATGTCGTAGTTGGTGCGGTAGCCGCTGTCCGCGGAGGGGCCCACGTGGATTCCCGGCACCGTCTCCAGGACCTCGGACAAGGTGGTGGCCCCCATCTGCTCGATGTCCTTGGCCGTGATGATGCTGGCAACGGCCGGGGCCTTGTGGATGGGCAGCTGGCTGCCCGTGGCGGTGACCAGCAGCCGGTCCGTTCGGTAGTAGTCCTCCTCCGTGTAGGGGGACTTGAACATCTTTTTTAGCTCTTGGAGCTTTTTCGCATCGTCGCTCGCCTGATCCGAAGCGGGGGCTCCCCACAGCGAGGCGCTTGTGGTCAGAATGAATACCATCACGATAAAGAGCCTGATCATGGGAATCCTCACGTGCACCTCTCGTCGGAATCGGGATCTGAAACCTTGGTTCATGTGTTTTGTTCGGGGCCTGCACGCCTTTTCCCCTCGTCCAGCATTTGCCGGATTTTCTGGGCCATCTCCAGGGGTTTGAACGGTTTTTGAATGAAGTCGTTGCCCTTTATTTCGGCCAATACCTTGGTGTTCACATCGAAGGGGTGCCCGCTCATGAACAGTACCGGCAGCCTGGGGCTGAACTCACGGAGCCGTTCGGCAAGGGTTTGGCCGCCCATGCCCGGCATGACCACATCGGTGAAGAGCAGATCGATGCGACCCTCATGTGCCTCGAAAACCTGGATGGCCTCGAGTCCGTTGGCCGCCTCGATGACCTGGTAACCGTAATGCTCCAGACTGGTGCGGGTCATGTTGCGCACATCCAGATTGTCCTCCACCAGCAGGACGGTTTCCTGGCCGCCAATGACGGCCTGGGGGCTGTCCTGCGTCTCGGTTTCGATGCGGCCTTCGGTTCTTGGGATGTAAATATCGAAGCGGGCCCCCCTCCCGGGGGCTGTATCCACCAGGATTTCGCCGCCGTGCTGCCGGATGATGCCGTAGACGGTGGAAAGCCCAAGACCGGTGCCCTTTCCGGCCTCCTTGGTGGTATAAAAAGGATCGAAAATCCGGCTCACTGTGGCTGGGTCCATCCCTGTTCCGTTATCGCTCACCGACATGAGCACGTACGAGCCGGGAGCTATCCGATGGTCGGCCTGGGCCGAATCGGGGTAAGTGACCACCCGGTTGGCGGTCAGGATGGTCACCTCTCCATCCTTTTCCACGGCATCCGTGGCGTTGACCACGAGATTGATGAGGACCTGCTCCATCTGGTTCTTGTCGGCTTCGATGGTACCCAGGTCCTCCTCCAGATTGAAGGCCAGGTGGATATCTTCGCGAATCAGGCGCCGGAGCATGGCGGCAAACGCCTTGATCAGCTCGGTGAGGTTCAATGGGCGGGTTGCCATGACCTGCTTGCGGCTGAAGGCCAGGATCTGGTGCAGCAGGTCAGCGGCGCGCTGGACGCCCTCTTCGATGGTTTTCAGATTGTCATAGATGGGGTGACTCGGATCCAGCTTGAGCAGGGACAGCTGGGTGCCGCCCATGATGGGGGTCAAGACATTGTTGAGATCATGGGCGATACCGCCGGCCAGGGTTCCCAGGGCTTCCAGCTTCTGACTCTGCCGGTACTGGACTTCCAGCTCCTGGCGCTCCTTTTCGATGAGCTTGCGATTGGTCACATCCCGATCGATCCCCCGAAATCCGATGACCCGGCCGTCTTCTGCCATCACCGGTCTGCCGCTGGACTCGATATGGATGATCTGGCCATCCCTTGTGAGGCTTCGGTGCTCGATGTTGTGAAACGCCTGTTTATTCTCCACGCATTTGTTGAAGATCGACCGCTTCTCGGCGATCTCGTCGGAATGCACCAGAAGATCGAAAAGGGATCGGCCCTGTAGCTCCTGGGGACCATATCCGTAGATGGCTTCGCACAGCGGGGAGCAGTAGGTGAATCTGCCGGAGGCGTCTGTCTCCCAGACCCAGTCGCTGGTGGTTTCCACCAGGGCCCGGAACCGCGCCTCGGACTCCGCCAGGGCGGCTTCTGTCGCCTTTCGGGCCGTGATGTCCCAGAAGCTCTCCACCAGCCTGATCGTTCGGCCCTGGCGGTCCATGATCCGGGTGCCCTTTTTCAGGAGCGTGCGGGGCACGCCCTGCCGGTCGAGGATTTGGATCTCATGGTGTTGCAGGGATGGATCGTCCACCTCCAGGAGGCAGCCTCCGCATGCCTTTTCGATGCCGATGTGGTTGAGAACGCAGGGACGGCCCAACACCTGCTGGGCCGTATAACCGGTGATCCGCTCGGCTGCCTGATTCCAGGAGGTGATGCATCGGTTCCCGTCTACCGAATAGATGGCCGCCGGTGAGGTCATCAATACGGTTTCGAGTTCGTTTCTATGTTCCCTTGCCTGGCGGGCCAGGTTCCACTTGGCCGTAAGGGACAGGGCCATCTGGATCAGCTCTTCGGGATCGAAGGGCTTGCGTAAAAAAAGCAGTTTTTCAGGGGCGCCCACGGCATGGACAATCTCTTCCCGGGAACGATCCGAGTAAGCGGTGACGATGACGATTTCGATGTCCGGATCGATCCGACGGACACGGGCCGCTGTCTCCATACCGTCAAAGCCCGGGGGGATGCGGATATCGATGAAGGCAACGGCGAAGGGATGCTGTTTTTCGAGGGAGGCCTCCACCAGGGCGACACCCTCGATGCCCTGCCCGGCGAAATCGAGCTCGAACCGCGGGCCGCCGGATGGCTCAGGCAGCTGCCCCTTGTGTAGCAGCTTGGCCAGTTGCGCGCTTGATGAGCGCTCGCTCTCCGGCTCGGGTGATAGAACCATGCGATAGGCGCTCTGGATTTCAGGGTCGTCATCGATGATAAGGACGTGGTTATTGTCCGTATTCAAGGTGTTCCCCTCCTTCATGAACCCCATCGGGGGTGGAGATGGCCAGTCGAACCACGAATTCGGCACCCTTGCCCCTGCCGTCGCTGTGAGCCTCGATGGCGCCGTTGTGGGCGATCAGGTAATTGGCGCAGGAGTGAAGCCCGAAGCCCGACCCCCTATCCTTGGTGGTGTAACCGAACTTGAAAAACTGTTCTCGCTCCTTCGGGTCGAACCCGATACCGGTGTCCCTGACAACCAGGGTCAGGCAGTCCGGTGGTCCGGGGTCGTGATGGATCGAAAGGGTGAGGACGCGCTCTTGATCCACGACCTCGTCCATGGCCTCGCAGCCGTTCTTGATCAGATTGATGACGATCTGCATCAGCTGGGTCTTTTCAACCCTGACGGATGGCACCGGGGAAAAGTCTCTGATGACCTGAATATTGCGTTTTTTCAAATTGTCATCCAGCAGGGTGAGCGCGTCCTCGACCACCTGGGGGACATTTACGCTTTCCAGCTTTCCGAAGATCTGGGCATAGCGCATCTGCAGGCCGATGATCTCCTCGATATGGGCCAGCTTGTGCTGAATCTGTTCAATTTTGTCGGCATACTGATCATATTCTTCCTCGATGGCCGCCGGCGTCAGTTCAAGGATCCTGAGAAGCCGCTTCTTGTCAGGCTCCAAGAGGGAGGGAACGATCGGCAGCACTCCGGATATCTCTTCAAGGGCCGCTGGCAGGCTGCGCAGAAGGGGCTTTCCCTTCAGGCGATGGAAGAGCTGGAATAACCCCACCTTGGCCGGCGTGACGGCGTTGCCGATGTTGTGAAGAATGCCGACGGCCATCTCGGCCATGCCGGCCTCGTGGGCCTGCTGCATCAGGTGGGCCTGGGCGTTTTTCAGTTCCCTGGTTCTTTCGACCACCTTTTGCTCCAGTGATTTGCTGTATTCGTCCACCAGATGTCGGGATACCTGCAACTGCCCGGTCATGGCGTTAAAGGCCTCGGAAAGCTTCAGCAGCTCCGCGCAAACCAGCCCGCTGGGCTGGATCTGGTGATCCAGATCTCCGTGGGACACCCGGCTCACCCCCCTGCTGAGCACCTTTATGGACTGAACGAAAGAGCGTGTGAACAGGACCGCGATCAGCATGCCGAGGGTGAAAAACACGCCGGTGGTGGAGGCCAGGTAGATCTTGAATTGTCTGGATCGGTGGGTCCAAGCCTGCTTTGCGGTCCGGATTTCAGTGGAAAGCCGGTCCAGGGAGACCCCGCATCGCAGCACGGCATAGAGCTTGGCGCCGCTATAAATAGGGGTCACGGCCTCCATGATCTGGGGCTGTTTCAGATTCGGATCGAGATTCTCATCCAGAAAATAGACCGGGGGCCGTTGGCCTTCGGAAATGGTGGGGGGGAATTTGGAGGCCATGATGGACGCTGCCTGCCGGGCCCTGGGGCCGGTCAAGGTGGCGCCCACCTTCGCCGGGTCGCTGTGGGCCACAGCCCTGGATTTTGTATCCATGATCAGGCAGTACCGGATTTCGGGGTCCTCCGCCACCGCCTGGCGAACTATGTTGTTCAGAAAGGTGAAGTCGTACCCGGCCACCGCATAGCCCGCGCTGAGGGCCATGTTGCGCACAAGAGCGCCGGTTCTGTTTTCGAGGGCCTGACGCATCTGGGCAATGGTTCGATGGAGTTGGGCATCCCGGGATTTGGCCTCCTGATGCAGGTAAAGGAGGCTTGCGCTGGGAAACAGCAGGCATAGCAAAACCAGGTTCATCAGCACCAGATAGAACCGGATGGAGGGGCGCCAGACCATCCTCTTTCGGATATGGGGCTCCTTGACGTTATTCACCAGAGTCTTGGCCATGCCGTTTTATTGCCTGCTGACAGCTACCGATCAATGATATCATTCGCCATATCCATGACCGTGTGGTTCAATTTCAGTCCGATCTCTTTGGCTGTTTTGGCGTTCAGCACCAGGCGTGTTCCCAGGGGCGGCATTACACCGATCCTTTCGGGAAGCTGATGGCGCAGAAGGATGTTTTTGGCCATGGAGGCGGCCTGCCGGCCCACGTTGGCAATATCCGGGTTTACGGCCAGCAGGACTCCCACTTCTGCGATGTTCTTGGACTGCCCCATACAGACCAGATGATTCTTGGCACACCGTTGCGTCAGCCAGTCCACGTTCTTGAGCGTATAGACCACCGGGTCCGCCAGCATCCAGTATGCGTCGATTTGCTCAGAGAGCTTTTTGAAAGCCTGACGAAATTCCTTGGGCCGCCTGATGGAAAGGTCGATAATTTGCAGGCCCAGTTTTTTTGCGGCATCCTTGACCCGCCGGACGGTCTGCAGGGAATGGGCCCGGCTGTAAATGATGCCGACTCTTTTGAGCCTGGGGGAGATGATGGTCATGTTGGCCAGCTGGGTTCCCGGGGCCACCTCCGTTGCGATGCCGGCGATGTTATCCTGCCCCTCGGTGAGCCGATATTGCCGCCAGTTGAGCACCATGGCAAAGATCACCGGTGTGTGGGGCGGATCGGAGGTCCACACCTTGGCGGTGCAGGCGGCCTTGGCCCCCAAAGCAAAAATCAGGGAGGGGCGGATGGCACGGATTTTGTCCATGACAGCCGGTGCGTTATTAATATCCCCTTTCAAATTGAAGACCTTGACCGGCATCTGAATCTCGTCGGTAAAGGAGGCCACAGGCCGGGTGTAGGCCTCTTGCGAATCGCTGAGCAGAATGGCAATGGGGCGTGGGGCGGCTCCGGCGGCATGGGCGCCCGCCGGCATGATCCATAGACCCGCTATCAGCAGCAATGCTGCAATTTTATTTAGGATCGGCCTGCCATCCATTGATCTGTAGCATCTCCATGATGAGTAAACGGCTCTCTTTGTTTCTGGTGTCCAGAAATAACCTTTTGAGCTTCTGAACATCTGCGGCGGTGGCCACTCCCTTGGTGTAGCAGAGCACCGGCATGGGAATGGGCTTCGACTCCAGCAGCGGATGAACCCTGTGCAGAATGTTCGGGTTAATTTTTGAAATCAGTTTCAGGCTTCGCTCTGCAACCAACGCCATGTCCACCTGGCCCAGGGCCAGCGCGAAAAGCGCATCGGTATCCTTGGGAACGATGATCGCGTTGATGTTAGCGGCTGTCATCCCATGCGGGGAAAACAGGATCGTATCGAGTATGGCATTTCCATCGGGACCCATGGATGTCATGGCCACTGTGGGATGCCCATGGTGGATGTCGCTCAATCCCACTGCCTGCTCTGCCAGGAGGACCTTGCGATAGTAGGCCTTCCCATGGTGCAGCGGCATCAGCAGGGGGTGCAGTCCGAGTTTGGCGCCATTGCGTTTCAGATACCACTCGGGAACGAAAAGAAACGCAGGGGCCTTTTCCTTGAGCTGGTTTTCCAGATCCACCAGGTGGGCAAAAGGCTGAAAGGTGATGGGAAATCCGGCCGCTGAAAGAAAGCTGTCCATATCGCGTTTAAGGCGCGACAGGTTGCTTTGCGGGGAGTCGGGGTTAAAATAGAAAAGCTCGACAGAATGGGAGCGCGCCGCCGCGGTTCCACTGATCACCGTCGCGACAAACAGGACTATTAGCGTTATGGCGCGGCTTTTTTGCATCCTGAGGGCTTTGTTCACTTATTCGTTGGTTTATTTACCCATCCGTATAGGCCCTTTAGTTCCCGTATACCGATCTGTTCACCCTCTCCATCCCTGTGCTCGTCCGCAAGGCGGTGACAGATTGTTGCATTATATAATGTAGTGTATATTCAAGTTGTTACCGATTTTATCGAGAAAAAAAGCAGCACCATCCGGGAAATAACCGCATGAATCCGTGTATTCTATGCCTATTTCCTATGCAGTTGCAAGCTATACTTGAGATTTTTTCAATGGGGGGAAACGCGGGGAGCGCTTCCTGCGTTATCCGGCGCCGCCGCCCATGACGAACCCCTTGGATGGTCCACCGGTGGAGGAGGGCGTACCGGCGATCTTGGCCAGGTACGTGGCTCCCAGGCTTTCAATATGCTCATGGACATTGTCAAAGTAGTTGAAATGGGCCTGCTCCTCGTCGATGATGGCCTCTAAGAGCTTCACGCTGGTGCTGTCACCGTTCTCACGACAGACCTGAAGGAACTGGTTGTAGATATCGATGGTGTTGTCCTCCAGGTTGGCGTCGAAGGAGAAGACGATCTCCACCTGCTGCGCCTTGGTTACCGTAGCGGCCGGTTCGGTGGTGGGCTCTCCGTCCAGTTCCTTGATACGCTCGGCGAACATCTCGGCGTGTCGCATCTCGTCGATGGCAATGAGCTTGACCTTGGCGGCCAGCTCGCCATAGTCCAGGTTATCCAGGTTATAATGCTGGTTCATGTATTGGCCGATGGCCTGCAGCTCCATGGCGCGGGCCCTGTTCAACACCTTGATAACGTTGTCCTTGCGTTCTTTTCTCGGCACCTCGGGCATGATGATCCTCCTTTGTCCGGACAGGCCTTTAAGGTTTCAAGTGTTACATGTTAAGTTTCAAGACTTCCTGTCATCAGCCAATAGGTGTGCTGAAACATGTATGTCTCGGATGAAGCATCTAATCAAAGCTTACGCTAAGATTAGGACACCCCGTGCTTCTGTGTCAAGATGATGCAGCGCCACGTAAGGCAAAGTTCTTTTAATTTAGAAGGTTGGACTGGATGATAAAATAATCTTTATAACTAAAAAGGATTTTGATAAACTGATGTAACTAGTTCATCAGCGAGTGTCCATCCACAAATAGGCAAATTTGCTTAGACCCATTCACTGGAAATAAAAGGTTTCTTGAGTCCCGAAGGCGGATCAGGGTCTATACCCCACAACCGAAAGGAGGAAGCCATGTTCGCCGTTGTCGTGACTGTACAGATCAAGCCCGCGCACCAGGCCACTTTCGTTGAGGCCATGTTGGCCGACGCCGTCGGGTCCGTGCAAAACGAGCCCGACTGCCTCTTATTCAACGTAGTTCAAAACGCCGATGATCCCCATCGACTGCATCTCTACGAGGTCTACCGGGATGCGGCGGCGTTTGAACGCCATAAGGAAACCCCCCATTTCAAGCGTTGGATCGAAACGGTCCAGGATTGGCTTGCCAAGCCCCTTGATATATCGACGGGGACTCATCTCTTCCCGTCCGATGATCGGTGGATAAAGCAGAAATAAAGAATCGCCTGGAAGCGGGACCCGCACCCCCTATTCCCTTTTATCCGACAGACCGGTCCATATCTCTGACGGAAAATTGCAAATGGAAACCATTTGCATGTCAGAGCAAAGTTCACTATAGGGAAGGGGATTTTTTTCCCATGGGACCGATACGGAAAGGGTCGGCAGTCCCACGGGACCTCTTTGCAATGAAACAGGCGCTATCAGGGAACTGGCGTGAAAATAGCAGATATATCCAGGCTCATCGAGGCGATCAAGGAGGAGGTGGCGGGCTACAGAACACCGGTGGTCGATCTCATCGCCGTTCAAACAAGGGATCCGTTCAAGGTCCTGGTGGCCACCATTCTTTCGGCGCGCACCAAGGACGAGACCACTGCCGCGGCAGCGGCGCGGCTCTTCAGGCACGCCCAGGATCCGGCCGCCCTTGCCGAACTGCCCGAGGAGGAGATCCGAAAGCTCATTTACCCCGTGGGCTTTTACAAGAACAAAGCCGGATATCTGGCCAGGCTGCCGGCAGCCCTGGCGGCCTGGGGGGGAGCGGTTCCCTCGGATCTGGAATCCCTCATGCGCTTGCCGGGCGTAGGCCGGAAAACTGCCAATCTGGTGCTCAGCGTCGCCTTCGGCAGGGATGCCATCTGCGTGGATACCCACGTGCACCGCATTATGAACATATGGGGGTATGTCCGGACCCGGACCCCACTTGAAACGGAGATGGCCCTGCGGGAGAAGCTTCCGGTAACCTACTGGCGGCAGATCAATTCCCTGCTGGTGGCGTTCGGGCAGGGCACCTGCACACCGGTCGCCCCCCATTGCGATGCCTGCGTGATCGCGGCCGATTGCCCCAAAATCGGGGTCACCCCCCGCAAAGTCGGTCCCCCCACGGCGCCCAGGGCCGGGAAGCGCACGGGGAAAACCCTCATCTCTTGGAATGTGAACGGCATCCGGGCAGTGGAGAAACGGGGATTTGTGGATACCGTTTTGGCATTGGCCCCTGATATTTTCGCCATTCAGGAGACAAAGGCCCACCCGGAACAGTTGTCCGAGGCGTTACGCACCATCGATGGCTATACCGCTTACTGGCATTCAGCGGCGCGCAAGGGATATTCCGGAGTGGGGGTGTACACGAAAACAGCACCGCTCCAGGTCACCTATGGCCTTGGTCTGGATCACTTCGACGACGAGGGCCGGGTCATGACGCTCGAGTTTTCGGATTTCTTCCTCATCAACGCCTATTTCCCAAACGCCCAGCATGGGCTTTTACGCCTGGGGTACAAACTGGACTTCAACAGGGCCTTGCATCGCATGGCGGCATCGCTGGCGGCCAGAAAATCGACGATCATCTGCGGAGACTTCAACGTGGCCCATAAGGCCATTGATCTCAAGAATCCCAAAAGCAACGAACAAAACCCGGGATATTCGCCCGAGGAACGGGCATGGATGGATGAATTCATCGGGTCCGGTTTCGTGGATACCTTTCGAATATTCGATGACGGGCCGGACAATTACACGTGGTGGACGTACCGGTTCAATGCGCGTGAAAGAAACATCGGGTGGCGTATCGACTACTTCTGCGTTGACTCGGCCAGCGAAGCGCGAGTCCTTGGAGCGGCGATTCTGAAGGATATCATGGGCTCGGACCACTGCCCGGTTTCCCTGGAATTCAAATAGCTCTTGCAGTACGGGACATATCTGAATCACTATAAAAACATTATGGGAGCTTCTATTGCGTTATCGTAAATACCGTTTGAGACTTCTTTGGGGGAAACTGCGACGGCAGTTTCTGATTATCTTCAGGCCCCGGTATGTGGGCGCCATGCGTCTGCGCCGTATCGGCGCATGCCGCAACTGCGGCATCTGCTGCCAATTGGGATGGGGCTGCTGGTTTCATCGAGGGCTGGAAATGGAAACCGAGGGCGGCTGTTCCCGGTACGAGATGCGTCCTTCCACCTGCCGGTTGTTTCCCATCGACCAGCGGGACCTTCGGGATCGAAACCTTCTCTTGCCGCATACCCCCTGCGGATACAGCTTCGTTACCGTCGAGGAGGTGGAGGAAATCCTCATGGGGCCGGCCCCGGCGCTGGCCGTCGAATCCGCCCATGGGCTGAGCGCCGGGCACTGCCGTGCGGCGACCCGGAAACAGGACTGAGTTGCCCCACCAGTGGGGCGGCGAAAGTCACGGCTGATCACGCGGACAACAGCCCGTCATGCGCTTTGACAGAAGGCCCGTAATAACTTCCTTGAGTCGTTCGATGCTCCGCCCGCCCTTTTCCACGTACGCGATCCAGGGGAGCGGATGCTCCATGTGAAACTCTTCCCCCGGCAGGGTATGGATTACCAGGGGGCAGGTCGGGATGCTTCCGGCCAGTTTTCCAAGCAGCGTATTCGGTTCCATGTCGGGCAGATCCGGATCGATCACCAGCAGGTCGATCGGCGTCGGTTCGAATGCCCATTGCAGCAGGTCCCGCCCACTGTCTGCTGTCAGCACCGTGAAACCCGCGACGGTCAGCTCGCGTCTTAAAAACTCCCGCACGTGGGGATTCCGGTCCGCAATCAATACCCTGGCGTCTGTTTTCACGGGTGGTTTAAATCTCCTGCCGACAGGGCGGTAAGATCAATGCCCAGGGTGAATTCACCGGGTTCCTCGCCCCTTTCAATGCAAAAGCCGAGTTTTCGTCCCAGAGCCAGCATTTGGCGGTTTCCCGCCAGCACTATGCCCCAAACCCTTGCCAATCCGCGCTGCTTGGCGATCCACAGGCAGCGCTGGAGCAGGGTGGCGCCGATGCCCAATCCGTGCCAGGGATCGCCCACCAGCACAGCGAACTCGGCGCACTGCCCGCCGTTTTCCTGGATGATGCGGGAAACCCCAAGGATCTTTTCCACGGAGGCGTCATCCAAAATGGCAACCAGGGCGATCTCCCGGTCATAGTCGATCTGGGTCAACCGGGCCAGTAGGGCCGGGGGCAGCTGCTTGAGGGGAGCGAAAAACCGGTTATAAATGCTCTGCTTGGAAAGCGTGCCAAAGAGATTCATCATGAGCGCTGCGTCCTCGGGGCGGATGGGCCGGACCAGAACGTTGCCGACGGTCTCTATATCGACGCGGATCTCCTGTTCCACCGGGTATGCGCTGATGACCAGGTGGAAGGGGGCCTGGACGGCCGATGGATCCAGGATGACCCGGCCTTCCCGGGTGGTGATGCTCCCGTCCCCGTGGAGCCGGACAGGGAGGTCGAGTTCCGTGATCTGCGGGAAATCGGTAACCAGTTGGGATATGCGCAGCAGAAGCGCCTCCACCTGGACCACTGCCCGGGCCGGGTCTCCGTTGAGGTGCTGAAGGAGGTTGAAGGCGAAGCTCTGTTCCATAATCTGTCTTGCCAGAAGTCGATTGAGCGGGGGAAGGCCCACGGCTCGGCTGCCGGGTATGTCCGATGGAATCCCGCCGTGTCCGAAGTGAATGACCGGTCCGAAGTCCTGGTCCTTATGGGCACCTGCCGTCAGTTGGAGACCCTGCTCCCGGGCCGGCCCCTGGGAGCTGGGGACGGCGGGGATGCCGTAGGTGTCGAGCAGTGGCGTCGCTTCGATCTCTGTCAGCTTGTACCGGTGTCTGGCCAGGCTCTCCCGGATGATTCGCCCCGCCTCCCCGCGATCCAATCGGGGCTTTTCGGGCAGGTTGGGGGGAATCTCCTGGAGGGCCTTGATATTCCTGAAGTGCTGATAGAGGTTCATATAGGCCCGGACAGCCCGCTCCGGACTGTCAAAGGTGGGGATGGTGGCGGCGTTGAAGATTTCCCGGCCCGCCTCGATGGAGGCGGCTCCGAGCCACACGGTGAAGACGGGAAAGGGTTTTTCCCGCAGCACCGGCACGAGGGATTCGGCAATAACGGTGGGGTCGTTCACGGCGGAGGGAGCCAGGATGATGAGCAAACCGTTGATCTCGGCTGCTTCTCTGCAGATGCGGACGGTTTCCACAAAGAGGGCATCGGAGGCGTCCCCGAGGATGTCCACGGGGTTCTGTTGAGGGCAATGCGTCGGCAGCACGGCGCTGAGCCTCTCCAGGGTGTTGGGCGAAAAGGGCACCGGCTCGGCGCCATAATCGCAAAGGGCATCGGTGGCCATGACCCCCGCGCCCCCCGAATTGGTGAGGATGGCAAGCCCGGGGCCCGTGACCTGGGGCTGTTTCGCCGCCAGTTCCGCGCAGTCGAGGAGTTCTTCGAAGGTCTTGACGCGGATGATGCCCGCCCGTTTGAAGGCGGCGTCGTATACCGCATCATCGCCTGCCGCCGCGCCAGCGTGGGCCATGGCCGCTGCGGCTCCCGCATGGGTGCGTCCCGCCTTCAGCGCGATAATCGGTTTGACCCGGGATACGGCCCGGGCGGCGCTCATGAATTCCCTGAACCGGGTCAGCTTTTCCATATGCATGACGATGCTCGAGACCTGGGGATCGCTTCCCAGGTAATCGATCATATCGCCGAAGGTGACATCGAGCATGGCCCCCAGACTGACAAAATAACTCAGGCCGATATGCTCGCGGATAAAGAGATCCAGGAGCGCGGTCGTGATCCCGCCGCTCTGGGAGATGAACGCCACCTTTCCGGAAAGCGGTGCCCGGTTCGCGTAATGGGCGTTGAGCCTGCCGGACGCGCTGAAGACGCCCAGGCAGTTGGGGCCGATGATGCGGACACCACTCTGACGGGCATCCCGGCGTATGACCGCTTCGATATCCGAGGTCTCCTTGCTGTTCTGACGGCCTCCACCGGCGATGACGACCACG
>Ga0307440_1001168_pt1 | contig 12885 bp, 11 predicted proteins | sample SalMarWE160410MG_FD_202150 | JGI IMG/M metagenome (GOLD analysis project Ga0307440, IMG submission 202150) | Salt marsh sediment microbial communities from the Plum Island Ecosystem LTER, Massachusetts, United States - WE1604-10 | ecosystem: Environmental > Aquatic > Marine > Intertidal zone >... | reverse complement strand
AGGGTTCCGAGAATAACCGTGTAGATTACCGCCAGGGCCAACAGGACCAGGGGTGGATAGGCGAAGAAGCGCGAGAGCCGGTAGCGGTTGAGCATGTGGCCGGTCAGCCAAGCCAGGACGAAGCCCAGCATCGCGGCGATGAGCAGAGGCGGGAAGTAGACCTCGCCGATGGCGAATTCGCTCGGGATCAGATGCATGGCGGCCTCCGTCATGTCAGAAACGTTCCTCCCGCAGGCGTGGCCAGTTGACGGACCCGGCGGCCTTGGTGAAGGCGATGACCGCCTCGGACAGGCCCCGATGGGCGCCGAGCAGGCGGTAGGCGCCGTGCTGCTGCTCCGCCGAGAGCCGCCCCTGGTCCGTGCGGTTCAGGGTCTCTTTGATATCGTCTTCCAGGGCTTGGAGCTTCGCGTCAAGGGCGGAGCGAAAACGGGCCTCATCGCCCGCGTCCGGGTCCAGCGCCAGGCGCCGGAAGATCTCCCGCAGAGCCGCCCGCCAGGTGTCGATCTCCCGTTGCAGCGCCGTGCTCACCACCAGCTCCCCCGGGGTGATGGGCGGGAGCGCGGCGCGGGCCTCGACAATCTCGCGCATGCGGTAGCTCAGGGCCTGGATGTTGGCAGTAAGGGCCTGGAGCTCCTCTGGGGTGGTGTCGCCCAGCGACTCGGGGGCGATGAAGCGGGCCCACAGGCCGATTTTCCCCGGCAAGGTGGACAGCTCCCGGAGGTGGAAGGCGTCTCTGGTACGCTCCAGCCAGGTGAGCCGTTGGCCCGGAGGCCGGCGCAGGGTGGCGCTCAGGTACTCGCAGCTTCGGAAGAAACGCCGCACGAGCCGCAGATAGGCCTTGTGGGGCTGGGGAGAGAAGGGGACGTGGCGGCCCAGGGCGATGAAGCCCAAGGCCAGAAAAAACATCAGGGTCGTGTTCGCGAGGGACAGAAAGCCGTAGGTCTGCTCGTTCGTGATGCCCGCCATGGTGGTGAACATGACGATACCGGAGAGCCGACCCAGGATCTGCCGCGGCTCGTGGAACAGATAGTCGATGGCGAAGATGACGACAAAGATCAAGGACCCCAGCTCGAGGAAGCCCGAGAGCCGCGGCATGATAAAGATGTAGACGATCGCCGCGAAGGCGGCGGAAACGGCCAAGGGCTTGAACACTGGCCGCATGGGCAGCTGCGGGTACATGGCGTAAGCAATGACCAGGCTGCCCGCTATGACCACCGCACCGATGCCGCCGGGGATCTCCACGTACAGCCAGACCAAATAGCCTAGCCAGATCGTCGTTATGACCTGTGCGGCCGCTGCGAACCTGTCCGGATCGGGCACAAGGTGCGGGAGCGCGCGCGCAGGCTCAGCGGGCGCCGCGGGGCACGGCTCCGCGGGGGAAAAGCCCTTGATCCGGGAGAGGGTCTCGAGCAGCCCCCTGGTGAGGGACTCCAGGTTCCGCAGCTGGGTGTCGAACAGCGCCAGGGCCGCCCGCTCGAGATGGGAGAGGGCGTGCACCTTGTCCATATTCAGGGTGATCGCGAGCGCGGGCGGGCTTTGCTCGGAGTCCTGGCCGGAGAGCATCGGCTCGATCCGCCCGAAGCGCGTCTCCAGCTCCCCGATCAGGGGCCTGTAATCCGCGATCAACGACTCCAAATCGAGTGGACGAACCTCCTCGAAGCTTTCGTGCCAGCGTTCCAGGGCCTCCATGACCTGCTCTGCCTGCGCCACGTAGCGCTCCCACTCCCGACGCATCTCCCAGACCTCATAGGTGTCCTCCCGCGCGCCGGTCAAGGTCTGCCCCAAGTGTTGGATCTGCTGAACCTCCTGCACCCGCAACGGTTGCAGGTCCTCGGACCTACCCTTGCCCTCCAGGAGGTCCAGATAGCCCAGATACAGCTTGCGCTGCGTGGCGGCGAGCCGGTGGACCGCCGTGTCGAGCTCTCTGGCGGTACTGGTCGGCCACAATAACAGGGCGACCAGGGTGTAGCAGAGGATGCCCAGCCCGGTCTGGAGGGTGCGCAGGACCGCGGTAGTGAAGGCGTTCTCGGTCGCAGGGACCGACCCCAAGCAGATGATGAGGCTTACGAAGCCGGCCACGTTCCACATGTATTGGCGCTTGGTGCCGCCCATGAGATAGGAGCAGAGTCCGGCGAAGGTGGACAGCGCCAGCATCAACGACCAGCGATCCTGGGGGAAGAGCGCTACGAGTGTGAGGGAGACAACGGTGGCCAGCAGCGTCCCCAGCATGCGCATGATGCCCTTTTCGATGGACTGCCCGGTCGTCGCGAGGCTGATAAAGGCTGCCGCGTAGGCCGCCCACACGGGCTTTCCCCAGTCCATGGACAGGGCGATGCCATAGGCCAGCACGACCGCCAAAGCGACCTTGAACGCGGACTTGAAACGCTCGGAGAGCGGCATTGACGGGCCAAGGTCTCGCTAATAAACGCCGCAGGGCTGGCGCGGATCTTCCCAGATACCCGCAGGGAGTAAATCCGCAATACCGAGGCAGAACGGCTTCGGCGCGATACTATACCGCGACGGCCGCCCCCGGTCTCTGCGCGAGCAGCAGAGAACGCGCGGCGAGGACGGGCACGCTGGTAGGGGATATCATTGCTTGGGGCTGGCACACTTGCGGCAGCGTTTTGCTCAGAGCCGAGGAGACGAGCTATGACCAACACCTCTGCACCACCGAAGGCCCCAGCCGCGATTAGCATGGCCGACGAGGAGGGCGTGAAGCGCATCCTCGTCGACACCTGAGCGACACGCCGCTCATATCTTCGTGGGTGACATGTGGGGCGAGCTCGTCGAGTGGGCAAGGCGCCACATGCTGCGCCCGGGCTTGGAGCTCGTGAGTCCGGAGGACATGGCGGTCCCGCGCTGCGTCAGCAGCACCGAGGAGGTCCTCGCCATCATCCGCGAGCACCACGCGCGCTGGAAGCACGCGCAGGGACAGACAGACTGAGCGGACAGTCTTGAGCGACACCGATTCCGCCGAACTTCACGGAAATTTCTGATCGCCACTGTAATGGGTTTGGTTGCATGACAAGGTCGCGGAACTTCATTAAGTTGCTCACGACCCACGATGGGCGAGTGCCATGACACCAGAAGCCGCAGTGGCGAGTTTTGTCGCCGCGCTCTTCTCGATGATGAACCCGATCGGTAACACCGGCATCTTTGCCGGCATGACGAAGGGCCGGTCGCTCATGGAGTCGAGGCAGACGGCTCGGGCGTGCGCCGTGGCGGTCGCGGTCACGCTGCTGCTTGTGACCTGGGCCGGGCCCCTGCTCCTGCGTTTCTTCGGTGTGACCGTCGACACGCTCCGCGCGGCGGGCGGCATCGTCGTGCTGATCATCGGTCTGCACATGCTGTTCAACAAGTCGGAGCACAAACAGACGTCGGACGAGCTCGAAGACGCGGCCAACCGACCGTCGATCGCCGTCGTGCCGCTGGCCATTCCGATCGTCGCCGGGCCGGGCACGATGGCGACCGTGCTGGTCGCCGTGGAGCAGTATCACTCGCTGATCAGCAAGCTCGTGATTTCGACCGTCTGCGTCGCCCTCGCCGCGCTGACCGGTCTCTTGTTCTCCTTCGCGGGGCCGATCTCGCGCTGGCTGGGGGACTCCGGCATGGGCGTCGTGACGCGCGTTATGGGTCTAGTTCTCGCGGCGATCGCAATGGGTATGCTGGCACAGGGCCTCAAGGCCCTCTTGCCCGGTCTGGCCTAGCCCCCGGTTTCGCTTGGAGGATCGACGCGCGGAGATCGCGGCGAGCTCTTACAAGAACAAGAACCTGTCCTGTCCCTTGAACTTGGGCGCGCGCATCATTGATCACGTGGTTTTGGTCCGCTCGAGACCTTGGCGCCCAGGGCGGCGGCGAGGGGATTGGCGCTCAGCCCGTGCGTGGTGACGCTGAGAATGACGGTACAGACGACCACCAGCGCGAGCTCGCCTCGTTCGGGAACGGCCTCGTGATACACGATGATCGCGAACACGATGCTTGCGAGTCCGCGCGGCCCGAACCAGCCGATGAAGAGCTTGTCGGTCCATCCCATGCGGGCACCCGCGAGCGCAATCAGCACGGGCACCATGCGAATGACGGTCAGGCTCAGCACGGCGTAGAGCGCAACCTTCCACGAAAACGCACCCATGGCCTGTCCGACGACTGCAGCGCCGAAGATCGTCCACGTAAGAAGTGCGAGCACCTCGCCCGTGTCTTCCGCGGCGGCCAATAATTCATGCTTGTGGCGTTTCGTGGTCGCGCCCCCCAGCAGGCCGCCCACGAAACAGGCGACGAAACCGCTGCCGCCAAGCATGCTCGCCAGCGCATAGCAGCCCGTCGAGAGCGCCACCACGGGAATCTGCATCCAATGCTCGCTGATCCAGGCGCGGCTCGCGGCTGACCGGAGCACCCAGGCTGCGGCCGCGGTCAAGCCCAACCCGACCGCGACGCCGATGCCCAGCTGCTCGAGGACGACGCGCAGCGCGTGAAGAGACGTGTTGTTCTGGCCCTCCATCCCTACCGCAAGCCCAAGGAACACGATGAGCACCGGCACGCAGATGCCGTCGTTCAGCCCGCTCTCGAAGCTGAGGCTCTCGCGCACCGGGGCGGGGACCGCCATGTTGGTCACCACGGGCTTGCCAAGCGCCGCGTCGGTCGGCGCGAGCATCGTAGCGAGCAGGGCAATTGCCAGCAGACTGAGTCCCGGGAAGAACAGGACCCCGAAGGCAAAGCCGAGCGCGATCGTCAGCGGCAATCCGATGAGAAGGAGCCGCTCCGGAATACCGACGTTGCGCCGGAGAACCTGCACATCCGCGTTTGCCGCATCGGTGAAGAGAACAAATGCCAGCGTGAGCTCGGCGACCGTCTGGAGCCCATGCAGCGTCACATTGACCTTCAGCAAGCCCAGCCCGACCGGGCCGGCCGCCAGCCCGAACAGGAGAAAGATGATCGGCCCGCTGATCCAGGTCTTCTCGAGACGTCCGGCGACGGCACTGTACAGAAAGGCAAAAATCGCGAGCACCGCGAGATCGTTGTACATCGGGCTCCCTCGCAGAACGAACCGACCAGGATTGAATTTTCTGCATGCTGCGCTGGATCCGGCTAGCTCCCGTCTCCGGAGACCACATTCTCAGCCGCAGATAAACGCATATCCAACGAGGTTTGATTCCGCCTTCTGCCTTCTGCCTTCTGACGTTGGGCCGCCCATCACCCATCACGGGTTCTATTAGCATCCCGCGCGAAATGAGTCCTGCCGTCCCCACGCTCTTGCACGGAGTGTGGTGAGACTTAGCTTTGGGCCATGATGTGAGCGCCGGCATCGACATAGAGGGTGTCGCCGGTGATTCGGCGCCCTGCGGGACCGGCGAGGTAGGCGCAAAGGCGTCCGACGTCGCGGATGTCCGCCAGCTCGCCCAGAGGCGCCCGGCGTTTAGCCTCGTCGATGAGCCGGTCAAAGTCCTTCAGACCGGAGGCGGCGCGGGTCTGGAGCGGACCGGGGGATATGGCATGCACCCGAATCCTCTGTGGACCGAGCTCAGCGGCGAGGTAGCGGCAAGCCGCTTCGAGCGCCGCCTTGACCGGCCCCATGAGGTTGTACCCGGTGACCACCTGCTGCGCGCCGTGGAAGGTCATGGCGAACAGGCTGCCGCCCTCAGTCATCATCGGCTCAGCGAGCCTCGCCATGCGGATGAAGGAGTGACAGGAGATGTCCATGGCCGTCGCGAAACCCGCCGCCGAGCAGTCCACCACGCGCCCCTGGAGATCATCTTTCGGTGCGAAGGCGATTGAGTGCACCAGGATGTCGAGCCGTCCCCAGGTCTGGCGGACGTCATCGAAGACAGCCTCCAGCTGACCGGGCCTGGCGACATCAAGGGGCAACAGCAGTTCAGCGCCGAGCTCCCGGGCCAAGGGCTCGACGTAGGTCTTGGCCTTGTCGTTGAGATAGGTGATGGCTATCTCGGCGCCAAGCTCCCGAAATGCCTTGGCGCAGCCATAGGCAATGGAGTGCTCGTTGGCGATGCCGACGATCAGGGCCTTGTGGCCGGCCAGAATTGGGTTTCGCGGATCGGAATTCATGTCTATTGCAGCGTCACGTTTGCTCGATCAGGCGCCGGGTGTGACGCGCGATCATCAGCTCCTCGTTGGTGGGGATCGCCCAGGCAGACTTGCGGCTTGCGGCCGCGCTGATGCGCGGCCCGTGGGCGGCGTTGGCGCAGGCGTCCAGCTCCACTCCGAGCCAGGCGGCATCCCGGCATACCCGCTCACGGATCTCCGCCGCGTGTTCCCCGATGCCGGCGGTGAAGACGATCGCGTCGAGCCCTCCGAGGGCGGCGGCCAGGGAGCCCAGCTCGCGGCCGATGCGGTAGACGAAGAGGTCTACGGCAAGGCGCGCCCGCGGCTCGTCGCTCGCCAGCAAGGTGCGCATGTCGCCCGAGATCCCGGATACCCCGAGGAGCCCAGACTGGGTGTAGATGAGGCGCTCGATGGCACGCGCGTCCATCCCGCGCTGATCCATCAGGTACAGCAGGACGCCCGGATCAAGGCTCCCCGAGCGCGTCCCCATAGGCAGTCCCTCGACCCCGGTGAAGGCCATGGTGGTCGCGACGCTGCGCCCTCCCGCGAGGGCGCACATGCTGGCCCCGTTACCCAGGTGCAGGACCACGGTGCGTCTGGACGCGGCGGCAGGGTCGTAGTCCGGAAGCACGGAGGCGATGTACTCGTAGGAGAGCCCATGGAAGCCGTAGCGGCGCACACCGGCCGCGTGCAGCTCCGCCGGCAGGGCGAACATCTGGGCGACCTCGGGGGCGGTGCGGTGGAACGAGGTGTCGAAACAGGCCACCTGCGGCAGCTCCGGCAGCCGCTCCAGGAGCCGCCGAATCGGCGCCAGGTTGTGGGGCTGCTGCAGGGGCATGAGGGGGACGAATCGCTCCAGACCGGCAAGGACGCCGGCGTCGACCCGCACCGGCGCGGGGTAGTCCAGGCCTCCCTGGACCACCCGATGGCCGACGCCGATCAGACGGTACTGGGCCACCTCCTCGCGCAGATGAGCCACCAGCTGATCGAGGGCGCCCTCATGGCCAAGGCGCGTGCCTTCGGGCCAGGTCCGTTCTCCGACGATAGCGCCCTCTTCGTCCTTCGAGACGAAGCGCGGCGCCGTGTAGATCCCCTCGATCTGACCCCGGAGCGCGGGCACGAGCTCGGCATCGTGCACGGCGAAGAGCGAGAACTTGATGCTCGAGGAGCCCGCGTTGAGGACGACGATTGCATCCGCCATAAGGTGCTCCTACTTGCCCGCGCCCGGCAGGCCCGCGCGGCGCCGGGCGTCGGCCACCAGCGCCATCACCGCAATCGAGGCAAGCCGCGTGCGCACGCTGTCGGCGCGGCTGGTGAGCACGATCGGGACCCGGGTCCCCAGCACCAGGGCCGCCGCGTCCGCCCCCGCCAGGTACTGGAGCTGCTTGGCCACCATGTTCCCCGCCTCCAGGTCCGGAACCAGCAGGATGTCGGCCCGACCGGCCACCGGCGAGTGGATCTTCTTGGTCCGCGCCGCCTGCTCGTCGATGGCGTTGTCGAAGGCGAGCGGTCCGTCCAGGACGGCGCCCGTGATCTGCCCGCGGTCGGCCATCTTGCAGAGGGCGGCGGCGTCCAGGGTTGCCGGCATCTCCGGGTTGATGGTCTCCACCGCGGCCAGGATGGCAACCTTCGGGTCCTCGATCCCCAACACCTGCGCCAGGTCGATGGCGTTCTGGGCGATGTCCGCCTTCTCCTTCAGGCCAGGCGCGACGTTGATCGCTGCGTCCGTCACCAGCAGCAGGCGCGGGTAGGTGGGCACGTCCATCACGAAGGCGTGGCTGATGCGCCGGGCGGTGCGCAGGCCGGTCGCCGACGGCACCGCCGCGCCCATCAGCTCGTCCGTGTGGAGGCTCCCCTTCATCAGAGCCCGGACCTCTCCGGCACGGGCCATGGCCACCGCCTGCTGGGCGGCGGCCCGGACGTCCTCCGCATCCACCAGGGTGTAGGGCGATAGGTCGGCATTCGCGGCCCGCGCCGCCTCCCGGATCCGGGCCTCGGGGCCGACGAGCACGGGGGCGATCAGCCCGCGACGGGCGGCCTCCAGCGGGCCGAGCAGGGAGTCCTGGTCGCAGGGGTAGACCACGGCGCACTCCACCGGAGGAAGCCCGTCGCAGGCCTTGATGAGGCGCGCGAGGAGGTCGCTGCGCTGGAAGTTGACCTCCGGCGTGGCGATGTCCGTGTAGGCGACCCGCTGCGTCGGGGCCGCCACGGTGGCGCTGCCCGAGGCGACGACCTCGCCCGCCTGGTTCTCGCAGCGGCACGCGAAGACGATGACGTTGCCCTCCGAATGCTTCTCCCAGGCGGTGACCGTTGCAGTCAGGGCGTCGCCGAGGCGGATGTGTCCACTGAAGGACAGATCGTGGGCGAGGATCCGGGTTCCCGGTCCCGGCAGGCGGCGGTTTAGGAGGTACGAGAAGAAGGCCTCCGCGGCCACCGGCTCCGCGCCGGGAAGCGATTCCGGGCCGGCCGCGCGCTCCAGCTGAGCCGCGTCGATGTCGCCCGATACGAAGGTCAGGGCCTCGATGTCCGTGCGCGTCATGGTGCGCGAGACGCTCAGGGAGCGACCGATGTCGATCGCGTCGAAGGGGACGTTGCTGAAGACGCTCATAGCCTTAACCCATTGCGGGGCTTGGTGTTGGTTGCCGTGTGGCCCTCGAGCAGAGTCCGGATGCGCCCGATCAACTCCTCCTGCGCGGGGGTCACATCCCCCTGGGGGAGCCGCGGGTCGACGAGCAGACGCTCCAGCAGGGTGCGCAGCCGTTCCCGATCCGCCGGCTCCCGCAGAAGCTGGGGGAGGGTCTCCAGCGCCCGCTCCGGCTCATACTGGACGATGATCTCCTGCTCGCCCCGTATCCGGCGCATCGCTTCCCTCGACAGGTCCGGCAGCAGATCCTTGTAATCTCCGATCAGCGCCTCCTTGAGCTCGAGCCGCGCTAGCGGGATCGGGGTCCCGCGCCGGGCCAGCAGGGCGCCCACCCGCGCAAGCGCCTCGGGAAAGCCGCCCTCTGCGACGGAGGCAAGCGCCTCACGCACGAAGGGCAGCGTCCGCGGGTCCGTCGTCTCGGGGCGGTCCTCCTCCCCTGCCCTCTCGCCCGCGCCCATGTGCGTAAGGAAGAGGTTCCCGTACGCCTGGAAGAACAAGGCCTCGCTCAGGGCGTCGCGAACGTCCCGGAAGAGGTCCAGCGATCCGCTGACAAGCTCCGAGAGCATCCCCTCCAGCCGGCGGAACGGCTGCCCCGAGTCCGCCGGTTGGCGCTGGGCCTTCACCGCCTCGGCCGCGGGCCCTAGCCACCAGAGCCAGGGGTTCTCCTGCGACAGTGCCCAGCGCTCGAAGCGCAGCGGATGGAATTCGCGCCCGAGTCGGGCCGCGTCCTCGCTGGCGAAGGCCTGTACCAGGGGCCGCACAAAGAGCTCATAGGCCTGCTGATTGAAGTCGCTGACCGCCTTGGCCGCCTGGAAGGGCTTTTCGTCGACCCGGTCGAAGCGGTTGAGCCGCGCCGCGACCTCCTCGAGCCGGTGCTCGATGAGCTCGACCTCGTAGGCCGGCTTTCCGTCGCCGTCCCTTGTCTCGTTGATACGCATCCCGTAGAGACCGGGGGGTAGGGCCTCGATGGACTTCAGCACCGAGACGATCTGGGTGTGCTCCTTCTTGGCGACCTTACCGGAGACGAAGATGCCGAGGTGTCCCACACGCTGGTGCAGGAGCCCCATGATGGTCTGGCCGCGAGCCTTGATCTCCTCGGTCGAGCCGTACAGGTCGGCCACCCAGTTGAAGGCCTGCTGCGGCGGCGTGATGTTGTCGCCCAGCGAGGCGAACAGGATGATCGGTACCTTGATCTCGCGCAGATCCAGCACCTTCCCGCCCTGCCCCCGCATTCCGCCCGACCACAGCTGATTGCCGACAAAGAGGTTCTCGACGATCCATTGGATCTCCTCGCGGTTCAGCAGATAGAACCCGCCCCACCAGCGCTCGAACTCGAGAAAGCGCGGCGGCTCGGTGTCGATGTTCGCGAACAGGTGGTAGTACTTGTCCCAGAAGGTGTTCGCCGGGTTCAGGTTCTCGAAGTTCTGGACCAGGTTGGCCCCGTCGAACACCCCGTTGCCCAGGTCCGCGGCCAGAGAGGCGAGCCAGGTGCCACCGAGCATGCCCCCCGCGTAGCGCATGGGGTTGTCGCCCTCGCCCTCGCTCCAGGCACCGCCCCAGTAGGACATGGGCGCCCCGTTGATCACGATGGGACCGGTCTCCTCCGGGTTGGCGGCAGCCAACATCATCGCCGCCCATCCCCCTTGGCAGTTGCCCACGATGGCCGGTTTTGGGCTGTCGGGATGCAGCCGACGCACCTCACGCACGAACTCGGCCTCCGCCTCGCACACGTCCAGCAAGGTCTGCCCCGGCTCGGGCTCCGGGAAGAAGACCACGAAGTACACGGGGTGCCCGTCTCGAAGGGCGACGCCGACCTGGGAGTCGTCCTTGAAGCCGCCGATCCCGGGCCCGTGCCCCGCCCGCGGGTCGATGATGAGGTAGGGGCGCCGTAGCGGGTCCACCGTCACGCCGGCGGGAGGGAGGATGCGCAGCAGCGCGTAGTTGACCGGGCGGGGTCGTTGGCGCGCATCGAGCACGGTCTCGTAGTCGAAATGCAGGACCGGCGGCTTGCCGGCGCGGTCGTGGGCGAGGTAGTTGCTCCCGCGCTGGCCCAGGGTCTCCCAGAAGAGGATGGAACGCTGGGCGAGATCGGTGGCGTATTCCTGCCAATTGGCGAATATCTCCCAGGGCGAGATCGGCCGGGTCCAAAGCTCCTCGAAGTGCCTGCGGTAGGCGCCCTGGATGCGCTCGTTGAATCGCTCCTGGGCCAGCTCCACCCGCCGCTGAAGCACCTGGCCGACCTTGGTGGAGAGGTCGTAACTGCGTGCGAGGTCGCTTGTCAGGTCTTTCATTGACATCCTCCGAATCTCGGCGCTCCGCCCCTGGCGCCTGAACAGCCAGCATGCCTATCCCTGCTTCACACCCCATCTCCGGTACTCTTGGCCGGAAACCGCCAGGTCACGGGCCCGGTCCGGATGAGCTGCCGCCCCGGCTCACCCAGTCGCTTGCCGTAGCGGATCAGCTCGATCAGGTCCGAGCTCACTTGCGGGTTGGAGGTGAAGTAGGAGTGGCCGAAGAAATCGGTACGCGCACCCTGGTAGGAGATCAGATCAACCCGCCCCAGGGTCGCGAGATACTTCTGGGCCCTCGGTGACAGATCCTCCGGGCGCAGCTGGCCGACGCGGTTGCGGCTGCGAAAGAGGATCTGGGAGATCCACAGCGCCCGGTCCTCCGGGGAGGCATAGATGGTGAGCCGCCCCTTCAGGATGCGTGGGAGGCGCGCCTCGGGCCACACGGTCGCCAGATCGGGATCCGAGATCAGGCCGGTGATCTGCTGGGTCGCGATATCGATGTCGATGTCGGGCGAGAGGAGCACCAGATTGTCGATCTTGTACAGCTTGACCGGCTCCTTACCCGCCGCAATCGCCTCCAACGCGAGATCGTGCACGGCCGTAAGCATGACCGCGGTGCCGCGGCTGTGGGCGAGCAGCTGCAGGTCCTCCACCCCCGGGGTCGCCGCAAGGATACGGATGGTCTTCTTCAGGTGCTCCACCGCGTAGTCCGCCGACTCGGTGGTGGTCGTGTAGGAGATCAGGAAGTTGCCGGTCGACGAGGCAGGCCAAGTGAAGAACGCGCACACGTCCTCACGCCCGAGGAAATGGCAGAGGTCCGCGGTGGTGTAGGCAGCGCTCGCGAAGGTCTCGTTGAACCCGTGCACGTAGAGCAGGACCTGCTTCTTGGGCGCCGCCGCCAGCCGCCGCTCGACCTCCCGCATGAGCTCGCCCTTGGCCTCGTCGTAACGGGCGAGCTCGGCCCGGTCGCGCAGCAGGGCTCCGTCGGGCGTCCTCAGCACGGTCAAAGGCTCCTTGGGGAAGGCGCCCAGCCGTTGGACCTTACCCAGCTCCAGGTCGACCGGCCGGGTACGTTTCGCGAGCCGGCTCTCCTGACTTAAGGTCGCCCAATCAAGCGGCGGCACCACGCGCACCTGGGCCGAGCCGAACACGATCCGCTTCGCCCGCTCCTGGCCATAAGGCAGCGTGCTGCCGGGCGCGGTATTGTGGGCGCGGTCCGTGATGTAGAGCAGGTCCAGGTCGGGGCTGCGCTGGGCCTGCTTGACCAGATTGAATACCGGCAGCCCGTTCGGGGGAAGGTAAATCAGCGGCGTGGGCATCAGCGCACGCTGGGTCGCGCACCCCACAAGCACCGCCCCTGTGGTTACTAGAGCGGCGGCTTTGCCTAACACGCGTCTCATGCTGTCAGAAAACTAGAGGCGAGAGCGATGGTCCGGATTCTACTCCTTTAGCGCACTGGCAGACGCGGATCGGGCAGACCTTCGCGGACTCGCTCCGAGAGCGCGCAGTCCTGATCCGCCGACTGTGCTTGGGCGTTGATGAGGCCCCGCGCACGAAGCTCCGCGGAGGGCAGGCGCGTGTTCAGGTCTCCCCGCTGATACAGGAGCCGGTCGCCATAGCCGTTGCTGTGGCGGTTCCCTTTACACTCTAGGCTGTCCGGTTGAACCGAAGTACCTGAGACGATGGACGAGATCCACTACGACGATGGGGCTGAGCTGGTGGAGGGCCTTGCCCGCGTCGTGGGGCTCCAGGGCGATGTCGCCTGGCTGGAGCGTACATTCCGCACCAGCGCCAGGCCGTTTCGCGGCATTTTCTAACCCACATTCCGCTAGACATCGCGCCCGATTTTTGGCACGCTACGCTTCAGCGGGCCGGTTGAGCCTGCTCGGCCTCACT
>Ga0307440_1001165_pt1 | contig 12907 bp, 7 predicted proteins | sample SalMarWE160410MG_FD_202150 | JGI IMG/M metagenome (GOLD analysis project Ga0307440, IMG submission 202150) | Salt marsh sediment microbial communities from the Plum Island Ecosystem LTER, Massachusetts, United States - WE1604-10 | ecosystem: Environmental > Aquatic > Marine > Intertidal zone >... | reverse complement strand
CGCGGAAGTCCGGCATGCGCAGCTCACGCAGCAGCAGGCCGCCATTGGCATGGGGGTTGGCGCCCATGCGACGAGCGCCCTTGGGCGCAAGCTCGGCGAGCTCCGGATTGAGTTTTCCCCACTCGTCGAACAGCTCCTGCGGTCGGTAGCTTTTCAGCCATTGTTCCAGTTGCTTCAGGTGCTCCGGATGGCCGGCCGGATCGGTCAGCGGCACCTGGTGTGCGCGGAACGTCCCCTCGACCGGCTTGCCGTCGACCATCTTCGGTCCGGTCCAGCCCTTGGGCGAATTGAGCACGATCATCGGCCAGCGCGGGCGCGTCGGATTGCCGTTGACGCGGGCGTCGTGTTGGATTTCACCGATCCGCCCTACCGCCGCGTCGAGCGCCGCGGCCATCGCCTGGTGCATCGGCTCGGGCTCACTGCCCTCGACGAAGTACGGCATCCAGCCATAGCCTTGCAACAGCTGCTCGAGCTCCTCGCGCTCGATGCGCGCGAGCACGGTCGGGTTGGCGATCTTGTAGCCGTTCAGATGCAGGATCGGCAGCACCGCGCCGTCGCTCGCCGGATTGAGGAACTTGTTGGAATGCCACGATGTGGCGAGCGGCCCGGTCTCCGCCTCACCGTCGCCGACCACGCAGGCAACGATCAGATCCGGATTGTCGAACACCGCACCGAACGAATGGCTAAGCGAATAGCCGAGCTCGCCGCCCTCGTGGATCGAACCCGGACACTCGGGCGATGCGTGGCTCGGAATCCCTCCCGGGAAGGAGAACTGGGTGAACAGCCGGCGCAGCCCATCCTCGTCCTGGCTAACGTTGGGATAGACCTCGCTGTAAGTTCCTTCGAGATAGGTGTTGCCCACGACCGCAGGGCCACCGTGCCCGGGCCCTGAGACGTAGATCATATCGAGGTCATATTTCTTGATCACGCGGTTAAGATGCGCGTAGATGAAGTTCTGGCCGGGGGTTGTTCCCCAGTGACCGAGCAGCATGTGCTTCACGTCCGAGAGCTCGAGCGGTCGCTTGAGCAGCGGATTGTCGCGCAGGTAGATCTGGCCAACGGCAAGGTAGTTCGCCGCCCGCCAGTACGCGTGGATACGCTCCAGTTCTTGCGGGGACAACGGAGAGCTGTCTTTGGCTGCATCCTTGGTGCGTTTGGTCATGATTGGTCTCCTTTGCTGTGTTTGTCTTGGAACGGATGCTCGTCGCCGGATAACAATGCGACGGTGTGTTGCGCGATTATGCGCTCCTCATCCGTCGGGATCACCCATGTCGAAACCGGGCTGGCGGCAGAACTGATGCGCAGGGCGTTCTTCCGGTTGGCTCCGGTATCGAGCTCGATGCCGAGCCAGGCGGCGGCCCGGCAGACGCGCTCGCGCACCGGTGCGGCATGCATGCCGATGCCGCCGGTGAATATTACCGCGTCCAGCCCTCCCAGCGCCGCCGCCAGGGAGGCGAGTTCCCGGCCAAGGCGATAGCAGAAAAGATCGATCGCCTCGGCCGCCCGCGCATCGCGGCTTTCCAGCAGGATATGCATGTCGTCGCTGATCCCCGATAACCCCAACAGGCCGGATTGATGATGCAGCAGATCGGAGATCTCCGCTGCCGTCATGCCCTGCGCCAGCAGATACAGGACGATGGCCGGATCGATCGCACCGCTGCGCCTGCCCATCGGCAGACCGTCCAGGGGCGTGAATCCCATGGTGGTGGCCACGCTCTGCCGGTTTTTCACCGCGCACATGCTGACCCCGTGGCCCAGATGGGCGATCACCACCTTGCCGTCGGCGGCATTTCCCAGATGCGCGGGCATGGCACCGGCGATCGATTCATAGGAAAGGCCGTGGAAACCGTACCGCCGTATCCCTTTGCGCGTCAGCGCCTCCGGAAGTGCCAGGCGTTGTTCCCACGGTGGCATATTGGCATGGAAGGCGGTATCGAAACAGGCCACTTGCGGCAGATGGGGGTAGCGGTCCATCAGGGCTTCGATGGACTGCAGGGCATGGGGCTGATGCAGTGGTGCCAGGGGTATCAACGCATGCAGCCGGGCGAGTACCTGCTGATTCACGCGCACCGGCCGGCAGAATTCGCTGCCGCCATGCACCACCCGATGGCCGGTTGCCGTCAGGCGCCAGCCCGCCCCTTCGCGTTCCAGCCAGTCCAGAACGATGCCGAGCGCCTGCCCGTGGTCATGTGCGCTGACCTTCCGATCCGTCGGGCCGGCTGCTTCAGGGACGCGGCAGCTGAACCCTGCCTGAGCGCCGCCGATGCCGCGTATCGCGCCGTCACAAAGCCGGTCATGATCCCGGGAGAACACGGCGAATTTGATGCTGGATGAACCCACGTTGTAGGCAAGAATCGCGTCTTTCACGGGCACCGCCTGCCGGCCAGGGCTGTCATCGGTACCACGAGATGAATCCGGCATCCAGCGGTATGGTGGCCGCCTTATGGGCGGGGATCATGCGCGGGGTGAAATCCGAAGCCGGCCGGCCGGCCGGTACGCTGCCCTGGAAGATGTAGGCGTTCGCCGTGCCGGCCAGTACGGGTCCGCGTTCCAGGACCTGCCGGAAGGGTTCGCCGCCTTCGAGCGGGTCGGCATACAGTTCGACGCTGACGTATTCGGGCGGCATGTCGTCGAGATAGGCCTGGACTTCGAAATGATAGACATCGTCGCTGAGCGATGAACTCACATTGCCGAATCGCATCCGCTGCCAATGCAGCGAAAGCTGGTGAAACCAATCCTGCAGTTCGGTCGCGGTCCCCGAGGCTCGCCGCCGATAGGCTTCGGCCAGGGGCAGGTAATAGGTGTCGACATATTCCCGCAGCATGCGGTTGCTGGAAAACTGCGTGGTAAGGCGCGACATGCTCTCGCGCATGCGGTCGATCCATTCCCTCGGCATGCCGCGTTCGTCGCGGCGGTAGAAGGTCGGAATCACATCGCATTCCAGCAACTGGTACAACTGCTCCGCCTCGAGGGCATCCCATGCCGCGGTATCCTTATGCTCGCATCCGTCGCCCAGGGACCAGCCGACCTCGGGCGTAAAGGCCTCGGCCCACCAGCCGTCCAGTTCGGACAGGTTCAGGCCGCCGTTCACCAGCACCTTCATGCCGCTGGTGCCGCTGGCCTCCCAGGGCCGGCGCGGGGTGTTGATCCACACGTCCACCCCCTGCGTCAGCTGGGCGGCCACGATCAGGTCGTAATCCTCGATGAACACCACGCGTCCACTCACCTCGGGGCGTTCGAGAAAACTTTGCCATTGGTGCAGCAGGCGTCTGCCTTCCTGGTCTCGGGGATGTGCCTTGCCGGCGATGACCAGTTGCACGGGCTGGTCATGGTTGTTGAGCAGGGAAACCAGCCTTTCCGGATCACGCAGCAGCAGGTTGGTGCGTTTGTATTCGGCGAAGCGCCGGGCGAAGCCCAGGGTCAGTACCTCCGGATCTAGCAGTCCGGCGTATTCATGCGCCAGTGCACTGCCGGTGCCGCGGCCGCGGTGCTGGCGTACGAGGCGTACCCGCAGAAAGTCCACCAGCCGGTGGCGGCTGTCGTTGCGGAAGCGCCACAGGGCCTCGTCCTGCATCTGCCGCAAATCGGGCTCCAGCGTTTCCAGCGAACCAAGCCAGCGGGACTTGCCGCAGGCCTCGGTCCACAGCGCATCGGCGGCGGCCGAGTCCCAGGTTGGTACATGCACGCCGTTGGTGACGTGACCCACCGGTACCTCGTGCTCCGGCCAGCGCGGAAACAGGGACTGGAAGATGTGGCGGCTGACCTCGCCGTGCAGGTGGCTCACACCGTTGATGGCACCGGCCCCGCGCACCGCCAGGTAGGCCATGTTGAACGGCTCATCGGCATCGGCGGGATTGCTGCGGCCGAGGGCGAGGATATCGTCGAAATCCACACCCAGATTTTGCGCGTATTCCCGGAAATACAGCGTGAACAGATCGGGGGCGAAGCGGTCGAAGCCCGCCGCTACCGGCGTGTGCGTCGTGAACAGATTTCCGGCCCGGGTGGCGCACAGGCTGGCCTGGAATGTCTGGCCAGTTCGGTCCATGTAGTGGCGGATGCGCTCCAGGATGGCGAAGGCCGCATGGCCTTCGTTCAGATGGCATACCGGGCAGTCCATGCCGAGCCGTTCCAGCAGCCGCCAGCCGCCGATGCCCAGCACCATCTCCTGCTGCAGCCGCATCTCCGGCCCGCCGCCGTACAGCTCGCTGGTGATACTGCGATCGCCCGGATAGTTGAACGGATCGTTGCTGTCCAGCAGCAGCAGGGAGCGTCGTCCCACCTGGGCGAGCCAGGTGCGCAGCCTGAGCTGGCGTCCGGGAAGCTCGATGGCGATGCGGACCCACTCGCCCTTGTCGTCGCGCAAGGGCACGACCGGCAGCATGCTCGGATCGTTAAATGGATAGAATTCCAGCTGTTCGCCGTTGGCGTTCAGCGCCTGGCGAAAATAGCCCTGTTGGTACAGCAGACCCACGCCGACCAGCGGCACGTCCAGATCGCAGGCCGTTTTCATGTGGTCACCGGCCAGCACCCCCAGGCCGCCGGAGTAGATCGGCAGCGATTCGCTCAGTCCGAATTCCATGCTGAAGTAGGCGATCTGTCCGGACATCTCTCCCTGATGACTGCTGGAAAACCAGGTCTCCGCCCGGTAATGCTCGTCTCGCGCCAGCATCTGCTGCTTCAGCATCTCCATGAATCGTCCGTCCTCTGCCAATTCGCCCAGTCGCTGGTTGGAAACGGACTCGAGGATCAGCCAGGGGTTACCGGTGATCGCCCATTGTTCGGCGTCCACCGCCCGCCACAATTCGTCGGCGCCGTGGTGCCAGGTCCAGCGCAGATCCAGGGCGAGGGTCGCCAGATCTTCGAGGGGCTCGGGCAGGGCGCGGGGGAGATAGTGGCTAATCTGCATGGTGGCTGGCCCTCGTGATGCGCGAAGGGCATCGCGTCCTTGCTTTCACCGGTGTGTCTTGCTGGCGCGACGATGGTGTTCGCCGGCCTTGGGGGTGGTCGCCGAGGCGTGCGTGCTAATCGGCTTCTGCACGTGCGTGAGGAACTTCTGGTGACGTGCATTGGCATGGTCGAGGTGGCGATAGACCATCAGTTTGGCCCAATCGGTCACCAACGCCCATGTGAAGGAGTAGGCCCAGATCAGGCCGATGGCTTCCCAGCTGATGGGGGCGACCAAGCCATGGAGGCCTATAGCCACGAGGAACGTGGCCGCCACTTTGGTTCCCACCGCGGACCAGATCAGGATCGGGGCGGGATACGGCTTCTTCAGGAAAAATCCCTTGCTGCGCGAGATGAACAGCGTCAGATGGCCGGCCACAGCCATTTTCAGGAACACGAAGCTCTGTACCTGGGCGATGTCCAGGTGCAGGACATCCACAGCCAGGTACAGCATCAGGAAGCTGCCGGTGACCCCGGTCAGGCCCATCACCGTGGACACGAGGATCACCCGGTGCATCTCCCAGCGCACCGGTTGGGGATCCAGCGCCGTGTGGTCGTAGGCGATGGTCATGATCGGCACGTCGTTGAAGAAGGCCAGCAGGATGATCATGATCGCCGTGATCGGATAGAAATTGAACACCAGCATGGCGAGCACGACGAAGACCATGATGCGGATGGTCTCGGTGATGCGGTAAATGGCATAGGAATTCATGCGCTCGAAGATGCGCCTGGCCTCCTCGATGGCGCGCACGATCACGGACAGACCGGGGGCGGTGAGCACCAGATCGGCGGCGGCACGGGCGGCATCGGTCGCTCCCGACACGGCAATGCCCACCTCGGCCTGCTTCAGGGCAGGCGAGTCGTTGACGCCGTCTCCGGTCATGCCGACGATATGGCCCCTGGCCTGCAGTGCCTTGACGATATCGAACTTGTGCTCGGGAAAGACCTGGGCGAAGCCGTCGCTCTTTTCCACCTGCTCGGCGGTAGCCTCGTCCATGGCGGCCGTGTTTTGTTTATCGAACAGATTGCCGGCCAGGAGGATGTTCTGTCCCAGCGTCAGCTTGCTGGCCATCTCGCGGGCGATGGCGAGGTTGTCGCCGGTGACCATCTTGACCTGAACCCCATGCTTCTCGGCATCCTGGATGGTGGCGGCGGAGTCCTCCCGCGGTGGATCGAACAGCGGCAGGATGCCCAGGAATGACCATTTCCCCTCGCGCTCGGCACGGGCCACACCCAGGGTGCGGTAACCCTTGGCGGCGAACTCGTTGACCGCCTGCTCCGCCTTGGCGCGGGTGTCTGCATCGACCTTCGACATGTCCAGGATCACCTGGGGCGCGCCCTTGGTGACCATGAAGCTGTGGCCGCTGCCATCCTTGATCGTGGCCTCGGTGCGTTTGTCGACCGGATTGAAGGGCACGAATTTCAGTTGCTGGTATGGCTTAAGCACGTCGAGGCTTTCAAGTCCCGCGAGGACGGCGAGATCGATCGCATCCTGATCCTCCGCCTTCGAGGCCAGGGAGGCGGCGAGCAGCAACTCATCGTTACCCTTGGCGCCCAGCAGTAGCGGGTCACCCAGCGTCAGCTTATTCTGGGTCAGGGTACCGGTCTTGTCGGAGCACAGGATATCCATGCCTGCCATCTCCTCGATGGATTCCAAGCGCGACAGGATGGCCTTCATTTTCGACAGGGCCATGGCGCCCACGGCCATGGTCACGGACAGAACCGCTGGCATCGCCACAGGGATGGAGGCCACGATCAGGATCAGCGCGAACTGGATCAGCGTCAGGAAATGGGCATGGCGAAAGAGCTGCACGATGATCAGCAGCGCCGCCAAGCCCAGGCTCAGGTAGATCAGGTAATCGCCGATGCGCAGCACTGCCTTCTGGAAATGCGATACCGTGCTGGCGGTTTCCACCAGCTTCGCCGTCTCCCCGAAATAGGTGTTGGAGCCGGTGCCGGTGACCAGGGCGAGCATCTCGCCCTGCTTGGCTACGGAGCCCGAAAAGGCGACCTCGCCAGCCTTCTTGTTGACCGGCAGCGACTCGCCGGTCAGGGCTGACTGGTCAATGCTCAGATAGTCCCCTTCGAACAGCTTGGCATCGGCCGGGATGATGTCGCCGAGCCGCAACCGGATCACATCGCCGGGCACCAGCTCTTTGGCATCGATCTCTTGCCACTGTTTGTCGCGCAGCACCCGGCTTCTCAGGGCCAGGCTCTGCTTCAGGGCCTCCAAGGCATTGCCGGCCTTGTATTCCTGCCAGAAACCGACCGCGGCATTGAAGATCAGCAGGGCCAGGATAATCGAGAAGTCGGCCCAGTGGCGGACGATCAGGGACAGCACGGCGGCGACCTCGATCATCCAGGGGATGGGGCCCCAGAAATAACCCAGGAACTTGAGGAAGGGGTTGACCTTCTTTTCTTCCAGCGCATTGGGTCCGTATTGCTGAAGGCGCTGTGCCGCCTCCTGGGAGGAGAGTCCGCCGTCGGCGGAGCTGTTCAATGCCTTGAACAGTTCGTCTGCATGCATCTTTTCGGCGTCTTCTTTCTTCAATGGCGTGGGCATGGTGTTTGACATGGCAAAGCTTCCTTTCCGTGCGATCCGTGGTACCAGCGAAGTTTCGGTCCCCGCCTATGTTATTGCTGCATCCTCGTTGCACAGGCCAAGCCAGAATTGGATTCGGTCTGTACGCATGGCAGGGAGACGTTGTTGAAGATTCCTGATCAGGGAGGTGGCTGGGTGTTTGTGGCACCGGAGCATATCAGGGCATCGGGCGTTGCCTGTCGTGTCTTTGGGTTCAGCAAACCTCGCTCCCTAGCAGCGCACCCTGCCTTATTCTGGGCTTCTACGCATTGATCAAAAACCATAATAAAGTTTATGCGGGATGTGTCGTCAAGGGGATAGTGTGCACCTTGATACTGTCGAGAAGGTGTCGGTACCCGTGCCGGTTTTCAGCAGGTTTGCCGTAGCCGTTGCACGTACCATCATGTGCGGGTTCAATGGGGCGAGGTGGTATGAAACGGTCGCAAGCCGTGCGAACCGGTGGATGAAATATGGCGGGACAATGTTGCAAACAAGTCACATTGGTCCGCACGCCCACGAGTTTTCCGGCGCATGGGTGTTCGCTTTTGCCGAATCTTGTCGATAGGCTTTCCCGATTCGCGACATTGTATAGACGGATAAGGAAAGATGCCCGCTGGCCGCAATAAAAGATCACCGGCACGCTTCGTGCTGATCCTTCTGATGTATGCCGGCATCCAGTTCTATGTAGCCGACAAGGCCATCGGTATGCTCGGTGTCACCGGCTGGGACTGGCTGCCGGGACTCTGGGCGGTGGCCATGGTTTTCGCCCCCTTTCTTTTATGGTGGCTTGAAAACCGTACCGAATATCATGTGCTTTCCGTCATCGGTGCTTGGGTCATCTATGGCTGGATGGGTTTTTCCTTCCTGTTCTTCTGGGTCGGTCTGGCCCTGTCCTGCTATGACTGGCTGATCCGCCAAGCGGGACAGAACTCCTTGCTCGCTCCGTCCACGTTCGTGACCATCGCGTCCATCAGCATCGCCGCCTGGCTCTATGGCTTCATGGCGGCCAGGCGGGTCCGGGTCGAACGGGTGGCCATCACCTCCAACAAGCTGCCTCCCGATTTCCCGGGCCTGCGCATTGTGCAGATATCCGATCTGCATCTGGGGGTGCTGATCGGCCGGCAACGGTTGGAGAGGGTGCTGAAGCGAATCCGTGAGCTTGCGCCGGATATGCTGATTTCCACTGGCGACCTGGTGGATGCCCAGGCCCATTTTCTGGACGGGCTGGCGGTGCATTTTGCTGCCCTGAATCCGCCCGGTGGCAAATTTGCCGTGACCGGTAATCATGAACGCTATGCAGGGCTGGAGCATGCCCTGGATTTCCATGCTCGCTCAGGGTTCAGGCTGTTGCGGGGGGAGTCGGTGGAGGTGGCCGGGATCGTGCTGGCGGGCGTCGATGATCCGGCTGTGTCGGCGATGACCTCGGACGAGACGAAGGTGCTGGCGGATATTTCCGGAGACCGGTATGTCATCCTGCTGAAGCACCAGCCGCGCATCGCGTCTCAGCCTCGCTTCGATCTGCAGCTTTCCGGGCACACGCACAGGGGGCAGATATTCCCCTTCGGCATGCTTGTGAAGATGGTTTACCCGGTGATCGCCGGGCTGCATGTGCTGCCAGGGGGTGCGCGCATCTACGTCAGTCGGGGCACCGGAACCTGGGGACCTCCGATCCGCATTTTCTCGCCACCGGAGATCACCCTGATCGAACTGCAAAGGCCATAGCGCATTTACCGGTGAAGGACCTGGTGAGGCTGGAGGCAACAGGATGGGGTGCATACCGCTGATGCGTGCACTGCGTCATCGCAACTATCGCCTCTTTTTCTCAGGACAGAGTGTTTCCCTGGTGGGTACGTGGATGACGCGCCTGACCGTTAGCTGGCTGGTGTGGAAGCTGACACATTCGGTGGTGATGCTGGGGCTGGTCGGGTTCGCCGGGCAGTTTCCGACCTTTTTATTCGCACCTTTCGCCGGGGTGTGGGTGGATATGACCGATCGCTTCCGCGTGCTGATGGCCACGCAGCTTTTTTCGATGCTGCAGTCGTTCGCGCTGGCCGTCCTGGCGTTGAGCGGAGTCATCCAGGTCTGGCATATCCTGGTGCTGCAAGCCATTCAGGGCACGATCAACGCCTTCGACATCCCTGCGCGCCAGTCGTCGATGATCGACATGATCGAGAATCCCCAGGACCTACCGAATGCCATCGCCCTGAATTCGTCGATGGTCAATGGAGCCCGCCTGCTGGGGCCGTCGATCGCCGGCCTCTTGATCGCATGGGTCGGCGAGGGATGGTGCTTCTTTATCGATGGCACGAGCTATATCGCGGTCATCGCCTCCTTGCTGGCCATGCACATGGTACGGCGGCATCGTCCGCTTGAGAGGAAAGGGGTGTTCCGCGAACTGCATGATGGCATTCGGTATGCGCTTGGTTTTGTTCCCATCCGGGCGGTATTGCTGCTGCTGGCGCTGTTGAGCCTGGCCGGTATGCCCTACACCGTGCTGTTGCCGGCGATTGTCGTCAAAGTGCTGCATGGTGGGCCGCACACACTGGGATTCATGACCGGAGCAGTGGGCTTGGGTGCGCTCGTTGGCGCGCTCTACCTGATGTCAAGAAAGACCGTGGTCGGGCTGGGGCGCCTGATCCCGGCTGCCGCCGGCCTGTTCGGCGCCAGTCTTGTGCTGCTTTCCTTCTCCCATGCACTGCTGCCGTCGCTGGGCCTGATGTTTGTTGCCGGCATTGGTTTCATGGTGCATATGGCCGCCAGCAACACGATCATCCAGACCATCGTGCGTGAGGAGATGCGCGGGCGGGTGATGGCCTTCTATGCCATGGCCTTCATGGGCATGGCGCCCTTTGGCAGCCTGATGGCCGGCGTGGTGGCGGCGCGCATCGGTGCTCCCGAAACCATCCTGGCCGGCGGGGTGATCTGCATGCTGGGGGCGGCTCTGTTCTGGAGAAAGCTGCCTGCGCTGCGCAAGGTTATCCGGCCGATTTATGTCGAGAAGGGGATCCTGCCGGAACTCGTGACCGGCCTCGGCAGTGCCGCCGAACTGGAACAGGAATCGGAGCACTGAACGTCGGCGCTGGCAACATCAATGTTCGCGGGTTTTCAGGAACTCGATATCCGGCCATTGCTCCTCGGTGTACTTGAGCTTCCAGGCGCTGGGCGCCAGATAGGCCAGGTGTTCCTCGGCGTCGACCGCCATGTTGGCCGGAAAGGCCTTCTCGAATTCGGCCAGGCGCTTCTTGTCCTCACATTTGATCCAGCGGGCGGTGGAGAAATCGATCGCCTCATAGCTGGCATCCACGCGGTACTCGGTGCGCAGGCGCTCAATGGTGACGTCGAACTGCAGGGCGCCGACGGCGCCGAGGATATAGTCGCCGCCGAGCTGGGTGCGAAACACCTGCACCGCCCCTTCCTCGGACAGCTGCACCAGCCCCTTGTGCAGCTGTTTGCGCTTCATCGGGTCTTTCAGGCGCACGCGGCGGAACAGCTCCGGCGCGAAGTTCGGGATGCCGGTGAAGCTCAGGTCCTCCTTCTCGGTGAAGGTGTCACCGATCTTGATCGTGCCATGATTGTGGATGCCGATGATGTCGCCGGCATAGGCCTCGTCGATATGCGCTCGGTCCTGGGCCATGAAGATGATGGCGTTGGCGAATTTGACGTCCTTGCCCAGCCTGTGGTGATGCACGGTCATGCCGCTCTTGAACTTGCCGGAGCAGATGCGCAGGAAGGCGACGCGGTCGCGGTGGGCCGGGTCCATGTTCGCCTGGATCTTGAAGGCGAAGGCCGTGAAGGCCGGCTCGAACGGCGATACCTCGCGCTCGACGGCCCGGCGCGGCAGCGGTGCCGGCGCCATCTCGACGAAGGCGTCCAGAAGCTCGCGCACGCCGAAGTTGTTGATGGCACTGCCGAAGAACACCGGCGACTGGTTGCCCTTCAGGTATTCGGACAGGTCGAACGGATTGGCCGCACCCTCCAGCAGTTCGATATCGGCGCGCAGGTCATCGGCCTGCAGGCCCAGCAGCTCATCCACGCGCGGGTCGGATAAATCGCTGATGGTGGCGATGTCCGCATCCGCCGTGTCGCTGCCTGCACGGAACAGGTTCAGCTGTTTGCGGTGCAGGTTGTAGACGCCCTTGAAGGATTTGCCCATGCCGATCGGCCAGGTCATCGGCGTGCATTCGATCTGCAGCTTGTCCTCGATCTCGGCCAGGATGTCCAGTGGTGGCAAGCCGTCGCGGTCCAGCTTGTTGATGAAGGTCATGATCGGCGTATTGCGCATGCGGCAGACCTCCATCAGTTTCTTGGTCTGCGGCTCCACGCCGTTGCCGGAATCGATGACCATCAGCGCCGAATCGACGGCGGTCAGCACGCGGTAGGTATCCTCCGAGAAATCCTGGTGGCCGGGGGTGTCCAGCAGGTTGACCTCGTAGTCGCGGCCATCATGCGCGTAATTGAACTTCATCACCGAGGAGGCGACCGAGATGCCGCGCTCCTGCTCGATCTTCATCCAGTCGCTGGTGGCGTGGCGGCTGGCCTTGCGCGCCTTGACGGCGCCGGCCATCTGGATGGCGCCGCCGAACAGCAGCAGCTTCTCGGTCAGCGTGGTCTTGCCGGCATCCGGGTGGCTGATGATGCCGAAGGTGCGACGCCTGTTGATTTCCATTTCCAGTGTGCTTGTCACATTCACCTCGCTAATTCGCGGCGCATTGTAGCGTTTCCGGCCGCTATCGCTAACATCGCCTTATGCAGGACATCCGCGATGCGCTCGTGCAGTACTACCGCTGGCTGCGCCGATACGGCTACAACGATTCCCATTCCGGCAATATTTCCGCCCGAGACGACGATACGATGTGGGTGACGCCGACCGGGGCCTGCGCCGATACCATACATGCGGCCGATTTTGTCGCTTGCAGTATGAATGGTGATATCGGAGAAGGGGCCTCGGGCGACGCCAACCTGCATCTGGCCATCTATCGGGCCAATGCCAGGGCCGGGGCCGTGATACACAGCCATTGCCCATATGCGGTGGCGCTGACGCTGAACGGTGAGGACTTCGAGCCGCCGGATTTCGAGGGCCAGTTGTATTTCCCGCAGGTGCCGGTGGTCAGCGTGCCGTATGCGGCCTATTTCCAGGATGCGGCGCCACGCGTGGCCGAGGCGCTGGCCGCGCATCCGGTGGCTATCGTGCGCGGGCATGGCGTTTACGCCTGGGGCGAGAATCTGAATCAGGCCTACAAGTGGACGTGTTCGCTGGAGCTGTCGGCGCAGACGGCCTTCATCGGCAGGCAGGCGGGTACATGCTGATCAGGGCGCTTGTATTGGCGCTGGTCCTGGCCTGGCCGGTTATCGGGCAGGCGGCGGGGAGCATTGTTTCGCAGG
>Ga0307440_1001164_pt1 | contig 12908 bp, 11 predicted proteins | sample SalMarWE160410MG_FD_202150 | JGI IMG/M metagenome (GOLD analysis project Ga0307440, IMG submission 202150) | Salt marsh sediment microbial communities from the Plum Island Ecosystem LTER, Massachusetts, United States - WE1604-10 | ecosystem: Environmental > Aquatic > Marine > Intertidal zone >... | reverse complement strand
CCTGAGCACGGTGCGGCGCTGCCCCCTAGATCACCTTGGAAAAGCCCACAGGGCCTTCCTTTGCAGCCAGATAGGCGTCGAAGCTCATGCAGATATTCCGGATCAGGAGCCGGCCCTTCGGGAGCACCCGGATCTCTTTCTCGTCGAGCTCCAGCAGACCGTCCGCCTTCATGGGTGCAAGCGCCGGCAGCGAGTCACGGAAGTATTCCTTGAAGTCGATCCCCCAAGTTCTCTCCACCAACGCAAAATCCAGCTCGAAATGACAGATCAGCCGAGTGATGACCTGGCGACGGATCTCGTCGTCGCGTGTGAGCTCGATGCCCCGGAATATCGCAAGCCGGCCGGCATCTATATCTGCGTAATACTCCTCGAGGCTACGTCGATTCTGCGCATAGGTATTGGCCACCTTGCCGATGGAGGTCACACCTAGCCCGACGAGGTCGCAGTCCGCATGGGTAGAGTAGCCCTGGAAGTTGCGGTACAGGGTGCCCTTCTGCTGGGCGATCGCCAACTCATCGTTGGGGCGGGCGAAGTGGTCCATCCCGATATAGACGTAGCCGGCACGGCTCAGCTGGTCGATGGTCGCCTGCAGGATGTCCAGCTTTACCTGGGGCGGCGGCAGCTCCTCTGCATTGATCCGCCGCTGGGGCATGAACCGCTGGGGAAGGTGGGCGTAGTTGAAGACCGACAGGCGATCTGGCGCGAATCCGACCACGCGATCGACGGTGCGCGAGAAGCTCTCCACCGTCTGAAACGGCAGGCCGTAGATCAGGTCGACGCTGACCGAGCGGAACCCCTCGCGGCGGGCGGCCTCCAGCACGGCCGCGGTCTCCGCCTCGGTCTGGATCCGGTTCACCGCCCGCTGGACACGCTCATCGAAGTCCTGGACGCCGAGGCTCATGCGGTTGAAGCCGAGCCGCCGCAGGAGCGCGATCGTCTCCGCATCTGCCTCCCTCGGATCGATCTCGATGGAATACTCGCCCACGTCGTCATCTGCGAGCTCGAACCAACGCCGGATATTCGCCATGAGCTCCGTCATCTGCTGCCGGCTGATGAAGGTCGGCGTGCCCCCGCCCCAGTGCAGCTGCTCGACCCGGCGTGCGGCCTCGAACAGGCCGCTCTGCATCGCCAGCTCCCTGTAGACGCGGTCCAGATAGGGTTGAGCCAAGCTCCGGTCCTTGGTCGCCACCTTGTTGCAGGCGCAGTAGAAGCAGACCGTGTCGCAGAAGGGGAGGTGGAAGTAGAGCGAAAGGGGCCGGACGCTCCCGTTGTTGCGGGCGCAGGCATCCCGGTATGCCGCCTCGCCGAAGCCCTCGTGAAACTCCACGGCGGTCGGGTAGGAGGTATAGCGCGGGCCGCTCTGGTCGTACCGGCGAATCAGCCCCAGGTCGAATTCGATGCTCTGATCCATCTGGTGGGTGCTCAGTCGTCGTCCTCATCCACCGCGAGACCCCGACGATGGGTCTCATTGATCTGCTTCAGCAGGGTGTGGAAGGGGATCTGGTCGGAATACTTGCGCGCGAGGTCCATGAACGGCAGGTCCTCCCGCCCGAAGCTGTAGGTACCTTCCTCCATGGAGCGCACGACGTCCTTGATTCCCTCCTCCAGGGGATCGAGAAAGGCGGGAAATTTCGCCAGATCCTCCAGCTCAAACTCCAGGCACTCCCGCAAATCCGCGACCTCGAACACGGCCTGCCGCACCCACTCGACGTACTCCTCGACGCTCTTTGCCCGGCGCAGACTCACGCCCGCTCCACCACCTGCTCGAAAAGTGGGTGAAACTCCACCAACTGCTCACGCCGCATGAGGAACACGCCCTCTCCGCCCCGCTCGAACTCCAGCCACATGAAGGGGACATCGGGAAAGCGCTGCTCCAACTCCTCTGCGCTGTTGCCCACCTCCACCACGAGAATGCCCCCTTCGTTCAGGTAGGAGGGCGCCTCGTACAGGATACGCAGCACCAAGTCCAGCCCGCTCTCCCCGCCGGCCAGCCCTAGCCGGGGCTCCTTGTGGTACTCCTCGGGCAGGGCGGCCAGCTCCGCGGTGCTCAGGTAGGGCGGATTGGAAACGATGGCGTCGTACGTGCGTCCGGTCAAACAGGAGAAGAGATCCGATTCCACTACCCGCACCCGGTCATCGAGTCCGTGGCGCGCGATGTTTCGGGCGGCGACCGCGAGGGCGCCTTGGGAGATTTCGGCGAGGTCGACCTCCGCCTCCGGGAGATAGACGGCAGCGGCGATACCGATGCAGCCCGAGCCAGCGCAGAGATCCAGCACCCGGCGGATCCGCTCCGCGTCCGCCCAGGGATCGAAACCCGCCTCGACGAGCTCCGCCAGAGGCGACCTCGGGACCAGGACCTGATCGTCGACGTAGAATTCCAGGCCGGCGAACCAGGCCCGATTGGTGAGGTAGGAGGCGGGTTTCCGCTCCGTGATGCGCCGTTCGATCAGGGCAGCGACCGCTCCGCGCTCCGGCTCGGTCAGACTGCAGTCGCGATACATGGCCGGCAGGTCCGGCGGGAGATGCAGCGCAAACAAAACCAGCTGTGCCGCCTCGTCCAATGCGTTGTCGGTGCCGTGTCCGAAAAACAGCCCGGCCGCATTGAAACGGCTTGCACCCCAGCGGATGAAGTCCTGAATCGTACGCAGCCCGTCAGGTGACCCTGCCATGCCCTCTATCCCGACCTAAGCGATTGTTGGAGCGCGTTGCGGCGCTCGGCGAGCGATAGTTGCGCAAACCTGTTCGGCCGAAGGATAGCATCTCCCCCGGGACGGCTTCAGCCTGAGATCGCAGAAGGCGGTCGCAAGGGCCCGCAGCCTCGGCAACGCAGCGGTGCACCGCCGCTTTCGGCGACTGCAGGCCGTTGAAAACATGAAGAGGCGGTAAGTCGCACTGCTCCGGCCCCGCGTCGCAGACGCCCGCGGAAGGGCCTTTGCGACTCGCGCGGCAGGAGGGGATCCGCCCACGTCCGGCCGGCTCAGAAGTCGGGCAGCGGGAAGCTCCAAACAGGGCACGGCCGCGCGGCGCGCTCCGCGTGCGCGCCGCACTGCGAGCGCTTCCTTACGAGGGGTCGGTGGGCCGACGGGCGTCGTGGTCAGGCCGCGCGACGTTTCCGCGATGCCTGCACGGTGTCGATCTTGATCTCCGGATGCTCGCGCCTTCCCCTCTCCACCAGATCGGCGAGCGTGATCCCGCTGAGGAACCCAAAGATCTCGTCGCTGAGCTGATCCCAGAGGGTATGGGTAAGACAGCGCTTGCCGTCCCGGCAGTTCTCCCTGCCGCCACAACGGGTGAACTCAACCCACTCATCCACTGCACAAATGATATCCGCGATGGAGATCTGCTCCGAGGGCCGGCCCAGATAGTACCCCCCTCCCGGACCGCGGACCCCTCTCACCAGCTGTTTGGAGCGTAGGGCGGCAAAGAGCTGCTCGAGGTAGGACAGGGAGATACCCTGATTGACAGAGATATCTGCCAAAGTCACGGGCCCCCGGCCGGAGTTCAGCGCAAGGTCCAACATGGCCGTTACCGCATATCTGCCTTTGGTCGAAAGTCTCATGGTCGGTATTCCTTTGCGTGGATTGAATTACCCATGTACAGCTGGGAGAAAGCATAGCTATTCTTTAGAAAAATGCTCAAGAATCTCCGTCGAAGATCCCCGCAGGCAGCCGCTGGGCCAACCTCTATGATTTGGCCGTGGAATTTGTGGCCGGTTCCCTCGCTCGCGCCGAGGGAGATCGGAACCCGAGGCTTCGCCTTGGCATCCCACGACGGGGGCGCCGGTCAATCGGACCTTCTCAGGCGACCGTGGAAAGGGTGTCTTCCGTCTCCCCCGCAGGGGACAGGGTCGGTTCCCAATTGAATTGGTATCCCTGGCGGGCACAATAGGCGAGCCACTTCGAGAGGAATAGATTCACCTTCCACTTGGCCTCGAGGGCCGGAGAGCGATAGTCGCTGCCTAGGGGGAGCGCGGTCTCGAGCAGATCGATGACTTCGACTTGGCCGGCGTCGTGGTAGGCCCGCAGAAGGGCATCAGGATCGGCCTCCCCGAGCCGGTGCACCTTGCCGTCCGCGTAGGGGAAGAGGTAGGTGAGCCGCAGCAGAGTCGTGTAGCGTGACTGCTCGATGATCTCCAGATGCAGGTCAGGCCCACCCGTGCGACTGGCACGCAGCTCACCTTGAACGCTGCGCAGCTCCGGGATCATACGCAACAAGAGTTGGTAGTTCTCTTCGCACAGACTCATCAGGGCGCCCACGGTCGGCCGTCCTGAGACCACCAGGGGGGTTTGCCAAGGGGCACGGCAGGCCGTGATCACAGCGGCACTGCCCTGGAGAAGACGGGCTCGAGAGATGCAGGCCGAAGCAAACTAGGAAGTCGCTGGCGTGCTAGGCAGAGGGACACGAGCGGGTCAGGCGGTTCCTTGCTGCTGGGCCTCGACCTGACGACGCACCTCCGCCATATCGAGCTCCTGCGCCTTTTGCAGCAGCTGGCGAAAGGCCCCCTCAGGCAGTGCACCCGGCTGGGCGAAGATGATGATCTGGTCCCGAAAGATCATGAGGGTGGGAATCGAGCGGATCTGGAAATGGGCCGCGATCTCCTGCTCGTCTTCGGTGTTCACCTTCGCAAACACGATATCGTTGTGATCTTCTGAGACCTTCTCATAGACGGGAGCGAAGGAGCGACAAGGACCACACCAGGGCGCCCAAAAATCCACGATGACAAACGCGTTGTCCTGGATGGTCTGCTCGAAGTTGCCTTTGCTGAGCTCTACAACAGCCATTTGTTCCACCTAATAACGAGACTTGGCGCGGCATACTAACAGAATCGCCCCCCCACCGCAGTTTTCCATCCCCAGGGTATGGCTATACGCCTCCACAACGGCTGAGGTCCCTTGGGACAGGCGAATGGATGCCTCCGGACAATGCCCCTTCGGTCGAAAAAGCAAGGCCGGGCGGACGCCCGGCCTTGCCGCGGGAGCCGCACAGGCCCTCGGACTCAAACGGCCTCGAGTCCCCGGAAGACCTGGTCCCGGATATCCTCCACACCGCCGATGCCGCGAATCTTTATGTACTGGGGCGACCCTTCACCGCCCTGATTCGCCCACCGGGAGTAATAGTCGATCAGAGGCTCAGTCTGGTCGTGGTAGACCTTCAGGCGCGCCCGAACAGTCTCCTCCTTGTCGTCGTCCCGCTGGATCAGGGGCTCGCCCGTCAGGTCGTCCTTCCCCTGCTCCTTGGGCGGGTTGAACGCCACGTGATAGGTGCGGCCCGAGGCTAGATGGACCCGGCGGCCGGACATGCGCTTGATGATCTCCTCGCCGGGCACGTCGATCTCCACGACGGCATCTACGAAGATCCCTGCGTCCTTCATCGCATCCGCCTGGGCCAGCGTGCGGGGAAATCCGTCGAACAGGAACCCGTTCTTGCAGTCGTCTTCCTTAATGCGCTCCTTGACCATCCCTATGATGATGTCGTCGGACACCAACCCCCCCTCGTCCATGATCTTCTTCGCGGCCTTGCCCAAATCGGTACCGGCCTTCACATGGGCACGGAGCATGTCTCCGGTGGAGATCTGGGGAATGCGGTACTTCTCCTTGATGAAGCCCGCCTGAGTGCCCTTGCCGGCACCGGGTCCGCCCAACAGGATGATGCGCATCAGGTCTTGTCCTCGGTTGTCCTTCAAAAACTTGGAAGTTTGCCACAAGGCGCCTGGCTAGGCTATTCCACAGAGCGGAGGCGGCAATACAGGGAGCTTATGGGCCTACGGCAGCAGACGCCCAAGGATCACTTCCCCGCAAGCATCATGTTGAGCATGAGCCGATTGAGCCGACCCACGAAGGCGGCCGGGTCGTCCAGCTGCCCTCCCTCGGCCAGCTGCGCCTGGTCGAGGAGCAGCTGTCCCAGGTCTGCGAACCGCGCCTGATCGCCCTCCGCCTCCAGGCGCTTCACCAGCGGATGGTCAAGGTTCACCTCCAGGACCGGCTTGAGCGTCGGGGCGACCTGGCCGACCGACTTGAGCACCCGTGCCAGATTCGCGCTCATGTCGTACTCGCCGACCACAAGGCACGCAGGGGAATCAACCAGCCGCGTGCTCGCCCGCACCTCCTTAACTTGCTCACCCAGGGCCTCCTGCAGCCGCTTCAGCAGGTCACCATGCTCCTTGACGGCCTTCTCCTTGCGCTCCTTCTCCTCCGCATCCGCCAGCTTGCCCAGGTCGAGATCGCCCTTGGTAACGGACTGCAGGTGCTTGCCCTTGTATTCCGTCAGGCTGCTCACCAGCCATTCGTCCACCCGATCGGAGAGCAGCAGCACCTCGATGCCCTTCTTGCGGAATACCTCCAAGTGAGGGCTGCTGCGAGCTGCCGCCGGGGAATCCGCGGTGAGGTAATAGATCTTTTCCTGGCCTTCCTTCATGCGCTCGATGTACGCATCCAGCGACTCCTTCTGCTCGTCGCCCTCGCTGGCCGTGGTCGAGAACCGGAAGAGCGCTGCGATCCGCTCACGATTCGCGTAGTCCTCTGCCGGCCCCTCCTTCAGAACACGGCCGAACTCCGTCCAGACGGCATGGTATTTCTCCGGCTCGTCCCTGGCCAGCCCCTCCAGGAGACTCAGCATCCGCTTGGTGTTTGCCTGGCGGATGGTGTCGATCTTACGGTTGTGCTGGAGCAGCTCGCGGGAGACGTTCAGTGGGAGGTCGTCCGAATCCACGACCCCTTTTACGAACCGCAAGTAGTGGGGCATGAGCTTGTCCGCCTCATCCATGATGAAGACGCGGCGCACGTAAAGCTTGACGCCGTGCTTCTGGTCCCGGTCCCAGAGGTCCCAGGGGGCCCGCTTCGGCAGGTAGAGAAGCGCGGTGTATTCGTTGGTGCCTTCCACCCGGTTATGAGCCCAGGCCAGGGGCTCGTCGAAGTCGTGTGAGATGTGCCGGTAAAACTCCTGATAGTCCTTGTCCGTGAGATCGGACTTGTTGCGCATCCAAAGGGCGGTGCCCCGGTTGACCTGCTCGTATTCGGGCGCCTTCTCGGCGCTCTCCTTCTCTTCTCCCTCCCCCATCGCCTCCTTGCGCATCTCCACCGGCAGCGCGATGTGGTCGGAGAACTTACCGATGATCCCGCGCAGCCGCCAAGGCTCCAGGAACTCCTTCTCCTCCTCCTTCATGTGGAGAATGACGTCGGTCCCGCGTTGCTCCTTGTTCACCGTCTCCAGCGTGTAGCCGCCCTTACCCTCGGAGTCCCAGCGCACGCCGTGCTCCGGACCGAGCCCGGCCCGCCGAGAGATCAGCGTCACCCGATCGGCGACGATGAAGGCCGAATAGAAGCCGACGCCGAACTGGCCGATAAGCTGGCTGTCCTTCGTCTGGTCGCCGGAGAGCCGCTCGAGGAAGCGGCGGGTACCGGAGCTGGCGATGCTCCCGATGGTCTCTGTGACCTCTTGGCGACTCATGCCGATCCCGTTGTCGGAGACGGTGACAGTGCCCGCGTCGCGATCGACCTCCACCCGAATCCGAAGATTCGGGTCGCTCTCGTACAGCCCTTCGTCGGTGAGGGCCTCGAACCGCAGCTTCTCGGCGGCATCCGACGCGTTCGAGACGAGCTCCCGCAGGAAGATCTCCTTGTTCGAGTAGAGGGAGCGGATGACGAGGTCGAGGACCTGGCTGACCTCGGCCTTGAATTCCAGGGTTTCCTTATGCGCTTCTACGGACATGTGTGTTACCGGTCTGCTCGCTGGATGGTTCATAGTGGACGCCACCGGCCCGCAGGCTAAGGCGATTTCTGTCAAATCCCACACCCCCTTGCTGGTCCTTTCGCCCCCCTTCGGCGTCACGCCGGCGGTCACATGGCCTGGCTATGCTCCCGCCGTCGCACCTGGAAGGCGAACGAAAATCCTGCGCAATCGGGTATGTGAGTTTCCGGTAATCGCCTAAAATGCCGCCAGTCGCGTCTTTTCCGCGCGTGGTTCAATGTAGTCGTTTTCCACGATTATCAAGGGTTATTCGAGATGGAACCGAAAGTCGTCGCCACCCAGCCATTCGAGGACCAGCGCCCGGGGACCTCCGGCCTGCGCAAAAAGGTCAAGGTCTTCCAGCAGCCCCATTACCTCGCGAACTTCGTCCAGTCCATCCTCGATACCCAGAAAGAGCTCAAGGGTGGGGTGCTGGCGGTCGGCGGCGATGGACGCTTTTACAACCGGGAGGCGATCCAGGTCATCCTGCGCATGGCTGCCGCCAACGGCGTGCGCAAGGTCCTGGTGGGCCAGAGGGGGATATTCTCCACGCCTGCGGCATCCTGCATCATCCGCAAATACAAGACCCAGGGCGGGATTATCCTCTCGGCGAGCCACAACCCCGGCGGCCCCGACGAAGACTTCGGCATCAAGTTCAACGTCGCGGCTGGCGGCCCGGCCCCAGAGAACGTTACCAGCGCGATCTACGACCGCACCACCAAGGTCGACCGCTACCTGACCCTCGACACGCCCGACCTGGATCTGGATCGGCTGGGGTCCGTGCAGATCGATGCCATGGTGGTGGAGATCATCGACCCGGTAGCGGACTACGCCCAGCTGATGGAGTCCCTGTTCGAGTTCAGCGCGATTCACCAGCTGTTCAACTCGGGCATGTTCCGCATGCGCTTCGATGCGATGCACGCGGTGACCGGCCCCTATGCCGTCGAGATCCTGGAGAACCGGCTCGGCGCCGAGCCGGGCACCGTCATGAACGGGGAACCGAAGGAAGATTTCGGCGGCGGGCACCCCGATCCCAACCTGGTCCACGCCGACGCCCTGGTCGCCATGACCCAGGGCACGGACGGTCTCGACTTCGGGGCCGCTTCCGATGGCGACGGCGACCGCAACATGATCCTCGGCAAAAACTTCTTCGTCACCCCGAGCGACAGCCTTGCGGTGCTTGCCGCCAATGCCCATCACGCCCCGGGCTACAAGGACGGGATCGTGGGGATCGCCCGCTCCATGCCCACCAGCCAGGCGGCGGATCGGGTGGCCGAGGAGCTCGGTATCGAATGCTACGAGACGCCGACCGGCTGGAAGTTCTTCGGCAATCTCCTGGACGCCGGCCGCATCACCCTGTGCGGAGAGGAGAGCTTCGGCACCGGATCCGATCACGTACGCGAGAAAGACGGCCTCTGGGCGGTGCTCTTTTGGCTCAACCTGCTCGCCGTGCGCCAGCAGCCGGTGGGAGACATCGTACGGGAGCACTGGCGCCGGTTCGGCCGCAACTACTACACCCGACACGACTACGAAGGGGTGGACGCCGCGGCGGCCGAACAGCTCATGGAGCACCTGCGTATCCTGCTGGCCGACCTGCCGGGCAAGCGACTGGGGGGATACCAGGTCGAGTATGCGGATGACTTTGCCTACACCGACCCTGTGGACGGCAGCCGCGCCGACAAACAGGGGATCAGGATCGGCCTCCAGGGCGGGTCTCGCATCGTCTTCCGCCTGTCCGGGACCGGCACGGAAGGCGCAACCTTGCGGATTTACCTCGAATCATACGAGTCCGACCGGCTGAAGGTCGACCGAGAGACCCAGGAGGTCATGCGCCCCTTGGTCCTGATCGCCCGGGAGCTCGCGCAGGTCGAGGCGCGCACCGGTCGTCTGGAGCCGGACGTCATCACCTGAGGGTTTTCCACAGAGGGAGCCCCTTGGACAGCCCGGCCGAGGCCGTCGCGGGGTACAAAACCGCCGACGGGAGTCCATTTGCCGTTAGATAAGGGCACAACAACGGGCGCGGTCCCATTTGCCGCATTGACGATCAGCCGGCAGCTCGGAGCCCGATAAAGAGAGCATGCGCCTGCTGAGCTTGTCGACCTTCTTTCTCGCGGCCACGATGGTGCTGTTCACCGCCGAGATCATGACGGGCACCTTCTATTTGGCGGCACTCGGTTTCGCGGCGCTCGTCACGGGGTTCGTCGCCTGGATCTACGAGCCGAGCCTCTGGGGGGCAACGATCATCTTTGCGATGGCCTCGGCCGTCACAGCCGGGATCGCACGTCGCCTGCGGCAGCGCTTGCAGGGAGACAGGGCAGATCCCCTGGCAGACATGGACCGGGGCGGAAGGGTGACGATCGTCGAGAGCGCCGAAGGCCGTCTCAGAGTTCGCTATCGCGACTCGACCTGGGAGGCGATGTGGGAAGGGGACGGCTCCCCGCAGGCGGGCCAAACGGCGGAGATCGTGGCCCGGGACGGGTCGCGGTTGCGCATCAGATCCACGCGCCTCCAACACAACCAACAACAAGGGTAGCCCAATGATCGACTCCGCCCTGATCGGCCTGCTGATCCTGGTCCTGGCCATCGTCACCATCTCCCGGGCCATCCGAATCGTACCCCAGCAACAGGCCTGGGTGGTGGAACGGCTCGGACGTTTCCACGCGGTGCTGACTTCCGGCGTCCAGGTCATCGTGCCCCTGTTCGACCGCATCGCCTATCGTTTCGACATGCGGGAGATCCCCTTGGATGTCCCCGAGCAGGTCTGCATCACCAAGGACAACACCCGACTGACCGTGGACGGCGTCCTTTATTACCAGATCACCAGCGCACAAAATGCCGCCTACGGCACCACCGAAGTGATCACCGCGGTGGTACAGCTCGTGCAGACCACCATGCGGGCCGAGGTGGGCAAGCTCGCGCTGGACGAATGCCTCTCCCAGCGGGAAACCCTGAACCGCGGCGTTGTCGACGTGCTCACCGAGGCAGGCGCCAGCTGGGGGGTGAAGGTCATGCGCTATGAGATCCGCAACCTCACGCCTCCTGACGAGATCCAGCGGGCAATGGAGCTGCAGCTCACCGCCGAGCGCCAGAAGCGCGCGGCGATCGCCAAGTCCGAGGGGGATCGGCAGCAGGCCATCAACCAGTCCGAAGGCCAGAAGCAGAGCCAGATCAATAACGCGGAAGGCGAAAAGCAGGCTGCGATACTGCGCGCCGACGGCGAGGCACAGGCCATCGCCACCGTGGCCGCCGCCACGGCCAACGCAATCGACACCATTGCGAAGTCGGTCGCCCGGGACGGGGGCACTGACGCCCTCCACTACCAGCTGGCACAGGCATGGGTGAGCCAGTGGGGAGCGATCGCGAAGAGCTCAACAGTCACCGTGGTGCCAGCCAATATGGGGGACCTGTCCGCCATGATGGGTACCCTCCTCTCCCAGGCCAAGAACTCCCCTGCCACACCAACCGCCCCCTAACCGCGTGACGTCAGTGGCAGGGGCGGCCCGCGGCGCGTCGCCCCGCCAAGCGGGCCGGTTCCACAGGCTTTCTCGCCCCCGTCCCGACCAGACCGCCCGGACTGCGGCATTCACTTTGCTGGCCCAGCCGTAGGACTACTTGGTAACGGCCGGGGCGTCAGCGCCACTCCGGAGACCGTAAGTCGCTGCCGGTGTAAACGCCCCGTCAACGGGGTCAAAACCACCATGGCACCCGAGGCGGACAGGCACGGGCGGCGGAGGCCGCTCTCCGCCCGGTCGCCTGAGCGCCCGCCGGCCCGTTGCTAGGCAGGAGAAGATCACCGGATGCGGCACTTCAAGCTCCGAGAAGGGCGGAACTGCTGGCGCGTGGCCCGCGCCGATCGTTTTGCCGTGCTCGTGGACGGCGAGGAATACTTCGCGGCGGTCCGCCAAGCCCTCATCGCGGCGGAGCGGCGCATCTTCATCCTCGCCTGGGACATTGACAGCAGGGTTGCGCTGGTGCGGGACGACCCGGGAGACGGGTGGCCGGTCGCCCTCGGGGAGCTGCTGCGGAGCCTGCTGGAGGACAGGCCGGCGCTCGAGGTCTTTGTCCTGGTCTGGGACTATGCCCCGATCTACGCCCTGGAGCGGGAGCCTGTCTTTTTCGGGAACACGCCCTGGGAGGGACACGAGCGGCTGCATTTCCGCAAGGACGACACCCACCCGCTCGCCGCCAGCCACCACCAGAAGCTGGTCCTCGTGGACGGGCGCATCGCCTTCTGCGGCGGCTTCGACCTCAGCAAGTGGCGCTGGGACACCAACGCCCACCTTGCTCAGGACCCCCGCCGGCTGGACGCCTCAGACCAGGCTTACCCTCCCTTTCACGACGTGCAACTGCTGGTGGACGGGGAAGCCGCACGGGCCCTGCAGGCCCTTGCCAACGGGCGCTGGGAGGCCGCCACGAAGCGGACGCCGGCGGCCGGCACCCCCTCCCAGCGAGACCCTTGGCCCAGCAGCGTCGTCCCCTTGTTCCACGACCAATCGTGCGCCATTGCCCGCAGCCTGCCGCGCTATCGCCAACGCCCGGCAGTGGCCGAGGTCGAGCGTCTCTACCTCGACATGATCGATGCCGCCGAGCGATTCATCTATGCCGAGAACCAGTATCTGACCTCCGGTGTCATCGGCGACGCGCTCGCCCGCCGTCTGCGCCAGCGCAAGGGCCCGGAGGTCGTGATTGTCCTGCCCAAGGAGACCGGGGACTGGTTGGAGCAGCACACCATGGACGTGCTTCGGGCACGCTTGCTGCGGCCGCTGCGGGAGGCGGACCTCCACGGCCGGCTCCGCGTCTATTACCCGGCCATACCCGACCTCCCAAATGGTGCCCTCATGGTCCACGCCAAGCTCATGATCGTCGACGACCGACTCCTTCGGGTGGGCTCCTCGAACCTGAGCAACCGATCGATGAGGCTCGACAGCGAATGTGATCTCTGCGTCGCCGCGGGGGATAAGGGGGACGAGTCGGCCATTGCCGGTTTGCGCCGCCGCCTGCTCGCCATGTTCCTTAGCAAGGACCCGGAGCAGGTCGCAAACGCGGAGGTCCGGGAAGGCAGCCTGATCGCGGCCATCGAGTCCCTGCGCGACACCGGACGCAGCCTCGCCCCGCTGGACGGGGACGTGGACCCCGAGTGGGAGCGACAGCTTCCAGATGGCCGCCTGGTGGACCCCGGGCGA
>Ga0307440_1001163_pt1 | contig 12911 bp, 9 predicted proteins | sample SalMarWE160410MG_FD_202150 | JGI IMG/M metagenome (GOLD analysis project Ga0307440, IMG submission 202150) | Salt marsh sediment microbial communities from the Plum Island Ecosystem LTER, Massachusetts, United States - WE1604-10 | ecosystem: Environmental > Aquatic > Marine > Intertidal zone >... | reverse complement strand
CATGGCCGAGGCCCTGCGCTGCGAGCGCGATTCCAGCAAGGGGTGCCCGCAGGTTGCGCTCCACGTCGTAGGTGAGGGCCTTGAGCGGGCTCACGTACAGGACGCGGACCGTGCCCGGGTCGGCGCGCGTCGGGGCCGGGCTGGGGCGCTCGACCAGGCGATCGAGGCACCACAGGAACGCGGCCAGCGTCTTGCCGCTGCCGGTGGGCGCGTGGATCAGCGTGTGCTCGCCCCGCGCGATCGCCGCCCAGCCCTGGGCCTGGGCCGGGGTGGGAGCCTCGAACGTCGCCTCGAACCAGGCCCGGACGGCGGGCCCGAAGGGCGCGAGGGGATCCTTGGTGCGCACGGCCACGGGATCGCGAGTATAGGTCGCAGGGGCCATTTCGTACAGATGTTCTAGAGGTCCGCGCGGCTCACCCGGCGCCTATGCCCACCAGGCAACGCTTTGGCTCCCAGGCTACGCCGACGGCTCGGTCCAGCGCCGATCCATGCCCGCCGGTCATCGGTCCCGAGGAGCGACACCCGACGGGCTGGTAAGTGCCAGTTGAGGCCGATTTCGTGTACTGGCAGTCATGGCCACCCGGACCCTCAACCAGCGTCAGCTCAGAACCCGGCGACGCGACCTCCTGCGGCGCCTCGGGACGGAGATCCGGGCGATGCGCGAAGACGCCGGTACCTCCCAGGCGGCCATCGCCAGGGTGGCCCGCGTGAACCAGGCGCACCTGTCGCGGATCGAGGCCGGTACGGCGGAACCGAGCATCGAGGTGCTCATCGCCGTGGCCACAGCCCTCGGTGCGGATCTCTCGGTGAGGCTGTTCCCGAACACGGGACCGCGCATCCGCGATCACCTCCAGATCGCCATCGCCGGGGCGCTGATCGCCGCCCTGCATCCCCGATGGGACGTGGCACCCGAGGTACCCGTCTACCGCCCGGTGCGCGGGGTGATCGACCTCGTCCTGAGCGACACGGCGGGTCCGGACGTGGTGGCCGTCGAGATCCACAGCCAGCTGCGGCGAGTCGAACAGCAGATCCGGTGGGCCACCCAGAAGGCAGACGCGCTGGCGGCCCTGCCCGAACAGGAGAGACGCCGGGTCCATCGGCTGCTGGTGTTGCGGAACACCGCGGCGACGCGCGAGGTCGGACGGCTGGCCGCTGACACGCTCGGCGCGGCCTACCCGGGGCGCAGCGCAGATGCGGTCGCCGCGCTCCGTGGCACGGCACCCTGGCCGGGCCGCGCGGTCATCTGGGCGACCGTCGAGCGCGGGGAAGCTCACCTGTTGGACGGGCCCCCACGCGGGATCGCGATGGGGCGGCGATGAGCCACTGTCGGGCCTGCTCGCCCCGAGCGTGTTCCGCTGGGTATTCCGACACGGCGGCGCTGAGGGCCGAGAGACCTCAGCCGAGCCGGTGTCGAACGATCGCGGAGAGCGCGCGCATCGCGCGGTCGGCGGTGCGGAACACGGGGATGCCTCCGGCCTCGAGCGCGGCCGCGAACGGCTCGTACAGCGGACCGCCATCGACCATGGTGACCCAGGGCTTGCTCGTCCGGTGCCACAGGTCGACGAGGCGGGCGGCGATGGCATCGGGAGCGGCGAGGTCCTCGTCGTGGTCCGGGCCGGGCGGCAGCGTCCGGAGCGCAGCGGTCAGCGGGACGATGCCCACGATGCCAACATCGACACCAGAGGCGGACAGGATCGTCTCCGCGAGGTCGGCGAACGCGGCATCGTCGGCCATCGGGGTCGCGTCGAGCGGATTGTGGACGTCGACCACGGCGCCGGCGCCGGCGGCCTCGAGCAGCGCGCCGAGCCGAGCACGGACCGCCGGCTCGAACATCGCGAGCTCGAGCGAGCCCAGGTTGTCGCCGATGGCAACACACTCGAACCCGGCGTTGGACATCGCGCCCAGGCGCCGGCCGCCGATCGTGCGGTCGACGAGGAGCGTTGCGGTTCGCACCAGATCGTCGAAGTCCTCGAGCGAGTCGGCGACCAGCACGCCAGCCTGCTCCGCCAAGGCTCGGGTCACCGTCACGTCCCCAGCGATCGACGCCGTGTGGCTCGCCGAGGCCGCCGCCCCGGCGCTCGTCCGTCCGGCCCGGTACAGCACGACCGTGCCACTACGCTCGCGGATCCGGGCCGCGGCCGCCAGCATCCGCCGCGCGTCGAGCGGCCGGAAGCCCTCCACGTACACGCCGAACACGCGGATCGACGGGTCATCGGCGAGGTGCGCGAGGTGGTCGCCCACGGTGAGATCCATCTGGTTGCCAACCGTGACGAGGTACCGCGGGTGCAGGTCCGGGATCCGCCCGAGGCGCGTGATCGCGAACGCGCCGCTCTGGGCGACGATCGCGAGTGGTGCGGTCGCCGCTCCGGGTGCGGGCAGCTTGGTTGCCGGGATGAACATCGTGTCGATGCGGCCGGGCACGGAGCGGAAGCCGAGGCAGTTGCCGCCGTTGAGCAGCGGGCCGCCGTCGGGGGCGGAGCGCGACGCCGCCAGCGCGGCCCGCATCCGGGCGACGATCGCCTCGCTGCCCTGCTTCTCCTCGAAGCCGCCGGGGATGACCAGGATCGCCTCGGCAGCATCGCGCTCGATGACGTCCGTGACCACCTCCGCCGCCCGGGAGGCCGAGACGGCCACGACGAACAGGTCGACCTTGTCCGGCAGCGACGCGACGTCCGGGACGCACCGGCAGCCGTCGATCGAGGTGGCGCCCGGCTTGACGACCGTGATCCGCTCGGCCGGGAACCCGTCGCGAAGGAGGTTTCGAAGGATCACGTGCCCCGGGTTCATCGCGGCCGAGACACCGATGATCGCGACGGAGCGGGGCTCGAGCAGCCTCGGCAGCTTGGCGACGGGCCGCGCAGGGGCGGGATCGGGCGCCCGCTCGCCGGTGCCCAGCGAGGCAAGGACGTCGAGCGCGACCAGGCGGCCGTCGGGCGTGACGACGATCGGGTTGACCTCGAGCTCGTCCAGGTCTGCGGGAACGCAGGCATCGGCGACGGCGAGGAATGGCTCGACGACGTCGACGAGGTCGTCGATCGACAGCCGTGCCGGGTGTCCACGCTGACCGGTGGTGGCCAGGCAGACCGCGGTCGCGCCGCGGAGCACGCGGGCGAGCCGATCGCGAGGCATCAGGCCGGGCGACAGGATCGCGATCTGCCGGCCCGGGCGCAGATCCGCCGCGATCATCTCGGCCTCGGTGCCACCCGCCCCGACGCTGACCACGGGTCCTGCGTCGTCGGTCCAGCGGACAGATACCAGCAGCTCGCCACCGATCCCGGGCTCGTGCGAGACGTACTCGGCGAGGATGTAGCCGGTGACCTGGGCAGCGCCGGCCGAGGCCAGGGACTCCTGCATCCGGTCGATGACGTCGAGCACGGCATTCGCGTCGCGGCCGACGACGGCGACCCCGCCAAGCTCCGTCTTGTGGGCGACGCCCGGGGCGACGACGCGGACGACGACCCGATCGCCCTCGATCCCTTCGATGGCCTTCGCGACGTCTGCCGCCTCGGGCGCGCCCGAGGCGGCGACCGCGACGAACGACGCCCGGGGCACCGCGATGCCCATCGCCTCGAGCAGCCGGCGCGCCTCCGGCTCGAGCAGCATGGATGCGCCGCGGGCGCGAGCCTCCGCGAGGATCGCGCGGATACGGGCGAGATCGATCGGAGGCTGGCCGGACCCGGACACGGCCACAGCCTACGCCGCAACCCGGCGCCGGCGGACACTCGAAGGGATCACGCCGCTACCCGGAGCCAGGCACGATCTCCTCGCGGCCGGACGCCTCGGACGCCTCGGACGGCCGATGCCGCCCCGCCGGCAGCAGCAGCGAGAACACCACGCCCAGGAGCACGAAACCGGTCGCGGTGAACCCGGCGAACCGGGTCGCGTCGACGAAGGCCTGCTCGATCGGGGTGACCGTCGCCGTGAGTGACGCGAGGAAGGCCGGGTCGGTGAAGCAGGCCGCCTGCTCGGGCGGGAGCGCCCCGATGCCGCCGCCGAACCCGGCCTCGGCCGCTCGCGACGGGTCCTTGAGCGCCGGCAGCACCTGGCCCGCCGAGGCGTCCACCAGGTACACGACCAGCTCCTGGCAGGCCGGCTTCACGTCCGGCAGCGAGGCCGCGATGTTGTCCGTGCTGCGGGTGACGAGCGTGGAGAACAGGATCGTGCCCAGGATCGCGATCCCGAGGGCGGAACCGACCTGGCGCAGCGTGGAGTTTGCTCCGGACGCGATCCCCGACAGCGAGACCGGGATGTCGGAGAGCACGATGCTCGTCAGCTGCGCCGTGGCGAACCCCACGCCCACGCCGTACACGAACAGCGGGATCGCGAGCATCAGCCCGTTGACCGACGTGGAGATGAGGAAGGTGGTCGCCGCGATGCCGACCGCCTCGAGCAGCATGCCGGTCGTGACCACCCAGCGTGGGCCGTAGCGGCGGGCGAGGGTCGCTGCCCCCGGCGCCGCGAAGAACGCGCCCATGGCCAGCGACAGGAACACCGCTCCGGTGTCGAACGCCGAGTAGCCGAGCACGCCCTGGAGGAACAGTGGCAGCGCGAACAGGAGGCCGAACTCGCCGAGCGACACGATCGTGCCGGCGAGGTTTCCGTAGCGGAAGCCCTTGTACCGCCACAGGGTGAAGTCGAACAGGTAGAAGCTGCCGGAAGCCCGCCTCCGCGACTCGACCGCGGCAAACAGGAGCAGCGCCACGATGCCGAACCCGATTGCGAACGGGGTGATCGACACCGTGTCCAGCGGCCAGCCGAGCCCGAGGACCTCGAACGGATGGCGCGGATTGGGGGTCCACCAGCCGTACTGGCGGCCCTCGATGAGCCCGAACACGAACGCGCCCAGGCCGCCGGTGATCAGCAGGAACCCGGGCAGATCGAAGCCGGGCCTCGCGTGCTCGTCCCGCGATTCGCCGATGTAGCGCAGGGTGCCGGCGATGGCGATCAGCCCCACCGGGACGTTGACGAAGAACGCCCAGCGCCACGATGCGTACGTCGTCAGGAACCCGCCGAGCAGCGGGCCGACGGCGGCCACGCCGCCGATCACCGAGCCCCAGATGCCGAACGCGATCGCCCGGTCGCGACCCTGGAAGTTCGAGTTGAGGATCGCCTGCGTGGCGGGCAGGATCATCGCGCCACCCACGCCCTGGAGGACCCGGGCGAGGATGAGGATGTCGCCGCTGGGCGAGGCTCCGGCGAGCACGGACGCGGCCAGGAACAGGCCCAGCCCGCCGAGATACATCCGGCGCCGCCCGAACACGTCCCCCAGCCGCCCGAGGGTGATCAGCAGCGCAGCGAACACCAGCGCGTAGATCGTGTTGATCCACTCGGCCTGGGTCGAATCCAGGGCCAGCTCGCGGATGATCGACGGGACGGCGACGTTGACGATGGTCGCGTCGACGATGATCATCGCGACGCCGATGCTCAGCAGCGCGAGCCCGATCCAGCGGCCGCGTCCGGTGGCATGGATCGACGGCCCGTCAGGGTGCACGCCCACGGTGCTTGCCATGATTGGGCCCTCCAGGGGGCCGCGGCGCCGAGTCTCCACCCCCAGGGAGACTCGGCGCGGAGACCACGTATTACTTGACTGTCGCAATGTTTTCGCTAGGATAACGAAGGTGACGAAGCCCGTCCACTCGCCCGACCACCACGACATCCCGGTGCTCAGCGACGACGCCTTCGAGGCCAGCCAGCTGCTGCTGGAGCTCATCCACGTCGCCTACGCGACGCGCGCAGCCGAGGCGGAGACTGCCGCCGCCGGCGAGCCCGGCGCCGCAGGCCACGTGCGTTCGGCGCCCTCGACCCATGCCATCCGGGTGGCGATCCACGTCTACCAGCACGGCGAGCGGACGATCGGCGAGCTTGCCGCTGGACTCGGGATCTCCTACGGCTGGGCGAGCCGGGTGGTCAGCGAGCTCGAGTCCACGGGGTTGCTGGAGCGGCGGGTCGACCCGTCGGACCGGCGGATCGTTCGGGTCTCGCTCACAGCCGAGGCGATGGACATGGTCGTGCGCACGTACCGCTGGCGCGGAGAGGCGGTCGAGCGCGCGCTCACCGGGCTCGATGCCAACGGCCGCCAGGCCGTCACCGACTTCCTGCGCAGGGTCACCGTCGAGCTGGGTCGGGCGGGGGACTGATCCGGCTGACTCGGCGAACGGAGCGGTTGACCCGGCCTCTGACCTTACCCGGAGCGGCGACCCAGACGGCAGACGAACCGGCGGGCCAGGGGGTGCCCGCCGGTTCGATGTGCCCGGTTGTCATCGATGGGGGGAGGGGAGGTTGAAACCACATCGACGACGTCGTATTCGTATTTCGAGGACGAGTGTCGGTGACGGGGCGCCGGGGCGGGATGTGCCCAAGGGCCCGTCGTTTCGTGACGTTGGGTGACCGATGGCACGGTCGGGTGCCTGCGAAGGTCCCGCAACGCTGCCGGGCGCGCGGGCGAGGCGGCGTGGCGATGCAGGGCTGCTACCATCCGCTCATGCCGGGTGCTGACTTCATCGTCGTCCTGATCATCGTGCTGATCATCGTCCTCGTCTGGCGCGGACCCAAGACGCTGCCCCTCCTCGGCCGCGCGTTCGGCCAGGGCGTGCGCGAGGCGCGCAAGGAGATCGAGGAGATGAAGTCGGAGTCCGCCGACAAGGACGACGACACGACCTCCTGATCGCGGGTCTGGTCGGTCCTGCGCCCTGCCTTCGTCCCTCATCCGTGGGCAGCCAGATGCCGCAGGTCGCCGAGTGCGCCCACCATCGCGCGTGACCGCGCCAGCGCATCCTCGTCCACCACTACCGGGATGGTCCGCGACGGGCCCGGCCCCTCGAGATCCCCCACCAGGACCGCGCCGGCGGCCGGCACCTCGAACGCGAGGTGGTCGGGATGGGTTCCGGGCGTCGCGTGGGCGCGGATCAGGATGTCGCCGTCGGGCACGACCTCGCCGTCGGACAGCGGCTCGATCTCGCTCACCAGCACCCGGCGTGCCCCGGCAGCCGCCCGGACCGGGATGCCGAGCCGGAGCGCCAGGCTCTCGGCGCCCGCCGCATGGTCGGGGACTGGCGCGGTCAGCAGCACGGCGGCCAGTCGGGCCCCGAGACGCTCGGCTACCCGCAGGATCGCCTCGACAGCCTCGTCGCCCGGATCACCCGGATCCACCACCACCAGCCGGCGATCCCCCACGAGATACGTGTCGACCGTCTGGCCCGCGATCGCGCCGGCCCCGTGGAGCCGGACCCGGGCCACCGAGGGTGCCGGTCGGTCGATGGCCGGTGATCCGGTTGAGGGAGCGTTGTCCGGCGCGGGCACCAGGTACCGCCGCACATCGTCGATGCCGGTCGCGGCCGCCAGCTGCTGGAGGGTGGTGCTGGTCGGCGTCCACAGCTCGATCCGACCGTCCGCCATCGCGGACAGCGCGTCGGACGGGGTCATCCAGGCATGGGCGACGACCTCCCGCGGATCGAACGCGGGGGCCGAGCCTTCAGGCAGCCGGGCGATGAAGAAGCGAGCGTCGTAGCGGCGCGGGACGACGGGCGGGGTGACCCAGCGTGAGAGCGGCACCAGCCAGTCCCCTCGCAGCTCCATGCCGGCGTCGGTCACGGCCTCCGCGAACCACTCGCCCGATGCGGCGCCCGGGGCGTGGCCGAGGGTCCCGGCGGGGGCGATGGCGCCTGCCGGTGACGTGGCCAGGAGCACGCCGGCCTCCTCGAACAGCTCGCGGATCGCGGCGACCATGAACGCCCCGGCGTGGGTTGCGGGCTCGTCGCCCTGGCGTCGGAGGCGCGCGAGCAGCCGTGGATCGGCGTCGGCCGGATCGACTGCGCCGCCGGGGAACACGTGGAGGCCCGGTCCGAACGGCATCGTCGCGGGCCGCCGGGTCAGCAGCACCTCGGGCCCGGCAGCGCCGTCGCGCATGACCGCAACCGTGGCGGCCGGCCGGACGTGGGCTCCACCTGCGCCCTCCTCCTGCATCCGGGCTCCCTCGCGCACGCCCCTGCCCTACAGCGGCCGGACGAACGCCCACAGCCCGACGCCCGGCACCGGCTCGAAGTCGCGGTCCGGGGCTCGATGGAAGTCGAGCCGCTCGTACAGCGCGTGCGCCCGGGTCATCCGCTGCGAGGAGACGATCGCCAGCGCCGTCCGACCATCCCGCCGGGCCAGCTCGATGCATTCCTCGACCAGCCGCCGTCCGATGCCCCGGCCCTGCGCCGCGAGGGCCACCCCGAGCATCCGGAAGCCCGCCTCGCCCGCCCGCTCGACATCGGCATACGGGTTGCCGGGACCCGAGACGTAGCTCACGGAGCCGAGCACCTTACCGTCCTCCACGGCGACCAGGACCAGGCACGCCTGGGCGCGCCCAGCGGCGTCGCGCACATGCTCCAGGTAGTCGTTGTGCCGGCTGCCGGGCAGCCCGAGGTAGGCCTCGACCACGACATCGCCGGCCGCCGCGAGCTCATCGGGCCCCGCCGCACGCACCTCGATCACGACACCGCCTCCGGGCCGTGCCCCGGATCGGGCCGCCTCCGGGGCACGGCCCGGCCGCGCGCCGCGGGCCGGCTGCGCGTCACGGACCCCCTTCGAGCAGCAGCGCTTCCAGGGCCTCCGGCTCGTGCACCGGCTGGCGGCAGGCGAAGTCCCGGCACACGAACGCGGTCGAGCGGCCCCCGAGCGCGAACCGCCCGCGGAGGAGGGGCACGTCCGAGTCCTCGGGAGCGGTCGATGAGGCCAGCACACGGAACGGGTGGTACCCGCGATCGGCCACGGCGAGCAGCCGGTCCAGGCCGTCGTCGCCGGCGGCACCGACGATCGCAACCTCGGTGAGGCCGGCCCGGGTGAGCTCGAGCGCGCACAGCCACTGGGCGAACCCGGTGGGGTAGCGGGCGATCACAGCGCCGACGGTTGCCAGCGCCGCGTCGGCGGCGGCGCGATACCTCGCGTCACCGGTCAGCGCGGCGAGCCGAATGAGCACGGTCGTGGCCATCGCGCCGCCGGACGGCGTGGCGTTGTCCTGCACGTCACGCGGGCGGACCACCAGGTGCTCGCCGTCGTCGGCGGTGTCGTAGAAGCCACCGTGCGGATCGGCGAACCGGGCGAGGATGGTCTCGGCAAGGGATACCGTGTCGCGGTACCAGCGCTCGTCGTGCGTCGCCTCGTACAGCGCGAGCAGACCGTCGGCGAGGCAGGCGTGATCGGCGAGCACGCCGTCGGCGGTCGCCCGGCCATCCTTCCACGAGCGGCGGAGCCGGCCGTCGGCGTCACGCAGGCCCGTCAGGATGGCGGCAGCGGCCCTGGTGGCCGCGTCGAGGTAGCGGGTCGCGGTCCCGGCCAGATCCGGGTCGCCGGAGCCACGCAGGGCGCGAGCGGCATCGGCGAGCGCCGCGATCGCGAGGCCGTTCCAGGCCGCCAGCACCTTGTCGTCGCGTGCCGGCTGGGGCCGCTCGGAGCGCCGCGCGAGAAGGGCTGCACGCTCGGAGGCCAGCACGGGGCCGACGCCTTCGACCGCGATGGCGTGGCGCCCCGCGAGCGCATCGTCGTCGATCACGCGCGAAAGGATCGTGCGTCCCTCCCAGTTGCCGGCCTCGGTCACGCCGTACGCCGCGGCGAACAACGGGTAGCCGTCTCCCAGGACCGACCGGAGCTCATCGGCGGTCCAGGTGAAGGTCGCCCCCTCCTCCCCCTCGGTGTCGGCGTCCTGGCTGGCCGCGAACCCACCGTCGGGCGTCCGCAGCTCGCGCAGGACGTAGTCGAGCACCCCGATCATCGTGCCGCGCAGGTCCGGGTCACCGGTCAGGGCCCATGCGTGCGCGTACACGCGCGCGAGCTGGGCGTTGTCGTAGAGCATCTGCTCGAAGTGCGGGACCAGCCAAGCGGCATCGGTGGCGTAACGATGGAAGCCGCCACCGAGCTGGTCGTGCACGCCGCCCGCGGCCATGGCCGCCAGGCTCCTGAGAGCGACGGCGAGCCACCGCTCGTCGCCGGTCGCGCGGTGCCGGCGCAGCAGGAGCTCGATCGTCATCGGCTGCGGGAACTTGGGAGCAGAGCCCCAGCCGCCGTGCTGGGCGTCGAACGTGTCCGCGATCCGTGCTGCCGCCTCGCCCAGGACGGCCTTGGGTGCCGGCATCCCGGTACCCGACGCGGTGGCCGGCTGCTGGGCCTGGACCAGCGCCTCGACCAGCCGGACGCCGGACGCCTCGACGTCCGATCGTTGCTCGGTCCATGCGTGTCGCACACCCTCGAGCACCTGGCGGAAGGCGGGCATGCCGTGGCGAGGCCTGTCGGGGAAGTAGGTGCCGCCGTAGAACGGGTGCCCGTCGGGCGTCAGGAACACGCTCATCGGCCAGCCGCCCTGCCCCGTCATCGCCTGCACCGCACCCATGTACAGCTGGTCGATGTCGGGCCGCTCCTCGCGGTCGACCTTGATCGCGATGAAGTGCGCGTTGAGCAGCCGCGCCGTCGCCTCGTCCTCGAACGACTCACGCTCCATGACGTGGCACCAGTGGCATGCGGCGTAGCCGACCGAGAGGAACACGGGCCGGTCGAGCAGCTTTGCGCGCGCCAGCGCATCGGGCCCCCAGGGGAACCAGTCGACCGGATTGTGGGCGTGCTGGAGCAGATACGGGCTGGTCTCACGGGCCAGCCGGTTGGTGTGCGGCGGGGGTGCCGGTGCAGCGGCCATGAGCCGATGGTACGCGGTGGCTTCCGACCCCGTTCCATCCCGGCGGACGACACGTCGATGGCCTGTCGCCGATGCGCCACCCGGGTCGAACGGTGACCTCACGCACCGGAAACGGAGCCGTTCCGTCCAGGACGGGCGACCCGGGCCGAAGCGATCTTGTTCGGGCGTTCCCGCCGGCAGTAGGCTACCGAGGTCACCGCCACGGCCCGCCCAGATGGAGCCGCATCGCTGAACCGCATCGTCCGGGCGACGATGGTCGCCCTCCTCACCGGGGTCATCGGGGCCGCGGGCGCTGTCGCGCCCGCGCTTGCGGCTGCGCCTGTGCCGCGCGTGGTGCTGATCGTGGGTCCGGTTGGCTCGCTCACGTCGAGCTACCGCGCGATCGCGAACGACGCGGCTGGTGAGGCGCAGGCCGCGGGTGCCGAGGTCGTCAAGGTCTACTCCCCCAACGCGACCTGGTCGGCGGTCAAGCAGGCCGTCACGGGCGCCTCGATCGTGGTCTACCTGGGTCACGGCAACGGCTGGCCGAGCCCGTACCGCAACGAGCTGTATCCGCCGACCCAGGACGGCTTCGGCCTCAATCCCGTTGTCGGCGTCGATGACGTGGGCCACCAGTACTTCGGGGAGGCGTCGATCCAGCACCTGCGGCTGGCGGCAAACGCCGTGGTGCTGCTCAGCCACCTGTGCTACGCCAGCGGCAACAGCGAGCCGGGTCTGCCCGAGGGGACGCGGGACCAGGCCATCGCCCGGGTCGACAACTTCGCCGCAGGCTTCATTCGCGCCGGCGCTCAGGCCGTGGTCGCCGAGGCGCACGCGGGCCCGGCGTACTACGTGAGGCAGCTGCTGCGAACCCAGCTCAGCATCGAGCGGATCTGGAGCGCTGCGCCGAGCGCACATGGCAACGCGTTCGGCGTGGTCAGCGAGCGGTCGCCGGGGTACACCGAGCAGCTCGATCCGGATCGCGCCAGCGGCGGCTTCAACCGGTCGCTCGTGTCGCGGGGCGTGACGGCGAGCCAGGTTCGGTCCGGCGCAACCGGCACGACGTCCGGGGTGGTCACCGAGCCTGTCGTCGAACCCTCGCTCGTCGACCAGGGCATCCGGTTCGGTGATCTCAGCCTGGGCGCGCTGCCGATCGCTTCGACCACCACCCAGCTGACGCTGCCGGTCGCGGGACACGGCGCCAAGCTGATCCCGGCCGGCGCCCAGGTCGGCATCCGATGGGATCCGATCCTGCTCGACCCGCAACCGGCGAACTCCGAGGATCCGGGCGTGGCCCCGGCTCAGCCCTCGTCGCCCGATGCGTCCGCGTCGCCGGCACCGCCCTCGTCGCCCGATGCGTCCGCGTCGCCGTCGCCCGGTCCCGGGTCATTGCCGTCGAACCCGGCGCTGCAGCCTGATCCGGCAACCACACCGGAACCGACGTCCTCGTCGCTTCCGGGCGTCCAGCCCGCGACCCCGCCCGAGCCCCCGAGCGTCGATCTCGTGGCTCCCGAGCAACTGGGTAACGTCGTCGTGGTCGGGAAGGTCACGCGCTCCGGGAAGGGTCTCGGCATGACGGTCACCTACCCGTCGGCGCCCGGGCTGTACCGGCTGGTCGCCACCCTGCACGCACCCTCCGGCGTCGCCTATGACGTGGCCACGCAGGCGCTCCTCACCCCTGCCCTCGTCCGCGTTGGCGGACCGGTCGCGGTGGCCTACGGCGCACCCGCCTCGTTCGCGATAACCGCCGGCGTGCCGGCACCCGTTGCGGTTCGTGTCGTGAACGCCGGCTCGGAGAGCTGGGACGTCGACACCGACCAGCCGCCCGACGGCACGGCCGAGGAGATCCTGTCCTGGCTGCGCACCTCGCGAAGCCCGGCGAAGCTCGTCGCGACCTGGGTGTCCACCGCGAGCCAGGCGGTTCCAGATCCGGTGACGACCGTTCTCGATCCGACGATCGCCGCTCCCGGCGGCAGCGCGATGGTCACGCTCGAGCTCCAGGCACCGACGGCGCCGGGCAACTACCTGCTGCTGCTGGACGTGATCTCGCCCGCGCATGGACCGCTGTCGGCGCTGGGCAGCGCTCCGGCCCTCATCCGCGTCGCGGTCTCGGGCACCGGAGCCGTGCCGGGGCCGTCCGCGGCGCCGGAACCGTCCGTCGCGCCGGGCGGATAGGCGGCCCGGGCCGGCCACGAAGCTCCGCGCCCGCGGACGCTCGCTCGACTTGCCCGGATACCCGTGGAGCGGGCACCGACGACGGACTTGA
>Ga0307440_1001162_pt1 | contig 12918 bp, 7 predicted proteins | sample SalMarWE160410MG_FD_202150 | JGI IMG/M metagenome (GOLD analysis project Ga0307440, IMG submission 202150) | Salt marsh sediment microbial communities from the Plum Island Ecosystem LTER, Massachusetts, United States - WE1604-10 | ecosystem: Environmental > Aquatic > Marine > Intertidal zone >... | reverse complement strand
GGCCGCCCCCTTTCTTCTGACATACGCTCCTGAGACGGCGGAGCGGATCTACGTAGGGAAAAAGGGCGGGGACCACACCCTCTCCCAGGAGGGAATCAACGAGCTGATCATGCAGAAGGCCGCCGCGGGCGCCACGGTCACCCGGCTCAAGGGGGGCGACCCCACCATCTTCGGCAGGGGAGGCGAGGAGGCTCAGGTGCTGGCGGAAAGGGGCATCCCCTTTGAAATCGTGCCAGGCATCACCTCCGCCATCGCCGCGGCCGCCTACGCCGGCATTCCCCTCACCCACCGGGATTACACTTCGACCCTGGCCTTTGTAACAGGGCACGAAAACCCGGAAAAGGATACCTCCAGCATCGACTGGGCCGCCCTGGCCAGGGGCATCGGCACCCTCGTGTTCTTCATGGGCGTCAAGAACCTGCCCCAGATCACCCGGCGCCTCATGGAAAACGGCAAACCGGCCGATACGCCGGTGGCCCTGGTGCGCTGGGGGACCACCGCCCGGCAGAGAACGGTCACCGGCACCCTGGAGACCATCGTGGAGGCTGTTGCGCAGGCGAAGCTCTCGGCGCCGGCCATCACTATCGTAGGGGATGTGGTGGGACTGCGAGGCAGCCTGGCATGGTTCGAAAACCGGCCACTCTTCGGAAAGACCATCGTGGTGACGCGCTCCAGGGAGCAGGCCAGCGATCTGGTCCAGCGCCTCACCGATCTGGGCGCCGAGTGCCTGGAGTGTCCGACCATCAAGATCGCGCCCCCCGAGGACGCGGCTCCCCTGGAGGCCGCCCTGGACCGCCTTGCCGAGTATGACTGGCTGGTGTTCACAAGCGTGAACGGCGTCAAACGCTTCTTCGAGCGTTTATTTGAAAGCGGCAGGGATGCCCGGGCCCTGGGATCACTCCGCACGGCGGCCATCGGACCGGCCACGGCCCAGTGCCTTCTGGCCCACGGTATCCGAACCGATATCCTTCCGGCCAGCTACCGTGCGGAATCGGTCATCGAGGCCTTCTCCGAACGGGACATGAGGGGGAAGCGGATCCTTCTTCCCAGGGCACTGGAGGCAAGGCCCATCCTACCCGTGGAGCTGCGCCGAATGGGCGCCCGGGTGGATGAGGTGGCGGTCTACCGCACCCTTCAGGACCGGCGGAACGCCGCCGATCTTCTGGACCGCCTGAAAGCGGGTACCATAGATCTCATCACCTTCACCAGCTCCTCCACGGCCCGAAATTTCAAGGCCATGATCCCCAAGGACGAGTTTGCCGGTCTTGTCTCCGGGACGACCATCGCGGCCATCGGCCCCATCACCGCCGAGACCGCCGAAACGTTGGGGATGCCCGCTCGGATCGTTGCACCGGCCTATACCATCGACGGGCTCTGTGATGCGATTCTGGCGTATTATGCGGACAGGAGCAGGGATGATGGGCCCCACTGAACAGCATCCATCCGGCTCGAAACTGATCGACAAGTATGATCGATGCCTGAACTATATGCGCATCTCCATTACGGATCAGTGCAACCTCAAGTGCATCTACTGCGACCCCTTCGCCCGAACCCCCAAGCTGACCCATGACGATATCCTGCGCTATGAGGAAATCCTGCGCCTGGTGCGGATCGGGGCGACCCTCGGCCTCTCCAAGGTACGGGTCACCGGCGGAGAACCCCTGGCCCGCAAGGGCGTTTACCATTTTCTGGATCAGCTGACCACTATTGAGCCGATCAGGGACGTCTCCCTGACCACCAACGCCGTCCTTCTGAAGGACAACCTGGAGAAAATAAGATCTGCCGGGATCAAACGGATCAACATCAGTCTCGACAGCCTGAAGCGCGAAAAAGTCCAGCGAATCACCGGCCGGGATGCGTTTTCAGAGGTCTGGGAAGCCATTATGGGGGCCCATGACATGGGGTTCGCCCCCATCAAGATCAACATGGTGCCCCTTCGGGGCATCAACGACGACGAGCTGGTGGACTTCGCCGAACTGTCTCTGAAGTACCCCTTTCATATCCGCTTTATCGAATACATGCCCATCGGCAAAACGATCGTGGGCAGCGGCCAGCAGATCCTGGCCGATGAAATCAAGACCAAAATCGAATCCATCGGCCCGTTGCTGCCCGTTCAGGACGGCGCCCTCCAGGGGCCAGCGGTCCGGTACCGCTACCAGGGCGCTCCCGGCGAAATTGGACTGATCCGGCCTATCAGCCAGCATTTTTGCGGTTCCTGCAACCGACTGCGCCTCACTGCGAACGGTCAGCTCAGGGTGTGCCTCCTGTCCGACCTGCAGGTGGATCTCAAGACACCCATGCGCCAGGGACTGCTGGACGAGGACCTGAAGGCGCTCTTCCTCAAGGCCGTGGGTCTCAAGCCCATGAGCCACCGGCTCAATGACAGCTGCTCCGGCCAGCCGGCGGGGCAAATGTCGGCTATTGGGGGGTAAGAGGGGCCCCGTGACCGTTGAACAGAGGGCGCGGTGCGTGGGGGGGGCGCTCCGGCACGCCTCACCGGTCGATTCTCCGGGAATTGCTGATCGGCCGGGCGGAGATCCGGCATCAGTTATATAGGGCCTGGTTGTCAAGACCGCAGGGTCGCCACCAGCCGCAACGGATGGGTCAGAAGATCCAGGGCGGACTGGATACTGGTGCAAACCACATCCGCCGCCGAAACAGTGACCCCGGCTGCCCCCTCCTCCAGGATCACCGCAATGCCCAGAACCGCCGCCCTTAGCATTCGGTTGTCGTTCCGGCCGTTTCCGATGCAAACCGTATGGTGACTGCCCAGTCTTTCCACCACAGTCAGCTTGCCCGCATCCTGGGCCTCCACAGGCAATACGGTGAGCTCACAGGGGATATCCTTCAATTCGTCCGCGGCCCGTCCGAAGGTGTCGGCCGTCAGCACCACCACCTGGAGGGTCTCCGACAACCGCTTCAGGCGCTCGGCCACCCCCGGCAGCAACCCGCCGTCGCAAGCCAACGTACCGTTAAAATCCAGGACCAGGTGACGTAGCGACAATCTCCCATATCCCGGGATGTCCACCTCTATCATGGTTCCTCCTCGCACAGCGTGTTCACCCAAAAACAATGGTTCGTCACAGGGCAAAGGGGGTCAGGCTCTCGTACCCCTCCTCCGTGACCAGAATCGTTTGCTCGAACTGCGCGGACAGGGAGCCGTCCCGGGTCACCGCCGTCCAGTGATCCTCCAGGACATAAAGCTCCTTGTTCCCCAAATTGATCATGGGCTCGATGGTAAACACCATGCCGGGCAGCAACCGTAAGCCGTCCCCCTTGCGCCCGAAATGGGGTATCTGTGGGGGTTCATGAAAATCGTTTCCCACCCCATGGCCCACGAACTCACGGACCACCGAGCAGCCCTCCCCCTCGGCATACCGCTGGATGGCCCACCCGATGTCTCCGATGGTGTTGCCCGGGCTGACCATCTCCATCCCCCGAACCAGGGACTGCCGAGCGACATCGACGATCTTTTCAGCATCCACCCCAGGGGTTCCCACGAAGAACATCTTGGATGCATCCGCGTAGTAACCGTTCAGGATCGGGGTCACATCCACATTCACGATATCGCCGTCCCTCAGGACCCTTGAGCCCGGTATCCCGTGGCAGATCACCTCGTTCACCGATACACAAACGCTCTTGGGAAACCCACGATAGCCGAGGGGCGCCGGAACGGCACTGTGCTTGAGGGTATAGTCATGAACAAGGGTATTGATCGTCTCGGTGGTGATGCCGGGCTTGATGGCATCGGCCACCAGATCCAGGATTTCCAGAACGAGCCGACCAGCCTGGCGGATGCCGTCGATATCCCGCTCGCTCTTGAACCGGACCTGATATTTCTGGGTATAGACCTGCTTGATGACCTCCAGGGGAAGTTCCTTCTTGCCGAGGCAACACCTTTTGTATTTTCGCCCGCTGCCGCAGGGACAAGGCTCGTTTCGGCCGATCTTCTCTGCAAAAATCTTCATCTGTATCCTGTCTCAAGTAGCTGTCATGTCAGTGCCCGCGGCCCATGCCACCTTGGATGTCTCACTGGTACTACCGGGTTTAATTAAGAATATTCAATCTAAAAGCAACGGCTGAATCTGTCAAGAAAGAAACACCAGGGCCTGCCATTGGACGGGTGGGCAGTCCCGGGGAGCTTGTCAATCCAGACGTTCATGTTTACACTTATCGCACGGAAGCAGGACGTATCACCATCTTCAGTTCCTCGTAACTTTCGATAGAGGGAGGAGGGCTAGATATATGAAGGATAATAGTAATTTACACCAAAAAGTGCAGGAGATGTGTGATTGTTACACCACCACCGATCCCTTGCCGGAGATGGCCAGGCTGGCCGATGATACCGATCCCCAGGAGGCCGCAACCAAATGGCTCGCCCTGGCGGTCCTCCATGGCATCAATGCCGGGGCCAACAAGATTTCCCTTCGTCTGGACAGGAATGGCAGCGTCGAGGTGACGGCCCGGTACAACGAGGCGCAGCTGCCCTCCCCGGGTAAGGCCGTGGGAGAAAAGATCTTTGAATCCATCCGAGAGATCACCCATATCGAAGGGGAAAAGGGCAAGCTGAATTTGGCCCTGGGAGTTCGAGACAGCTCCGTCGATCTGAGGGTCAAATTGAAATCGGATGAAGAACGGAAAAAACTGACCATCGCCTTCCCGGATTGATTCAGGTTGAAGCCGAGGCGCCGCATTGCCGTCCGTGAACTGGTGGCCCACACCCTTCGCACGGGCGATCTGGACCGGACCTTCTCGGCAGCTGGCCGCACCACCGAGGCCATCCGCGCCCACCAGAGGGTCCAGCGGTCCCGGCCCGCCGGCTACGAGCCGGAGGTCCGGGTGAACCACCTGGTGGAAGCAGATGCGTTGGTGCTGGAAATTTCGGGACGGGTGGACGGTGTCTACATGGAATCCGCCGATCCGGCGTCACCCACGAGACCAAGAGGGGTCGAGGAAATCAAGACCACGGCGCTCGATCCGGACGACATCACCGACGACCAATACCCCCTCCACTGGGGCCAGGCCAAGGCCTACGCATACATGCTTGCGGCCGCCCACGATCTGTCGGTCATGGAGGTCCAGCTCACCTACTACCAGCTGGAGACCGGAAAGACGCGGGAGATTCGAAGACGCTTCGAGCGCGGGGATCTGGCCGTTTTTTTCGACGACATGGTTTCGGCCTACCTCGCCTGGGCCGCCACCTTGGCGGCCTGGGACCTCACCCGCAAAGAGAGTGTTGCCGCCACTGGATTTCCTTTTCCGTCCTTCCGACCGGGACAACGGGACATGGCGGTCCAGGTCTACCGGGCCATCGGGCTCGGGGCCCAGCTCCTGATCCAGGCCCCGACCGGGATTGGTAAAACCATGGCGGCCCTCTTCCCGGCCATCAAGGCGCTGGAAGGCCAGGGCGGGGAAAAACTCTTTTATCTGACCGCCCGCACCACCGCCCAGGGGATGGCGCAAGGCGCCGTGGCCCGCCTGGCCCAAGAGGGGCTTCGATTGAAGAGCCTCCTGTTGACGGCAAAGGACAAGATCTGCTTCACTCCTGAAGGTGCCTGCACCGGCGAGGGCTGCCCCTTCGCAAGGGGATACTATGACCGCATCCGTGCCGCCATCGAGGAGATATTCACCACCCATGACCGGTTCACCCGTCCCGTCATCGAGGCGCACGCCCGGGCCCACCGGGTCTGCCCCTTTGAATTTTCCCTGGACCTGACGCTCGTTTCGGACCTCGTCATCTGCGATTACAACTATGCCTTTGACCCGCGGGTGCATCTTCGCCGGCTCTTCTCTGAGGAGGCGGCCGCGTGGTGCTTCCTTGTGGATGAGGCCCACAACCTCGTGGACCGGGCAAGGGAAATGTTCTCCGCGGAAATCGAAAAGCAGCCCCTGCTCGATCTTCGCCGCCAATTGGCAGGCCACCTCCCGGGCCTCCACCGGGCGCTCGGCCGGATCAACGCACACCTGGCGAAAATCCGGAAGCGATGCCATAACGCCGGCGGCAGCCTCTCGGACCCGGAGCCCCCGTCAGATCTCGGGAAGCTTCTTTTCTCGTTTCACGCTCAGGCCCAGCGATGGCTGGCCCAGAACATCGAGGCCGATTTCCGGGAAGTGTTGCTCGATAGATACTTCGAGGTGGGCAGATTCCTGGGGACCCTGGAAGGCTATGACGAGCGCTACGCCACCCTGATGGAATCCGGCGGGAAGGATCTTCGCGTCAAGCTCTTTTGCATGAACCCGGCTGAGGATATGGCCGAAGCGCTCACCCGGTGCCGGAGCGCGGTCTTTTTCTCCGCCACCCTGATGCCCCTGGATTACTTCAAGCAGCTCTTCGGCTGCAAAGAAAATGCAGCCGCCCTGACGCTTTCCTCGCCCTTCCCCAGGGAAAATTTTCACCTGTTGGTGGCACCGGCCGTCTCCACCCGCTACCACCACAGGGAGGCCAGCCTTGGCCTCCTTACGCGATTCCTGGCCGCCATGGTGTCCGCCGTCCCTGGAAATCAACTGATCTTTTTTCCCTCCTACCAGTACCTGGAGATGGCCCGGGAGCCCCTCAGCCGCGCCTGTCCGGAGTCGCACCTGCTGGTCCAGAGCCCAGGTATGACGGAAGCGGACCGCGAGGGCTTCCTGGAGCGCTTCTCCAGCGACAGCGCTCCGCCCGTGGTGGGTCTCGCCGTCATGGGCGGCATCTTCGGCGAAGGAATCGATCTTGCGGGGGAGCGCCTCAACGCCGCCGTCATCGTGGGCGTGGGGCTTCCGGGGATTTCGCTGGAAAACGATCTCATCCGGGACCACTTCGATCAAAGCACCGGCCACGGTTTCGAATATGCCTACCTCTACCCGGGCATCAACCGGGTGCTCCAGGCCGCGGGCCGGGTCATCCGCTCGGAAACCGACCGGGGCACCGTGATGCTCCTGGACGAACGCTATGCCACGGCCCGCTACCGCTCACTGCTTCCCGGCCACTGGCATCCTATCCGGGTCACCACCGAGGCCCAGATGATCCGCCAGCTGCACGCTTTCTGGGAGTCCCCCGCCCGGTCATCCCAGGAGGGCGACCGGCAGGTCGCCCCTACGGTCAAATGTCCGCCGGCTGCCGCGTCAAAAGGATAAACCCAATGGGATCCTTCAGAGTGGGTTGATTATTGTTATTTTATGTCTGGAATTTAAATTGACCTTGACAAGGATTCCTTATTTCGGTATAAAATTACCGAAAATGACGGCTATGGTAGTAAATAATTGATTCTAAAGAATATTTTTCAGACCAAAGTCCCCTTTCCGCCAGGCGGCAGTTCGGGAAACCGGTCCCAACAAACCTGAAAAACAACCTGAGACGATCCAGCCCACCACGCGTGCCAGGTTGTTTTAGATGGTAGGAAGGAAAGGTTTTTTCATTGTATCAGGTTCGATATAATTCAGCCTAACAACACCTTAAAATAACCAATAACGAGCAGAGATTCCGCATACCGCTTTTTTAACCGCATAGGCATAAACAATGGGTGAGCCGCAAGGGTACCACCGGCGTATCCATGGAAACGACTGAATGAAAAGAAGTGTTCCCGTTCGACAGGCCGTGGGGATGGTGCTGGGCCATGATGTCACCCGGATCGTACCCGGCAAATTCAAAGGAAGGGCCTTTAAGAGGGGCCATGTCATCACCGAGGAGGATATTCCCCTGCTCCTGGATATCGGAAAGGAGCATATTTACGTCCTTGATCTCGACGACGGATTTGTTCACGAAGACGAGGCGGCCAATCGGATCGCCCGGGCGGCGCTCGGGCCCGGCCTGAAACTGACGGATGTTTCAGAGGGGAAAGTCAATATCGTGGCAGCCCATGCCGGCCTTCTCAAGGTCGATGCGGAAGCCCTGGCCAGGGTGAACGCCCTTGGAGAAATCGTTTTTGCCACCCTTCACGCCAACCAGCCGGTCAAGGCGGATCAGCCGGTTGCCGGAACCCGGATTATTCCCCTGGTCATCGAGAGGGAAAAGATCGAGGCTGCGGAGGTCCTCTGCCGGGCCGACAACCCCGTAGTCCAGGTCAAACCCCTGGCAGCCCGCAATGTGGGGCTGATCACCACAGGCAGCGAGGTCTACCACGGTCGCATCGAAGACAAGTTCGGACCGGTGGTGGCCCGCAAATTCGAGGATCTGGGGAGCCGGATCCTGCGTCAGATCTTCGTCCTCGACGACGTGGACATGACAGTGGCAGCCATTCATACCCTGCTCGATGAGGGGGCGGAAATGATTGTCATGACCGGCGGCATGTCCGTGGACCCGGACGATCTGACGCCTGCCTCCATTCGTGCGGCCGGGGCCAGAGTCGTCGGTTACGGCGCCCCCGTCTTTCCGGGGGCCATGTTCATGCTGGCCTATATCGACGACATTCCTGTAATGGGGCTGCCCGGATGTGTCATGTACCACAAGGCCACCATCTTCGAGCTGGTGGTGCCCCGCATTCTCGCGGGGGAAACCGTTCCCTACGAAGAGATCACGAGGCTTGGCTACGGCGGATTCTGCGCAGGCTGCAAGGAATGCCGCTACCCGTTGTGTGGTTTCGGAAAAGGATAACTGCTCGTTACCTGTTTATCCGACAACTCAAAATCGAAGGAATAATGAAAGGAGAAAACCGGCATGATCAAAAAGAATCTCACCATCAATGGCGTTGCCCGGATGGTCGTTGCGCCTCCGGATGCGATGCTGGCCAACGTAATCCGTGAGCAGCTGGGACTGACGGGAACGAAGATCGGGTGCGGCCAGGCGCAGTGCGGTGCCTGCAACGTGATCCTGAACAACAAACTGATCAAATCCTGCATCACCAAGATGTCCCGGGTTCCCAACGAGTCCACCGTCATCACCGTTGAAGGCGTCGGCAATCCCGACAACCTCCATCCGCTTCAGCTGGCCTGGGCGGTGCACGGCGGCGCCCAGTGCGGCTTCTGTACCCCGGGGTTTATCGTTTCGTCAAAGGCGCTTCTGGATTCCAATGCCAATCCCACCCGCGAAGACGTGCGCGAGTGGTTCCAAAAGAACAAAAACGCCTGCCGCTGCACCGGTTACAAACAGCTCGTGGACGCGGTCATGGACGCCGCCAAGGTTCTGCGCGGCGAAATGAAGGCAGATGAGCTCTTCTTCAAGATTCCTGTGGACGGTGAAATCTGGGGCGGCAACATGCCCAGACCCACCGCTATCGCCAAGGTCACCGGCACCCTGGATTACGGCGCCGACCTGGGCGCCAAGATGCCTGCCGGCACCCTGCAGCTGGCCCTGGTTCAGGCCGAAGTGTCCCACGCCAATATCAAAGGCATCGACACCTCCGAGGCGGAAAAAATGCCCGGCGTGGAAAAGATCGTCACCTGCAAGGACATCAAGGGCAAGAACCGCATCACGGGTCTCATCACCTTCCCCACCAATAAGGGCGACGGTTGGGATCGGCCCATCCTCTGCGATGAGAAGGTCTTTCAGTACGGCGACGCCATCGCCATCGTCTGCGCGGACACCATCGAGAACGCCAAGGCAGCCGCAGCCAAGGTCAAGGTCGATATGGAAGTGCTGCCCGCCTATATGGGCGCGCCGGCCGCCATGGCCGATGACGCCATGGAAATCCATCCGGGTACGCCAAACGTCTATTTCACCCAGAACATCAAAAAGGGTGCGGACACCAAACCCATTTTTGACAGTGCAGCCGTCGTGGTCGAAGATGATTTCTTCGTCGGCCGTCAGCCCCACATGCCCATTGAGCCGGATGTCGGATTGGCATACATGGACGATGGCAAGCTGATCATCCAGTCCAAGTCCATCGCCCTGAACCTGCATCGCATGATGATCGCGCCGGGCCTCGGCATTGAGCTGGACGACCTGGTCATGATACAGAACCCCACGGGCGGCACCTTCGGCTACAAGTTCTCCCCCACCATGGAAGCCCTGGTGGGCGCGGCCTGCATGGCCACCGGCAAGCCGGTCTACCTCTGCTATGATTACCATCAGCAGCAGACCTACACCGGGAAGCGCTCCCCCTTCCATGTCCATATGCGCCTCGCCGCTGACAAGGATGGAAAGCTCCTGGGAATGGAGACGGACTTCAATGTGGACCATGGCCCCTACTCCGAGTTCGGCGACCTACTGACCACCCGCGGCTTCCAGTTCATGGGCGCCGGCTACGACATCAAGAACATCCGCGGTATCGGCCGCACAGTCTGCACCAACCACTCCTGGGGATCGGCCTTCCGCGCCTACGGCTCCCCCCAGAGTTTCTACCCCACTGAAGTTCTGATGGACCGCATCGCCGCCAAGCTGGGCATGGATCCGCTGGAACTTCGGTACAAGAACGTCTACCGCGATGGGTCCACCACCCCCACGGGCCAGACGCCGGAAGTTCTGTCCCTGCCGGAAATTCTAGAGACCCTGCGGCCCAAGTACAAGGCCGCCATGGATAAGGCCAAGGCCAACTCCACGGCCACCGTCAAACGCGGTGTGGGCGTCTCCGTCGGCATCTACGGCTGCGGTTTGGACGGCCCCGACACCTCCGGCGCCAAGATCGAACTGAACCCGGACAACTCGGTCACCGTCTACAACACCTGGGAAGATCACGGACAGGGCGCGGATATCGGCACTCTGACCACCGCCCACAAGGCCCTCCGTCCCTTGGGACTGAGTCCGGATCAGATTCACCTGAACCTGAACGACACCAGCCTGGCCCCGGATTCGGGTCCCTCGGGCGGAAGCCGTCAGCAGGTGGTCACGGGGCGTGCCATCAAGGCCACCGCCGAAATCATGATCGAAGCCCGCAAGAAGGCGGACGGGACCTTCATGACCTACGACGAGATGAAAGAGGCTGGAAAGCCCCTGGCTTACGAAGGCAAATGGAGCGCGCCTGCCACCCTGCTGGATGAAAACTCCCAGGGCAGCCCCTTCAGCGTGTACATGTATGGTGTGTTCATGGCGGAAGTGGCCGTTGACACCACCACCGGTGTCACCACGGTCGAGAAAATTTCCCAGGTGGCCGACATCGGAAAGGTTTGCAACATGCTGTGCACCGATGGCCAGATCTACGGCGGCATGGCCCAAGGTATCGGCCTGGCCCTCACCGAGGATTTCGAGGACATCAAGAAGCACTCCACCCTCGTGGGCGCCGGCTTCCCATACTGCAAGCAGATTCCCGATGACATGGAAATCATCTACGTCCAGACCCCGCGGCCCGAAGGTCCCTTTGGCGCCGCCGGTGTTGGTGAGCTGCCCCTGACCAGCCCCCATGCGGCGATCATGAACGCCATGACCAACGCATGCGGCGTCTGCGTCACGAAGCTGCCGGCCCTGCCCGAGAAGGTCCTTGCCGCACTGAAAGGTTGATCTTGGGTTGAAGTTGAAGCTGTAAATTGCTGAATGTTGAATATGCTCGAGGGGCGGGTCCTGATGGTTGTTAACAGGACCCGCCCCCATTCTCTGCTGAACAGGGCCGGTAATCGTTGTCGTAATCGCAGTCGACATGAAAAACGGTATCATCATCAAGCCAGGATGTTATGGATCAAAAAGAACTCAAGGCGATAGAACACAAATGCATCCAGGAGGAACCGCCCGAATGCGTAGCCGCCTGCCCTATTCACGTGAATGCTCGGAGCCTCATGGGTTCCGTTGCTGCGGGTAAATGGGACAACGCTTTTAAGATATTAGAAAAAACAATGCCGATCCCGGCCATTCTCGGACGCGTCTGCGATGCGCCTTGCCGGGCGCGGTGCAAGCGCGGCGAGGTTGAAGATCCCATCGAAATCGGCGCCCTTGAGCGCGCCTGCCTGGAATTCGGCACCCCCCCCCGGCTTCTGCCGCCCATTCCCCATAAGGATCAACGGGTGGCCGTGGTGGGCACCGGTGTGAGCAGTTTGACCGTGGCATGGGATCTTTCCAAGAAGGGCTATGCCGTCACCCTTTACGAGCCGTCGTCGGACTTTGCCGATAAGCTGCTCCAGGCCTGGCCTGACCGGCTTACCCCGGAGCATCTGGACAATACCTTGACGGTGCTGGAAAAGCGCCGCGTTGCGGTGGAGCGGCAGGCTGCCGTGGAAGACCCGGGCTTCCCAGACCATTTGGACGGGTTCGACGCCGTCTACCTCGGACTGGATGCCGTATCCGGGAAACAGTGGCCTCTTGACCAGATTGATGAGGCCCTTCAGACCACCTCCCAGGAGGGGGTGTTTGCCGGCGGGAACTCGCCTCGAAGCATCCCGTCGGTCATCTGGCGGGCCGCGGAAGGCCGTTTTGCCGCCATCTCCATGGACCGCTTTCTTCAGGGCGTTTCCCTCAGCGCGGGACGAAAAGCCGAGGGATCCTACCCCACCCGACTCTTTACCAGCATAGAGGGCATTTCCCCCAAAGCCGCGGTCCAGGCCACCGATCCCACGGGGAGCTACAGCGCCTCCGAGGCCGTTTCAGAGGCCGAGCGCTGCCTTCAGTGCGAGTGCCTCGAATGCGTGAAGGTGTGCCCGTACCTGGAGCATTTTCGCGGTTATCCGAAAAAATATGCCAGGGAGATTTACAACAACGAGGCCATTGTGATGGGGGTACGTCAGGCCAACACCCTCATCAATTCGTGCAGTCTCTGCGGGCTCTGTGAACAGGTCTGTCCCGAGGACTTCGCCATGCAGGATGTCTGTCTGGAGGCACGCCGCTCCATGGTCCAGCGAGCCAAGATGCCCGATCGCGCCCACGAATTCGCCCTTTTGGATATGGCTTTCTCCCAGAGCGATAAATTTGCCATGATACGCCATGAGCCCGGGTCCGATAAGAGCCGCTATGCCTTTTTCCCGGGCTGCCAGCTGTGCGCCTCCTCCCCCAGCCAGGTGATGGACACTTACGCTCATCTCAGAAGCTGTATCTCCGACGGTATCGGTTTGATGCTCGGCTGTTGCACCGCCCCCGCATACTGG
>Ga0307440_1001161_pt1 | contig 12928 bp, 9 predicted proteins | sample SalMarWE160410MG_FD_202150 | JGI IMG/M metagenome (GOLD analysis project Ga0307440, IMG submission 202150) | Salt marsh sediment microbial communities from the Plum Island Ecosystem LTER, Massachusetts, United States - WE1604-10 | ecosystem: Environmental > Aquatic > Marine > Intertidal zone >... | reverse complement strand
GCATAGCGCTGCTGGGAGTGGCGGCGGGCGCGGCGGGAGTCTTCGAGCAACCGCAGGAACACCTCCCGGGACGTGATGCTTAGGAAATGATCCGCGAAGCCGCGGCCGATCGCGGACGTGCGGTCCAGGCGCAAGGTGTGCGCGGCGGTCGGGTTCAGCTCGATGATATGGCCCGCCTTGTCCAGCGTCACGATCGAATCCAGGGATGCCTCCATGATCGCGGCCTTCAGGGCCTCACTCTCGCGAACCTCGCTCTCATACCTGCGGCTCAGCTCCTCCCTGGCGGTGAGCACCAGCCGGGTGAACTGCTGAATCCACTCCTCGAGACGGAGGAGCTGGTTGCCGCCGCGCTTGAATCCCGGCTGCTGTATGCCAAGCGCCCGGTGTGCAAAACGCGACATCCGCCTGAGGACCTTGTTGAGGCGCACCGAGACCAGGTAGATGACCAGCGTGTAGACGGCGATGAACACGAATGCGGCGATCGCGCGCTGGCGCCATTCGAAGCTGCGGACGTGCCGTGACATCTTGTCGACGCTGGACAGTGCGACGAAAGTGGTGAAGACCACGCTCCAATCCGAGCCCTCGTACTGAGGCAACGATTGAGAGGTGATGAGGTAGCTGTCCTTCCATCGTCCAAGCGAGGTGCCAGGGGGCAAGACGTCCGGGTCGACACTGGCAACGATTCGCTGCTCATCCGCGTCCACCAGGGCAGCGGCTGCCCGATCGGGATACATGCCCCGCTGAGAGGCCGCCAGGAAGGCGTTGCCGACGGGCACAAGGACAACGAGGGTACCCATGTCGAAGCCGCTCAAGTCCTCAATGACATCGCTCACCATCAGGTAGGGCCGATCGGCAAGCCGGGTCAGCACGGTGCGCACGTCGCCGGGGTCCTGCAGCTGGTCTCCGATGCCGCCGAGCAGCTCCTTCGGCAGCGACATCTTGCCGGCCTGGTAAACCTCGCGCACGCGTCCCTGCCGGTCCGTCAACACCACGTGGCTCGGAGGGATCAGCCCGCTGCGGCCGAAGAGATCTGGCAGCCATGCGGGCCGAAAATTGCGATAGACGACCGGCTCGACCTGTTGCTTGGGGGACCACAGCAGCGGTTCGAGGTACTGCGCAAGACGACGATGGCTGGCAAGCAGACGCGTGGTCGTAACGTACCTGTACATGTACCGATCAAAGCGAATCAAGCTCTCACGAGAGCTTTGCTCGAGCTGCGTGCGAAGCTCGGTCCCAAAGATCTTGCTGACCTGACGGCTCTGGACCTGATCGAGCACGCCCCACACCAGAAGACCTGCCAGGAGCCCGACCAGGAGCGCAATGACGGGCATTGGCAACGCGCGCAGCAGCCACAGGAAGGAGGGCTTTACCGATAGGTGTTTCATGATGCTGACGTGGTTGCGGGTGCGACTCGCTGCATTGGAGCCAAGTCTAGCGGATGCGGACCACGCCCGAGGGCCCCGCGAAGGGTGACGATTGCCCGAGACGCGAGGCACGGGGGGAAGCAAAATAGGCGCATGCCAAACGTCCTCCGAAGACTGTCCTCCACGGGGCTCGATGTCGTGCAAGCAAAGTCGCCCGGCCTTGTCCGCCGGCTGGCCGCCATCATCTACGACCTGTTCCTGCTCAGCGGTGTCCTCGTCGTCGCCGCAGCAATCGTTGTGGTCCCCTACCTGCAGATCGCGGGACCGCCGTTTCCCCATGGGAGCTGGTGGTTTCGCCTGTACCTGCTGTTGGTGATCTGCGGCTACTTCGTCTTTCCCTGGGTGCGGGGCGGTCAGACCCTGGGCATGCGGGCCTGGCGGTTTCGGCTGCTGCGGGAAGACGGTACGGATCTGCGCCTGCGCGACGCCGTGGCGAGGCTGCTTTGCGCTGCGGTCGCTCTCGCCCCGGCGGGCGCTGGACTCCTGTGGATCCTCCTCGACCGCCAGGGACTTGCGTGGCACGATCGCCTGTCCGATACGCGGCCGGTCATGCTCAAGCGGGGGAGTTGATGGACCCCGCAAGCCGGGGGAAACAGCAGCCGGCTCCGACTGCACGGCCCCGAGCCGCTCTCCCGCTTACCCGACGCGGCGCATCACCCAGAATGCTATTCCCAGAAACAGCAGCGGCGGGGTGATAGCAGCGACCATCGCACTCAGCCCGTAAACCAGGGCAAAGGAGGCGAAGGCACGGCTTACCAGGTAGAACCCGATGCCCACCATGATTCCCAGAAAGACGCGCACCCCCATCCCTTGGGTCCGTGCTGAGCCGAACAGGATCGGGATCGACAGGAAAGTCATGGCCAGGATCAGCAGGGGCTGCACGACCTTGCCCCAGAACGCGACGGCGTAAGGCCCTGGATCCTGGTTATTCTCGGCCATAAAGCGAATGTAACGGTACAGCCCCCAAACGGGCAGGGCCTGTGGGTCCACCAACACCACGTCGAGGAGGCCGGGATCGAGCAGAGAATCCCAGTTGGCGGAGGGGATCCGGCTGACCTCGACCCCGTCCCGGGAGATCTTGCTCCGGGAGATGTCGTCCAGCACCCAGTGCTTCTCTACGTACCGGGCGTCTTTCGCATGGGTGGCAGCCCTGAGTCGATGCTGGCCGTCGAATTCGTAGATAAAGACGTCCCCTAGGTAGGCGCCGGGGAGGATCTTGCGGATATTGATGTAGGCACGGCGGTCCCGTGCCCAGAAGCCATAAGGCGTGCTCAGGGTGACCTGCCCCGATTCCGCCTCGGATCGCAGCTGTAGCGCCTTCTGCTGGGCAACCGGCGCAACCCCCTCACCGACGAGGAACGCGATCACCGCGAGAAGCACCCCGGCCTTGAGGGCGGCGAGCACGATTCTGGAGATCGAGACACCTGCCGCCCGCATCGCAACCAGCTCGGAACGACTCGCGAGTGACCCGAGTCCGATCAGCGCACCGATGAGGGTAGCGATGGGGAAGATCTGGTAGGCGTAGCTGGGGATGCTGAGCGCGACAAAGGCCACGGCGTCGGCAAAGACGTAGCCCTTTTCCCCAACCTTGTCGAGCTCATCGGCCAGAAGGAAGAAACCGAGGAGAGGCAGCAGCACGGCCAAGGTGGCGAACGTGCCGCCTACAACGGCTCGCGCCAGATAGCGATCGAGTATCTTCAAGCCCTTGACCTTTGGCGATTAGCGTCGTGGCTCAGCTGAAGACTAAGACGGGGGTCGGGTACGGGTCGGCGGGACCCTCGGCGCCACGGAGGGCGCCGTGGAGCCACCATGGAACGTATTTACGGCGTGTCTCGACGGCCCGTACCCGACCCCTTGCGCACAGCCGAGGGATAGCGCCAATTGCCTAACCTCTTGTCTTCAAACCCTTCGCCGTCCCGTTCGGCCCGGCGGCCTTCCAGCGGTTCAGCCGCCCCGAGGATTGCTGTAGACTCGACAAGCAAACATCTTACACTGGCCGCGAAGCCCAAACGGGGCGCTGCGAGATTCATCGGGACCAGGGCTCAGCTCACGGAGAACCCATGGAATTCAAGATCAAGACGGGGGAGCTCGCCAAGCAGAAGACCCCCTGCCTCGTTCTGGGCGTGTTCGAGGGCCGCAAGCTGTCGGGACCCGGGGAGGCCATCGACAAGGCAAGCGAGGGTCACCTGGCCAGAGTCCTGCGACGAGGTGACCTCGACGGCGAGACCGCCCGCCTGCTGATGCTCTACGACGTCCCTGGCGTAAGCAGCGAGCGGGTCCTCCTGGTCGGCTGCGGCAAGCGCAAGGAGCTCGACCGGAGAGCCTATCGCAAGGCGGTCGCCGCAGCGGTCGGCCTGCTCAACGAGACGCAGACCGTTGAAGCCCTGTGCACCCTGCCGGAGCTGGTCCCGGACGAGCTGGGGCTCTATGGCGCGGTGCGCGAGACCGTAACTACCACCCTGGACAAGGTCTACCGCTACGACCAGACCAGGGAGGACAAGAAGGCCCCCAAGCATCCCTTGAAACGCCTCGACCTTTGGGTGTCCAAGAAGCAGGACCGCGACAGCGTAGAGGGGGCCGTACGTCACGGCGCCGCGATCGGTAGGGGCGTCGCCCTTGCCAAGGATCTCGGAAACCTTCCGGGGAACATCTGCACCCCCACCTACCTGGCCGAGCACGCCCTGGCCCTGGGCCAGCAGCACCAAAATCTTCGAGTGCAGGTCCTCGAGGAGAGAGACATGGAGGAGCTCGGGATGGGCGCCCTCCTCTCTGTGTCGCGGGGAAGCCGCCAGCCCGCCAAGCTGATCATCCTGGATTACCGGGGTGGCGAGGACGGCGCCAAGCCGATCGTCCTGGTGGGCAAGGGCCTCACCTTCGACGCAGGCGGAATCTCCCTCAAGCCCTCAGAGGCGATGGACGAGATGAAGTTTGACATGTGCGGCGGTGCCGGCGTGCTCGGCACCCTGCTCGCGGCGGCAGAGCTGGGGCTGCCGGTCAATCTGATAGGTGTCGTTCCATCCTCCGAGAACCTGCCGGACGGCAATGCCAACCGGCCGGGGGACATAGTCACAAGCATGTCCGGCCAGACCGTCGAGATCCTGAATACGGATGCGGAAGGACGGCTCATCCTGTGCGACGCACTCACCTACTGCGAACGCTTCAATCCGGCTCTCGTCATCGACCTGGCGACCCTCACGGGGGCTTGCGTGGTCGCCCTCGGGAAGCACGCGTCCGGACTGTTCGCGCGTGAAGACAAGCTGGCGGATGAGCTGTTGGAAGCGGGCAATAGGGCGGGCGACCGAGCCTGGCGCATGCCGCTCTGGGAGGACTACCAGCAGCAGCTCGACAGCAACTTTGCGGACATGGCGAACATCGGCGGGCGTGACGCCGGGGCAATCACCGCCGCCTGCTTCCTCTCCCGCTACACGAAGAAGTACCCCTGGGCACACCTGGACATCGCGGGCACCGCTTGGCTCACCGGAAAGGAGAAGGGTGCCACCGGACGACCCGTTCCCTTGCTCACTCAATTCTTGCTCGGGCGTAGCAGGGAGCTGGCCGAAACCGGCGCGGACTGAGTCCGCCCGGCGTCCTCCCTGTGCCCACCTGCGTGAATCTTTTCTTGACCGAAGGTCGGGCTGCCCATAGCCGCAAGATGCGGTGGGGCCTGAGGAGACGCCTGGCCCCCGGGGCCTTGACCCCATGACGCGTATCGACTTCTACTCGCTCAAGCAGGGCTCGGGGGGCGACCGCTTTCTCCTCACCTGCCAGCTGGTGGAGCGCATTTACGGCGAAGGCCAACGGATCTTCATCCACGTCCCGTCGACAGAGGAGGCGCGTCATCTCGACCGCCTCCTATGGACATATCGTCAGCAAAGCTTCCTGCCCCACGGCCTCATGGACGAGGCCGACCGGAGGCTCACCCCCATCCTGATCGGCCATGAGGGGAACCCAGGGGAAGAGGACCAGGTGATCGTCAATCTGGCGCCCGAGGTCCCATCCTTCTTCGGACGGTTCGAGCGACTCGCCGAGCCGATCGACCATGACCCCGCCATCCGCGCCGCCGGCAGAGAACGCTACCGGCACTACCGCGACCACGGTTACCCCCTCCGCCACCACGAGGTCCGCCTCTAGGAGGCTGGCTGTCGCAAGAGGGCCTCTGCGGTACAGGAACGCACCGCCGTTCTCGGCGGCTCGAAGGCGCGGAAAGCGCGGGGGCGCGCGACGAAATCGCAATTTTCCGCCCCCGCGCCGCATAGGCCCACGGACGGGCTCCTTGCGACACCCTCTGTCAGGTACCGAGCCCCGCGGACCCACCGAATAGGAAGCGCCGCCCTTGACCCCCTCCCCACGGGGACTATAGTCCTAGTGTGGTACTTGGTTTATGCGCGCACAAGGCGATCGCGGGACAATCTTGTGCCGGATTACGCGGTATGAGATTTGACGAATATCGCCCGCGAAGCCTCCGTGCCCTGGCCACAGGCCAGAGAGACTTCAGGAGAAGGCGTAGCCATGCAGAAGATCCTCGAGACGCGGCTAGAGCCGCACCAGCGACAACTTCCGGTGACGATTGACGCGGACGGCTTTCTCGCCGATCCGTCCCAGTGGACGCAGCAGACCGCTCAGATGATCGCCGACCTGGATGGGATCGGAGTGCTCGGCCCCGATCACTGGACCGTCATCTACTACCTGCGCGAGCACCATCTGACCTACGGCTCCATCCCACCGATACCCCAGGTGTGTCGCACAACGCATCTCGACAAGCACGCCGTCGAGCGGCTGTTCGGCGCCTGCCGGGAGGCGTGGCGCGTTGCCGGGTTGCCAAATCCTGGGGATGAGGCACTGAGCTACATGCGCTGAAGGAACCAGCCGTCGGCCCCTCGCCGTCAGAGGGGCGACGGCTGAGGGCGGGTCCTGCAACGGGCCTCGACGCAGAGCGTCACTACCGCTAACGGCCATGGCGTCAGCGCCACCCCAGAGAATGTAAGTCACTGCCGCCATGACCGTTTCCCTCACCCCATCCCTCTCCCAGAGGGCGAGGGGGATGTTGAGTGCGGATTCGCGCGACTTTCATAGTAACGGCCATGGCGTCAGCGCCAGCCCAGAGAATGTAAGTCACTGCCGCCATGACCGTTTCCCTCACCCCGGTCCTCTCCCAGTGGGCGAGGGTGATAGGGAGCGCGCTACGCGCGACTTTCATCGTAAAGAGGCGGATTGCGCGCTCAATCGTCTTCCTGCGCCCCAGCCACCTCCAGGGCATCGACGCGCTGGAGCCCTCGGGGCAGCAGCTTGCCGCGCCTTCCCCGCTCCCCTTGGTAGGCATCGAGATCCGCCGGCTTAAGGGTGAAGTGCCGCTTGCCGGAACGGATTGTCAAGCTCGCCCCTGCATGCACGACCGCAACGGCGACCAGAAACTCTGCGCGGGCGGCGGCACGGGCGCTCGGGATGTGGATGATCTTGTTGCCCTTACCGCGGGGCAGCTCAGGCAGGTCGGATGCAGAGAACAACAGGAGGTGTCCCGTGTTGGTCACCGCGGCGAATCTGTCTGTGGCGGTGTCGAGGACCCGGACCGGCGGCAACACCCTGGACCCCTGCGGCAAAGTCAGGACCGCCTTGCCCGCCTTCGGCTTCGCGTAAAGGGCCTCCAGGGTCACGATGAAGCCGTAGCCGGCATCCGAGGCAAGCACGTACTTGGCCGCTGGCTCCCCGCCCAGCACCGCCAGGAAGCTGCCCCCCCGGGGCGGGTCTAGGCGACCCGTAAGCGGCTCCCCCTGCCCCCGCGCAGAGGGCAGCAGGTGGGCGGCGAGCGAGTAGCTGCGACCCGTCGAGTCGAGGAAGACCACCGCTTGATTACTGCGCAGGCGCGCGCTGGCAAGAAAACCGTCTCCCGCCTTGTAGCTGAGAGCCGCCGGGTCAAGCTCGTGGCCCTTCGCGGATCTCACCCATCCCTTCTCGGAGAGAACCACCGTGACGGGCTCGCTCGGATTGAGCTCCGCCTCGTCCAGAGCAGTAGCCGGGGTACGTGCCACGATCGGGCAGCGCCGCGGGTCCCCGTATCTTTCTGCGTCGGCCTCGATCTCCTTGCGCACCAGGGTCCTCAGCCGCCGCTCGGAGCCCAAGGTCTGCTCCAGGGACTCCCGCTCCCTGGCAAGCTCCTCCTGCTCGCCCCGGATCTTCATCTCTTCCAGGCGTGCAAGTTGGCGCAGCCGAGTGTTCAGGACGTACTCGGCCTGGGTGTCCGTCAGCTGAAAGCGGGCCATGAGCACAGGCTTTGGCTCGTCCTCGGTGCGGATGATGCGGATCACCTCGTCGATGTTGAGAAAGGCGATCAGCACACCTTCCAAGAGGTGAAGCCGCTCCAGCACCTTGCTCAGCCGATGCTCCAGTCGCCGGCGCACCGTCTGCAAGCGATAGCTGAGCCACTCCGCCAGGATCTCTTGCAGGTTCATGACCCGCGGTCGGCCGTTGAGGCCGATCATGTTCATGTTGACCCGATGGTTGCGCTCCAGGTCGGTGGTGGCGAAGAGGTGGGACATCAGGCGCTCCACGTCTACCCGGTTGGAGCGCGGGACTATGACCAGCCGGGTGGGCGACTCGTGGTCCGACTCGTCCCGCAGGTCCTCGACCATGGGGAGCTTCTTGGCCTGCATCTGCTGGGCAATCTGTTCCATGACCCGGTTGCCGGAGACCTGATAGGGCAAGGCGGTAATGACGATGTCCCCCTGCTCCAGCTCGTAACGGGCCCGGACCTTGACCGAGCCACCCCCGGTCTCATAGGTTCGCCGCAGCTCCTCCGGAGGAGTCACTATCTCGCCTGCGGTTGGAAAGTCCGGCCCCGGCAAATGCACCAGCAGGTCCCCTACCGTCGCATCGGGATGCTCCAACAGGTGGATACAGGCGCTCGCCGTCTCCGTCAGGTTGTGGGAAGGAATGTCCGTCGCCATCCCGACTGCGATGCCCGTAGCCCCGTTCAGCAAGACGTTCGGCAGGCGCGCGGGCAGAAGGGCAGGCTCTTCGAGCGTGCCGTCGAAGTTGAGCACCCAATCCACAGTCCCCTGGCCCACCTCGGAGAGCAGAAGCGCCGCATAGGGGGTGAGGCGGGCTTCGGTGTACCGCATGGCGGCGAACGACTTCGGGTCGTCCGGCGAGCCCCAGTTGCCCTGGCCCTCAACCAGCGGATAACGGTAGGAGAACGGCTGCGCCATGAGGACCATGGCCTCGTAGCAGGCCGTGTCCCCGTGGGGGTGAAACTTTCCGAGGACATCCCCTACCGTTCGCGCGGACTTCTTGAACTTGGCCGCGGCGGACAGCCCGAGCTCGGACATGGCGTAGAGGATACGGCGCTGGACGGGCTTGAGCCCGTCGCTCACATGCGGGAGCGCCCGATCGAGAATGACGTACATGGAGTAATCGAGGTACGCCTTCTCGCTGAAGGCCTTGAGCGGCATCCGCTCGAGGCCCTCGTGGTTGTAGGTCGGGGTATCAGTCATACGTCACGCGCCCGAGGATGTTAGCGCGCGGCCGCCAGCGCATCCCACTGTTGCCCTCACCCAACTGTCGACGCAAAGGAGTAGGCGTTGCCTTCCGCCTTTCTACCGGAAAGGAGCAGGATACCGAAGACACGCGGGTCCGGAAGCATGTCCTTGCGACGAACCCGGCCCGGCGAGGTTGGACGGGGAGCTGCTCGGCAATGCGGCGACGCCCCCGGCGCCATTCCTTCGTGGCCTGTGAGGCACGCGTTGGCAAAGGGACCGGTCCCCGTTTATTCTTGTTTGAAGAAGCCCATTGAGGTCCAGGACCATGATAGAGATCAGACATAAGGATTCCGGCGAGGTGCTGGCGAGGGTGGAAGGGGACAGCCTGGTCGGCGCCGACCTGAGGGACATGCGTCTGGACGGCGCCGATCTTCGGGGGGCGGACCTGACCGATGCCAACCTCGAGCTGAGCGACCTGGTGGAGGCGGACCTTCGGGGTGCCAAGCTGCGGAATGCGATCCTCCTGGGCGCACACCTCAGCAGGGCAATGCTAAGCCAGGCCGACCTGACCCGGGCGCGGCTGGGATCGGAACATCCCTCGAAGGCGGCGATGCTGACGCGGGCGGATCTTTCCCACAGCAAGCTCGAAGGGGCAGACCTGCGGAACGTGGAGATCCGGCAGGCGAATCTTCAGGGCGCAGACCTCAGCGGGGCGGACATGCGCGGCACCGACTTCCTCGGCAGCAATCTATGCCACATCGTGGCACGCAAGGCGCTGTTCATCAGGGCAAATCTACGCGAGACCAACCTCTGCGAGGCGGACCTTCGGGACTGCCACTTGAACGATGCGAACCTGGTAAGAGCGAGCATGCATGACGCGGACCTGTCCAGCACCCACCCGGGGGGGTTCACGGTGATCAACCTGGCAAACCTGGAAGGTGCGGACTTGCAGGGGGCGAATATGCGTAACGTCTCCGCGCAGGACACGAACCTGCGGCACACCAACCTCACCGATGTCGATCTCACAGAGGCGGTACTGGGGGGTGCGATCCTGCGGCGCGCGGACGTGACCAACGCAAACTTTCAAGGTGTGGAGCTCGCGAGCGTGACCATGGAGTTTGCGAATTTCTCCAGGGCCCGCAACGCCGTCATCCCGCCCTACAAGAAGAACCTGCGCTGACTCCAGCCCCCTGCCGGCGGGACAGACGCCGCGAGCGGCCCCTCGCCGAAGGAGGGCCCACCCTGAGCGCCCGGCTAACGGTCATAGCGTCAGGGCCACCCCAGAGAACCAATACGGGACAAAGTCGGTCGCTGCCGCCATGACCGTTTCCCTCTCCCGGAGCAGAAGGCGATTCGGGGCGCGCTACGCACGACGTCCATGGCCACGGTCTACTTGAGAGACTGGTAGTAGTCTATCAAGATCTGGGCCACCTCCGGGCGGGAGAACTCGGGGGGTGGGGCGATCCCATTACTCAGCATCTCGCGCACCTTGGTGCCGGATAAGAGCACGAAGTCATCCTTGGTGTGATCCGGGGCCTCGCGCATCATCACCACCCGGTTCAGCTTCTTCGAGTAGGCTGTGTGGTCGGCCTTGAAGATCTCGATCTCCAGGGCGCCCTGGGGCACCTCCTCGTCGAAGATGGTCTGGGCGTCGAAGGCGCCGTAATAGTCGCCGACACCGGCGTGGTCGCGACCGATGATGAAGTGCGTCGCGCCCATGTTTTGACGGAAGTAGGCATGAAGCACCGCCTCACGGGGACCGGCGTACAGCATGTCGAACCCATAGCCCGTGACCATGGCACTGTTAGGCGGGAAGTAGAGCTCCACCATCTTGCGAATGGCGGCGTCGCGCACCGGCGCCGGAATGTCGCCCGGCTTCAGCTTGCCGAGCAGCATATGGATGACAAGGCCGTCGCAGTCGAGCCGCTCCATCGCCATGTGGCAAAGCTCCTCGTGCGCCAGGTGCATCGGGTTGCGGGTCTGGAACGCCACGACCCGCTTCCAGCCCCGCTCGGCGATCTCGTCGCGAATCTCCACCGCCGTGCGGAAGGTATCCGGGAAATCGTCCTGAAAATAGGAGAAGTGAAGGACTTGAATCGGCCCGGATACGGCGAAGCGCCCCTGACTGTGGAAGGTCTTCACGCCAGGGTGCTCCGTGTCCTGGGTTTGGTAGACCTTGTCGGCCATGAAGGCCATCTGGTCGTCGGCGACCTCCTCGACGGCCTCCACATCCATCACCGCAAGGACGGGGTTGCCTTCCATGTTGGGGTCCCGCAGTGCGATACGCCGCGCGCCCCGGACTGCGTCCGGGTTATCAAGCAGGCACATAACGGGCACCGGGAAGAACCTCCCGTCGCTCATGCGCATGCTCTCGCAGGTGCCCATGGCATCGGCCAGGTTCATGAACCCCTTCAGGGGGCTGAAGTAGCCGCCGCCCATCATGACCGCGTTTCCGGCGGCCTGAGAGCTGATCACCACGCCTGCCAGGCTTTCCGCCTCGTGCATCAACTCGTGGTGCTTGTCCGGCTCATAGACAAACAAGGGTTGCAATACGTCGGAACCGACTGGTTTGATCATCTTCTGCCTCTCCGTACGACCCGGTCTACGCGCGCTTTCGGGAGGTGCTGGCGCGGAACGAGCCCTGTTGCGAAAGGGGGGAGCATCGCGCTGCGAAGCAAGCCGCAGTCTCGGTGATCCGGAGGTGCCTGCTCGAACTGGGTGGCGACAACCTGAGGTCAGAAAGGCCCGTCAGATCTGGGGGGCCGGACAGGGGTTTCGCGCCGCCGCTGAGAACACCCTCCCGGGGCATGCCTAACGGTAGCGGGACCGGCACCCCCGGGACCGCGCAAACATTATCACAGTCGCGGGGACGTGCCCCCAAGGTTGTTCTTATAGGCGGACAAAATTCCCTTGGTGCCCGACATATACCCTTCCATCCGAGTTTTCGGCTCCTGCCGGGCCGGCGACGCCCCGCCGGGGCAGACATCCCGGCCGGGCGGAGTGTCTCGCCCGGCCTAAGCTGCCCGACCTGCCAGATTTCGGATACACTTCGCGGAGATCTTTCTTCCTTCACGCCGCTGTTGGGGAAATCGCATCCTAGGTACGATAGGATGCAACGAATGCCATTGATTGCCTGTTCTCCGTAAGCATTGCTAGGACCCCTGTGCGAGCCATGCCTTACTTCGTCTACAAGATCGTCCCCCCCCTGACTCTTGCCTTCATCGACAAGAAGGAGAGGTTCAGAGACGCCCGCGCACTGGTCCGCTCGTTACGTGAAGGACGTCACGAGATGCCGGGCACACAATTTCGCATGATTTTCGCCAAGGACGAGGCTGAGGCCGAAAAGCTCCTATCGACCCCGCGCGACGACCGAGTCATCGGCGAGGACTAGCGCCCTGAGGACCGCTCATCCAGGGAGCAAGGCGCACCTTTCTGCGGTAGAGATCGGCATTGGGCGCGGGAAGGTCGATGAATATCCCGACATGTTAGCCTGGCGCTGGAAATGACTGATTCGAACATCGAGAGATCGTCAGCCCGCGCGCACTATGCGCAACTCCTCGATCAGTGCCATGACATGGCATTGATCTTCAGCAACACCCAGCTTAACGAACTGTTTGAGCAGGCTGGCAAGGCCCTTCTGGGATTTGCCGAGCGGGCGCAAGACGACTCCATGCAAGGACGCTTCTTCGAGGCCATGGGGGCGATTCAGCGGCAGCGCGCGGAGATCGAGCGCGCCTTCCGCCAGGATGTCGGCAACGGCTTTGAGAATTTCGGCAGGATCAACCCTCCGTCGGAAACTGGCCGCGAGGTCAGAGGGGCCAACGGCGAGATCGAGCTGTCTCTCGTCGACCCAGAGGAAATGGAGGAGTCCGTCGCCGCCGAAAACCTGATCATTCGTGCGAACGCCACCTATTTCCCGGAGCTGTACGCACTCAGCCAGCGGCTGGCAGTCGTCAACGGCGGCCGGAGTCTGAAGGACTACGAAATCCCCACCGGTCCGAGCCACCTTGTCAACAGCTTCCGTCGCTCCAT
>Ga0307440_1001158_pt1 | contig 12946 bp, 9 predicted proteins | sample SalMarWE160410MG_FD_202150 | JGI IMG/M metagenome (GOLD analysis project Ga0307440, IMG submission 202150) | Salt marsh sediment microbial communities from the Plum Island Ecosystem LTER, Massachusetts, United States - WE1604-10 | ecosystem: Environmental > Aquatic > Marine > Intertidal zone >... | reverse complement strand
GGGCGATGCTTGCTCACCTCAGCGTCCTGGTCAACTTGATCACCGGATCCCTTGGACCGGTCGTGGCGCTGGTGATCTTCCTGATCTTCAAGGACCGCTCAAAGTACGTCGCCTTCCAATCACTCCAGGCCACGCTGTTCCAATTGGTGTGGTGGTTGGGCGCCTGGATCGTCCTGGGTGGATTGTGGGCGATCACCGGGCTCATGTCCATCGTATTGATCGGGCTCCTGTGCATCCCGTTTGTCTGCGTTCTGAGCCTGCTTCCCGTGTACCCTTTGGTACATGGGACGATCGGTGCCATCCAATGCTCGTCCGGGGATGATTTTGAGTATTTCTGGATCGGCCCTTGGACGCGGCAGATCCTGGCGGAAGACTAGCCCCTCAGTTGCTCAATGCCCAGCTGATCTAATGCAAGCGCCCCAGACTCTTGGGGCGCTTGAACGTCGAATGGGAAATCCTGGCCTAAGACCAGGGTGTTTGAGGTCTCGGCTGAAGTTCGCCGTCCACGTAGAGATCTACCTTCTCGTTGTAGAAGCAGTACAGGCCCTCTACTTTTCCCGCTTCAGGAATGGGATCCGGATAGCTCCAAACGTAATCCGGGTACTCCTTGCCGTCGACGACCAGACTCCAATAGCTGGCCGTCCCTTTGTAGGGGCAGCTGGTATGAGTCTCCGTTGGTTTCAGCCGGTCCATTTGAATGTCTTCTTTGGGCAGGTAGTAGCGAGTGGGCAGGCCGGTTTCGAAAAGGAGAACGGGTGCATGTGAGTCAGCCACCGTCTGCCCTTCGACCTCGACCCGGACGTGGCGGGTGCTGCGGATGACATCGATCCGGGTGTAGGGGTTGCGGGCGTGAACGAAGACTTCCTCGTCCTCTTCGTACCAGTGGTCCATGACGTTCCATTTGAAAGCTATGTGGTCGTGCAGGAAAGCCAGTTCGGTCGGCAGCGCAGTATGTTCGAACGCAGCGCTCTTGGTCACGACCCCATGGCTCTGCAGGTCCCAGAACTGCGTATCACCCAGGATGGGGTAGTGGGCGACCCGATCGTTTGGACGGAGGTGGCTGACGAGAATATCCTTCCGGGGGAAGTAGTAGGTCGGGGGCCGGTGATCTGCTATGACCAGAAGAACATGCTTGCTGTCCACCACCATCTCACCATTGACCTCTCCTCGGACCCACCGCGGGCTGGGCTCCACCCGCAGGGTGTGTCCATCTTGGGAGGTATCCCGTACTTTGTCATCGTCGAGCTTGAGGGCGGTCATCAGGTGCTCCCTTCGTGCGTGCAAAAGACCAGTGTAATTCGTCCCCCTGCGAATGAATGTAGCACCAAGAGCTTACGCAATTCTCACCCAGGGTATTGTGAAATGTTTCACAAATCAATCAGGCCAAGCCGCGCTTTCGGGAATGCCGCCAAGCGTCTATCATGGGGTGCTGACGGTCCAGGCAGGAGGCATGCACAGGCGTGGAAAAGGCAGCGCTCATGCGACGGATGCAAGCCACTCGGGCAGATGTGATGAAGATCATCGAAGCCCTGCCGGAGGCGGCGGTGACGCTTCACCCAAACGCCGATGGGTGGACGGTCAAAGATATCCTGGCCCACCTGGCGCGTTGGGAAGGCGAGCTGGTGACCTTGCTGTGGCAGCTGTCTCAGGGCCGGAAACTCGACTGTGTCCTGGTGCAGGATCCTATGCCGGTTGATCAGCTCAATCAGGACTGGCATGCCGCTGACCGCGATCGCCCGCTGGCGCGGATTCTGGCTGATTTGAAAGCCGTGCGCCGACAGACCGAAATCCGCCTGTCGGAATTTTCGGATGAAGATTTGTCGCGGGAGGATCTGGCTCCTGAGCTGCGCGGCATGGCCCTTTGGCACCGAGTCGCCGCCAACACCTTCGAACACGACGAGGAGCACCTGGACGACCTGCGTCGACGCGCCGGACAGTAGCCGCAAACTTGCTGACAGCTTCTTTCGACCGGCTCTGGTGCACCGCTCGCGCCGAGTTCCCGGCGGCCGTCATGCGCCTCCGGGGATGCCTGGGTTGCCGTTCCGCCTATAATTGAAAGGTGTTGGCGGTAGACTGAATCCCCGCTCACCAATCTTGACCCAGCCTATTCAAATGGCAGAACTTGCCAAGGCTGTAGGGAGGCAATGAATGGCCGAATCGACCGTTCGCGAAGATGTCACCAGCCTGCGTCAAAGGGTTCTCGGTATCGATCGAGAGATTCCCCTGCTGGATGGGACTCGGGTGACCTATGTCAATCTGGACAACGCCGCCAGCACACCTCCCTTGCTGGATGTCATCGAAGCCCTTGAACGATTCATGCCTTTCTATGCCAGCGTGCACCGCGGCACGGGCTTCAAATCCCGTCTCAGCACGGAAGCCTACGACAGGGCGCATGCGATCGTGGCCGCGTTCTTCGGCGCCAATCCGCAGACGCATGCTGTGGCGTTCGGCAAGAACACGACCGAGGCGATCAACAAGCTTTCCTACAGGTTGCCCGTCAATGACGGGCAGGTGGTGATATCGACACAAATGGAGCACCACTCAGACGATCTGCCATGGCGTCGCCTTGGGCCGGTTGTGCACGTGAGGGCCACGGCCGACGGCAGGCTTGATGAAGACGACTTTGATCGTCAGCTTGAGCGCTACGCAGGGCGCATTGCCCTGGTCGCCGTCTCCGGCGCGTCCAACGTCACGGGTTTCATCCAACCGATCCACAGACTGGCCCGCAAGGCACACCAAGCAGGGTCCGGGATTCTTGTTGACGCTGCACAGCTTGCCGCACATCGGGCTATCGACATGCGCCCGGATGATGACCCCGAGCACCTGGACTTCTTGGCGGTCTCGGCGCACAAGATGTATGCACCCTATGGAACTGGCGCCCTCATCGGCCCCAGGGATCTGTTTCTGGCCTCTCCCCCCGAGTACAGAGGCGGTGGAACCATTGATGTGGTGACGCTGGATGATGTCGTCTGGGCTGGGCTCCCGGATCGGGAAGAGGCCGGAAGCCCCAATGTCGTCGGAGCAGTGGCATTGGCAGCTGCCCTCCAAACACTTACTCGGGTGGGCATGCAGACCATCGCCAATCACGAAGCCTCTCTCGTCCGCTACGCATTGGAGCGCCTGAGAGAAGTCCCTGGTGTGACGATATATGGCGACTCCGATCCGGCTCATGCCGGCGAAAGGGTGGGTGTCATCCCATTCAATCTTGAAGGGCATTCTCACTTTGAAGTTGCGGCCATACTTGGATATGAAGGTGGGATTGGGGTGCGGAGCGGTTGCTTCTGCGCGCATCCTTACGTGATTCATCTGTTGGGTGTCTCAGGTGATGAGACGGCTGCATGGCGGCGTCAGATCTTGGCCGGCGACAAGACCGAAATGCCCGGGATGGTGCGAGCCAGTTTTGGATGCTACAACAACACGGATGATGTCGATCGCATGGTTGAGATGCTGCAGTGCATCGCTCGTGGGGAAGTTCAAGGAACGTACCAGGTCGACAAGGCTACCGGTGAGTACACGCCAACCGGCCATGTGGAGGATCTCGACGCCTACTTCGCTCTCTGAGCGGCCGGCGGCCGCTCCCATCTGAGGAGATCATTTCATGAACCAAAGCATCGTCCTTCCACCGCTCGGCCTCGAGCGATGGCGCCCAACGCGTGACATTCTGTGGCGCTACGCCCGCTGCCTGGGTGCCATTCGAGGCGCGTTGAGTCAGCCTGCCAGGCACTGGTCGCACATCAGCCTGGCCGTCGGAACACGCGGCATCACGACCGGCCCGATGATGGTCGCGGGTGAGCGGTTTGAGATCAGGTTGGAAATCCGGCGAGCGCAAATTGTGTTCGACTCTGAATCCGGCCAGGCCTGGGTCGGTGGCCTTCCGGGGACGTCATCCCAGGAGGTCTTGGAGAGGGCGAATGGCTGGATGACCAGGAGTGGTGGCGTCACTCCGCTGAATCTCGATCTGCCTGACATCGGGGACGTGAATGGTTACGAACAGGGAGCCGCCGACAGCTTCTGGTCAGCTTTGTCTCGCATCGATGCCATCTTGGGGGAGTTCGCCTCTGGCCTGCGCGGGGAAACCTTTGGGCCACAACTGTGGCCCCACCATTTCGATCTGGCTGTGCTCTGGCTGAGTGGGCGTCAGGCACCAGGCGAAGATCCGGAGGACGAGGAAGCCGCCGATGAGAGCATGAACTTTGGTTTCTCCACCGGAGATGAGGGTATTGCCAACCCCTACTTCTACGCTACGGCATACCCGGCTCTGGAAGAGCTCTCTGAACTTGAGCTGCCCAAGGGCGGTCGCTGGCATGCGGAAGGCTGGCAAGGCGCAAGATTGGACTACGCCGACCTGGCCGCCGCCGAGGATCCGCGATTGCGCCTCGAAAGCTTCCTCACGACGGTACAGCAGGCGGGAGCACAGGCAATGGGCGAGCGGGCACTCGGCAAATGACTCGATCGGGGCTGAGGCACACAAGCTTGTTCCGATGCGGAAGCGAGCATTAATGGCGAAGCGCTTTGTGCTCGTGGCGGGGAATATTGGCGCCGGAAAGACGTCGCTGACCCAAAAACTGGGTGAAAGATTGGGCTGGGTTCAGGCATTCGAGTCGGTGGCCGATAATCCGTACCTGGCGGACTTTTACGGCGATATGCGGTCGTGGGCCTTTCACCTTCAAATCTTCTTCCTTGGACACCGAGCCGAACAGCACTTGGCTTTGGCCCGGCAAGACCAGTCGGCCATCATTGACCGATCTATTTACGAGGATGCCGAGATCTTCACGCGTGCCAGCCTTGAGCTCGGCAACATGACGCAGCGCGACTTCGACACTTACTACCGCCTCTTCCGGCTGGTCGTATCCCGTTTGCCAGCCCCGGATTTGCTCTTGGTCCTCAAGGCCCCTGTTCCGGTGTTGCTGCAGCGGATCCGGGAGCGCGGCCGAGAAATGGAGAAGGGGATCACGGCCGAGTACTTGGAGCTGCTGGACCGGTTCTACGATGATTGGCTGGCAGGATTTGATGTCTGCCCGGTGCTCACGCTACGCAGTGATGATTTGGATTTCGTCCACAAGCCCCAGCATTTGGAAGTCGTGGTGGCCCGCATTAATGACAAGCTCTCTGGTCGGGAGGAAATCGCCTTCCCCAGCGATTGAGCCTCCATCCTCAACGATTTACCTGGAATTTACATCTGAGTAGCCCCTGTTTCGCATCTCTGCGACACAATGGTCACCAGTTGCGCATTCTCATGTGGAGGTGACCATGTTTCAGATTATCCGCTCTAGAAGTGTCTATGTTATGGCCTTGGGTGCGGCGGTGCTCGGCCTCGGATTTCCGACGACGGCCCATGCTCAGACTGCCGGTCCGGAGTCTCGGTTTCATGTGGCAGGAGAAATCGCCGCCGTGGATACGGGTGGTTCCAGCTTTGAACTGAACACGGTGCGAGGGGGGTCGCTGACTATCGCCACCGATCAAGACACACATTTTCGGTCGGTCGATGGCAGTCTGCAGTCCCTTGATGACTTGGCCCCCGGCATGAAGGCATTAGCGGCCGGCACAATCCTTTCCGACGGCACCTATCTGGCCCGCCAAGTGGGAGCCGGGTCTCCGGAAACCGTGAAGCGCAGATTGGTCCGCAAGCGTGGTGAGATCAGCTCCATTGTCCCCGGCCAATCGACATTTGAGCTCCAATCGGCCGAAGGAGAACTAACCCAGTTCCATGTCACGGAGCGGACCCGTTTCTTCAGCCGTGACCAAAGTGTCTCGAATATCCACGATCTGAAGAAGGGCATGCAGGCACGAGTGGTGGCCCTGGCGCACGAAGATGGGACGCTTGAGACGCTGGTCGTGGCTGTCGCGCCCGAGGCTGCCAACCATCCCGGGACGGGAGTCGATGTCCGTATCGCTGGCCACGTTGTCGATCTCGGGGATCAGAGTCTGGTCGTGAAAACGTTCGAAGGCGAACAGCTGACAGTGACCGTGAATGACAAGACCGTGTACCGTTCGGCCCAGAACAGGATCCAGGGATTTGGCGACCTCCGGACAGGGATGTTGGTCGCCGTCGGTGCCAAGGGGAACGGTGACCAGTTGACGGCTGTGTGGATCGCTGGCGGGCGAGTGCGGCCTATTCCTGAAGATCAGGGGAGAAGGTCGGGTCCAGCCGGTGGCACGGAACTGCCAATGGGACCGTCCCTCGTCCCACCGATTGGCTAAGTCGATACTGAGTACCTGAAGCAGGCGTCCCCCGACTCCCCGGGGGACGCCTGTCGTCTGATCTGTCAAGGGCGGATCAGATGCCGAGCTGTTGCACTCGTTTGCCAATCAGGTCAATCGCCTGCTGAATTCGGTCCCGATTGGCTTCGATCTGATGCCAACGGCTGGCGCCGGAAGGGTGTGGCAGTGGGATCACCCAGCGTCCATCGCGGTCGGCTTCGGTGCCGATGATCGCCGTCAGCGGTCGGCTGGACGGGAAGAAGAGGTTGATAGCCAGCCGTCCAACCGGCAAAATCAGACGGGGATCCACCAGTTCGAGTTCGCGGTCCAAATAAGGGCGGCAGAGCACCTGCTCTGCCTTGCTGGGGACGCGGTCGCCGCCTCCGCCGCTGGCCTTGCCGGGGAAGCATTTTGTCACCGCCGTCATATATTGGTTTCGGCGAAATCCCTCTTCAATGACTCCGGCCCGTCCAAGCCATTCAAAGAGTCTGGTTCCGCTTCCGGCGTTGAATGGCCTTTGTGCCTCGACCTCGGTCACCCCGGGAGCCTGGCCGATGAGCATCACGCTCGCCCGGCTGTCCCCAGAGAATATGGCGCCGGGCGTGATGTCGTGGCCGTGCTCAAGACATTTGCGGCAAGCACGCATGTCGCGCTGAAGCGCTTCCAACTGATCTCGTCGATCTGTCTGTGTCATGCCTTCGATCCAGATGCTTTCTCCCAGGCCGACTTGATCACCTGCGCATCTTTGTCCATATCTTCGGGGCTCTCGCAAACGATCCGGCCCTTACATCCCGAGTCACTCAGCGCTCGCATGAGGGCTTTGAGGTCGAAATCGGAGTCAGACAGAAACAAGTGGTTTCTTTCTCCCTTCTCGCTGTATTCAATCCCCGAGAGATGGCAGTGAAGACGACTGAGGGCTGCCTTCCCTATCGCCTTCCTGTAAGCCTTGAAGGCATCCATCCACTCATCGTAGGAGTTCATGCTGCCGTCGCCCGTCCGAGCGTGCAGGTGGGCGAAGTCCAGACATGGCTCGACACCGTCAATTGCCTTCGACATCTCCAGTGTGTCGGAAAGGGAGCCGAGCATGGCGCCCTTGCCCATGGTCTCCGGGCGAAGGCGAACGGTGTTGTCTTCGTCTCTCAGCTCGGTTACGCATCCCGCCAGCCGTGGGATGGCGACTTCCAATACCTCTTTTGCCGGTCGCTCGAAGTAGGAACCGGGGTGAAAGACGATATCTGTGGCGCCAGCCAAGAAACCCGCTCGGGCGGCATCCATGAGCCGTTTGCGGCTCTTGGGCCATTCGTCATCATCGGCGTTTAGGTTGATGTAGTAGGGAGCGTGAACGCTGAGCTGCACACCGGCTGATTCGGCCGTGGATTTGATCTCGGCACACGTTTTTTCCGAAACTCTGACCGAGCGGACCCAACCGATTTCGAAGGCGAACAAACCTTGGTCCGCAAGATAGCCGATCGTTCCGATCGTTCCGCCGGGTTTGGCAGGCGTTGATTTTGGGGTGCCCACGGTGCCAAAGATGAAGTCGGTATTTGCCAAGGCATACCTCCTGGGTTCATGCGGGGTGAGGTTAAGTCTAACGCGAACCGTCGGGTCGCGCAGTCTGGTACTTGGCAAGCTACGGGGCGGAGTCCTCGATAAGCAGGCGTCGGAGCACTTTTCCAACGAACGACTTGGGGAGTTCTTCTACGAACTCGATCTTCCACGGCACAGCGTAGGATTCCAAACGTCGCCGGCAGAGGGCGATCAACTCATCCTCGGTGGCTCGCTCGCCCTGTCTCAGGACGACATAGGCTTTGACTCTTTGGAAGGGCCAACGCTTGCGCTGGATACCGACCACCGCAGCTTCACGGACTTTGGGGTGTTCGTACAAGACTTCTTCAACGTCTCTCGGAAACACCTGATACTTCCCGGCGAGAATCATTTCCTTCTTGCGGGCCACAATTTGGAAATAGCCCTCCTCATCCATGCGAGCCAGATCGCCGGTGTAAAGCCATCCATCGCTGGTGAGCGTTTCGACGGTTAATTCGGGATCGTTCCAATAGCCACGCATAATCTGGGGCCCTCGCACCGCCAGTTCGCCGATCTTCCCCGGGCCCAGATCGCGCCCCGTGGCCAAGTCAACAATCTTGGCTTCAGTGCTGGGGAGCGGGATGCCGATGGAGCCGATCTTGCGCCGGCCGTGGATCGGGTTGGCGTGGGTTGTCGGGGATGCCTCTGTCAGGCCGTACCCCTCAACCAGGCGTCCATGGGTCAGCCTCTCAAAAGCCTCTTGAACTTCCACGGGAAGCGGGGCCGCACCCGAGATGCAGGCCCGAATTGAGTCAAGGTGGTAGCGCCGCACGCCGGGGAAATCATTCACAGCTGTATACATCGACGGCACGCCCGGAAAGAGTGTTGGCCGATGTCGACGGATCGCCCCCAGGATGTCCTTGGTCTGAAATCCAGCCTTTATCAGCAGCGTGGCTCCCAGGGCAATTGGTGTGCACATTGCGGCCGTCAAACCGTAAATGTGGGAAAACGGCAGCACACTAAGGCAGGTTTCCCTGCCTTCCTGCGCTGAGGTCAGCCAGTGGCGATTCTGGAGCGTATTGGCCATCAGATTGCGGTGGGTGAGCATGACGCCCTTGGGAACATCTGTGATGCCTCCGGTGTATTGGAGCACGGCTAGGTCGTCCGGACGGGTAGAGGAGGGAGGTGGTGAGAAGGGCATGCCCCGGATCAGATCCTTCAGCAGGTGGTGATTGGGTGCCAGGCGTCTGGGAAATTGATGTCGCGTGCGCCTGGCGCCGACGGTGCGCAAGAGAGTCGACTTCAGCCAAGGAAGGTCGTCCCACCAGCGTGCGTAGACGACGTGACGCAGGTCCGTCTCCTGTAGCGCCTGAATGGCGAGTTCCGAATGAGATGTCAGTGTGAAAAGGATGGTGGCGCTTGAATCCTTAATTTCGCGCAAGATCTCCTCGGGTTCTGAAGCGGGCGACGCAAATGCGGCCACGCCCCCGGCTCGCAACGTGCCGAAAAAACCGACGACCAGTTGTGGGAGATTGGGCAGCACGAAAAGAACGCGTTCGCCAGGCAGAAGTCCAAGCTGGATCAGGGCCTGAGCGAAGCGATTCGCCTGGTGATTCAGCCGTCGGTAGGACATCCGCTGATCCTCAAACACGGTGGCTGGTCTTGTGGGGAACCTGCGCGAGGCCGAATCGAGGAGCTGATCCAGACTGACGTTTGGGATCCCGATGGTGTGAGGAACGTCATCTTCGTAGTAGGCAAGCCAGGGCCGGCGCCTGTGAAGGGATGACGCCTTGCTTGCGTGGCCTCTGGATTCGCTCCCGGCCAGGAAACGCTCAATGGCCCGATTGACTGCCTCGCGGCGCTCAAGCATCACCATATGGCCGGAGGCGCCGACGTTGACGTCCTCGGCATCCGGAATGGACTCGGCCACGCGCTCGAAGTACTGGTGTTCGAAAACCGAGTCCCGGTGCCCGCGGATGGTCATGGTTGGGCAGTCTATCCGTGCGAATTTCTCCCAGCCGCTCCAGGGTGCCACGGTTTGGCGGTACATATTCTTGAGCACGGCCGGCGGCGCGCCAATTCGTCGTGAGAGCACCCGGTAGACCAGGTTCAGGATGGAGACAGGAAGACCCAGGGCCAATCGCAGCCGTCGCGCCAACGGATAGGCCCCAGCGGCTGCGACGAGGATCAGCCGATCCACGCGATCCGGATGGGCCAGGGCGTACTCAACAGCCAGCGCGCCCCCAAATGAGTGACCGCACAAGACGAAGGGCTCGGTCACGGCAAGCCGATCGAAGATCTGATCCAAATCTAGGAGCTGGCGATCGAGGGTGAAGTCGCCGTCGGCGGAGTCGGAATCCCCATGGCCTCTGAGGTCGGGTGCGATGACTCGGTGGAGATCGGAAAAGTGGCGCAGTTGATACGACCACTGCCGGGCATTGCCAGCAAAGCCGTGGAGTAGGACCAAGGTTCGGGCCGGTGAATCTGGGGCGATATCGATCACCGAGAAACGCAGGTTGCCTGCGGAATCGATCCTGACATCTCGGCGGTAGAGTTCGACGTCTACGTGCATATGGCCCCCCCCGGGTTCGGAACAGTTGCGAAGAGCTCGGGGAGGACCGGCGGCGTCAGGGTGCAGGCCGTGGAAAGTGATTGGCCGGGTGAGGGTCAGGCGTCCCCGCGTTTTTCCTTCTTGAGGGAGCCAGTCTTGGGCACGGACTCACGCGGAAGCGAGAAGAAGAATGTGGTGCCGTCGCCTTCTTCGCTGGTGACCCAAATGCGACCCCCATGCTGCTCAATGACCGTCTTCGCTAAGGCAAGCCCGAGCCCGGTTCCTTCCACGGGGTTGTTGGGGTCCTGTACCGCGACCCTCCCCCGGAAGAAGTGCTCGAAGACACGGGGAATCTCATCCGGTGCAATGCCGGGCCCGTCGTCGCGGACGCTGACAAGAACCTGTTCGTCGTCCGACTTGGATTCGATTTCGATATTCCCGCTTTTCGGCGTGAACTTAATGGCATTGCTGAGCAGATTGGTCATCACGGAGTTCAAACGGCTGGGGTCGGCCATCACCAGGATTGGGTCTTCCGGCGCCTCATACAGGATGTTGTGCTGTCTGGCTTCGGAGAGGGGGCGAAGATCTTCAATCGCTCGCCGGATGAGGTCGTTGATCTGGATCGGCTCGAGAGTCAAATGAGTGGACGACTCCAAGCGGATGGTCTCTAGCAGGCCGGTAATCAAGTTCGTCATGCTGTCGGTAGCCCGCTGCATCATATTGAGCGCTTTTCGCTGCTGTTCGCTGAGATCGGCATCGTTGAGCAGATCGGCGCCCAGGCGGATGGCGTTCAGCGGATTCTTGAGGTCGTGGGCCGCTGTGCCTAGCAGCTGAGAACGCATCCGGTCGATCTGTTTCAAGGCGGTGATATCGGTCATGACGGCCACGCGGCCGACATCTGGGATCTCGCTGATGGTTGTGAAGAGAACCCTTTCGGTGGGGGTTGTTGTGTCCAACGTGATAGGCAGCTCGGCCGTCTCGTCCATCAGCAGTTCGCCGAGCGGATGATCGCGGAAGATTTCCGATGCCAGGCGCCCAATTGCCAGTTCGGCGTTGATGCGAAAGAGCTGGGCAGCAGCCTTGTTGATCAAGATGATGCGCCCCGTGCGGTCCGTCAGGGCGACCGCGTCGGCCGTCTCCACAAGCGTGGTTTCGAGCCGGCTCCGTTCTTCAGCGACCTGCTGGAAGAGGTTGGCATTGTCGAGGGCGATGGAAGCCCAGGCAGAGACCGATGAGAGCATCTGCTGGTCGTTTTCGTTGAACGCCCCACGTGGGTGGTTAATGGCTTCGATCACGCCCATCACTTCGCCGCGTGACTCCAAGGGCACACATAGCACGCAGGTCGTCAGCAGCCCGGTCTGCGCGTCGATTGCGCTGTGATACAGCGGATTGGTGCGCACGTCGTTCACGATCAAGGGCCGATGATTCCGAGCCACCCAGCCGGCGATGCCTTCCTCGAGCCGGATGGCGACATCCTTGACGCGGAATTGGCGGCCACCGCTGGCCTTCAGATTGAGCTTTTCGCCTTCTTCGTCGAGAAGGAACAAGACGCAGGCCTCCGCTTGGAGCATGCGTTGGGCGTTGCGCATTGCGTTTTCGAGCGATGCATCAAGATCCAGGCTGGAGGTCATCTCGCGGCCGATTTCGTTCAAAAGCTGGAGTTGGCCGGCGCGCGCCTCGGAAGCTTCGAGGTGAATTGCGTCTTCGAGGCCGATAGCCCCAATGTTGATGATCGCTTGCGCCAATTCGATCTCTTGCTCGTTGATCTGGCGGCCGGAGCGGTTGTACAGCATCCGGACCAGGCCTAGCGCCTTCTGCCGAGTGGCCAGAGGGAAAATGGCGGCGGCCGAGATGCCTTCGCTCTGCAGCATCGCCATGTCTTTGGCGCTGCCCGTTGGCGGCATCACACTGATCATGGTCGGCTTGAGGTCCTTCATGACCGATTGGTGAATCGGGTAATCCGGCATGCTGTCGGAGACCAGAGAAACGACGGTGTGCTGAACCGATTTGTTCAGCTCCTGTCGGAAGCGGGTCGTTTGCCCACTATTGCCTTCGTTGACCAGCACCTCGCATGTGTCGGCAGAGGTGGCCTTGAGAAGATGGGCCGCCATCTGGCGGATGCTTTCCTGCTTATCCCGTGTGCTGGTGATGGCGTGGCTGGCTTGGTAGAGAAGGGAAAGTTTGTGGAATAGGTAGGATTGGCTGGCCGATTGGCGGGCGTAGGTCAGGATTTCTGCAGAGCGGGTGGCAAGTATCTCAAGCGTGGCGAGCTCTTCGTCAAATGGGCTGCCGTCGTCCCGAGCGACGAAGAGCAGGCCGATCGTCTCGCCGCCGGTGGAGCATGGGCTGCAGGCCACGATCCCAGGCGCCAACGGAAGGCCAAGAGATGCCTGGCCGCCTTCCGTGGAGGCGGCCTTCTGATTGCGAATAGCCGAGCGGATCAGTTCGTGTTCGCTGCTGGAAGAAATCTTGCCTAAATCGGAAAGCGGAGCACCGTGAGCGAACCGTGGGCTGAATCCACCTTCGCCGGAGTCGGATTCGAATAGTGCTGCGCGATCGACGCCCAGCAAATCGATGCTGAGCTGCAGGACACTCCCCAGAGCGGCTGCTGGATTGCCGTAGTCAAAGGAGGCTGTGGCGGCTCGAATGAGGGACGAGGCATCTAGGCTG
>Ga0307440_1001157_pt1 | contig 12951 bp, 12 predicted proteins | sample SalMarWE160410MG_FD_202150 | JGI IMG/M metagenome (GOLD analysis project Ga0307440, IMG submission 202150) | Salt marsh sediment microbial communities from the Plum Island Ecosystem LTER, Massachusetts, United States - WE1604-10 | ecosystem: Environmental > Aquatic > Marine > Intertidal zone >... | reverse complement strand
AAGGGGCCGGGTTGCCGGCGCCGGGGGGTCTCGGCGGCACGGATGCTGCCGTCAAGCGTACATGGATGTATTCGCAGCGTCCCCCGGGGCCCGTACCCCGACCCCGGAAGAACCGAAAGCCCAAGCTTAAATCGTATAGAGCACCGCCATGCCAAGTCCCCGGTTGTCCGTCGTCATCGTCGCCTTTAACATGGCGCGCGAGCTGCCGCGGACCATCCGCTCCCTGTCGCCCGCCATGCAGCTCGGTGTCGACCGGGCCGACTATGAGGTCATCGTCGTGGACAACGGCTCCAGCCGGCCCTTCGACGAGGGCGCGTGCCGACAATGGTTCCCGCGGCTTCGGGTTCACCATGTCACGGAGCCCACCGCCTCCCCGGTTGCCGCGGTCAACCAGGGGTTGCAGCTCGCGCGCGGCGAGCTGATCGGTGTCTGGATCGACGGGGCGCGGCTTGCGTCCCCCGGTGTGCTCGCCGGCGCGCTGAATGCCGCCAAGCTCCACGGCCGACCCGTCATCGGCACCCTCGGCTTTCACCTGGGACCGGATTTCCAATGGAAGTCCATCGCGCAGGGGTACAACCAGGAGCGCGAGGATGCATTGCTCGCATCGGTGGACTGGACAGCGGACGGCTACCGCCTGTTCACCATGTCCTGCTTTGCGGGCTCGTCGTCGGACGGCTGGTTCATGCCGATCGCCGAGAGCAACGCCCTCTTTCTCTCCCGCGCCCTATGGGAAGAGCTGGGTGGCTACGACCCGCGTTTCCGGATGCCGGGCGGCGGCTTGGCCAACCTGGATATCTGGCGCCGGGCCTGCCTGACAGCGGAAAGCCAGGTCATCATTCTCTTGGGCGAGGGAACCTTCCACCAGATCCACGGCGGCGTGGCGGCCAACAGCCCGCCTGCGACCTATGACATCCTGGAGGCAGAATACCGGGACATCCGGGGGGCGCCGTTCGAAAGGCCAGACGTCGCGCCGCTCTTCGTCGGGCGGGTGCCGCCCGCCGTCCTGCCGACACTGGCTTGGTCCGCCGAGCACGCCGAGCGCAGCCGCGTTTCGCCAGGGAGCGCCGCCCAGGGGTGACAGAGCTGCCGCCTCCCGGGCCAGGCAGGGGCAGCCGCGAATCACTTTATCCCCTGTTGGCTTCCTGGCTGGAGTCCTTGCGGTTGCGAGCGTAAACCCCCTCCAGCCAATCACCGAGACACGGGTTCCGTCCAAAGACCGGCTTGTGCCCAGCTTTTCCAGGCCTCTGGTCTCCCGGGACTTTCGCCAATGTCACCGCGGTCTGGTATTCGTATGCCTCTCGGGTAACCGACAGAATGTCGAAGAGCTGGCCCCAGTATCGAACGATGTAGTCCGTGTGATGGAAGGTCTGCACGAAAAAATCGTCGCGTTCCAGCGCAATGACGTCAAATGCCATGTCGGACAGATTCACGCGCTCCTGAAGACTCCTGACCTGTTGACAGATTGACGCGTCATAGAACCAATCTTCCGGGGGGATCGAATTGAGCAGATCGATGCTATGCTCGTCATGAATCGTGAGGTAGAGGCGTCCGCCAGGGCGAACGATGCGACGCAATTCCAGCAGCCAGCATTCCTCCAGATCGAAGATGTGGGTAAACACTGACGCCGCGTAAACCAAAGAAAAGTAGTTGTCCTCGAACGGGAGATGGGGGTACGTGGTCGTCGTCGCGAAATGGAATGGCGGGCTGAGGTGCTTGCGACACCAGAGCATCGCGTCCGCCGACATGTCGACTCCCCAGACCTCGCACTCCTCCGCCATATCCTTGAAGCAGCGAAGGATCCGCCCGCCCGCGCAGCCGAGCTCCAGGATACGGTCACCCGGTGCCTGCACGAAACCCGTGTCCTCGAGGATCCGCATCATCGACCGCTGATGCCGCTTGCCCGATTCCACATATTCCGACGGATTTGCGCCGTAGCCGATCCGAATCGGCTCCGGCGGGATGGGTAGTCCCGCATCCCATTGGAGGTCCGCGTCTGCTCTCGCGGCGGGAATCAGGACGTCCCTCAGCTCCGGCTTGAACGGGAGAAATCGCGCGGAGAACGATGGGTTGCGCTCGGGTCTCTTTGTCTCTACCGGCTGCTTACGCCACGGAAACAATCCCGCGCCAAACGCGTTGCGTGCGCGCTCCTGCGTCATAGCTGGCCCTCAATGTTGAATCAGTAAGACGTTTCACCCTGATGTGCGCGGGATCGACCGATCCGCTGATCCCGCGCAATAGCCCCGTCTTCGGAGTGCAACGCAGTCTGGCCCGACGGGACATGGTGATCCGGCTCGCATGGATGGTATCAGACATGAAAACATCGCAGCTTACCAGACGCTGTGAATCAATTGCAGCAGAGTACTTGTCGAATCCAGCGCGTCGCGGCGCTCAGACTGCGCTGGAGACTCCCGGTCGCCACCGCGCCACGCACTCGCGACAGCCTGTTGTGTCCTGCTTCGTCCCCCTCCGAGCTCACGGCGTTAGACTTGCGAAAGCGACCGTGCGACCCCGGCCCCGGGTGCTTGGATCTTCTGTGGGGCGGGTTTGGAAGGGATGGCGGCGGCCAGAGCCGATGAGGGGCTGACGAGAGCTCGGGAGCTTCGGGATTGCCGGAAACACCGTAGGGGCGTAGCGTCGTCGCGGACAGCGATGGGTGCCGGGCAGATCCGGCGGCGGGTCATTGTCTTCTAAGCAAGCCCTCTCTTCTCCTACACCGCCGCTCCGAGCCGGGCTTCTTGTTCCGGGGTAGAGAACATGTAGCGACCTGGGCGATGCAGGCAGCGGCGGGAAGCCGACGAGCGCGGATTGCTCAGCACTGCCGCAACACACACCGATCGCCGCGAGCCGTGACTATCATGCACCACAAACTGCCAAATTTCGCTAAGTCCCTGCTTACAAGGCTGGCGGCAACCCGAATGCCACCGATGCTCTGGCAGCCTGTCGCCTCGCACCAGGAGTATCGGAAGCATCGCTCCCTCCACCGGGAGGACATCGAGCGGCAACGGCGGGTCGAGCGCGGGTTGTTCAGCGGGCAGGCACCGTTCGAGGTGGCAGGTACCTGTCACCTTTGTTCAGCCCACGTGCGATTTCGGGTCACATTCGAGCACTCTTATCACGTCGATGGCGTCCTGACGCCCAACTGGCGTGAATGGCTTAAGTGCCCCAGCTGCGGCTTGAACAATCGGATGCGGGCGGTCGTCCACCTGTTGGGGAGTCGCTCGCTGGGCCTGTCGGACGGGGTCGCTTATATCACGGAGCAGACCACGCCCCTTTATCAATTGTTATCCAAGCGGCGCGGAGGGCGTTTGGTCGGAAGCGAGTACCTCGGAAAAGAATTTCCTTTTGGGGAAACGGGTCCGCGCGGAATCCGCAATGAGGATGTGAGCAACCTCAGCTTCGGGAGCGGACAACTGGGCGCGGTACTGAGCTTTGACGTGCTCGAGCACGTCCCGGATTACACGCGGGCCCTCTCGGAGTTTCACCGATGTCTCGCCGCGGGAGGGCGACTCGTGATCAGCGTGCCGTTCCTCAGCGACAGCCCGGAGAACCTGGTTCGGGCGCGCATCGACAAGCATGGGAAGATCGTTCACTTGCTCCCGCCCGAGTATCATGACGACCCGTTGCGTTCGGACGGTTGCCTCGCATTCTACCATTTCGGCTGGGAGCTGCTTGACGACTTGCGGGATGTCGGATTCATCCGGGTGCGTGCCCTTTATTACTGGTCCTTGGAGTACGGTTACTTGGGTGCGGACCAGATGTTCATCGTCGCCGAAAAACCCGTCTAGGACGGGGTGGCGCCCTCAGTCCCGCCCTTATCCCGATCGCGCGACGGCCGTGTCGGTGTCCGGACGGAGACAAGCGCCAGAGCAGATGTTGCGCATTTGCACAGCAGTGCAGGCTCTTTGGCACACGATCCTCGGCCGTGCCCTTATTGGCGTGCGTTGGTAAGGAACAGCTCACTTCCAAGTTGGACAAGTCTATTCGTTGTTGTTGTCGAAGCTGTCGTAAGGGCCGGAATCCTCTCGCACCTCATGGTTTCGCTGTCCGAGCTTGGTGAGCATCGAAACGATCCGAAACGGCTATCCCCCCGCACGACAGGTCGCGATACACCAGCATCAGGAAAAACGCGAACGCCGGGATCAGATGCAGGGAGATGCGGCTCACCGCCGTAAAATGTACCGCGCCCCAGGCGTAATTGGTGGAGGTGAAGAGGATCAGGAACAGGATCAGCGCCGTGGCCAAGGCGGTCCCGATCCCCAGGTACGCGGACCGTGCCGCACCGAGCAGCCAGAGTCCGGCCGGCACCACGGCAGCAACGAAATAGGCCAGGAGGTGCCAGCTGTCGCTGACCCAGAAGCTCTGCCCGATCGGCCACAGGGCGTCAGGGTGGAGCTGCAGCTTCAGCTCCCGCAGGCTGTGCCCGGCGAAGGACCAGTCCGCCGGGACCGCCCAGAGGGCGATCGACCCGACCAGGGGCGCAGCCAGAGCGAGCCAACCCGCGGCTCGCCGCGGCAGAACGACCATGAGCCAGCCCGCGGCCAGGGTAAGCGCCCAGAACACCCCCTCGTTCTTGATCATGGTGCATCCGAGTGCCGTCAGGAGGGCAAGCAGCGCTTGTCCCCTGCCGCGGCCGGCTGACCATTGATAGAAGGCCATGACGGCAGCCCCGTAGCAGGCGCCGAGGAAGATGTCCGCATAGCCGGCCAGGGCGACGTGCGTGTCCAACAGCGGCAGCGAGATGAGGAAGTATGTGAAGACAACCGCCGGGAGAGCGCCGACTCCCGCCAGGCGCGCCTGACCGAAGAACGCAAGCCCCAGGGCGGCGGCGCATACCACCCAGGGCAAATTCATCAGGCTGTCGTCCCAGTGTCCCAGGGCCTCGTTGATCCACACCTGCAACAGGGGGATCGTCTTGGGGTAGTGGGGGTGAACATCGGTATAGAGTCGTGGATCGGCGCTCTCGAGCCAGGTGTCATAGTCCACGAAGGGCACGATCTTCGAGGCTTCGAACCAGACCTTCGCCTTGGTCGCCCAGTGCATCGAGGCGTCCCAGGAGAAGAGGGGCCGCCAAATGACTTCCAGCCCGAGGCCGATCAGCCGCATACCGATCAGGCCGACCAGGACCCCCAGGAGCACCGTCTGCCACGCGGGCAGCGCGGGGGGGTCGAGGCGCAGCCAATCTTCCCGCCCGCCGAGACGCCCCGTCCGCGCGTTGATCGCCAGCCCGAGGGCAGTCACCGAGAGTCCGGCCAGACCGAGATCGATGAAGCTCAGAGACAGGCCGATGGCGTCGATCACCCGCATGATCACCGCGAATGCGACACTACCCAGGAGAAAGCCGTAACCGAGCACGATCGCCCGCCTTCCGGCCAAAGGACGCTCCAGAATCAGGTTCACCCAGACCGCCCCCAGGACCCACGGCAAGGCCAGGGCGAACACCAGCCTGATCAGCTCCATCATAATGCCTTGAACAGGCTCCCCTGCCTTTCCCGAAAGATGCGCCGCACCTTCAGCCTGTGCTCTTTGGGCCAGACCAGCGTGTTGTCGCCGCTGTCAAAGCGCACCTGCTTCGACTCAAAGAGGACGATGTAGTCTCCAGGCCTCATGTACTTCGGGTCCGGCAGACCAAGCTTGCCGCGCCGCCAATACACATTGCGCGGGAACAGGTGATAGGCCCCGCGCACCCCCGTGTAGTCGCCGCCGGTGGCAAGGAACAGGCGGGCGTCCGGGTTGTGAATCGCGCGCTTCACCCGCTCCATGAAGGCGAACAGCGCGCCGTCGGAGGCAGCCAGGTGCTTCTGCTCCTCGGTCAGACCGGCGAAGCGCCGATAGGTCTCTTGCACTTGGGTCCATAGCCTCCCCTGCCACGGCAGATCGAGCGCCAGCCAGCAGACGACCGCGAGCGCTGACGGGACACGCCAGTCGAAGGGCAGGTCGCGCCGCTGGAAAAACCACAACAGCCCGTAGACAAGCAGCGAGAGGCCGAGCAGCGCGGCGAAGGTCGGGACGGGATACAGCAGGGGCGCCGGAGCTCCCACCCCGAAATAGGTATTGATCGAGGGCTGTTGCCAGGGTCGAAAGGCGGTCCATTGGTCATAAGCGGCTTGCAGCAGGGCGCTCAGCTCCGGCGGGGCCAGCCTCACGCCTTTGATCAGCACCGTCTGTCCCGGCCTTCCCTTGAATCCGATTCCCAAGCCCGCCAGCTCGCCGGTCCACCGGGACACGCGCCGCATGGAGATCCACAGGGATGACCGCCCGGACTGGGGGATGGAGTAGCCGGCGTACCCGCGTGCGGTGTCTTTGGCTCCTCGCCAGAGCAGAATGAGGGAGATACCCTTCAAGTCTCCCGCGGTGCGGATATTGACGTAGGGGTACGCGCTCGCGGAAAGGCCCCGTGCGGGAAAGGTGACCGCCGCAAAGCCAGTGGCATCAAGCGTCAGCTCGATCCGGTCGCCCAGCCGAACCGCCGTCCCTCGCTTGGGGGTCAGCTCACCTGCCCGCCAATCCTGGCGCTTGACGTCGCCCCCGCTGCCCCACGGCAGGTACAGGGCAGACAGCGCCAGCGCCAACAGCAGCGCCCCTCCCATCAGAGAGATCGCTGCGAGCACGTACCAGCGCCGGATCGACCAGACCTCTTCCATGGACCTCTCAACCTCGAGGACGCCCGCCGTCATTCACCCTGGCGACGAGCTGGCGCGGCAGTAGGCAATCGCCGTTCCCTCCGTTTCGGCGACATTCACCAGGGTCGCCGATTATAGGACGCGGGGGCGGATGAACGAAGCCTGATCCAGGGCCGGCGCCCGGCCGGAGCCGGCGACATGTGCCGCAATACGGCTGGCGTCTATTGCCCCATGCAGTCCTGAACGATCTCATGAATCCCCCTGACCCTACCTACACTCGGCCGATTTCGGCCAAATGGTACCCGCTTGCCTGTCCCTCCGACCGTGGGCGAGATCGATCGAGCCCGACGAGGCTCGAGCCGTCAATCAGCGCATCGGCTCTCCGGACAAGAGGGAAGGATCGACCGACCGCCCCTGCCTCCAGCCCGTCACCATGGCCGTGAATCCGGCCTCCAGATCTCGGGCGAATCGCGCCCCGTCGAAGAGTGGCGATACGGGTCGATTCTCCACGATGACCCTGCGATACCTGGCCAGCCGCTCGCGGTTCCTCGCGAGCTCCGACGCCAAGGCCTCGTAGTCCTCCAAGCCGTAGGTGACGAGGTCGCCCAAGCCGATCGTGGTCAGGAGGCTTCCGGCGACGCGCGAGGCAAAAGCGCGTCCGGCATAGGTAATGACTGGAACACCAGCCCAGAGCGCGTCGCTGGCGGTCGTGTGTGCGCCGTACGGGAAGGTATCCAGAAACAGGTCGGCATGCTTCTGACGTGCAAGGTGCTCGGGCGCGCCACACCTCGTGGCGAAGACGAGGCGGTCCGCCGCGACACCGCGGCTTTCCGCCTCGTGACGAAGGTTGCGCTCGGCGCCTTCGTTGTCCTTCAGCAGCCAAAAGACGCTACCCGGCACCTTGGCGAGCAGACGCATCCAGACATCGAAGATCCCTGGCGTGATCTTGTAGTTGTTGTTAAAGCAGCAAAAGACAAAACCGGAATCCGGTAAGCCGCAGGCTTCGCGAGATGGAGCCGCCTCCGCGACCTCGCGCTTGCCGTCGTTCACCTGATAACAAGTCGGTAAAAAGAAGAGTCGTTCGGAGAAGAACCTCTGCTGATCCGGCGGCACCACGAAGCGGTCCACCAGGATGTAATCCATGAAATCCGCTCCCATGGTGCCGGGATAACCCAGGTAGTTGACTTGAACGGGCGCGGGACGATAGGCAAGGATCGCCGGTCGAGCGTCCTGGGTATATCCCTTCAGATCCACCGCGATGTGAACGCCGAGGCCGCGAATCAGTTGCGCCACCTCGAGGTCGGTCTTGTCGCGCACGTCGTGGAAGTGGTCGAAGGCTGCGACCAAGCGGCCCCGCATGGCGTCTTGAGCATTGGGGCCGAACGAAACCCCATGAATCTCGAAGTCGTGGCGGTCGTGCTTCTCAAACAGCTCCGCCATGAGATAGGCAGTGGCATGCTCGTGAAAGTCGGCGGAGAGGTAGGCGACCCGGATGCGAGGCTGGACATCCTTCGCAGCCACGGGAGGCAGCCGCGTTACCCGGCCGGTCGACAGGCGTGCGAACCGCTGAGCGCAGGCGAGCTGCTTGGCGGGGTCATCCGAGAACGACAGGAAGACGAACGGCCCCGCGGGCTTCTTGCCAGACGTCACCCATGCCCCGAGCCCCTCCTGCTCCTGGGCGAAGTCCGTCCAAACGCATAGCTGTCGCCGCTCCGCGGCGATCAGCGTGAAGAAGGTGCCGTTGTCCGGCTCCACCTCGAGTGCCTTCTGGTAGCTGGCTATTGCCTCCTCGTGCCGCCTCAGTCGCCCTAACGCGTTGCCGAGGTTGGAGTACGCTGCGACGTAGCCGCCACGGAGCTGCACGGCCGTCTTGTAGCTCGCCACCGCCCCCTCGTAGTCGCCCAGCATCGCGAGCGCAACCCCGAGGTTGTTATGAGCGGAGGCGTGCTGCGGACTGATGGCGAGCGCCCGCCGGTAGCAGGTGATTGCGTCCTCCGGACGTCGAAGCTCCCTTAGGGCGTTGCCGAGATTGTTGTGGGCTTCGACCGAGTCCGGGCGGAGGTCCAGTATCCTCCGGTAGCTGACGGCCGCGTCGGCATAAGCGCCGACCCGTGCACAGGCGAAGCCGTGTAGACGGAGCGCGTCCACGTGGCTCGGAGCCACATCCAGAATGGCCCTGCAAAGCCTGACCGCCTCGTGCGACTTGTTCTGGCGCAGGAGCCAGTCGACCCTGATCAGCGCTTCCGGAAGCGTAAACGTGGGCCGCCGCTGGCTCATCAGCATTCTCGTGTCACGTCGGCGGCACTCCACAAGGCAAGTATCCAACGGTCCACGATGGGGTGTGTGAGCCCCATGATTCGCAGTTGCCGGCGCGGCGGCGCCGGCACCATCGGGGACTTGCTCCGCATTGTCCACCAAGGTGGCCCAAACACCCAATGCCGCCGAGAACGGCGCCCACACATCGGCCCCCAGGTGACAGAACGAACGAGTCGACTGACTTGGGTAAATCTGCTCGGCGTCTAGCGATCACCTCGCCATCTCGATCGCCCCTTTGCTTCCCGCCGACTCACCGATGGGTCCCCAATACGACCGGTCGAATGACTCGCTCGTCGAAGAACGGCCGCGCACGGTCGGTCCCGTGAAAGGGCATATATTCTACCCTGCGCAAGGTGGGATGTGGATCGGGAGCACATGCATCGACGATGATCCCCCTCCTCCTCGTCATGCTTCCCCTGCCTTGGTCGCGTAATGGCGTGAAGCCGAGCACGGCCAGAACCATCAACGCGATGCCTATCGAACGCACAAGCTGCGCAGCAGCTCCAAGCTGGCGACTGCGCGCAAACCCCCTTTGGGGACGCAGTGAGCCGCAGAGGCACCGAGGACGCAGAGAAGGCTCAGTTGCGGCGACACCCAGGGGCAGCGATGCCGATTCCCGTCTGGCGCACCGTCTTCCAACCCCTTCTTCACGAGGAGTAGGGCAATGACCACCGAAGCCACCGACATCACCGAGCGGCTTCACGCCGAGATTGAGCGCACGCCGGAGCGATTACCGGCCTCTACTGCTTCGGCTTGTCCATGCCTTCCGCGAGGGCGGGCGGGATGTCAGGGCTGGGCGGATCCACCCGGTCGATACCCTGTGGGGAGCAACCCGCCCTCCGCGCGGCGAACCCATAGATTTATTGTCGATCCGTGTCATCGAAGGGGCCTGCCGGTGTGTCGTCAAGGACCGCATCGAGCGCTCCGGAATGCGCTGGGTCATGGCGGCGGCGCCACCCCTGGGAGCGGCGCACTCCCGGGAGGAATCAGGGCGGCGGCCGCGGGCTTTACTCTAGCAGCGAGTCTCGCGCGAACGCTCGCCATTTGAGCGTCGTCATCTGAAGGCATCAACGCCAGGTTCGGATCGGGCGGCAGGGCGCGCAGAGCTCCGCCCCGACTGGTTACCGGTCGATCGCGTCGCGTTGCCAGCCCACCCATCGCTGCCCCTCGACGCCGGTGGTCAGCGGCGCCTCTTACCCCTATGAGAATCAGATTAGTGATGTCGGGCGGGCCGCGCACCACCCATGTGACGAAGTCAAATGCCGACAAGGCACTCTGCAGGATTTCGCGCAATGAACGACCTGACAGCGTAACAGAGACCGGCGTTACGCCTAGCTCGGGCGGATACTGAACATTGAGCCCGGTCGCCTTGTGGAGAGCAGCGACCAATTCCGCCAACGTACCACGGGGGCATGCAACCGCCAGCCCTTCCAGCGAAGCGTTGGCAAAACAGCCTGAGCGGGGTGCGTTAGCCTCTTTTGATCCGTCGGCGGGCAACAAGGCAGGTGCCAGTCCCGCAGCTATCGCGGACGTCAGGGCGATCCCCAGAGACGTCGTATGCCTCACGCTCCCGCCTTCAGTTCGCCAGTACCCAGTCACTGGCCACCGTCCAGCCCCCAGTAGAGGACTGAAAGACCCCATCTCTCAACAGCCAGATCACCGCTGCGCCACTGCCGGCCTGCCGCCACAGGATGTCGGCCTGGCCGTCACCGTTGAAATCTCCAATCCCCTGGATCTGCCAGTCACTGGGCATCTCCCACGCGCCGGCAGAGGACTGAAACACCCCGCCAGTCATGAGCCAGATTGAGACCCACCCCGTACTGGCTTGCCGCCACAGGATGTCGGCCTGACCGTCACCGTTGAAATCTCCAATCCCCTGGATCTGCCGGTCACTTGGCATCTCCCACGCGCCGGCAGAGGACTGAAACATCCCGCCATTCATGAGCCAGATTGAGCCCCACCCCGTACTGGCTTGCCGCCACAGGATGTCGGCCTGACCGTCACCGTTGAAATCTCCAATCCCCTGGATCTGCCAGCCACTGGGCATCTCCCACGCGCCGGGGGAGGACCCGAACACCCCGTCATTCATGAGCCAAAGTGAGGCCCATCCCGTACTGGCTTGCCGCCACAGGATGTCGGCCTGACCGTCACCGTTGAAATCTCCAATCCCCTGGATCTGCCAGCCACTGGGCATCTCCCACGCGCCGGGAGAGGACTGAAACATCCCGTCAGTCATGAGCCAGATTGAGACCCGCCCCGTACCGGCTTGCCGCCACAGGATGTCGGCCTGACCGTCACCGTTGAAATCGGCAATACCCGCAATTAGCCAGTCCGCCGGTGCAGACCAGCCGCCGGCATACGATTGGACGACCCCGTCGGTCATTAGCCACATCGACACCGTGCCCTCGCTCAACTGCCGCCACAAGAGGTCGGCGGTTCCATCCCCGTTGAAATCACCCTGGAGAGCGACGGAGGGAATCGAGAACTCCACCTCGTTAGAGTAGCCGCTCTCGCGTCCTGCGCCATCGTATGCAGTGACGGCGCAGTAGTAACTCGTGTTTCCCGACAGCCCACCCAACGTATAGGTAGTTGTACTGCCTGCGTCGACTTGGATGGGATACACGCGGCTCGAGGTTCCACAATAAACGCGAAACCCCGCCGCGGTCGCCGCGGGATAGTCCCACTGCAGCTTGACGACGTTTGCACCAGAAGCGCCGGTGTGCGCAAGCACACCAATGGAGCCGAGACAAAGGGCCGTAAGGCGCACGACCATGCGATGCGGAGGGTATTGCCCACTTGCCCGGTGAAACCGGGGTTGTGCGAAGAGTGTCGCGAATCGTGCCAAGGCTCGTTCCACGACGCACCTCGCGCCTGAGCAAAGTCGTAACCCCAGCGGTATCCGCGAGTCATCGCTCATAGCGGTCAACTGATCACAAAATTTGCTTACCTTGCTACCTACCTCTGCATCAAGCTCGAGGCATTGCTGCAAATTTGTCCTCAGAATCTGCGATTCACCCGCGGCCGAGCGAGCCCCTTCCCATGACTGTCCGCCCTTTCCCGGCCGGTGCTCACTCCTCTAACAGTATAGCGCAGGAATGCATCGAGAACGGCCACAAACCGTTTTGTGGATGTTCGACGGACGATCGAGTGCACGCTGATAAGGACCTTGAAAGAAGGTGATTAGCGCTGTGGCTCAGCTGGGAGATCTATCGACGGGGCGGGTGCGGGTCGGCAGGACCGTCGGCGCCACGGAGGGCGCCGTCGAGCCTACACGGAGGTAGTCGTCGGCGGTCGTCGCCCCCGCCTTGATCTCTACCGGCACGACGGCCGGCCCGTTCTCGATCAGGAGGTCCACCTCGCTGCCCCTGGCATCCCGCCAGAAGTACGGGTTGCTGCGCTTGCCCCGGTGTTAGCGGTATTTGAGGGCCTCGATGATCACCAGGCTCTCGAACAAGCTGCCCCTGAGGGGGTGGCGGCTGACATGAGCCTCGTTCTCGGCGCCCAGAAGGTAGGCGGCCGGGCCGACGCTGTGGAAGTAGAGCTTCGGGGACTTGATTTGCTCAGGGGCAAGAGCTTAAACAGCGCTGTGCGGCCGGCGAGGGACTGGGTGAGGGTCGTCATCACCCCAAATTGCTGGCTGCCGGTGAGCACGAAGAGCCCTCGCTCACCGCGCGCGTCGACCATGGGCTGCAGATAGGAGGCCAGCTCCGGGACCCGCTGAATTTCATCCAGTATTGCCCCATCGGAATACACGCTCAGAAAGCCGCGCGGGTCACTCCGGGCAAACTCCCTGAGATCCGGGCTTTCGAGATTGACGTACGCCTTCTCCGGAAAGGCCGCCCGAGAAAGGGTCGTCTTGCCGCTCTGGCGCGGACCGGTCACGGTGACGACGGGGCAGTTGCCCGCCAGCTCCGGCACGACAGGCGCAAGCGTACGAGGAATCATGGGGGCAGACGGGCCTTCGCTGGACTGCTAGGCGAAGGTTGACTGGCGCGCCTTTCGGTCGCGACCAAGG